>Ga0164313_10004950_pt1 | contig 11805 bp, 8 predicted proteins | sample GuaBasSedimGuay4_FD_113735 | JGI IMG/M metagenome (GOLD analysis project Ga0164313, IMG submission 113735) | Subseafloor sediment microbial communities from Guaymas Basin, Gulf of California, Mexico - Guay4, Core 4569-4, 0-3 cm | ecosystem: Environmental > Aquatic > Marine > Hydrothermal vents >... | reverse complement strand
TTTTTCATAATTAACATGACTAAAATCAATTTTTTTTTATCCATTAAAAGTATCTTTGCACAAACTTTTAAAAAATGAGTAAGGCAGTATATATAGCGACCAGTGAACCGGAAAGTGGTAAATCAATTATCGCATTAGGTCTGATGCGAATGTTATTGGGTAAAACTAAAAAAGTGGGGTATTTCAGACCGGTTATTGATGATTTTCCAGAAAATAAAAAAGACAATCATATAGACACTGTATTGTCCCATTTTGAGTTGGACATGAAGTATGAAGATTGTTTTGCAATTACCGGTTCTGAAGTTATTGATAAAAAATCGAACGGTAAAGAAGGAGAAATAGTTGATATAATAATTGGAAAATACAAAGATTTAGAAGATAAATTTGATTTCATTTTAGTCGAGGGTACAGATTTTTCCGGAGAGGGTGTTTTTGTTGAATTGGATATCAATGTTTTAATAGCAAAAAATCTTGGAATTCCAACAATTATTGTTGGTAGTGGTAAGAATAAAACCGTCGATGAACTTGTTTCTAATTTACATTTGGCCTATGAATCATTTGTAGAAAAAGATGTAAAGGTTTTGGCTGTTATTGCGAACAAGGTGGATGCAGATAAAGTAAAAATGATTGAGGAAGCAATCGAGAAAGCATTGTCAAATGAAGTTTTAGTGAATGTAATTCCAATGATAGAAACTTTGAACAATCCAACCATTAAGGAAATTGTGGATGAAATGGATATTCAGGTTTTATTGGGACAAGAACACATTAATAATCAGGTTGGAAATTTTTCTGTTGGGGCTATGCAATTAAGAAATTTTTTAAGGACCTTAAATGAGAACAACTTGGTTATAACTCCTGGAGATAGGGCAGATATAATTTTGGGTGCTTTACAAGCCAATATATCAGATAACTATCCTAAAATTTCAGGTATTATTCTAACTGGAGGAATAACTCCTGAAGAACCGATCTTAAAACTTATAGAAGGATTGAATGAAATTGTTCCATTACTTAGTATTAAATACGGAACTTTTGAGACGGCCAATAAAATTGGAGCAATTCGATCAAATATTTATGCAAATAATAAAAATAGAATTTATACTTCTCTCAGTACTTTCGAACGATATATAAATGTTGATGCTTTATCAAATAAGTTCAATGCCTTTGAATCGGATAAAATTACCCCTAGAATGTTTCAATATAATTTAGTAAAGAGGGCCCAAAAAATAAAAAAACGAATCGTTTTACCGGAAGGAAATGATGAGAGGATTTTAAGAGCGGCTGCCAGATTGATCAATTTGAATATTGCAGATATTATTTTACTGGGCATAAAATCTGAGATTCAAAATATTATTACCAAACTCAGTATTCCTTTGAATATGAATAAGGTGACTATAGTAAACCCCACAAAATCAATCCATTTTAAAAATTATGTGAAAACATTTTATGACTTAAGAAAGCATAAAAATGTAAATATGGATATGGCAAATGATCTCATGGCTGATGTTTCTTACTTTGGCACCATGATGGTTCACAAAGGAGATGCCGATGGTATGGTTTCGGGAGCGGTTCATACAACCCAACACACCATTAGACCGGCTTTACAATTTATAAAAACCAAGCCTGGTGTATCTGTAGTATCTTCTGTGTTTTTTATGTGTTTGGAAGACCGTGTTTCCGTTTTTGGCGATTGTGCGATCAATCCAAACCCAACATCCGAACAATTAGCAGAAATTGCTATTTCTTCCGCCCAATCCAGTTTGGCATTTGGAATAGAGCCTAAAATTGCAATGCTGTCTTATTCCTCAGGCACATCCGGTGTAGGTGAAGATGTAGAAAGAGTAAGAAATGCTACCGAACTAGTAAAAAAATATCATCCTGATCTAAAAATTGAAGGACCAATTCAATACGATGCAGCAGTTGACATGACTGTTGGAAAAAGTAAGTTGCCGGGTTCTGAAGTGGCCGGTCAGGCAAGCGTATTAATTTTTCCGGATCTAAATACAGGTAACAATACCTATAAAGCTATTCAACGAGAAACAGGTGCAATTGCCATCGGACCAATGTTACAGGGTTTGAACAAGCCGGTTAACGATTTAAGCAGAGGTTGTACCGTAGATGATATTTTTAATACAGTGATAATCACAGCGATTCAGGCGCAAGAATAAAACTAATTCACTTGTAATTACGCTTAGAAAATGAGCCCTGTCATGGTAGGGTATGATTTATTATTTCCAACCCGCATTATGCATTGGAAAATCTATTCGGTTTCAATTCAAAATAATTTCTTAGAATTTCGAGTGCATATTTACTGGCAACTTCTTTTGCGAATTTTTGAAATTCAATATGTGCGTTGTCATTCGCTTTATCTGAGATAGTTCTAAAAATGCTAAATGGAATTTGATATTCATAACAAACCTGTGCTACTGCAGCCCCTTCCATCTCAACACATCCTATACCCGGAATTACATTTTTTATTGTTTCTATTTGTTTTTTGGTTGAAATAAATTGATCCCCACTTGCAATGTCTTCAACAAAAACCTTTGGATGGTATATATTGAATTTTTCGGCCTCCTCGAATTTTAGATGCTTCGAAAAATTAGTTAAAAATTGTTGTGCGGCTTCATGTAAGACCTTTCGATTATGAGCATTACTCTCAAAAGATGTTCTATTCAATAATGGAATTTCCAATGGTTCGATCAAAGGCCATGCATTCATATCATATTGATACATATTTTTCCCGATCACAATATCGCCAATATTGATATTTTTATCTACCGACCCTGCTACTCCGGTAAATATTATTTCGTCTATTTCAAAATCATTGATCAATTGCGTAGTAGTAGTAGCAGAAGCAACTTTTCCCCATCGAGAGAATGCTAAAACAATTTCTTTATCAAATAACCTCCCATAAAAATAAGTTCGCATTCCTTTTTGAATGCTTCTTTTTCTTTCCAAATGATGCAATAAAGTTTGGATTTCTTCCTCCATTGCACTGATAATACCAATCATAGATGGGTTATTTTACTTGGTGATTTTAACGATCAGATAATAGCAAGCAACTACCTAACTATTTGTCCATCTTTCATTTCCAGTTTTCTATCGGCCATATTTGCCAACTCCTCATTATGCGTAACGATAACAAAGGTTTGACTAAACTCATCTCTTAGAGTAAAAAACAACTCATGCAAACTCTTTGATGAAGCTGTGTCCAAATTTCCACTGGGTTCATCTGCAAAAATAACATCCGGTTTATTTATCAAAGCTCTCGCTACAGCAACCCTTTGTTGTTCTCCGCCTGACAATTCACTTGGTTTGTGATCCATACGTTCTGAGAGTCCTAAGAAATCCAATATTTCTTTGGCTTCTTTTATAACCTCTAGTTTTGGTCTATTTGCAATATAAGCAGGAATACAAACATTTTCCAAAGCGGTGAATTCCGGTAACAATTGGTGAAATTGAAAAATAAAGCCGATATGTTTATTCCTGAATTTGGACAGCGCTCTATCCTTTAATCCGGTTATCTTCTGGTTATTTATAATCAGTGTGTCAATAGAAGTAGGTTTATCTAAAGTACCCAATATTTGCAACAAAGTAGTTTTACCAGCGCCACTTGGGCCAACAATAGCTACAATTTCACTTTTGGCTATGTGTAGATCAACTCCCTTTAGTACTTCGAGACTACCATATTTTTTATGAATATTTTCTGCCTTTATCACCTTATAATAATGTGTGTGTGAAAATACATCTTTTTAAAAAAATGGCAATTTAATTTTAAAAAAATTTATGGCATAAGATCAAACAGAAAGACTAAAAAACAGGCAGCAAATTAATTTAACCTTTTTGAAACCAGGATTTGGTACGATTATAATCCAAATAGTAGACAAATTTTATTGAAAAGCTTTGACCTAAGGGTTGATCGAATAAGTTACCCACATTATCCTGAAATGATTGGTCAGACTCACTATCGAAATTAATTATGGAATTCCGATATAAGGCAACCAATTCACTTCCTCTTGTAAATTGCCAGATATACCTGAGATCAAGATTCCAACTGTTAAAGTTCAGATTGTTATCACCGGTATAATCACTTGGAATTAAATTACCATCCTCCTCCAACTCAAAATACTGATCTTTATATATTACCGGCGACCAATAGTGGCGAAATGTAAGAAATAATGAGGAAGTATCATTAAAACTATATTTGGACGCAAAGGAGTTTTCTATTTCTTGGACATATCGCTGTCCAAAAATAATTGTGCTATCATCTAAGGTAAGAACATATCCGAATTCATTAAAATCCTTTTCTAAACCATAGCTATAGCTAAATTGTAATTTGTCATTAACCCTGTATCGAGGAGCTATCATAAAAGAAAAGTCACTCTCGTCATTCCCATGAAATTTTCCTTTTTTTGCACTAACCATCATCGATAATTTTTTTCTGCCATCGGTTGATATAAAACCTTCTATTTCCGTTTCTGGATTTTTCAACCAATACCTTCCTTCTGTTCTAGGTTCGAAATAGTCCCTTCGCTTTCCAATATTGGTTCCTATCTCAAATCCAAAGGACAGTTCTTTTTTGGTAGTACCGGAACCAAATAAATTAAAATAATTTCCCGTATAAACGCCGGGATCAAATCTTCTAAAATACCCTGCAAATACCCCAATTTGTAGATTGTTAAAATGTTTGGTTGGTTTAAATATTCTATAATTTACATTGCTATAAACGTTATTATAATTATTTCTTCTTTGAAACCCAAGATCATTTTTATCGTACTTATCATCAGCAAAACTATGACTTATGCTGTATCTGACGTTGCCTTCAGTTTTACTAAATCGCAAACTGGAAGCAAAGCCTGTTGTATTTTCATTATTTTCACTGATCGTACTCGTCGCCCCATTTCCTGCCAGTCGATATGAGTTTGCTTTGTTGGCTAAATTAAAAACCAGAGCGGTTACATTGGCATCTCTAAAGCTACCATCCCGTATAACACTGGTATTCGTTAACCCTATGGATGAATTCTTATTGAATTCCTGATCGATTACAAATACATTGTAATTGGCAAAAGGTTCGGTTACAATATTGTATTTTTCACCGGTTAAAGTGTCTTTTATCGTTGCTTCTGTTTTCTTGGTTATGGCATTCAAAAATGCTATTCCCAAACCTTTTTTTGTTCTTCCGGTAACCTTAACAACGTTCAGAACATCAACTTCAGTTGGGTTATCAATAATCTCCAGGTCTTCATTTTTGTTCACCAGATCATCCACCTCAGCATGCCCTACAGGTCTGCCTCCAATTCTTCTCGAAAAAAATAAATTCCCTTTTTCAAGCAGGTCAGCTCCCTCCACAAAAAACTGTCTCTGCTCTACAAATACTTGTTCAAAAGGTCCGAGGTTTAATCTAACATCATCAAAACCAACCTGGCTAAAATCAGGGATAAGGGTTGCAACTAACGTAAAATTGTCCGTAATTCCATATTTAAGATCTAAACCAAATGCATAATCAACATCAGTTACACCGTCATAGTTATTCACTATCGATGACGCGAATGGCGCAAAGCTCAATCTTATGGGTGGTTTTATATCTTTAATACCTGTTAGGATACCAGAGTACTGAGGTGTTTTACCCACTGACTTATCGATATAATTCCATGAATAAAGTCCATTTTTTCTTGCTATATACCTATAAAAATTGACTCCCCAGGTGTATACATCTTCTTTGGAAAACCTCAAAGCGGAATAGGGCAGCATGATCTCTGCATACCAGCCTCTATCATCAAAAGAAACCCGGCTAAACCAAACTTCATTCCAGCTATAATCATCTCCATTTAATGGAGATACCTGAGCATCCAATTGTACTCCTGCTGCAGTTATCAAAAAAGAAAACTCATTTTGCCCATCGTTATTCGGATTTATACTAATCCCAAATACATCTGAGTTTCCAAAATTATCTCTATCTGTAAGTTGTTTAAAAATCTTGTCCGGCGAAGTATCATACATATATCCGGCTATATAAATTCCTCTGTCATCATAGAGAATTTTGACCTTTGTTTTTTGACCTTCCGGTTCTTTATCCCCATCACCGGGTTGATACATTACAAAATCGCCGCCTATTTCACTTTTTTCCCATACAGCTTCATCCAATATTCCATCAATTTTTGGAGCTTCACTTATTCTGACAGCCACCATTTCCTTTTTACTTATCTGACTAAATATCAACGTAGTAAATAACAAAAAACTCGTAATTACAATATTTTTCATAAAAAATTGCAGCCTATAATATTTTGGATCAATATCAGCAGTAAAAATATTTAATCATATGCAAGTCTTGTCATAATAAACTGTTAAAAGGCTAATAAAATAAACGCTAAAAAATGAAAATATTTCCAGCTGAAATGCACTTTTAAATAAGGATAAATTTCAATGATTGGAGACTAATTATTTTTCAAAATTAATCAAATCAGGTTTAGCTTTAAGAATTAAATAGTTACTTTTGTATATCATAAAATTTAAATAAATGAATTTACACGAGTATCAAGGAAAGGAGATTTTAAACAGCTTCGGAGTGAGAATACAAAGAGGTTTGGTTGCGAATAATCATTTTAAAGCTGTAGAGGCAGCAAAACAATTGGCTGCGGAAACTGGTACAAAATGGTGGGTCATTAAAGCACAAATTCACGCAGGAGGAAGGGGAAAAGGCGGAGGAGTAAAATTGGCTAAGAGCTTGCAAGAAGTTGAAAACATCTCTCAGAATATTATTGGAATGATGTTAAAAACACCACAAACGCCACCCGAAGGCAAAAAGGTAAATCAGGTACTCATCACCGAAGATGTGTACTATCCCGGAGAAAGTGAAACGGAAGAATATTATATGTCCGTTTTATTAAATCGGGGGACCGGTAGAAATATGATCATGTATTCTACTGAAGGAGGTATGGATATTGAATCTGTTGCAGAAAAAACTCCACATCTGATTTTTACTGAAGAAGTTGATCCCGGCATAGGTTTGTTGCCCTTTCAAGCTAGAAAAATAGCTTTTAATCTGGGCTTATCAGGAGTGGCGTTCAAAGAAATGATTAAGTTTGTTACTTCATTGTATACTGCATATGTTAAATCGGATGCGTCCTTGTTTGAGATCAATCCGGTTTTAAAAACATCTGATAACTTAATTATGGCAGTGGATGCAAAAGTTACTTTGGATAATAATGCGCTATATCGCCATAAAGATTATGTGGATCTACGCGATTTACGTGAAGAAAATCCGATTGAAGTGGAAGCTAACGCAGTTGGATTAAATTATGTTGCACTCGACGGAAATGTTGGCTGTATGGTAAATGGTGCCGGACTGGCAATGAGCACCATGGATTTGATCAAACAATCCGGCGGTGAACCGGCTAATTTTTTAGATGTTGGTGGTACGGCAGATGCAGAACGCGTAGAAACAGGATTCAGAATCATACTTCGTGACGAAAACGTAAAGGCTATATTAGTTAATATCTTTGGTGGAATTGTTCGGTGCGACCGAGTAGCACAAGGTATAGTTGATGCCTACAAAAATATGGGTGGAGAAATTAAAATCCCTATTATTGTACGACTACAAGGAACCAATGCCAAAGAAGCCAAAGTATTACTCGATGAGAGCGGACTGGATGTGATCTCGGTTGTAGAATTTAAGGAGGCCGCAGAAAAAGTACAAGAAGTTCTTTCCTTAAACTGATAAAACAATATAAAAAAAGGCTGTTTCAAAAGTATTTGTACAGCCTTTTTTTTTGTGAAATATCCACAGATATTATATCAACTTAACATCCGTGAATACTTCTATAAGTCCAGGCCCCTTATGATTAAACAGCCTGATCATGGCTTCCTCCAAATCATTTTTATCGGTAACTCTTATGCCCAAGGCGCCACAATTCTCAGCATATTCAGCAAAATTAGGGTTTACCAGATCGGTGGCCCATTTATCCCATCCTCCGGCTCGTTGCTCCTTTGATATTTTTCCTAATTCGTTATTATTCAGAACAATTGTTTTGATCGGCATATTGTATTTTACAGCGGTAGTCAATTCTGCCAGGTACTGACAAAAACCTCCATCACCTGCCACCGCAATGATTGGCCTATCGTTTCCCACCGCAGCCCATGCGCCCATTGCTGCAGGAAAAGCAAAACCAATGGATCCCAAATAACCCGACATCAAAAACGTTTGTTTCTTACTTTCAAAATATCGGCCGAACGAATAGGCATTGTTTCCAACGTCCACACACATCACAGCATTTTCAGGTGCCGTTTTCATCAGCATATCAAATACCGCAATAGAGCTTACTCCTTCGCCTCTGTCTTCTAATAATCGCTTCTCTTTTTCGGCTTTCCAGATTTTCCATCTTTCTGAAATTTCCTTGTCTTGATTAACTTTATTTTGTTTTATTAAATCAATTTGTTCATTCAACAGACCGACCGTTCGAGATATTTCCCCGTAGACTGTAACGTCAATTTTGTCAAATTTACTTAATGCCAGAGGATCAAAATCAATTTGAATTGTTGGTTTTTTTGGAGTAATTCCTGTGTGATTAGAAAATGATGCCCCAATAACCAGCAATAAATCAGCCTCATTCATAAAATAAGAAGCAATTGGAGTTCCACTTCTTCCCAGCACCCCACATCCCAGTCTGTGGCTATCTGAAATTTGTCCTTTGCCCTTGAATGTTGTCATCACCGGACAGTTTAATTTGTCAGCAAAAGAAATGATTGCTTTCATATTCAATCTCGCTCCATGCCCCACAATAATTACCGGACGTTGGGCATTTTTTAATAATTCCAATGCTTTATCCAAGCTCTCTTGTGGTGGAGCAATATCCAAAGTCGTTATTCTCCCTTCCGGGGTTTGGGATTTTTCACCATTTGCCGGTAAAACCTGAACTTGATCGGGAAAAGTAAGGTGTGCTACATCCCGCTGTAAAATGGCATGTTTAATTGCCAAAGTCATCAATTCTGTGTGCCTGCTTTGTTGCTCAACGCGCTGATTAAATTCTGCCACTGTTTGAAAGGCTCTTACAAGATCTACTTCCTGGAAATTTCCCGTTCCAACTACTTGTGTTGCAACCTGACCAGTAAGAGCTAATATAGGTGCCCTATCCACCTTAGCATCCCAAAGGCCGGTAAACATATTAGTGCTCCCTGGCCCTGCAATTGCAAAACAAGCGGCAGGTCTGCCAGTGAGTTTTCCATAAGCAGAGGCAGCGAAGGAAGCGGCTCCTTCATGCCGTACTCCTATAAATTTAAGTTTACCCTTTTCTTCCAGTCTTCGGAAGGCATCTGCCAATCCCAGATTAGAATGGCCTACAATACCAAATACTCGATCAATTCCCCAGTTGACCATTGTTTCTGCCATAATATCGGTAACTGTTGTTTGGTGAGGGGGTTCTTGTTCAACACCAACAAAAACTGCATCGTCTTCAATTTTTACCTCATAACTTTTCAAGCCATCTTCAAATCCATTTGAATCACCACCACAAGGATTAAAATCCCATCCATGCCATGGGCACCTCAAAAGACCATTTTCAATAGATCCTTCTCCTAAAGGGCCACCCTGATGAGGACACTTATTTGTGAGCGCATTGTAAGTTCCGTTAAAGTGCGTGAGACAAATTTCGGTATGTCCTGCCTTCGCAGTCATTACACGGTTTTCAACCAGTTCATTTTTATTCTTTAACACTCTGTGCCAAATAAGTTTTTTGCTCATGTTTTTAAATGTTTTTGTCTGATTAAAATTGATTTAAGAGAATGTAAAAACAGAAAAGATAATGCAATAACGGCAGTAATCACACCTCCAAGCATCAGATATAAAAATAAGTTTTTATTCTTGGTAAATGCCATGGAAAGACCGGCAATCATAAAAAGAAGAGCACAGGCGTATAAAAAAGCATTGGCGATTCCCAACCTTTTAAGCTGTATCATCTTAAGATCTATTATCCCTTGAAATTTTTTTTCGTCACTTGTCAATTCAATTATTTCATTGTTTAAAGCAATAATAAATGTAGTAGTTGACAATATTAATAGTGCAACTGCCGGAAGAATTGTGAGCGGGCCGTACCATTCCATCATTTTATATTTTTAGTTTATATTTGTGAAACGCATTGTATACTCTTTATGAATTGATTAAAAACCAATCGGATACTTCCTTTAAAAATACTGGAATTGTTCTAAAACCTTCCTTTTCTAGATCCGACAGAGGCAAGACAGCTCCGTTCCAGTTCTTACTGATAATCCATTTTCCGTTAAGCAGATCAGGAACATTTTCATAATCAAATCCCTTTCCATTTAATCGATAACCGGAAAAATAAAAATATGGGCTACCAACCATTTCATCTTCCATGGCGAGGCCAAACCCCAATCCGGTATTAATATTAGGTTCAACATAAATACCTGTATCAAAATGGTGTGGCCATATTCTAATTTCCCCATCAACCTGTAGATAGCCAAGTAGTTCGCTACATGCCCTATTTGCTAATTCCCGATAATATTCCCAATTTTCTCTTGACTTAAGTGCAAAAGATTCGAAAGGTTCTTTTAGGAAAGGATAAACCGGTATTTCGAAATGTAATTTATCTCGAAAACCTTCTTTTTTTAAACCCATAAGGGGTAAAGATTGGGCAATAGCAAACTCCATATCATCTATGGTTTTATCCTGAATGTCAAATGATTGTATAATCTGCCTCTTGTCGTTAAGCCACTCAAATGCAAATTCTTTTAAGTTAAGAGCAAAAATTATTTTTTTATCCCCTGCATCGATCCATCTGCCATAGATTCGATGACTAATCGGATCAAAGAAAAGATTAGTATGGCTGTCATCCGGTTTTTTTGGTACGAAAGATCTATTCACCTTAGCGATTACCTGAGAAAGCCGGTGAATCCTATGGTCTATGTTATTGTATTCCTGCATAATTAATTCCGGTTAGTTTGTGCATATTATAATCTAAGGTAGATAAGTCGTCAAAATTAAATTTATTAACATCATTATGACCACAGGCTCTAGCAATCACATTCATTAGATCATTGGAAGCATTAAAAAAATTATTCAATTGTTTTGCCGAGGTATCAATGATTATTCTATTTCTTAAATTTTCCTTTTGTGTGGCAATACCTACCGGACAATTATTAGTATCACAAGCTCTCATTCCAAGACAACCAATGGCTTGTATGGCAGAGTTAGCCACTGCAATCGCATCTGCACCAAGCATCATTGCTTTGGCAAAATCTTCCGGAACCCGTAAACCACCGGTAATGATCAAGGTTATATCTTTGGCGCCTACAGCATCTAAATGCTTTCTTGCACGAGCCAAAGCCGGAATGGTTGGAACGTTTATATTATCTCTCAGAATAGTTGGTGCATCGCCTGTTCCACCTCCACGACCATCTAAAATAATATAATCCACACCTATCTTGAGAGCAAAATCAATATCCATTTCAATATGACTGGCGGCCAATTTAAAACCAATTGGAATGCCACCTGTTTTTTCACGTACTTCATTCGCCACAGCTTTAAAATCTTCTACCGTTAACAAATCCGGGAACGCTGCAGGCGAAACTGCTGTTTCCCCTTCCTTTAACCCTCTAACCCGTGCTATTTCTTTGGTTACTTTAGCTCCGGGTAAATGCCCTCCGGTTCCCGTTTTTGCGCCTTGCCCACCTTTAAAATGAAAGGCCTGCGCTTTTTTTACTTTATCCCATGAAAAGCCAAATTTTCCGGAAGCCAATTCATAAAAATAACGAGAATTATTTTCTTGTTCCTCAGGGAGCATTCCTCCCTCTCCG
>Ga0164313_10004949_pt1 | contig 11809 bp, 8 predicted proteins | sample GuaBasSedimGuay4_FD_113735 | JGI IMG/M metagenome (GOLD analysis project Ga0164313, IMG submission 113735) | Subseafloor sediment microbial communities from Guaymas Basin, Gulf of California, Mexico - Guay4, Core 4569-4, 0-3 cm | ecosystem: Environmental > Aquatic > Marine > Hydrothermal vents >... | reverse complement strand
TCAGGTACCATAGAAAGGTTAATCTCCTTTTTCACTTCGCCAAAAGCTACTCTGCCAACTCTAAAGGTTTCATCAAGCTGATTGGTAATCTCTTCTATTCTTCCCGGTATAGCTAAACACATAATAATTTCATCTACAATTAAACCATATTATCTTGTAACCACGAATACCACTTATCCATCCCTTCTCCTGTAGTTGCTGAAACTTCAAAGAATATCAGGTTTGGATTAATCCTTCTGGCAAAATCCTTTACCCTCTCAACATCAAATTTAACATATGGAAGCAAATCTATCTTATTGATAATGCATACTTGTGAATGCTCAAACATATCAGGGTACTTGCTGGGCTTGTCATCACCTTCTGTTGTTGAGATAATTACAGCTCTGAATTTTTCCCCCAGATCAAATAAGGCAGGACAGACAAGATTTCCTACATTTTCGATCATTAACACACTATTATCTTGCAAATCGAGCTTATTAAAAGCACTATAAACCATTTCGCTGTCCAGATGACACCCTTTACCGGTGTTTATCTGTACTACAGGGATGTTCAATGCATCAATACGGTCAGCATCATTCATCGTCTGTTGGTCACCTTCAATCACACTAAAAATGATCTTATCCTTTAGGTCATCCAGCGTGGTTTCCAGTAATGTGGTTTTTCCTGATCCCGGTGAACTAACCAAATTGATTGCCGTAATCTTCTTAGCTTCAAAAAAACCTCTATTTCGCTCAGCCAACAACTGATTATGGCCTAAGATTTCCTTCTCTACCTCAATAATAGTTTTCTCGGTAGAAGTTGTATGACTGTGTGTATGATCATGGACGTGATTATGGTGATGATGATCGTCCATAATCTGAAACTCTCCTGTGTTGGCAAATTCGCCTGGCTTTAAAATTGTGGCTCCTCCTTCGCCTACTCCACATCCGCATGTACTACACATAATTTTCTAAATGTTCACTTAACAATAATCAAATTACAAATTTTAACTTATTCAACTTCCAGAGCTTTTACTCTTAGTTCTTTGCCCTGAAAGATATCTTTAAAATAGCTATTACAACTCGGGCATACATCGAAAGTGTGCTCAAGGTCGTATTCTGTCTGGCATTCAAGGCATTTTGCCTTGGCGGGGATAAGGTCGATCTCTCGCTTTGCATTCTCAAGAACAGTATCCTTAACCGCTACAGGCCATGCAAAATCCAGAGAGTCCATCTCAATGCCGGCCATTGTGCCAATCTCCAACTCAATAGAGGTTACTACCTTGGCATTTGCCTTTCTACTCTCCTCCTCAGCAATCTTTACAATGCCTAAAGCAATCGACAACTCGTGCATACAGACTTCTTACTTTCTGGTAACTGACTTTTTAGGTGATTTAAACACCTTATAAATGGCGACTGCTATCACAATAGCTGTAAGAGTAATACTAACGTGCATAGGCGATGTTACATAATGCCATAATTCATGACCGGTAAATGTACCATGACCAGGGTGGGCAAATGCAGTAACCGAGAACAATAATCCAATTACTACCAGAAAGCTTTTTAGAAATCGATTCATAATAACTACTATTTAAAGTGCATTAAAATTCGATGGTAATTTAGAAAGAATATTTTTTGTGTTACCTGATTTAAATCATCTTTTTAAAAAAAATATTATTTTAATATGCAGGTATATTCCGCTGAATATATTGCGTGTTAGGCAAATAACAGAATTGAATTTGGCAATAATGCCTTTAATCATTATATACCTATTTCACGCATGATTGAAACCCAAGAAAAACGAAAAACCTATTACGAAAGCATTATCGATAATGGCTTCTCTCGTAGAGATTTCATGAAATTCACTGCCTTTATGGCGGCTTACATGGGATTAGAAACTTCGGCCATCGGCCAGATTGAAGAAGCCCTTAAAACCACCCCAAGGTTACCAATAATATGGGAGCACTTCCAGGAATGCACCTGCTGTAGCGAATCATTCATCCGTTCCGATCACCCTATTGTGGCAGACATCCTTCTTGACAAGGTATCACTAGACTACTCAATGACCTTAATGGCAGCCTCCGGACATCAGGCTGAAGCCGCTAAGAAGGCTACCATGGAAAAATATAAAGGCGAGTATATTCTGGCCGTTGAAGGTTCTGTGCCTATGGGAGATGGAGGGAATTATTGCTGCATTGCCGGTAGAACTGCTATCGATCAGCTGAAAGAATCTGCTGCGGGAGCCAAGGCAATCATTGCCTGGGGAAGCTGTGCTACCAGTGGATGCGTGCAGGCAGCAAAGCCAAATCCAACAGAGGCTACTCCCATTCATAAAATAATTAAAGACAAACCAATTATAAACGTACCTGGTTGTCCACCAATTGGTGAAGTAATGGCCGGTGTAATAGTTCATGTTATCGCCTTTGGCAAACTACCTGAACTTGACAGAAAAGGAAGGCCAAAAGCATTCTATGCTAAGCGTGTTCATGATAGTTGCTACAGAAGGCCTTATTATGATGCCGGTTTATTTGTAGAAAGCTTTGATGATGAGAATGCTAAGAAAGGCTATTGCCTGTATAAAGTTGGTTGCAGAGGACCTATGACGTATAACTCATGTGGAACCATTAAGTGGAATAATGGTGTGAGTTACCCTATCCAATCCGGCCACGGATGTATAGGCTGTAGTGAAGATAATTTCTGGGACAATGGTCCATTCTATGAGAGACTAACTAATGTTCCTGGTTTTGGTATCGAAGAAACTGCTGATAAAATTGGTGCCATAGCTACTGGTGTAGTAGGTGGCGCTGTAGTAGCACATGCTATTGCTTCTAATGTATCTAAACGTAAGGAGCTTAAAGCAAGAACATCTTCAGGAAAAGACGTTGAAAAACTGGTTTAATTAAATTGACTAAAACTTTAAGACAATAATAAAATGGCTGAACGTATAGTTGTTGACCCCATAACGCGAATAGAAGGTCACCTGAGAATAGAAGCAGAAATAAAAGATGGCGTAATTGTAGATGCCTATAGTTCCTCTACCATGGTAAGAGGAATAGAAGAAATTGTTAAAGGCCGCGATCCACGTGATGTGTGGGCCTTTGTACAAAGAACTTGTGGTGTTTGTACCACAGTACATGCTCTTGCCTCAGTTAGAGCTGTAGAAGATTCATTAGGCATTGTTGTACCACCTAATGCTGAGATGGTAAGGAATATTATGGAGGGTGCACTTTACATGCACGACCATGTTGTTCACTTTTATCACCTCCATGCCCTTGACTGGGTAGACGTTGTTTCAGTACTTAGCGCAGATCCAAAACAAACCTCTACAATTGCCCAGAGCATATCGAACTGGCCAAAAAGCTCACCGGGATACTTCTCCGATGTACAAAAACGGATCAAAAAATTCGTTGATAGCGGCCAGTTAGGCATATTCGCTAATGGCTACTGGGGGCACCCACAAATGAAGTTGCCTGCAGAGATTAATTTGCTAGCTGTAGCTCACTATCTGGAAGCTCTTGAATGGCAAAAGGAGATTGTTAAAGTCCACACAATATTTGGTGGTAAAAACCCTCACCCTAATTACTTAGTTGGTGGCATGGCTTGTGCTATCAATACAGATGATCCAGGTGGTATTAATGCTGAAAGGCTAGCTTATGTAGGTCAGTTACTCGAAGAAGGAAAAAGGTTTGTAGAGCAAGTATACTTACCTGATTTAGTAGCCATAGCAGGTTTCTACAAAGATTGGGGTGGCATTGGTAAAGGGTTCGGTAACTATATGGTATATGGCGATTTCCCTACCAATGGCTATAATGATCCATCAAGCTTTAAGTTTCCAAGTGGCGTGATCAAGAACTTTGATATTTCTAAGATTTATGAAATCGATCATAATGATAGTACAGAGATTCTTGAATATGTGAATAAATCGTGGTACGACTACACTGAAGGTGATGAGAAGGGCTTGCACCCTTATGACGGTGAAACCAATATAAATTACTCAGGACCTAAACCTCCTTATGAGCACCTGGATGTAGATCAAAAATATAGCTTCATCAAAACACCAAGGTGGAAAGGTGAACCGATGGAAGTAGGCCCTCTGGCTAGAATGTTAGTAGGATATGCCCATGGACGTGAAGAGTTTGTTGATATAGTAAACAGCACACTTTCTACTCTGGATGTTCCTGTAACTGCATTATTCTCCACATTAGGAAGAACAGCTGCCCGTGGACTGGAAACTAAATTAGTTGCCGGCTGGACAATGGAGTTCTATAATACGTTAATGAATAATATTAAGAACGGCGATAGCAGGATGGCTAATTCTGAAAATTTTGATCCTTCAACCTGGCCAAAAGAAAGCAAAGGTGTTGGTTATATGGAAGCACCACGGGGAGCTCTGGCTCACTGGATAGTTATTAAAGATGGTAAAACAGCTAACTACCAGCAAGTAGTACCTTCTACCTGGAATGCCTCACCACGAGATCCTAAAGGAATAATGTCTGCCTACGAAGCGTGCTTAATAGGTACGCCGGTAGCTGATCCGGAATTGCCTCTGGAAATCATAAGAACGATTCACTCGTTTGACCCTTGTCTTGCCTGTGCTGTCCATCTTTATGATGAGCACGGTAAACATATATCGCAAGTAGTTAATACAGCTTCTTGTACCACTTGATGACTTAAATAAAATATAATGGCTACTGTTCATTTATATAATAGAATTTTCGTTTGGGAAGTACCGGTTCGGGTTTTTCATTGGTTGAATGTGATATCTATAATTGTACTTTCAGGAACGGGCTATCTCATTGGCGATCCTCCGGCATTAATGTCTGGGGCTGAAGCTACAAACCAATACTATTTTGGGATAGTTCGTTTTATTCACTTTGCCACAGCCTATATTTTTATGGTTGGCCTGATATACCGTGTTGCCTGGATGTTTTTAGGTAATAAGTATGCCAGCTGGCGAGTATTTCTGCCATTCAGCAGGCAATCTTTAAAGGATACACTGTTTATTCTGAGAGATCACATCTTCCTGCAAAATGCTAAAATTTATGATTTTAGGAAAAATTGGGTTGGACACAATCCTGTTGCTTCTTTTTCATATCTGGCTGTTTTCTTTATGATGATAGTTTCAATTTTTACAGGGTTTGGATTGTACTCAGACATGGCAACCTGGTGGTTCCCAAAAATGTTTAGTTGGGTTGTACCTCTATTAGGAGGTGATTTCAATGCCCGAATGATCCATCACCTGTTAATGTGGGGATTTATTCTTTTTTCTGTAATTCATATCTATCTGGCCATGTGGCACGATTGGCTGGAAGGACGGGGAGAAATTTCTTCTATCATTGCCGGCTATAAGTTTATTCGCAAGGAACGATATGATGAAAAAAGAAAAGAAGCAGGTCTTGAACCTAATGACTGTTCCTCCGACGAAAAAGAGTACGAAGAATAAAATTTTGTATGATTGCTGAACATAACTTAAAAGAACCAATGAATCTAAGCACTAAACAAGGTGATGTACTCGCCATGGGAGTAGGCAACTACCTCATGGGTGATGAAGGTATTGGTGTGCATATTGTTCAGCAAATGGAAAAAATGAATCTCCCCGACTACCTAGATGTTCTCGATGGTGGCACGGGGGGGTTTCTTTTAATGAATTACTTTGACGAATATCCATTCGTGATATTTGTTGATGCCACCATGGATGGCAAGCCGATAGGCACTATTTCAGTCACAGAACCAAGATTTGCGAGCGACTTCCCCAACGCCTTAAGTGTTCATGACGTAGGCCTCAAAGACATGATCGAGGCTGTATACCTTATGGAAAGTGTACCAAAAATGTTTCTTATCACCATTTCCATTAATGAAATAAGGCCAATGACCCTGGAATTAGACCCTAAAGTTGAAGCTAGTATACCGGAAGCAATTAATACTATTCAAGAGCTGGCTGCTAAGGTAATGGCCTGAAAACTGATCCCGATAGCCGTCGTAACGGAAGGCCGAAGACCTAATAAACTATCCTTTTATCATTAACATCTTACCATTCAAGGGTGGGATATACCCGCCAATAGCAAGTATAGCGGGGTTGCTAAATTTTGCTTTATTAATTCTCAAATATTAGCTATTTTTAGTAGCGTCAATGAAATTTATTTTTTAAAAAATATTCATTGTAGTACCCCCTACCTAAACAAGATGAAAGCTAAACTAATCCCCCATTTACTTTTCCTGATAATTCTGGGAAATTCCCTTGATGTCTACGCCCAGAACAAGGTTGAAGTAAGGGAAGTAAAACGAATAATGCCTACTTATAACTTTTCCGACCCTAACCCGGTGCCTAATATTGGCAGGATATATCCCTACTATCGATTCGATGGCTATTCAGCACATCCTGAAGATAAAGAATGGAAATTTATTGAATTGGAAAATGATTATATCAAGGTGTTCATTACGCCGGAGATAGGCGGTAAAATATGGGGTGCGGTCGAGAAGTCGACAGGAAAGGAGTTTATCTATTTTAATAATGTTGTAAAATTTCGAGATGTAGCCATGCGTGGGCCCTGGACATCAGGAGGCATAGAATCAAACTTCGGTGTTATTGGCCATGCTCCTACCTGCTCAACGCCGGTTGACTATATTATTCAAAAAAATGAAGATGGCAGTATTAGTTGCTTCATTGGTGCTATCGATCTTCCTTCGCGAACAGAGTGGCGAGTAGAGATAAACCTTCATCCTGATAAGTCTTCATTTACAACAAAAGCACTGTGGCATAACCCAACGCCGCTGGATCATTCTTATTATCAGTGGATGAATGCGGGAGTCAAGACTGATGGCAACCTGGAGTATTCTTATCCTGGCACTAATTATATCGGGCATGATGGCAGCCTGCATAGCTGGCCAACTCATAATGATGGGATGGACTTGTCCTGGTATGAAAACAACAACTTTGGTGGGTATAAATCATACCATGTTATTGGCGAGCTAACAAATTTTTTTGGTGGCTATTGGCACGATGATAAATTTGGCTTTGGCCATTACGCAAATTATTCAGGGAAGCCGGGGAAAAAATTGTGGATCTGGGGGCTATCCAGGCAAGGTATGATCTGGGAAAATTTGCTTACAGATAACGATGGCCAATACACTGAGATACAGTCAGGGCGATTATTTAATCAGGAGGCAGTTGAAAGTATACGCACACCATTCAAACACCGTAGCTTCAGCCCTTTTTCCACCGACATATGGACTGAATACTGGTTTCCGGTTATGGCAACGAAAGGCGTTGTACAAGCTACTCCAAAAGCCTCGGTTAATCTAGAAATTAAGGAAGGCAACCTTCACCTTTGGCTATCTGCCAATGAAATTATTGATGACAGTATTCTGGTTCAAACAAATAACAACATTATTGGTGAATTTAAAATACTTGCCTCCCCTACTGAGGTGATTCACAAAATCATGCCTTTTGAGGGATCAACAAGTGAAATATCAGTTAAAATTGGACAGGAATATATCATTGGACCAGGAGGAACTGCCAAACAGAAGCTCTCCAGACCACTGGAAATAGTGGATTTCGATTGGACAACGGTGCAAGGGTTGGCCATGAAAGCCAAAGCTTTGGAACAGGAGAGAAACTACTCTTCGGCGCTTGATCAATACTCAAAATGCCTTGAGAAAGACCCCAATTATCTGCCTGCACTAGCAGGAGCAGCAGGGCTGTATTTCAGAAAAACAGAATATGATAAAGCCCTGGAACTGACAATACGAGCATTGGCAATCGATGCCTACCATCCCGCGGCCAACTTTAATTATGGTGCTATTAATGAGGTGATGGGCAATGAGACTGATGCAATTGATGGGTATTCAGTAGCTTCAGCATCGGTCGAATATAATTCAGCTGCTTTTTTAGGGCTGGGAAGGATTTCTTTCAAGCGTGGAGAAATTGACAAAGCGGTTGAGTACGCCTTTAAGAGTTTAGATTATAATGCCAATAACTTATCATCTATTGAGCTTCTACTGATAGCCCATAGGAAATCAAATAACCAAGATGACTTTAAAGAAACCTTGAGTAAAATTTTAAAAAAGGATCCTCTTAATCATTTAGCGAGGTTCGAAAACTTTCTAGTGAGTAATAATAATCAAGATTTGGAGCAGTTTAAGAATCTAATCAGCAACGAATTGTCATCTGAAACCTATCTAGAGCTTGCCATAAAATATTATAATTTTGGGCTTAATAGAGAAGCAAAAAGTGTGCTGGCTTCTTCACCTGAAAGTGCCATGGTTTCTTATTGGATCTCTTTTGTTACGAGAAACATCGATCCTGATTATTCAGAAAAAACCCTGACTAAAGCTAATGAATTTGATCCTGGCCTCGTCTTTCCATTTCGACAAGAATCTATTGATGTACTTGAGTGGGCATCAAAAGAATCAGAATCATGGAAACCGAAATACTATCAGGCACTAATTAGGTGGAACCTTGGGAATCTAGAGCAAGCTCGAGAACAATTTATTGCAATTGGCAACGAGCCTAAATTCATGCCATTCTATCTGGCAAAGGCTGAGCTATTTAAAGGTGATAGCGAAATCGTGTCGCAAAGCATAAAAACGGCTCATAAGTTATCCCCTAAAGACTGGCGTACAACGTTAAAACTGGCAGATGACTTTCTGAGCAAGAATGAGGTAGGAAAAGCCATTAAGACAATTGAGCCGGTATTTAAAAAAGACCCCACAAACTATTACATAGGGCTAAGTTATGCTAAAGCTCTAATGCTAAATAACCAAAATGGTAAATGTCAGGACTTGCTACAGAATTTAACAGTATTACCAAATGAAGGAGCAACAGAAGGTCATCATTTATATCGAATAGCAAGTTTAAACCTTGCACTGGAAGCAGCCGGTAATCATGAGTACGATGTAGCCATGCTCCATTTGAACATAGCCAGATCATGGCCGGAAAATCTGGGTGTGGGTAAGCCTTATGTTACTGATGAAAGCATTGAAGCATATATTGAGGCTCTGGTACTCAGAAATTCGGGTAAGCAGCAAAAGGCGGAGCAGCTATTGCAAGGCTTGTTAGGGAAAAGCCAAGCCAGTAATATTGACCTTATCTCTGCTGAAAATATTATAGAACTTGCTGCATATGTTCAGTTGGGTCACACTAACCAGGCTGAAGACAAAGTAAAGGCGTGGCAAAATAAATTCCCTGAGGATGAATTTGTGCTTTGGAGCTCAAGATGGTTGGAGACAGGTTCAAGTAATCTAATATTGCCCTATAAGAGCTCACTCAATAATAAACTGACTCAGAAAATTGGTACACGAGAGTATTACTTAAAGTGGACTATTGATTTTCTAAATGATAACCTTATTAAAAATTAGATGATGATATTAATTCTTAAACTTAGAAAGTTTGGCAAGGTACTTCTCACACTTACACTACTCTGGTTATTTCTTGCTTGTTCTTCACCTGAGGAATATGAGATATCATATCTTATGCCCACCGAAAAAGTAGTGAACAATAACATAGATGGCGTTGAGTACTCATCGGGAAATTGGCAAGAGATTACCTACAAAAATGCTGAGACCTCATTAGGGAACCACCGCGCCGTAATTCAAGGTCCTGATGGCACAGAAGCTGTGAGGCTGCACATTCCATGGCGAAGGCGAGATATCGTACTGAAACAAAACCGCGTGATAATTATCAATACCGCCTCGCTTGATACAGTGAGAAATATGATTATAAGAAATTATAATGAAGAATATGCGGATATCATCTTTCAAACAACCGTTGATGGAGGCGTTTATCACGTGTATTATTATCCCTTCAGTACTACGGGAAGTTATTACCCGGTTGTCAGCTATCTAAGCCCAAACTCAGCTCCCGATGAGAGGTGGCTATCAAAATATGGTGACTTAAGTAAAGAAAAATACGATGGGCTGCCACTGGCTAAAGTAACTTCAATACAATCTATCAATGATTTCAATAGCTTTTTCCCCATGGAAGTAGCTGCGAATAAAGTAGAATCAGACTCTTTTAAGATTAAATATCCACAGAACTACTATCTCTTTCCTGAGTATCGTGATAACCCTATTAAAATGACCCAAAAATTACCCTATCACTGGATGACAAGAGGGCTAAAAAATGGCGTTTATGATAATGTAAAGAAGGGCGAGTATTATACTTTTCAAATTGGAGTCTATGCAGCTTCTTCGGATTTGAAAAATCTTACTGTTACTTATTCAGACCTTAAAGCCGGAAGTCAGAATCGAATAAGCAAAACAATGTTTGAGTGCATAAATATTGATGGTGTAGACTTAAGTGGAAGTGCCTTCACAAAGAATATAAGTGTTGCTCAAGGCAAAATTCAGCCCTTATGGATTGGTGTTATGGTACCCGATGAGGTTCCGGCAGAAGAATATACAGGGATGGTAATTATCAAACCTGAAGGATTGGAGCCGGATACTGTACATATTGCACTTAATGTTAGTGAAGATATAATCAAGGATTACGGCGATGATGAACCTGAAAATATGAGCCGGCTACGATGGTTAAATTCGACTCTGGGCTCTGAAGATGATTTTATCATCTCGCCATTTATCCCTGTGACCAATGATGCTCAAACATTAAATATTCTGGGGAGGGAAGTAGAATTAGCCGAAAATGGCTTGCCTACTCAAATTCGTAGTTATTTTAAGGAAGAAATGACCGGCCTGAAAGATGAAGCCGAAAACATCCTGGCATCTCCTATAAATTTTGAGATTATTAGAGATGGTGAGGTAGTAGATTGGAACTTCGAGCCCTTTGAAATAGAAAATCAATCAAGAGGAAAGTCTGTTTGGGCAACAATAAACAGCTCAGCTGATTTTGAGATGCAGGTAAAAGGAACGTTGGAATATGACGGTATGCTTAATTATAAGGTAGTCGTAATTGCTAAGAATGATGTTAATATCGACAATATTAAAATGCTCGTTCCATACACTAAGAATGCCGCCAAATATATCCTGGGTCTTGGCTACAAAGGTGGTTCGCGACCTAAGAGTATAGACTGGCAATGGGACGTTACGAAACATCACGAAGGTGTGTGGTTAGGTAATGTAAATAAAGGCATGCAGTATGTGCTCCGCGACAAGAACTATCAGCGGCCTTTAAATACTAACTTCTATCAGTCACAACCACTGAATTTGCCTCCCTCCTGGTATAATGATGGTAATGGTGGTATTAAGATTGTTGAAGATCAACGAACAGTTGTCTGTGAAAATTATAGTGGCGCCAGAGAAATGGCCAAAGGAGACACCTTGAATTTTTATATTCGTTTTCTAATTACTCCTTTCAAGCCTATCAATACCAAAACTCATTTCAACACGCGTTTTGTTCACAAGTATACACCCGTTGATTCGGTAAAATATTACGGTGGATCAGTGGTTAATGTTCATCATGCGAATGAGATCAACCCATTTATCAACTACCCATTTTATAATCTTGAATTGCAGAAGAAATATATTGATGAGGCCCATGAAAAAGGCATAAAAGTCAAGTTATACAATACCATTCGTGAGTTGAGTTATAAGAGCTACGAACTGTTCCCGATGCGAAGTCTTGGCTTTGAGATATTTAATGATGGTGATGGCGGCGGACATCCATGGCTACAGGAACATTTAGAATCCGACTATCATAAGGCATGGCATGCCTGGCGGGTAAATGATGCATCTATTCTTAATAAAGGAACATCCAGATGGACTAATTACTATATTGAGGGAATTAACTGGCTGGCTAAAAATCAGGAAATTGACGGGCTCTACCTTGATGATATCGCCTTTAGCAGGGAGACAGTAAAGCGTATTGTTACCGTACT
>Ga0164313_10004948_pt1 | contig 11809 bp, 5 predicted proteins | sample GuaBasSedimGuay4_FD_113735 | JGI IMG/M metagenome (GOLD analysis project Ga0164313, IMG submission 113735) | Subseafloor sediment microbial communities from Guaymas Basin, Gulf of California, Mexico - Guay4, Core 4569-4, 0-3 cm | ecosystem: Environmental > Aquatic > Marine > Hydrothermal vents >... | reverse complement strand
GAGGGCTCAAGCGCGGATGCAGCTACAGTCTGAGCCCCACCTCCGACACCATCGGCAAAGCCGGTGGCGAGAAGACGTTCCAGGTGACGACGACCCCTGGATGTTCCTGGACCGCGGCCACCATCTTCCCGTGGCTCACAGTCCTTCAGCCCACTGGCCAGAGGACCGGCAGCGGTACCGTGCGCTACCGGGTCGATGAGAACACCGGCCCGCAGCGCATCGGCAGCATCATCGCCGCCGGACGCGGCTTTATCGTCACCCAGAACGCACCCGACGTACCGGCCAACTTCACGCTGTCCAACTCCCACCCGGAGATCGGTGAGGTGGTGACGATCACCGTCGATCCGATCCTCGAGGTCGCGAGCTGGGACTTCGGCGACGATGACTGCCGCGGCAACAGCCCGGTCATCAACTGCCTCTTTCTGCCGACCGGCACCTGCAACACCATGCGGTGGACCTACCCCACCTCGGGTGAGAAAACGGTCACGATGGTGCTGACGGACGCAAGGGCGAAGACCAAGTACCCGACAGTGCGGACCATCGGGGAGTGCTGTCTCGCCGACGCCCGGCCCGACGCCCACTTCACGATGAGTGCGGACGAGGTCTACACCGGCGAGAAGGTGGTCTTCACCGATACCTCGTCGAAAACGGCCCTCAATACCAAGGCCCTCGGTATTGGTTGGACGCCGCCGGCCCCCGAGATCGGTCAGGACATCACGTTCACCCTGAGCGGCATCGTCGGCGACATCGAGAAGGCCACGTGGGACTTCGGCGACGCCGGTTGTGACGGCCCCTCAACCGACATCTGCGTACCAAACCTGTGGAACGATTGCTCGGCGATCAGCTTCGCCTATGCTTCCGGGGGAGCGAAGTCGGTCAGCGTCATCCTCGAGCTCGAAGGCGGCGGCGCCGACAGCGCCGATCCGGTGACGGTCAACATCGCCAACAGCGGTACGTGCGAAGAAGGCGGTGGCGGCTGCAGCTACACTCTCAGCGAGTACTCGGCGAGCTTCCCGCCCGAAGGGGGCAGCGGCTCCTTCGACGTCACCACTACCGCCGAGTGCGCCTGGAACGCGACCACAACGTCGTCGTGGGTGACTATCGGCTCGGGCGCGGGCTCGGGCCCCGGGACGGTCTCGTACACGGCCGCCGCCAATGGGGGATTGTTCACCCGTTCGGCGATCATCAGGGTCGAGGGCAAGATTTACAGGGTGACCCAAGATGCCGACCAGGGCGACACCGCACCCACCGCCTGGCTGTGGACCGTCACCCGAGTCGAGGACGAGGGCGGCAGCCCGGTCAACGAGGACGTTGGCACCGGTAGTGAGCAGCACTTCAGCCATGTCTTTGCAGAACCCGGTCTGTACCGGGTGAGCCTGACCGCCAGCAACTGCTTCGGCTCCGACTCGACCCTGGACTATGTCATGGTCGATGAGGCGCCGGTGGAAGACTTCGTGGTCGGTGCGGCGGTCAGCCTCGACGGCGCCCACGACACCCGCTGGGAGTCCGACCTTCGCTTCTACAACCCGTGCGGTGAAGACCTCGATGTCCGCATCGAGTACCAGCCCGAGAACACCGACAACACCGGTGCCGACCTGGTCTTCCGCGAGTTCGCGCTCGGACCGGACGAGACCCGAATTTTTGCCGACATCACCGAGGCCATTCCCGGTCTCGAGGGTGACGAGATTACAGGCTCGGTGCGCATCGAGTCGCAGAGCAATTCGGGCTGCAAGGTGCTGTCGGTTTCGCGCACCTTCAACGACACTCCGGAGGGCTCGCTCGGGCTCTTCGTTCCGGCGCTGCCCGTGAAACGCGTCGGCCGTGAGTTCCTCGACCTCACGGGTCTGATTCAGAGCCAGGATTACCGCACCAACCTACGGCTCGTCAGCTACAGCGACGAGGAAGTTTGGATTCCGATCACGGCCTACGACAAGGGCGGCCACCAGGTCGGAGAGACCCGGAGCGCCATGGTTCGCGGCCATAGCACCAAGCAGCTCAACGAGATCGCCATCTGGCTCGGGCTGGAAAGCGGCCCGGCGCCCTTCTCGGTGCGGGTGAATGTCGACGGCCATGACGTCGAGGTCTTCGGGACGGTGGTCGACAACCTCACCGGCGACTCGGTGCTCTACCTGTCCTCGTTCCACGACGAGAATATGATCTGGCTGGCCGGCGTTGCCAGTCTCGAGGGCGTCAACGAATCGCAGTGGCGCACCGATCTGTGGCTCTACAACCCGACCGAGGACTGGCTCGGAGGCGAGGTAGAGTTCGTGATCGGCGACGACCCCGATAACTCCTACGGCTTCGAGTGGCCGACCCTCGGTGCCCACCGGACCAAACAGTACCTCGACATCGTTTCGGAAAACCTTGGTCTGGAGGAGACCCGTGGCTACATCGTCCTGACCGGCGCCGACGGCGGCCCCGCGCCGCAGGTCGCTGCGCGCACCTACAACCTCGATGCGGTGACCGGCGGGACCTACGGACTCAACCTGCGGGCCTTTGGGAGCGACGATCTCCTGCTGCCGGGCGAGACCGGCTTTATCACCGGGATCTCGAACTCCGAAGACCAAAGTGTGGGCTTCCGTACCAACCTGGGCTTCCTGAACACCGACCGCGACGGATGGACCGGGGTTCGGATCACCATGTACGACGTCTACGGCGTCGAGGCGGCGGATCCCTACGAGTTCCAGATAGCGCCTGGCAAGCTGCGGCAGTTCGACATCTTCAAGAAGCTCGGCCTCGGCGGTGTGACCATGACCGGGTCGATCAGGGTAGAGGTCACGAGTGGGGGCGGCGTCGCGGTCTATGCGACCGAGATCGACAATCGCACCCAGGACTCGATCTTCATCCCTGCGCAGCGGATGTTCCAGGGGTTGGCGCCGCAGTAGCTTCGGGCTCAACAAACCAACACAAGGGGCTGCACTGTAGCCCCTTTCTTTATCGTTAGAACGTTTAACGTTATACCGTTCAACGATTCGGCGGGTGGCATGTTTGTTGCTCTATAATCCCGAGTAAGCACAACGCGGTGCCGTAATGGCATCTTTTAGGAGAGAAAATTGATGAAATTCCTCGCACTGATTGTCCTGTTGCCGGTGCTCCTTGCAGCGCCGGTCGTTGCGGTTGCCGAGACCCCGGAGCCCGGAGAGATCATTGACCGGATGATTGCTGCCGCCGGCGGTGAGGCCTTTGCAAAAATCGGCGTGCTCAAGCTCGAGGTCGAGCAGGAGGACACCCGCAACGACGGCAGCGGGACCAGCAGGGTCTACACCGCCTACGTCGACACGGCGCACCTCGAGAACCAACGCATTGAGTACCCCGGCGATGTGGTCGTGGCCCACCACGGGGCCGGCGGATGGTCGACCAAGGGCGGAAAGATGGACGATCGGCCGCAGACGTCGTCGATGGCGCAAAAAACCCTCAACCAGACCCTGTTCCCCCTGCTTCTGCCCTACAGCCTCAAAATGGAAGGAGTGTGGGTGAAGGAGGCTAGCGAGGCGACGTTGGGGGGGCGCAAGGTCTGGGTCCTCGGCCTGCCCTTCGCCAAGGGCTTCTTCTCTTCGCCGGTGCTAACCACCACCTGGATCATGGTTGTGGCCCAGGACGACTACTCGATTCTCACCTACGAGTTCGTACCGCCGGTCCAATACCAAGACGTCTCGCCGATGGGCATCCGGTACCGAATTCCCAAGTGGCAGGAAGTCGGGGGTGCGAAGCTCGCCGAACAGCTCCTCCTGATCGGCATCAACGCCGCCGGTGCGGAGAGTGGCGCCAACCGGGTGACAAAGATCAAGGCCTCGACTCAGTCGTGGGACGCGACCCTTTTCCTAAGTCCCGCCGAGCTCGAGGCACTCGAACAAGAAGATTGAATCCACGTGCGTCACGGCGATTGGGAGGGGATAAATTCCTCCCCTACACAAACCGTAGGGGCGGGGTTTATCCCCGCCCTCGTGTTACCTCGAAACCGGGTGTCACACGGCGCCGCGTGTGGACAGAACCGCTGGGATTGTCTTGAGCAGGATTTTGAAGTCGAGCCACAGCGACCACTGGTCGATGTAGGCGAGGTCGAGGGCGGTCCAGCGGCTGAAGTCGTCGAGCCCGGCGCGCCCCGAAACCTGCCACAGACCGGTGAGACCCGGCTTCATCGACAACCGCCGCCGCTGCCAACGTTCGTAGCGCTCGACCTCGTCTGGGAGCGGCGGACGCGGGCCGACAAGGGACATGTCGCTGCGGAGCACGTTGAAAAGCTGCGGCAGCTCGTCGAGAGAGAGGCGGCGCAGCAGACGGCCAACCGGCGTCACCCGGGGATCGCGACGCGCCTTGAAGGCGGGGCCCTCGACCTCGTTGAGGTGGGCGACCTCGTCGAGGCGGCGATCCGCCCCCTCGTACATGGTGCGAAACTTGTAGAAGGTGAAGCGGCGGCCGTTGAGCCCGCAGCGCTCCTGCGAGTAGAGCACGGGGCCCGGCGAGCCGAGCTTGATCGCGAGAGCGATGAAGGGCAGCAGGGGCGCGGTCAGCGCCATTCCCAGGGCCGATGCGCTGATGTCTCCGAGCCGCTTGAGAAAGAGCGGGAAGGGCGCTCCTGGTGTGTTGGTGAAGGTCAGCAGGGGAATGCCTTCCAGTTCCTCGAGCACGACCCGAGCCTTCATGTGCGGGAAGAAAAGGGCCACGCGGGCGCGGATCCCGAGCTCGGCGCAGAGCAGGAAGGCGTCCTCGAACTCCTCGAGCTGGCGCCGCGACAACACGAAGATGACCTCGTCCACCACCTCCTCCTGGAGGATTCGCGGCAGATCGTCAGCCGCGCCGAGAACCGGGAGCCCGGCCGCCCGATCCGGGTGCTCACCGTTGGGAGCGACGAATCCGAGCAGCTCCAATCCCCAATTGGGGTGATCAGAGATGATCCTCGCCACTTCCTCCGCGCGCGGGTTGATGCCGACAATCAGCAGCGTGCGGTAGTTGTAGCCGCGACTGCGGAGCCGGCGCGCCCCGAGCCGCAGAACCAGCTTCTCGGTCAGCAGGAAGACGAGATCGAGGGTCGCGAAGAGGATCAGAAAGGGCCGCGAAACGAATTCGAGCCGCAGCAGCCATCCGGCAGCCGCCAGGGTCAGGGTGCCGGCGCCGACCACCCGCACCACTTGCCACACCTCCGAGGCCAGGGCGACCGTGCGGCGCGAGGTGTAAGCCTCGCGGGTCACCAGGAGCAGGGTCCAGATCGCGAGGACCAGCGGCAGCAAGCCCAGGTAGCGCGACAGCGGGTAGAGCTCGGTCGGGAAGAGCGCCGGCGCGATGCGGGGGGCCACGTGGGAGCGCAACCACCATGCGAGGAGGAAGGCGAGAGTGGTGAGGACCAGATCGGTTGTCCACACCCAGTAGGCGACGACCTTGGCCCGCTCCTTCAGCACAAACCCTCCAACACTCGTTCGTACTCGTCCGCGACATCCGCCCAGAGGTAGCGCTCGTCCACCACCCGACGGGAGATTCGACCCATCTCACTCAGGCGCGTCTCGTCGTCGAGCACGTCGGTCAGCACGTTCTCCAGCGCCCTATCGCCGTCGAACCGGAATCGCAGACCGGCGCTGCCCGCGACCTCCCGGTTTTCCGGCGTGTCATAGTACAGCACCGGCCGGCCGGCGCCCATGGCCTCAACCAGAGCCGGGTGAGTGCCGCCGACCTCGGTGGCATGGATGTAGGCGCGACAGTTGAAGAGCAGCTGCCGGTAGCTCTCGCCGTACAGAGGCCCCGGCAGGAGGACCCGTTCGTCTGCGAGCTCGCCCACCCGCCGGGTCAGATCGCGTGCATAGGGCGCGCCGCCGACCATCACCAGACGCCGGCTCCCGCCAACCCTCCGGTAGGCCTCGACCACGCGGTCGGGGTTGTTCTCGGGCTCGAATCGGGACACGTAGAGGAGGTATTCACCGGGTTCGAGGCTCAGCTCCTCGAGGGTATCGGTACCCTTCGGCGGCTCGAGATCGCCGCCGTAGACGATCATCTCCGAGTCTGCGCCGTAGGCCCGCCGGTAGTAACGGTGGATCACCTCGGCGTCAGTGACCAGGGCGTCGGGGAGCCGGGCCGCGAGGCGCTCGCAAACCCGGTAATAGGTGCGGCCGGCGACCCCCCACTTGCGGCGCTTGCGCTCGAGGCCGTCGACGTTGAGGGCGACCGGTATGCCGGCCATCTGCAGAATGCGGACAAAGGGCGCGTTGGCTGCGTTGCACATCAGCGCCGCGTCGAAGCCGCGGCGCGAGGCATGCACTGCGGCAACAAACGTGTGGGAGATGGTCTCCAGATGCTTGCTGTGCAGCGCAGGCAGAACGGTCAACCGCATCCCCCTGTACTCTGTCTGGTCCGGATCGACAAAGCCTCGCCGGCCATAGACGGTCACCTCGTGACCGCGGGCGGCAAGACGCCACCCGAGCTCCTCGGCGAAGGTCTCGAAACCCCCGTAGCTGGCGGGTACGCCCCGGGTTCCTATGATCGCCAGCTTCACGGCGCGTCGACCTCCTCCACCTGCCCCCGTTTACGGAACCAGTGCGCCATCTGTCGCGGAGAAACCCGGCGCCGCCCCTGCACCCAGCGCCGTCGCTGCCGTGCATCCTCGCGTAGCCGCCATGCGTCCGTGAGGGCGGGCAGGGAGCCGCGCTCCACCGTGAGGGAGGCGCCGACGACCATCAGGTCGCGCGCCAGCCACCACGGCAGGCAGCGCAGGTGCCAGCCAAGATCGGCGCAGTGGGTGCGCAGCAGGAAGCGGTTCCGGACCGAGTACCGGTTGATCTCAGAATGCCCGTGTCGTCCCGCCTCTGGACGGAAGCCGCGACGGTGGGCCGCGACGGCAAGCGGCACGTAGAGACAGCGCCAGCCGCGCAGCTGTAGCCGCCATGCGAGCTCGGCATCCTCGCGGTAGGCGAAGAAGGAGTCGGCGAAGATCTCATTGTCGGGATAGGCGATATCGGCCAGGGCCTCGCGGCGCAGAAGGACGGCGGCGCCGGTACCGCCGAAGACCCACGCAGTTCTGTCGAAGGCTTCGCCGTCGGGCTCGCCCGCGCCGCGGTCGAAGTGGCGCCCGGAACACGTGACGAGCATCCCGGCGGCGTCGATGACCGCAGTGGACTCAAGCTCCGCCCCTTCCGCACGCAGCAGCTTCGGGGTCACGGCGCCGATGTGGGTGGCCTCGGGACGGCCCGACACCGCTTTGAGGAGACGGCGCGCGAAGTCCGGCCGCGGCGCACAGTCGGGGTTGAGCAAGAGAACCCAGGGCTCGTCGGTAGAATTGATGCCGCGGTTCGCGGCAGCGGCGAAGCCGGTGTTTCGGTCCTCGCGAATGATCTCGATCGGCAGATCACCCGCCATTTCAACGGCGACGTCCGCAGACCCGTCCGCAGAGGCATTGTCCACCAGCACCACCCTCTCAGGGGCAGGCTCGAGACGCGCCACAGCCGCCAAACACGCCGGAAGCGTATCGGCATGATTGTAGGCAACAATGACGATGGAGTACGGCTCAAGCTCGACCACGCGGCCATCTTGCCACAAACCCGCGTCCTCGTCCGACCCGTGCCCGTCTTCGTGGCCGCCCGCCCTCCGCGGGCATTCGCCCGCGGCCACGGGCGCTCACCATCGTGCCCTCGGAACGCAAGCGTTCCTCGGTCTCGCCGGTGAGCGCCCTCGCGCGCCTTCGGCGCGCCGGCGGGCTACATTCGAGCGGGGGGCGCCCTCGAACTCCATTTTCCCGCCCCCACCCCCCGCCCACCCGCCCTCGGAAAGCCACGTTGGGCTACGCCCACCGCACCTTTCCGAGGGGAGGGAGTGAATATTTCATTCGACGTTGATTGTGGGGCATCGACGGTACTGGAAGCGCTCCGCGCGGCGAGGACGGCCAGGTTCCTCGTACCGGGAGATTGATTGACGATCTGCCATTCGCGGCCCTCGCGACGATGCCCTCCGCACCAGCGCCGCGCCGACTGTGAGCTCCGACACGGACCGCACTGGCGCCAGCGCGTAGCTCATGGTTTCATTCCTTCGAATGAGGCATGAGGTCACTGCGCCGCCGCCGGAGGTTTAAGCCTGCCGCGACTTTCCAAGCGCGGGCAACAAGCCCCACGACGAGTGGCCGTCCCTCGCGCCGGCAAATCCGAAATCCGAAATCCGAAATCCGAAATTCCTGCGATGGCCGTGCGACATTCCGAATTCCGAATTCCGAATTCCGAATTCAATCCGTGCCCACCGGTATACTCTCTGGGATGCCGATGACGAGCTCAGGCTGGGGACGGAAAACCGGCGTGTACGCCGCGTCGGTTGCATTCGCGCTCCTCGCGGCGGTCTTGGCGGGGCTCGGGGCGATCTCGGTGCCCGAAGCGATGTGGGCGGCGGCCTCGGTCGCACTGGCGTTCGTGCCGACCGGTTGGTGGGGTAGTGCGGGCTTCCACCGGCGTGCTGCCGAGGCGGCGCTGGTGCCGGCCGCGTTTGCCCTGACCATGGTCGGCGGCACGGCCATGCGTTGGATGCTGGTGCCTCCGCTACTCCTGCTCGCGGCTTGGACCGCGGTTGCGGTGGCCTGGGAGCGGACGCCCATCCACCGCCGTCCCCTCCTTGCCGCCTTCCTCGGTCTGTCGGCCCGGGCCGCGGTTGGTCTCGGTTTGATCGGTTTCAGTGCGTTTGCGACTGGCGTCACCCTCGTCGTGGCGGCGGTCGCGCCGTGGGCCGCGGCCCGCCGCTCGGGACGGCGTGCTGCCGAGCTTGCGGCCCTTGGCGCGGCGGTCATCCCGTGGCAGCGCTGGCCGTTGATTACGCTGGCGGTCCTCGCCGCATGTGCGGCGTGGGGCGTCTTGGGAGGTCGGCGATCGCACGACGTGGTCGTTCTGCGCTGGTTGCCGGGTGTGGGCGCAGCCGCTCTGTTGGCGGCGTCCCTCGCGCCGTGGGCCGGGTTCCCCGTCAGCGAGATCTTCCCCGCCCACGGCTGGCTCGCTCGGGCAGCGGTTGTTCTTGCACTCATCATCACGCCGCGGTTGCGTCCCGGGCCGGCTGGCGCCGTCTGGTTGTTGGCGACGCTCTCCCTCGGTCCGGCGCTGGCACCCTCTCCGGAGCAGCGCGCCTTTATTCTCACCGAGGAGCTGGGCGAGCTGAGGATGTCGGCGGGGAGCGAAGATCCCTACGTCATCGACCTCGCCGTCCGCAATGGCGACGATCTCGCGGACGATGTGCCGCTGGCGGTGCTGCGCTTTTCCGGTGCCGACCATGTCGTGCGGACAGGCGCGGACGGCGGAGAGACGGTGCGGCGTCCCCGGGGTTCGGGGCAGTCCGCCCGTTGGCGGCCAGCGGTGCGGAGGTGGTTTGCAGTGCCCGCTGGTGAGCGCCCGGTTCTGTATCGCCACCCGGATCTTCCGGACGGGGTCGAGGTACGGGTCGAAACCCTGGGTGTGGCGCGGGCGACGCCGCCCCGCGACTGGGCGTTGCCGGCGTGGCTGCTGGCTGCGGCACTGGCGGTCGCGGTCATTGAGGTCGCGTCCGGAAGCTGGCGGCAGCCGATTGCCGCGTTGCCCTGGCTTGTGCTTATCCTCGGCTCATTGGTTGCGCGAGCGCCCGTGGAGCCCCTGCGTCTGCTTGGTGAGCGGCTGTCGGTGGACATCGCCCTTGCCGCTGTCCTTCTGGCCTGGCTGCCGGCCGCTCGGCGCTGGCTCGGACGACGACAGGTCTTCATGACGGTTGCCGCACTGCTGGTGCCGCTGGCCCTCGCGACCCCCCACCTGACCCTGCCCCTGTACGGCGATGAACCCTTTCACCTGTTGGTGATGGACTCGCTGGCCACCGACCACGATCTCGACATCGCCGACGACCTCGACCTCGAGCACAAACCCGGCAACGCTCTTTACGCCCCCGGACGGCCGCTCTTCCACTCGCCGGTTCTCGGCGCACTGCTGCTGCCGGGGTACCTGTTGGCCGGCCGTGCCGGGGCGTTGGTCTTGTTGGCGCTCATGGGCGGAGCACTGGCGGCGTTGATCGCGAGGCGGGCGCGAGCCCTTGGGCTGATTGAAGCGAGAGTCGGATTGCTGGTGCTGTTGCTGGCCGCGACCTACCCGGTGGCGACCTTCGCCACCCAGATCTGGCCGGAGCTTCCAGGCGCGCTGGCGGTTGCGGCGCTGTTGGTTCTGGTCGCCGGGCCCCGGGGCGGGCGTTGGCTGGGGATGTTGATAGCAGTCGGCGCGGCGGCGATCAAGACCCGTCTCGGCCTTCTGACCTTCCCGATCGCGGCGGTCGCCTGGCTGCGACGTGGCCGGGTACGCGGGCTGGTGATGCTGGGGGCAGCCACCGCCGCCGGCCTTGGCATCGGTTGGCTGACCATGGGCCACCCCTTTGGACCCTACCGCCGACTCCACCACCTGATCCCCGACGATCCGGGGCTGGTGGCGCGGGTTCTCGGCGGGCTGGCGTTCGATCCCGCGGGAGGCCTCGCCTTCACCGCGCCGCTGCTGCTGGTAGCGCTGGCCGGGGTGGCAGCCCTGTGGCGCCGCGGCGGGCCGGGGGAGCGCGCCCTTCTCGTTGGCGGCGGACTCACTCTGGCGGCCCTGCTTCATTCGAGCGAGTGGTACGGCGGCGGCGCGCCGCCGGCGCGGTACCTCGTGCCCATGCTCCCGGCCTTCGCCCTCGCCGGCACGATGCTGCTCATCCGGCCGCTGCCATGGCGGCGGCTCGGCTTGGTGCTGCTGCCGCCGTCGGTGATCGCGTGGTGGGTGCTGATCACCCGGCCTCACTACTCGGTCAACCCGGGAGACGGCGGATACTGGCTCGCCGACGCATTGTCGCGGCGTTTCGCTGCCGACGGCCGCGCGCTCTTCCCGTCGTTCCTGGTGCCAAACACTGCGACGTGGATCGTACCTGTGGTGATGGTTGGCATCGTTCTCCTCGCGGCGTGGCTGGCGACCCGTTCCACCGCTGCAGCGGCGGTCATGAGGAGGAGCTGGATCGCGCTGTGGCTGGTTGCGGCGGCAGGTTTGGTGCTGACCCTCGGCCTCCGGTTTGACTCGGTGGTCGAGGTTGAGGCACCCCAGGTTCGGAAGAGCGGCGGTTCTCCAATGCCGCCGGCGGGCACGGTATCGCGCTTCAGCCACCGCCGGGCCTGGCGACTCGATCCCGGAAACCGCGTGACCGTTCCCCTCCATCTGCGGAGCGGCACCGAGGTGGTCCTCGAGGGATGGCTGATGGGAAAGGCTCGGCACCGGGGGTGGTTGGAAGTGCGGTGGGATGAGGGTGACACGGTGGTGATCCCGTGGCGGGGCGAAGGCGCGACCGAACGGGTGCCGCTGCCACCGCCGCCCGGACCCGGTCACCACCGGCTCGGAATCACCCTGCGGTCCCCGCCACAGGGAGCCGCAGCGCTCGATCGCCTGGTGCTGAATCCTGGCGAGGAACCTCCAGGCTAACTCTATGACGCCCGCCGTCCGCGGTCTCCGACCGCGGCCACGCGTTCTCGGCCAACGTCTCCTCCGAGAGCAAGCTCTCGTCGGTGCCGTCAGCCTCGCCCGCTGCGCGCCTGCGGCGCGCCGGCGGGCTGCTCCCTGCCGAACGACGCCCCCTACCTTTATTGTGATCGCGCCGATTCCGGACCTCTGGCCGCGTTTTCCTCCCTCTACTCGGTCGGGATGGCCGGACGGCCTATCCCTCTCTCGCTCCAGTCGGAGAAACGCATCCAGAGGCCCAAACTCGTCGCGATCGCGGAATCTCCGCTTCGCTGCAATTCCGTGGGGTGCGGTCCTGTCCTGTTGCCCCCGAGGTCGGCGTGGCGGCTGCGCCGCCCATGGCGCTGTCGCTACAGGCCTCTGCTGCG
>Ga0164313_10004947_pt1 | contig 11809 bp, 6 predicted proteins | sample GuaBasSedimGuay4_FD_113735 | JGI IMG/M metagenome (GOLD analysis project Ga0164313, IMG submission 113735) | Subseafloor sediment microbial communities from Guaymas Basin, Gulf of California, Mexico - Guay4, Core 4569-4, 0-3 cm | ecosystem: Environmental > Aquatic > Marine > Hydrothermal vents >... | reverse complement strand
GATGATGATTCGGGACGGTGTATGGCATTGATGCTAGTGAATTGTTGACTCATCAGAAGAGGGTATGGAAACGGAGCAGTTGTTGAAAGCACCTTTGAGGTTCCGGTTTCTGATGACGCTGAATTCAATTGATAACTCTCCGGATGGCCTAACTACAATTAGCGATACTAATGAATCGGATGGAAACGTGCGCTGAGAGTGAGGTAACACGTAGTGGGGTGGGGGAGGCTTCTCGCCGCATGTCTCCTATTACCAGCGTAATCGATCTCGCAGGGGGCGGACAGGGCAGGGCTGTTATCGTGCTCGATTGGGTCAATAACACGTCGGGTGTTAGCGTGCGCATGGCGAGACCTGTGGCTGGTGGAGGGTGTCTGCCGGGCTGGTGACACCTCGGCCGCCGGAGTTGCCGAGGATGTGGGTATAGATCATGGTCGTTTTGACATCTTTATGGCCGAGGAGCTCCTGGATGGTGCGGATATCGTAGCCGGCGATCAGCAAATGGGTGGCGAAGCTGTGCCGGAAGGTGTGGCAGCTGACCTTTTTGCTGATACTAGCGGAGCGCGTGGCGGCGTAGATGGCTTTGCGGATGACCGACTCGTGCAGGTGGTGGCGGCGGACGATTCCGGAACGCGGGTCGACTCCCCGTTTTGAGGCTGGGAATACGTACTGCCATTTCCAATCCCGGTCGGCCTGCGGGTACTTGCGGGCGAGGGCGTGCGGGAGGTAGACGTTGCCGAAACCCGCGGCTAGGTCCATTTCGTGGGCGGCGCGGACCTCGAGCAGGTGATCCTGCAGCCGGTCGCGGACGGAGTCCGGCAGCATGGTCACCCGATCGCGGCCGCCCTTGGGATTTCTGATCGTGATGTGCCCGAGGTCGAAGTCGACGTCGTGGATGCGGAGGCGGAGGCACTCGAGGATGCGCATGCCGGTGCCGTAGAGCAGGAGAACGATGAGCTGGGTCGTGCCTTCGAGGCGCGCGATGATTGTCCGGGCCTCCTCGCGGCTGAGCACGGTGGGCAGGCGCTTGGGTTGTTTGGCGCGAACCACGTCGTCGAGCCAGGGGAGCTTGGTAGAGAGGACCTCACGATAGAGGAAGAGGATGGCGGACAGCGCCTGGCGCTGGGTGGAGGCCGCCACGTGCTTGTCTACTGCGAGGTGGGTGAGGAAGCGGTTCACCTCCTCGGCGCCCATGTCGCGGGGGTGCTGCATCTTGTGGAAACGGAGGAACCTCCGAATCCACGCCAGGTAGGCCTCTTCGGTCCGGATGGAGTAGTGGCGAACCCTGATCTCGGAGCGTGCGCGGTCGAGGAGCTTTGGCTGCCGGCGGTTGGGAACAGCGGGGAAATGGGTGATGGTTTCCATGGGGTGTAAAGAGAGCATAAATTCTTGAAGACTCCGTGTCAAGGAGATTGGCCGATGAACTCCCGGCTTTTCAGTTTGCAGGACGGGTTGGATCAAAAAAGTGGCAGGGAGGCGACAGGGTGCGAGGTGATTCCCCGGGCAGGAGTTGGGTTTCCAGCGTTTGATTTCCGAGCCGGGGCTGTGTCTCGGAACGAGGCTACCGCTTTATGATTGCCTATGCAACCCCCTGAGGCTTAAGGCCTTAGGCTCCCGGCGAGTACAATATCGGTCGAGTTTCTGAGACCGCGCCTCATCAGTCTGCGCGGTGATGTCGGGAGCCCTCTATTTTCATCATACACCCGCCTGGACAGGCTGAGGCCGGGGTTGCTCATTTTTTTGGGTGGCGGTCCAGCTCGGTTCGTGTTGAGATGAGGGCCCATGACGGTGAACACCACCATCGACGACCGAACCGGCGACGCCCTGCGCCGGGACGTGAGCTTTCTCGGCGCCCTTCTCGGCGAGGTGCTGCGCGAGCAGGGTGGCGATGAGCTCTTTGACGTCGTGGAGGCGGCGCGGCTGGCGGCCCGGGCGAGGCGCGACGGGGACGGGGACGCGGACCGCCGGCTCCACGATCTGCTGAGGGGTCTCGAGCCGCAGCGCGCGGCCGAGGTGGCGCGGGCATTCTCGGCTTATTTCGCGCTCGTCAACATGGCCGAGCGCGTGCAGCGCATCCGTCGCAGCCTCGACTACATCGAATCGGGCACGCCGCAGCCGGGCAGCCTCTCCGACGTCGTCCTCCGCCTCGCGGCCGACGGGCTGTCGTTGGAACGCGTGCGCGAGTTCGTCGGTCGCATGCTCGTGGAACCGGTCTTTACCGCCCACCCCACCGAGGCGATCAGGCGCACAATCCTCGCCAAGGAGCAGCGGGTCGCCCGTCTCCTGATCGACCGCCTCGAACGCTCCGGCATGTCGGATCCCGAAGAGGTTGCCCTGACCCGTCGTCTGCAGGACGAGATCACCCTGATGTGGCAGACCGCCGAGCACCCGGGGGTGCGGCGGAGCGTCAGCGACGAGGTCGAGCACGTTCTCTTCTATCTCACCGATGTCGTTTACGACATCGTTCCCGCCCTCAATGACGCGATGGCGTCGGCGCTGCGCGCAGCCTACGGCGGAGACGCCGGCGATGACGTCCCGTGTCCTTTCGTGCGCTTTGGTTCGTGGGTCGGCGGCGACATGGACGGCAACCCCAACGTCGGGCCCGACACCATCGACCACACCCTCGAACGGCAGCGGGAGCTGATCCTCAACGCCTACGTTGCCGAGGTGCGCGATCTCTTCCGCCACCTCAGCCAGTCGCGTTCGCGGATCACGGTCGACGATTTGGTGGACGAACGCTGCCACGAATATCAGCGGCGGATGCCGGAGGTTTCCGCGACCATCCCCTCGCGCTACGACGACATGCCGTACCGCGTCCTGCTGTGGTTTTGTTGGGCGCGCCTCGAGGACACGCGGGACGGAGGATCACACGCCTACCCGTCGGCCGCAGCCTTCTGCACCGACCTCGAGCTGATCGCCGCCAGCCTGGGCCACAACCGCGGCGCGCACGCGGGTCTGACCCGCACCACCCGCCTCCTGCGCCGGGTCCAGACCTTCGGCTTCCACCTCGCCACCCTCGACGTGCGCCAGGACGCCCTCGTCCACCGGCGCGCCGCCGGTGAGCTGATGGCGGATGCCGACTTCGTCGACCGCTCCCCCGAGGAACGTGCCCGGCTGCTGCACCGGACGATCGACGCACCGCCGGCCGGCGACGGCGAGAACGGGGCCGAAACCGCCACCACGCTCGAGGTGTTCGCGAGCATCGCAAATGCCCGCGCACGATTTGGACCCAGGGCGGTGGGGCCGTACATCATCTCCATGGCCCAGGGCCCCGACGACGCCCTGGGAGTCCTCTATCTGGCGCGGTGTTCGGGTCTCACGGACGACCACGGCAACGTGCCGCTCGATGTGACTCCCCTCTTCGAGACCGTCGCCGACCTCGACCATGCCGGCGACACCCTGGCCCGGCTCCTCGCCGATCCGCTCTACCGCGCCCACGTGGCGGCGCGCGCCGATCGGCAGATCGTGATGCTCGGCTATTCGGACTCGAGCAAGCAATCTGGCCTCACCGCATCGCGCTGGGCCCTCTACCGCGCCGAGGCCGCGCTCTCGGCAACCGCTGACGATGCCGGGGTCGAGCTGACCCTCTTCCACGGCCGCGGCGGTACCGCTGGTCGCGGCGGCAGCAAGCCGAGGGCCGGCATCCTCGCCGAACCTCCGGGAGTCGTTCGCGGCCGTCTGCGGGTGACCGAGCAGGGCGAGATCATCCACGCAAAGTACGGCCTGCACGGGATCGCGCTGAGAACTCTCGAGCTCATGACCGGCGCCGTCCTCGAGGCGAGCGCGGTCGGCGCCCTGCGCGACGAGCCCCGGCCGGGTTGGGCCGCCGCCATGGACACCGCCGCCGCCGCCGGCCAGGAGGCCTATCGGGGTCTGGTCTACGACCACCCCGATTTTCATGACTACTTCCGTCTCGCCACCCCAATCGACATCATCGAGGGGCTCGGGATCGGGTCCCGGCCCGCCACCCGCCGCGCCGGCGCCGGGGTCGAGGATCTGCGCGCCATCCCCTGGGTCTTCGCGTGGGTGCAGAACCGCCACCTGCTGCCCGGCTGGTTCGGGGTCGGCAGCGGTCTCACAGCCGCGGCCGAGACCCACGGCGAAGCTGTCCTGCGGGAGATGGCGCTGGATTGGCCCTTCTTTGCCAATCTCCTCGCCGATGTCGAGATGGTCCTCGCCAAATCCGACCTCGGGATCGGCGCCCGCTACGCCCGCCTCGCCGGCGCAGCCGGCGAGCATCTCTTCCCGGTGATCATGGCCGAGTACGAGCGCACCTGCCGGATCATCTGCGACCTGCTCGAGACCGGCGACGCCCTCGAGCGCGAGCCCGTGCTCCGCCGCTCGATCCAGCTCCGCAACCCCTACGTCGACCCGATCAGCCTCCTCCAGGTGGATCTGCTCGAACGCTGGCGCGCCGGCGGCAGCAAGCATGACGATCTTGAACGCGCCCTCCGCTCGACCGTGCGCGGCATCGCACGCGGGATGCAGAACACCGGGTAGGAATGAATTAGGAATTCGGAATTAGGAATTCGGAATTAGGAATTAGGAATTCGGAATTCGGAATGCAGCGCACTGTCCCAGACGAGTTTTTGGTTTTAAGTTTTGAGTTTTTGGTTTTCGCCACCCAGGGATTTCCGATTTTCGGCGGTCTGAGGCCGCCGATCTGCTTGCCGCGCACCGTACTACCCTGGAATCGAGCGAACAGAACTTTCTATGCCCCTGGCTGGGGCAGACTGAATCCCGCCACTCGAAGCCTGGATTCCAGGTCACTCTTTTCGACGCATTTCTGGTAGGCCTCGGCGGGGTCGACCACCCGCTCTTTCACCAATCGAATGAGGTCGTCGTTGAGCGAACACATTCCGAGCTTGGCGCCGGTCTGCATGGCCATCGGGATCTGGTGGCTCTTGCCTTCGCGGATCTGGTTCGCCACCGCCGGCGTTACCAGGAGGATCTCGAATGCGGCGACCCGCCCGCTGCCGTCCGCCCGTTTGAGCAGGGTCTGCGCGATCACTCCCTTGAGGGACACCGAGAGCATCATTCGGATCTGATCCTGGCGATCGGCCGGAAATTGGTCGATGACCCGGTCGACCGTGCTTGCGGCGGTCGAGGTGTGAAGGGTTCCGAAAACCAGGTGTCCCGTCTCGGCCGTTTCGATCGCCGTTTCGGTGGTCTCCAAATCACGCATCTCGCCCACAAGCACCACATCCGGGTCCTGCCGAAGAGCTGCTCGCAATGCGGCCTTGAAGCCCTCGGTGTGGCGATGAACCTCGCGTTGATTCACGAGGCACCGTTTGTTTGTGTGTACGAACTCGATCGGATCCTCAATCGTCACCACATGGTCGGTACGGTTTTCGTTGATGTAATCGATCATTGCCGCCAGCGTGGTTGACTTGCCGCTCCCCGTTGGCCCGGTCACCAGCACCAGCCCCTTGTTGAGCAAACACAGATCGGCAAACACCTTAGAAAGTCCGAGCTGCTCGAAGGTCAGCACCTTTTCGGGAATGTGCCGGAAGACCGCGCCGACCCCACTGCGGTCGAAAAAGGCGTTCACCCTGAACCGCCCCACACCCGCAATCTCGTACGCGAAATCAGTGTCTTTTTTGGTTTCGAACTCCTGCCTGTTACGTTCCGGCATGATCTCGCCCAACAGACGTTCAACCTCCTCGGCCGGAGTCGGTTGCGTTTTCTCACTCGAGGTCCGTTTCATGACCCCGTTCACCCGGTAGGTGGGGCGAACGCCGGAGGATAGGTGGAGATCCGACGCGCTGATCTGGGTCATGACCGTAAGGTACCTGTCGATGCTTGCCATCGGTGACCGCCTAGTCGGCCAGCACGGGCTCGAAATCAGCCCGTGCAGCCATGATCTGAACCACGGAACGATAGGGAATGATGCGGAGTCTCCCGTCATCGCTGCGCAGCAGCAGCTCGTGTCCAGTTGCGTCGGCCTCGATTCCCAAAATGACCCCGGTCACCGAACATCCATTCACGAGCTCGACCTCCACTCTGACGGAGTCTGTGAGCACCCGGTTAAGATTAATTCCCGCGCAATCGCTGACCTCAAGACTCCAGGCGATATTCTGGCGGTACTGCTCGACGATCAAGCGGGTTTGCGCCGCCAGCTGGTTCCCGAGTTTGCTGATGATCTTGGCCCAGGTCATCGGGGCCTTGTCGCGCAGATCGGCGATCGTCGCCCGGTCCATCGCAAGGACGCGGGTCGTTTCCAACGCTCGTGCGGTTGCAGGTCTCGCACCGTCGTCAATCACCGACAAGAGACCGAGCACCTGGCCGGACCGCACGGTCCCGAAGACTCGCTCAACTCCTCCGGCAAAGGCGGCAATGAGTTCTACCGCCCCGTCGAGGACCACGAACATCCCGCCCGGAACATCCCCTTCCGAGTACAGCTGCTCACCAGGGGCAAAGGTCCGCTCGCCGGCACCCACCGCCAGAACTTCGATCTCTTCACGTTCGAGATTCTCGAAAACGGCCAACTGCGCCAATACCTCGTGCAAATCACTCATCGTGGAACCTCGATTCCTGATCGCGACTGGTGCAGATTCTAATACAGGTCCTACGGGCCATTCTGAGAGGCCACTCTCCAGGGGTCCGCCGCGACATCGGCGTCTGCGACGCGGGTCATGGGGTACTGTAACTCAACCCGGGATTCGGACTACCCTACCCCTTCGACCCAGGATAATCCTCCGTCATCACCTCGTTTGGGGTCGGAGACCCTGTGAAACCGGGGCTCTGAGAGGTCGTCCATGGTGATGACCGAGGAGACAGCTCGAATCTCTCGGCGGTGATTTGCGAGACCCGGGGATGAACCAATCCCGGTTTCCAAATCCTGAGTTAGCAATCACCCGGTCCTCCTGAGGAATTCTCGTTCTTGGATCGCCTCGATCCGAGAACGAGAATTCCTTGTGAGAGAATCCCACCTATGTCGATCGAGTGTTCCCACTGCTCCCTCCCCGTCCCCGCCGGGCTCGTGGATCCTGGCGCCGAGCTCCAGTTCTGCTGCTCGGGCTGCCGGGTGGCATACGAAGTCATCCACGACCACGGGCTCGACGCCTACTACGACATCAAGCGTCGCGTCGACGCACCCGAGGAACCCGCACACACGAGCGGTAAGAGCTTTGCCGAGTTCGACGACCCGGCCTTTGACCGCCTCTACTGCCGCACCGGCGCCGACGGGCTGTCGACAATCGAGCTCTACCTCGAGGGCGTCCACTGCGCGGCCTGCGTGTGGCTGGTCGAGAAGCTGACGGTGGTGGTGGATGGCGTGGCCGAGGTCCGCCTCGATCTCGGTCGTTCACTGGCCCACGTGACCTGGGACCCCGATACCACCGAGCTGTCCGCGGTTGCGCGATTCCTCGACTCGATCGGTTACACGCCGCATCCCTTCCGCGGCGTCGAGGCGCGCGACATGGCGCGCCGCGAGGAGCGCTCGCTGCTGATCCGAATCGCGGTCGCCGGCGCCATTGCGGGCAACGTCATGCTCATCGCCATCGCTCTCTACGGCGGCCGCTTCCACGGCATCACCGACGAGTACCGGCAGCTCTTCCGGTGGGTCAGCCTGGGCCTCGCGCTGCCATCGGTGCTGTGGTGCGGATCGGTCTTTTTCCGCGGCGCCTGGGGGGCGCTCAAAACCCGCACCCTGCACATGGATCTGCCGATCGCCATCGGCATCCTCGCCGGGTTTCTCCAAGGCGCTTTCAACACGATTCGCGGGTCGGGCGAGATCTACTTCGACTCGGTGACAGTGCTCATCTTCTTCCTCCTGGTGGGGCGGTTCCTCCAGCGCCGCCAGCAACGGACGGCGGCAAGCTCGACCGAGCTGCTGTTCTCGCTTGCACCATCGACCGCTCGCCTGGTGGAGTCGGACGGGGTTCGCGAGGTACCGCTGGAGGCCCTCACTCCGGGTTGCCTGGTCGAGGTCCGGGCCGGCGACTCGATCCCCGCCGATGGCATTGTCGTCGAGGGGTCATCGATGCTCGATCGCTCGCTCCTCACCGGCGAGTCGCAGCCGGAGGCGGCGGCGACCGGCGATCCGGTCCACGCCGGGACTCTCAACATGAGCAACCGGATCGTGGTCGAGGTCCGCACCGCCGGCGAGGACACGCGCATCGGCCGCCTCATGCGGCTGGTCGAGGAAGGCGCGCAGCGCCGCGCGCCGGTTGTCCTGCTCGCTGATCGCATCTCGGGCTGGTTCGTCGCCATCGTGCTGGTGCTCGCCGCGCTCACCCTTGCGGTGTGGATGCGGCTCGACCCGGCGCACGCCGTCGAGCACGCGGTCGCGCTCCTCATCGTCAGCTGCCCATGCGCCCTCGGTCTCGCGACCCCGCTGGCGGTCAGCGCCGCCATCGGACGAGCGGCGCGTAAGAAGATTCTCATCAAGGGAGGCGACGCCCTCGAAAACCTCGCCCACCCCGGACTCATGATCCTCGACAAGACCGGGACCCTGACCGAGGGGCGACTGGCGGTGATCCGGTGGTGGGGCGACGAGGCCATCCAGCCGGTGGTCGGCGCCATCGAGCGCCACTCCTCTCACCCCGTGGCCCGCGCCCTCAGCGAGGCCCTCGGAGACATGGAAGCGCCGGAAGTTACCGAGGTGCAGGAGGTCCCGGGCGCCGGGATCGGCGGGTTGTGCGGAGGCCGCCGGGTGCTGGTCGCCTCGCCCGGGCACGCCGTCCGCGAGCTCGGCCCGCTGCCATCGGAGGCGGACGATGCAGTTGCGGACTTTGCCGAGGAGGGCCTGAGCCCGGTGGTCGCCGCGGTGGACGGTGTGGTCGTGGCGGTGGCAGGAATCGGTGATGGCCTGCGGCCGGACACCGCGGACGCCCTGGCCGAAATCCAGCAACGGGGATGGCGGGTGGAGATCCTCTCGGGCGACCATCCCGCAATCGTGGAGTCGATCGGCCGCGAGGTCGGGCTGGCGCCGGATCGGGGGCGCGGCGGCATGACGCCCGAAGCCAAGCTCGAGGCCGTGAAAGCTGCGTCGGGAGAAGAGACCGTGGCCATGGTCGGCGACGGGGTCAACGACGCCGCCGCGCTCGCCGCGGCCACGGTCGGGATCGGCGTCCACGGCGGCGCCGAGGCGGCGCTGGCCGCCGCCGACGTCTTCCTCGGCCGGCCCGGACTGACGCCGCTGCTCGAGCTTCTCGAGGGGGCCCGCCGCACTCTCGGCGTCATCCGTCGTAACCTCGTCTTCTCACTCACCTACAACGTGGTCGCGGTGAGCTTCGCCATGACCGGCCACATGAGCCCCCTGCTCGCCGCCATTCTCATGCCCCTGAGCTCGATGACGGTGGTGTTGAGTTCCTACCGGGCGAAAACCTTCTAGAAGGAGTTTTTAGTTTTTAGTTTTTAGTTCCCAGCCACACTCCCCCTGAAATCAGCGGGTGGACAAGAGGATAACTCAAAACTAATAACTCAAAACTCAAAACTGATTTGGGTGGGCGGTTAGAATACCTGTGTGTCTGCCATTTACATCGCTCTGCCGCTCGCTCTGCTCCTCGCGCTCGCCGGGGTCGTTGCTTTCATCTGGTCGGTGCGCTCGGGACAGATGGACGATCTCGAGACGCCGGCGCTGCGAATCCTCAGCGACGAGGACGAGCGCACACCGCAGTCTGAGGATGATGACTGATCAGCGCCGAAGGCGCGACAGATTTTTAGCCTGGGGCGTCAACCCGCGCTCGGCTGGCGAGCGAGTCGAGCCGGAATCGCGTCAGCGAGGCCGGCATCGACCGCAGCCAGGCGAGTGTGCGTCACGACGGCCGTAGGCCGTCAGTAACCCCAGGTATCGGAATGACAAAAACGAACCAGCCGCGAAGCGGCGACAGACATACGAACAGGTCTGTCGCCGCTTCGCGGCTGGGCCTTCACACGCCTCCCGGCACGACGTGGCGAGATGTGGGGACCAAACCCAGGACCACGGAATTCGTATCTCGATGTAACTGGCACCCCCGTCGAACGCAAAGAGATATGCAAGGAGAACAATCAGATGATGCCCCACGACCCCGGTTCCCGGAAAACAGATCGCCGCCACACCGGAGGCGATCACGGGGTTTGGAGCACGACCCACCAACAACAACCCCAGACACCAAGTTCAACCCCTGATAACCCCCACCCCCAACGGCCGTAACGGCGTCCGGGCGCCGTGACGGTCCCCTCCACAGCTTCAGAATGGACCTGGAACCGAATTCAAAGCTCTGAGTAAATGAGGTGGCAACCCCGGTGGAGGTCAAGAGCTGAGCCTCCTGCAAAACTCCCATGGTCGTCATCCTGACCTCAGAGCGGCGAAACTGAAGGTGGGCCAAGGCCCACCCTACGTCGGACCCAAAATTGGCGCGGGCTTGTAGGGTGGGCTTCAGCCCACCTTCAGAGTCGTTCTCGCAGTTCGGCGTTTCGGAAAAACCAAGGGTCAAACGCAGGCTATTGCAAGAGTTTCAGTTGAGAGTTAATGCGCGGCGAGTTGATTGTTCCGGTGATCGATCTTAACCATTAACCCTTTACTCTTAACCATTTACCCGATGAACATCGCGTCGCCGTATGAGAAGAAGCGGTAGTGTTCGGCGATCGCTTCCGTGTACGCCGCGAGGATCTCTTCGCGATCGGCGAACGCGCTGACCAGCATCAGCAGGGTCGAGCGTGGGAGGTGGAAGTTCGTGAGCATGGCGCCGGCCCCACGAAATTCGAAACCCGGGGTGATGAAGATCCGGGTCCACCCGTGTCCCGCCCGAACCCGGCCCTCCCCCACCTCGAGCGCCCCTTCCAGCGCGCGCACCGAGGTTGTGCCGACACAGACGATGCGACGTCCCGCTTCGAGGGCGTCGTTGACGGCGGCGGCGGCGTCCTCTGAGAAGTGGTACCACTCCTCGTGCATCTCGTGATCCATGATCCTCTCGACCTGCACCGGGCGAAAGGTGCCGAGCCCGACGTGGAGGGTGAGAAATACGATCTCCGCGCCCGCCTCACGGACCCCCTCGAGCAGATCCTTGGTGAAGTGCAGCCCCGCCGTCGGCGCCGCGACCGCACCCGGATTGGCGGCATATACGGTCTGGTAGTCCGACCGATCCGAGTCGACCGCGCCCTCCGGACGTTCGATGTACGGCGGCAGCGGCATCTCGCCGATGTGATCGAGCCGCATGAGATCGAGCGGTGGGTCGAAACGCACGATCCAACGCCCCTCGCCCAACGACTCCACCGGTTCGGCCGTACCGCCGTCTAAGAGCACCAGCCGTTCCCCCGAACGCGCCCGCGCCGACGGGCGGAGCAGGCTCTCCCAGCGATCGTCCGTTACCCGGCGCAGGAGGAGTAGCTCGAAAAGCCGGCCGGTGGGCCGGCGGGCGCGGAGGCGGGCCGGTATCACCCGGGTGTCGTTGAGCAGCAGAAGATCGCCGGGCCCCAACAACCCGGGAAGATCGCCCACTTCTCGGTGCTCCACGCCGCCGCCTCTGCGATCGAGCACCATCATCCGCGATGCGCCCCGCTCCGCCGGTTTCTGCGCCACCAGCTCAATGGGCAGATCGAAATCGAAGTCGTCGGTCCTCACCCGCGCATCTTACACATTCGTCTCCGTGCCCGTTTCCGTCTCCGTGCCCGCCGATCCGGTACTACAATCCCCTGGTGACCAAACCACCATCCCACCGTCTCGGCCGCCGCGCCGAGTGGGTCGCGCTGCTGTTGCTGCTCGCCAAGGGCTATCGCCTTCGCCACCGCAACTGGCGCGGCGCCGGCGGTGAGCTCGATCTGGTCATGCAACGCCGCGGGGAGACTGTCTTTGTCGAGGTCAAGGCGCGGTCCGACGCCCTCTGTG
>Ga0164313_10004946_pt1 | contig 11810 bp, 9 predicted proteins | sample GuaBasSedimGuay4_FD_113735 | JGI IMG/M metagenome (GOLD analysis project Ga0164313, IMG submission 113735) | Subseafloor sediment microbial communities from Guaymas Basin, Gulf of California, Mexico - Guay4, Core 4569-4, 0-3 cm | ecosystem: Environmental > Aquatic > Marine > Hydrothermal vents >... | reverse complement strand
TACATCGGTTATTCCTTATTTCGGATATTCACGGCAGGATAAAAAAGTATCTCCCAGGGTTCCTATCAGTGCCAAATTAATGGCTGATCTTCTTGAGAATACGGGTGTGAACAGGGTGATAACAATGGATCTGCATGCCGGACAGATTCAGGGGTTTTTTAATTGTCCGGTGGATAACCTTTATGCTGCTCCGATCATAATTGATGATATTAAAACCCGCCATCCCGAACATCTGGTCGTTGTATCACCTGATGCCGGTGGTGTTGAAAGGGCAAGGGCATATGCCAAGCGACTCAATGCCAGCCTTGCCATTATTGATAAAAGAAGAAGTGCGCCCAATAAAGCAAAAGCCATGGCCATTATCGGGGATGTTAAGGATCAAACAGCGATTATCCTTGATGACATGGTTGATACGGCAGGAACATTGACAGAGGCTGCGAGTGTTATTGTGGACAAGGGTGCAAAAGCAGTTCATGCGTATTGCACACATCCCGTGCTTTCAGGGCCGGCTATTGATCGAATCAACAAATCATCTTTAAGTTCGCTTGTTGTAACAGATACCATTCCTCTGTCCAAGGAAGCAGAACAATGCGACAAAATTGAGACGCTGTCTATTGCCAAACTGGTTGGTGAAGCAATTATGCGTAGTTACAGAGGTGATTCTGTAAATTCTCTATTTGTATAAAATAATTGATATATTAGTTTTTAAGCATGCATGCATGCAGTTACGGAGGAAAGAACATTGGAATTAATTGAGTTAAATGCAAAATCAAGAGAAAATAAGGGGAAAGGCGCTGCCAGGAGATTAAGGGCAGGCAATGCCATCCCTGCAATTGTATATGGAGCAAAAACAGATCCTGCAATGCTGTCCATAGAAACCATCGACTTTGTTAAGATTATCAGAGAATATGGATCGACCGGCCTTTTTTTTAATCTCAAAGTTGAAGGGTATTCTGGAAAAAACAAGACGGTCATGCTAAAAGATGTGCAGATGGATACTTTTGGATTAAATTATCTGCATATTGATTTGCATGAGATTGATATGGATACAAATGTTACCGTCAGTGTCCCGGTTGAAACCATTGGTGAAAGTATTGGCGTTAAAGAGGGTGGCCTTCTTCAGACTATCAGGCGTGAACTTGATGTGGTCTGTAAACCGGCTGACACACCCTCCAGTATCCAGATTGATATCAGTGATCTTGATGTGGGTGATTCTATTCATATTGAAGACATTGATCTGGGTGAGAACATTGAAATTCCGCATGAAGTTAACTTTACGGTTATTACAATTGGAGCACCGGCAGTCGAAGAAGAAGAAGAGATTGATGAAGATGAAGAACTCCTTGAAGAGGGAGAAACTGAAGCTGTTCCTGCTGATGAAGAGACTTCCGAAGAGTAATCTCTTTTGTAGATGTCGGATTCGAAATTTAAAATTATTGCGGGTCTGGGCAATCCAGGCAAAAATTATGCCCGGACCCGTCATAATATCGGCTTTTTAGTCGTTGAAGCCCTGGCTTCAAAATCCTGCCTTACGATCGATAAATCCCGTTTTGATTCTGAGTATGTGAAAGCAAGAATTAAAGGCCGAGACGTTTTTCTTGTAAAGCCCTTAACCTATATGAACAGAAGTGGGTTTCCCATCCAGAAATTTGCCTCATATTACAAAGTCGGTATGGAAGATATCATTATTGTTCATGATGATATGGATCTTTCTTTTGGAAAAATTAAAATTGTTAAAAGCCGCGGCCATGGCGGACATAACGGTGTGCGTTCCATCATTGATGCTTTCGGTAAAAAGGATTGTATCCGAATCCGGGTAGGGGTCGGTCATCCCGGATCAGGAAGAGATGTGACAGGCCATGTGCTTGGCAGTTTTTCCCCTGATGAACTGAAAATACTGGATCAGTGTATCGATACTGCGTCCGATGCCTGCCTTTGCATCCTTGAAAACAGTGTGACGGCTGCAATGAATTTTTTTAATGCCAAACAATAGCTTTCTAAGCTGTCATAAATTATTTTATTGACAATATTGTTAAAATATGGTCTTCTGTCTGATGATGGGCTAATTGTTTCTATAAATAAAAAGGTGGCAATTTATGGTTGGGAAATCCAAAAAAACCAAGGCAAAAAAAGTAACATCATCAAAAAAAGAATTTTCCGAAGGCGATCTGGCTGTTTATCCTGCACACGGTGTTGGCTACATTGAGTCAATAGAGAGCAAGGAGATAAATGGTGATACCCTGAATTTTTACATGATGAAGATCGTAGAAAATGGTATGGTGATTATGATTCCGACTTCAAACGTGGAATCAGTGGGCTTAAGGGAGGTTATCCCTGAGACAGAGGTTCCTGAGGTCTACAAGGTTATGCAGGCAAAAGCACAAGGTGCTGATAATCAAACATGGAATCGGAGATACAGGGAATATATGGATAAAATTAAAACCGGTTCTATTTATGATGTTGCTGAAGTCTTCAGAGATCTTTTCCAGTTAAAGCTTGAAAAAGATCTTTCCTTTGGTGAACGCAAACTTCTTGATACGGCTCAGAATTTATTGGTTCAGGAGTTGTCTACAGCTAAGGATATAGATGAAAAACTTATGATGCAGGAGATTGAGAGCCTTTTTAACTAACACTCTTTAGTATCAAACAAATTTGAAAACCGGCGGGCAGAATAGTTCGCCGGTTTTTTTATCATGAAAGTAAATATTAACATATCTGAAGATCAAATAGACACCCGTCTTGATATACTGATCTCTATCTTACCAGGACCTGTTCCAGAAGCCGGGCCGCACTTCTGATAAATAACAGCGATATTCTTGTTAATAATAAAAAAAAGAAACCGGGATTCAGGGTAAAACCAGGCGATATCATTAAAGGAATTATTCCTGACAATAGCATTGATGCTATGGTTTTACCTGAAAAACTTCATCTGGATATTGAATTTGAAGATGATTATATTATTATTATTAATAAAAAATCAGGTATGGTAGTGCATCCCGCACCGGGAAATCTGACCGGAACCCTTGTAAACGCATTATTATTTCATGACTCCAAAATAAAAAATGTTGGAGAAAATAAATTCAGATCCGGTATCGTCCACATGCTGGATAAAGATACCAGCGGTTTAATGGTCGTCGCTAAAACTCAAAAGACATTACATTTTTTGCAAAAAGAATTCAAACAGCGACGGGTGAAAAAAAGGTATCTTGCCCTGGTGTCTGGAAAATTCTCTCATGACCAGGGAGAAATAAATCTTCCCATTGGCAGACATCCTGTGAAAAGAAAAATAATGGCCGTAAACTATGAAAATGGAAAACCCGCCAGAACAATCTGGAAAATAAAAAAACGATTTAAGACAGCCTGTTTTGTTGAGGCGCTGTTAAAAACAGGAAGGACCCATCAAATTAGAGTGCATTTTTATGCTATTAATCATCCGTTGATCGGAGACCGGATATATCAACACAGAAGATACCGAAAAAAAAAGAGCATAGCCCCCCGGCAGATGCTTCACTCCTGGCAGCTTGCTTTCAGGCATCCTTATTCAGGCAGGAGAATATTTTTTAAAGCTGAACCGCCGGAAGATTTTTTGCAGACACAGGCTTTGCTGGAATCATTTTCGTGAAGAAAAGATAAAATATGTTAAGAAATTTATGATCCCGGAATGCACTCAGCCGGGCATCTGCTGAACCAGACAATGGTGAGTAAATTTGGATATAACAGTATTAACAGCAAGGGGCACAAATGGAGTTAGAGCAACTGCAAAAAGAGATTACAGCTCTCAGGCGTGAAAAAAAAATTCATGATGCCCAGAATAAATTGTTTGAAATATTTATCAATATGGCACGATCTTCAAAAGAAGAGCAGATGCTGAATGTAACCATGCAAAATGCTCTGAATATTGCAGCGCAGCTTTCAGGTGCACAAAAGGGCAGTCTGTTTTTGTTGGATAAGAATGGTGTGGTAACCGATAGTATTCTTACCCAGGACCAGATAAGTGGAGAAAAGCGATCCACTCTGATCGGCAAAGTTATAGATAAAGGGCTTGCAGGATGGGTAAAAAAGAATCTTGCACCCGGACTTGTAACCGATACAAAGACAGATGACAGATGGCTTACGCTTCCCGGCCAATCCTATAACGTCCGTTCAGCCTTAACCGTCCCAGTTCTCAGGCATAACACGCTATTTGGTATTATGACCTTGATGCATTCTTCCCCTTCACATTTTGACAGGATCTCTGTGGATATTGCCCAGCAGGCTGCGAATCAGATGGCGATAGCCATCGAAAATGTCAAGTTATATAAAAAACTTGAACAATCAAAAATTTCACTTGAAAATGCAAAACAATCTATAGAGAGATATTCTAAGGCACTTAATGATGAACTCAAGAAAGGTAAAAAAATTCAAAAAGATTTTTTACCTCATTTTTTACCGGAAGTTAAAAATTGTGATATCTCATCATATTTTCATTCTGCTTTGCAATTGTCCGGTGATTTTTATGATATGTTTGAATTACCGGATGATCATATCGGATTTGTTATCGGTGATGTCAGTGGTAAAGGGGTCGGATCTGCACTTTTTATGGCATTGACCCGGAGTCTCTTACGTATTTTTTCAGGATCTTTTGCCACCGGAGATAATATGAATTTGGGCAGTATCAATGAAAAATTTTTTCCCAAAGATGCCTTGGAAGCAGTTTCTCTAACCAACGAATATCTGGCAAAAGAACATTGCGAAGAGGGCATGTTTGTGACATTATTTTTTGGTATCATTAATCCAATAACCGGCAGGGTGTTTTATATCAATGGTGGACATGAGCCGGTTATAGTTATCGGCAAAAATGGTATAAAGCAGTCTCTTAAGGCTACCGGGCCAGTCTTAGGACCGATCCAGGGAGCTATATATGAGGTTGAAACCATCCAGCTTGAAACAGGGGATATTTTTTTTGGCTTTACAGACGGGGTGACGGAAGCACGATCAGAGACAAGAGATTTCTATACACGAGCCAGATTGGAAAATAAAATTAATATGGACTTTTATAGTTCTGCAGAGGCTTTTTTGGAGATGATTAAAACAGATTTGTTTGAATTTATTGGAGATGCTCCCCAGAGTGATGATATCACAATGCTGGCAGTAAAATGGTATCCGGAGAAATAGGACTCTTAAATATCGGTTTTAATAATTTCTTCAACAAAATCATCAACCATATCTTCTGTGTCACAGAGTAACAGATCAATCTGCTTGATATTTTTAGTATACTGCAATTGTTTTTTTGCACTCCTTAATGCATATAAATATTTATTGCGTAGATTCTGATCAGAGTTGTGATAGTCAAAAAGGTTAACCAGTTTTTTAATCATTGAATTTGTCTTTGATATGGCCTTCATCCGATGGGCTTTAGTTAGTCTTTGCACAATCAGATCATTATAATTTTGAACCGTTTTCAATAGCTTGTCTGCTTTAGTGATCAAATTGTAAGGAGACGGTGATGCTAAAATTTGGGTTAACTGGTTAAAATCTGAAAACACTTCCGAATTTTTCTTTATCTCAGTTAAGTTACTTCCAAATTTTTCAATTGATTTAATCAACAATTCCCAAAATTTAACCTGGCGGGGATAAAAGGTCGAAAGGTTTTCTACATCATCAGCTATCGTAACGATTTCTTCTTTATTATTATAACAAGTATAAATTATGGAATAAGAGTCTTGCCTGGTCAACATTATTTTTAATGATTGCAAATGCTCATTAATTTCTTTGCTGCCCGGATAAAATGGTCTTTGAGCAATGGGTCTGAATGATTTAAGGCTTATTTCCCAGTTTTTTAAATTTGATAGTAAAGAACAGGCAAAATCATACTGGTCAAAAAAATTATTATGATTTGCCCCTAGGGATAATTTTTGATAAAAATGTATTACCTCCTGAAATATTGAAATCTCCACAACTTTATTTGTAATTATTTCCACACATTTTTCTGGAGATTTAAGTAAGATTCGTTTGGCTTTAAAAGGTACAATATCCTTACCATCCACTCTAAAATGGATTTTTAATTCATGTGCAGACCAGAAAATATATTGGAGCGCATCAAATTCATTTAAATCGCACTGCTCCTTTACATGGGTAATAAATTTATCCAATATTACCTGCCCATGGGTTTCAAATTGTTCGATGATACAGGAGACGATCAAATTTTGTTCTTGTCGGGCATTACTCTCAAAGTCAAATGTCAACTGTCTTGGGCCCAGTATTATCTTTTTAATATTTTGTATTTTCATGATCTGATAAAAGCAGTGAGATATGTGTTGTGAGAACTAACTCTCATATCTCACAACTCAATCACTCAAAATTAAAAATTAAAAATTAAAAATTTCAGACAGCCGGCTCAATCTGTATGGCACAGACTTTAAACTCGGGTATTTTGGCAATAGGGTCCAATTTAGCATTTGTCAGTTCATTGGCAGCAGCTTTGGCAAAATGGAAGGGGATAAAAATGGTTCCGTCCACGGCTTTTGGGGATACTTTGAGTTTTGCACTGATTTTACCTCTTCGCGAAGACACATCCACCATAAATCCTGTATCAAGACCGAGTTTTTGAGCATCATTGGAAGATATCTCCACAAAACATTCAGGTGAGAGCATGTTGAGCCCGTCTGTTTTCATGGTCATGGTTCCAGTGTGATAGTGATATAAGACTCTTCCGGTTGTGAGGATATAGGGATAATCTTTATCCGTCTGTTCAGCCGGCGGAGAATGGTCAATAGCATGGAACATCCCTCTGCCTCTTGTGAATTGAGTGGTGTGGAGGATGGGTGTTCCTTCATGGGTTTCATTGGGGCAGGGCCAGTGGATACCGATCTTATCAATTCTGTCCCAGGTAATTCCTTTATAGGAAGGTGTGACAGATGCGATCTCCTTGAAGATATCCTGACTGTTTTCATAGGACATTTCATATCCCATTCTCTTGGAGATCTCACAAAGGATCTCCCAGTCCTGCTTTGCTTCTCCCGGTGGTTCAACTGCTTTTCTGACCCGTTGAACCCGTCGTTCCGTATTGCTGAACGTACCGTCTTTTTCAGCAAAACAGACTGCCGGCAAAACTACATCGGCTATCTTTGTGGTTTCTGTCTGAAAGATATCCTGGACAACAAAAAATTCCAGATTCGCAAGGGCTTTTCGCACATGGTTGAGGTCCGGGTCAGAAACCAGAGGATTCTCGCCAATAATATAGAGTGATTTAAGTTCTCCTTCATAGGCTTTTTGAATCATTTCGGTAACGGGTATTCCCGGGGTTGCCGACATGCCAGAGACATTCCATGTTTTTTCATAATTGTTTCTGGCATCATCATTGCTGACCAGTTGATAGGCGGTAAATACATTTGGAAGTCCCCCCATGTCACAGGCACCCTGGACATTGTTCTGCCCGCGTAACGGGTTCACGCCGCCGCCGGGTTTTCCTAAGTGACCGCAAAGCATGGAAAGATTTGCAAGGGATTTTACATTGTCCGTACCGCAGGTATGCTGGGTGATTCCCATGCAGTATAAAATAGACGCCACACCGGCCTTGGCAAATTCTCTTGCTGCATCAACAATATCGTCTGCCTTGATTCCTGTGATATTTTCTACATATTCCGGGGTGTATTTTTCAATTATTTCCTTGAGGGCTTCAAAATTCTCTGTTCTGTTTTCAACAAAATCTTTATCCTGAAGATCTTCTTTTATGATGACGTGCATCAGGCCGTTAATCCAGGCAATGTCCGTACCGGGAAAAGGTCTGAGCCATTTGTTGGCGTGGTTGGTAAGATCAATCCTTCGAGGATCAATTACATAAAGTTTTTTGCCCTTTAAGACAGCCCGTTTAACAAAACTTGAGAGGACCGGATGATTTTCTGTTGTATTGGAGCCTGTTACCAGTATGAAATCAGATGTTTCAATATCTGCAATTGTATTGGTCATTGCACCGCTTCCAAATGCTGCAGCCAGACCGGCTACGGTGGAGCTATGTCACAGGCGGGCGCAATGGTCTATATTATTTGTTTTCAGAACCGCACGGGTAAATTTCTGGGCAATATAATTTTCTTCATTGGTAATCCGGGCCGAGGTCAGAAAACCCTGACTGTCCGGACCGAATTTCTCTTTAATGTCGCCTAGTTTTTTGGCCACAAGATCCAGAGCCTCATCCCAGGAGACTTCAACCTGTTTGCCATCTTTTTTAATCAAAGGTTTTGTCAGACGTTCGGGAGAAGCCACAAATTCGTATCCAAATCTGCCTTTGACACAAAGACTTCCATTGTTTGGCGGAAGATCAATATCAGCGCCATCAATCTTAACAATTTTATTATCCTGGACAAAAAGATCAATCTGGCATCCGACTCCACAGAAGGCACAAGTGGTCCTGACTTTTTTTGTATCGGTAAACCTGCCGTCCCGAAAAGCTTTATCCGGTACCAGAGCACCGACAGGGCAGACCTGGATACATTCTCCGCAAAAGACACAGTCAGAATCTTTTAACGCGGCATCATCTTTTGCTACAATTTTAAGATCTTTTCCACTGTAACCAAACTCAATGGCATTGTTTACCTGGATTTGCCTGCATGCCTTTACACATCTTCCGCAAAGGATACACCGTGAAAAATCCCTGATAATAAAAGGATTGGCACGCTCAGTTTCATATTTGCAGCCATTTAACGGCATCCCCTTTGTTTTGACCTGGTAACGGTAGGCAAGATCCTGGAGTTCACAATCGCCCCAGACCGGACAAAGGTCATCTTTTTCATCACTTTTAAGGACAGAAAGTTGGAATGACGTCCAGTCATCTGTATCAAAATCTCGAATAGCACAATTATGATTGCCAAAAGCCAGAAGTTTACTGATATTCTTCTGGCGTGCCTGGATAACTTTTGAAGATTCCGTAAAAATAATCATATCTTGTTTTGCTTTTGTAGCGCAAGATTCAAGAAGATCGGATTCACCCTTTATTTCTACCAGGCATATTTTGCATGTGGTGGTTGGAATCGTGTTTTTTAAATGGCACAGGGTGGGGATATCAATTTTGTTGTGTTGCGCAACCTCAAGAATTGTTTCACCAGGTTCAAAGGTCAACTCATTTCCATTTATTGTTATGATATTATGTTCCATGGTTATCTTCCCGGTATGATTTTATAACTATTTCACTCATTTGCCCTGACAATGAATAATTTTGTACACTGCCGGTGAATTATTGTCAATGTAGCAAATAAAATAAATTTTATGGATATTATTGACTTTTTATTTTTCAAGTGCTTATAAGTAGTGGATTATTATAATAATATTAAAATTAAGTAAACGAAAATGCAGACCATAAGGATATATTCATGTTTCAATCTATTTTAATGATGGGTGGACTGGGTGTTGCCATCGGTACTGTTTTAGTGATTGCTTCAAAAGCCTTTTATGTTTATGAGGATCCAACGGTTATTGCCATCGATGATGTCCTGCCGGGAGCCAATTGCGGCGGGTGTGGGTATCCGGGGTGTAATGCCAATGCTCAAGCCATTGTAGAGGGGAAACAGGATGTAAATTCCTGTGTGGCTGCCGGGGATGATGTGGCCATGGCGATTGCAGGTATTATGGGGGTGTCTGTTTCGGAAAAAGAACCTGAATTTGCAGGGTCCGGGTGTTATTATGGCAACGATGGTGCAGATATGGAATATAAATATCTTGGCATAACCGATTGCCGTGCAGCGGTATTGTTATTCGGGGGGATGAAGGTTTGCAGGATCGGTTGTCTGGGACTTGGAACCTGTGTAAAAGCGTGTATGTTTGGTGCGTTGTCCATTGGCAGTGACGGGTTGCCTAAAGTTGATCAGGAAAAATGTACAGGGTGTGGAGCCTGTGAAAAGGTTTGTCCTAAAAATATTATCCGGCTCACATCAGTAACCCGGAGGATCATGAGAGAATATACACAGGAAGAGTGTATTACACCCTGTCAGAGAGCCTGTCCTACCGGTATTGATATTAAAGAGTATATCCGGCTGATTAAGGAAGGAGATTTTGAAGGGTCTGTCCAGGTAATCAAAGAAAGGAATCCCTTCCCAACTGTTATTTCAAGGATTTGTCCGGCTCCATGTGAATTTAAATGCAGAAGACTTTTACAGGATGAATCGGTTGCTATAAATCATTTAAAACGATTTGTCTGTGATTATGAAATGAATCAGGACAAGCGAATACTGCCCTATAAGGCACCGCAAACAGGGAAAAAAGTTGCCATCATTGGCGGCGGGGTTGAAGGATTATCAACTGCATTTTTCACTGCAAGGCTTGGCCATGACCCTACGATTTTCGAAGCAACCGATTCTTTGGGCGGTATTCTTCGTGTCGCTATCGCCAGACAAAGATTATCCATGGATGTACTTGACTGGGATATTGAAGGCGTGAGGCAAATGGGGGTGGATATCCGAACCAATGCCAGGGCCGGTAAAGATTTTACCATTGACAGGCTTTTAAAACAGGGCTTTCATGCTGTATTTACAGCCACTGGCGGCTGGGATTCCAGACTTGCAAGGGGCGGTATTGACCAGGCAGAAATGGTTTTCCCCGGGGCGTATCTTTTAATTGATCTTTTAAGAAGCGAATCAGATAAGAGTATCCATATAACATCAGGGGAAAATGTCGTGATTGTTGGCGGAGGAATCCGGGTGCTGGATGCTGTCCATATTTTAAAAGAAAACGGATCAAAGAATATAACCGTCATTTTGCGAAAACACACGGATACTTCTTCTTTTGATCCGGCAGCTATTGATAAGTTATCTGGGGCCGGAGCAACAATTATTTATCATGCAGGGGTCACAAAAGTAATCGGTGAAGAGGGAGAGTTAAAAGCAATTGAATATATAGAACTTGACACAGGCGTCAAACATGTTATTGATACGGATACATTAATCATAGGTTCAGGAAGATTTCCGGAACTTGTGTTCATTCCTGTACGAAATGATGAACCCAATGAAGAAGAAAATCTGATTGAAAATAGTGAGCCATTAATTTGGGAAGGTGTTGAATTGCAGAAACAACCGGATGCGAACAGAGAACTGGGACTGCTTTCAAATCAAGATGTTATCAGTGAATATTCTTCTGCTGTGGCAGCTATTAATGGTGGCAGAAAAGCGGCCGCAGCCATTCATAACCTGATGTATGGAATCAAATTCCAGGAGCCTTTTAAATTCATTACAGAAAAAACACTGCTTCAGGATGTTTCATTGTTGAATAATGTCGATACTTCCCCTCGAAATATTATGGAATTGGGCAAAGAAAAACAAATAGCTATAGATAAATTTTCAACGGGATTTTCAGCAGAGGCTGCACAGGATGAGGCAGACAGGTGTCTGAGATGCGGTCTTATTTGTTATGAAAAGTCTAAAATGATTGAATAAGAGTTAAAAATTATTGCTGCGGCAACAATATTAATTATAATTTGGATAGTATATGAGATCTGAACAGATACTTGTTGTTGATGATGAAAGAAGAATCGTTGACAATATCTCTCTTTACCTGAAAAGAGAGGGTTTTCAAACGACAGGTGCTTATGACGGTGATGAAGCAGTCAAAATTTTTGAGCAGCAAAAATTTGATCTTGTATTGCTTGATGTAAGCATGCCCGGAATGAACGGGTATGAAGTCATGGAACATATTTTTAGTATAGATGAAGATGTTTCGGTTATCATCATCACAGGCAATGCATCTGTTGAATCTGCCATCCGGGCACTTAAAATTGGCGCATGGGATTACCTTAAAAAGCCTTTTGAATATGCAGATCTTATAAAAACTGTAAAAAATGCACTTTC
>Ga0164313_10004944_pt1 | contig 11814 bp, 12 predicted proteins | sample GuaBasSedimGuay4_FD_113735 | JGI IMG/M metagenome (GOLD analysis project Ga0164313, IMG submission 113735) | Subseafloor sediment microbial communities from Guaymas Basin, Gulf of California, Mexico - Guay4, Core 4569-4, 0-3 cm | ecosystem: Environmental > Aquatic > Marine > Hydrothermal vents... | reverse complement strand
GCCGGCGTTTTCGCGCCTGGCTTGATATGTTTTGCCGCGACCTCGCTCCACACCGGGTTGGTAATTGCATTGACATCGGTATGCGGGTAGACGTACCAGTAAGCCGTGCCTGATAGCGTGATATCAGCCGGTATCGAATGATGACCCCACAGCCAGGTGGCCTGGGCCTGCGTTATGCCTTGCGGTAATTCGACGTGATGACTAAATGCAGGTTGCATGGCAAAGGTTGCTATTAAACTTAAACCCAGCTTAATGAGGCTTGTCATGGCTTAACTCGGGATCAAAACTTGCAAGAGATCGTTAAATGCTACTGTTGTAACAGGCCAGCCTTGGCTTTATCCCATTTTTTATCGGCGGCCAGGGTTGATGGATATTCTATCCAGCCATCTGAAAAGGGTTTGGAGTTAAAAAGGTAAAGCTTGTTTTCGACTATCTGCCAGTTCCTGGGGTTGGCGCTGCCATGACCGCCGCCGCGTGAACTGCTTGAGCAATAGCCGCCATATTGCGGAATATACTTGCCCGGGTCGGCAATAAATAAATCACGATGCTGTTCATTGACGAAAAGCCAGGCGCCTCCCAGATACTCGGTACTGATATCTTCTGAACCCCGCAGGGCTTCTCCCATGGTGAAATAGGCAACCGGGTCATAACCGCCTATTACTACCCCATTGTGATTCAAACTTACATCGTGACTGGCGTGGGAATTAAAACTAAGAATGAGAATTAAACCTGACATGCTGGCTGCCAGGTAAAGCCGGTTGAGTCGATTTCGTTGGATCCATGAATTATTACGCATCTTTATTTCTCCTCTCAAAATACTAGTTAGAACCCAGTTGCAGTTTATCTTCGAGGAACTGGATGACCTCGGGCCGATGTTTATCCTGGGCACAACTCAGGACTGTATCTCCCGAGTAATTAACAGCGTTAATATCGGCACCCGCATCAATTAAAAACTTAACCATGTCGAGGTTGCCATTCCAGGCTGCATTGTGTAGTGGCGTATAGTCGTTATGGTCTCGTACATCAACATCAGCTCCGCTATCAATCAGGAGCCTGGCAATATTCTGGCGTCCATCACGTACTGCAAGATGCAATGGCGATCCATAGCCGTACCAACTACGCCCCAGCTCATTGATGTCAGCGCCTTCCTGTAACAGTACTTGAATTCGGTCGATGTTTTGATTGGTCACGGCCTCGTGCAGTGACTCCGCCTGTACATTTGTAAAAGCAAGTAGTCCAAGACTCAAAATCAACATCTTTGTATATTTGCTATTCATAATCTAATTTCGTTTAAAATGTGTTAGGTTCGTTCACAGGAATAATTGTTTCGGTTGTTCCTGTCGATCTGTTATGACTATCAAAGCAAATTTATCGGGAAAATAAGTGATGAAAATTTGGTTTTTTTATGACGGAAAAAATAATTTATAAAAATCAAGAGCTTAGATATGGATAATCAACTATCCATATCTATAGACGGTTGGCAAATCGATACTAATTCTTTTCGAATTACGCGTGATGGTGCGGAAAAAAAACTCGAACCACGCAGTATGGGTTTGTTGCTTTACCTGGCCGAACGTCCAAACGAGGTCGTTACCCGGCAGGAAATCGAAGAAAATGTTTGGCAGGGCAGGGTCGTCGGTTACGACGCTTTGAGTAGCTCAATTGCAAAAATCCGGAAGGCTTTTGACGATACTGGTAAGGATCACCGCGTAATAGAAACTATTTCGAAGGCTGGATATCGGCTGATCGCGCCTGTTTTGATTGAGGCTGATGCAGAAAATTCTTTTGCCAGCGAACCAGTCGGGGAAAATTTCGAACGAAAACTCACCGCTATTTTCTATGCCGATGTCGCTGGGTATAGTCGCCTTACCGGTGAAAATGAAGACCGTACTCACCGCCAGCTGCGCGATAACATGAAAACTATTTCGGAGGCGATAGTTAGCTTTGAGGGTCGAGTAATTCACTATGCTGGCGATGCTGTGCTAGCCGATTTTTCAATGGCCTCTAACGCATTATATTGTGCGCTCGATGTGCAACAAAAAATATCCGAAATCAGCTCGAATCTTGCAGATAATCAGCGAGTGTTGTTTCGAATCGGCGTCAACCTCGGCGAGGTAATCGTTGATGGTGTCGAAATTTACGGTGATGGAGTTAATGTTGCTGCTCGGCTCGAAAGTCTGGCCGAACCCGGAGGAGTTTGTATCTCGGGTAGCGTGTTTGATGCGATTGGTCAAAAACAAGGTTTTGGTTTTGAGTATCACGGTGAAAAATCGGTCAAGAACATTGAACGTCCGGTACGTACCTATGCGGTTCATCTCAAACCGGGTGCCACCATTCCGGTACCCGATTCCCTGTCGAGACTGCGTACCCATCCTGGGCAGGCCTACAAAAGTAAGGTGCTTCTTGCATTCGTCGCTTGCCTGCTTTTGGTGTTAGTAGGTTTGGGTTTTTATATCGGCAGTGGATTTGACGAATCCACAATGACAACCGATTCATCGAAACTACACTATGACCAGAATACGCTGTCACTTGCAATCGTACCGTTTGCCAACATGAGTAACGATCCGGGGCAGACGGTTTATGCGGATGGCCTGACCGACGACCTGATTACCGATTTGTCTAACATCAGTGGCCTGCAGGTCACTCCTCGGCATTCGAGTTTTCTCTACAAAAATAAACAACTTCCGGTGCTCGATATGGCTCGGCAATTACAGGTTCGTTATATCGTCGAGGGCAGCTTCCGACGATCCTATGGTAATGTTCGGGTCAATGTGCAATTGGTCGACAGCGCTACTAATCAACAGGTCTGGGCGGGGCGCTTCGATGACAAGGTCGAGAATATATTTAGTCTGCAGGATCAGATAATCGCTAAGATACTTGCTGGAATAAAGCTCGAATCTACCGACAAGCCACGCTCGAAGCGCAGGACAACGAATCTCGAAGCCTACGATTATTTTCTCAGGGCCGAGCACCGTCGCCTGGTTGGTCGTGGCTCTGAGCGGGATAACAATACCCTCGAGTTCTACCAGCGGGCCATCGAACTTGATGCTTCTTTCGTCGCCGCCTATACAGGGCTTGCGCGAGAGGCCTTGACCAACTGGCAACTCGATGCAAGCCAGGTAATGCCACCAGCTGCGTCGAAGAAGTTGGTTTATGAAGCTGCGGGCAAGGCTCTCGAACTTGATTCCGAAAACGCCGATGCACTGGCGATACTGGGATTAATGCAGGCAGTATCGGGTGCCCACGATACCGGCATCGCGTCAGTTAAGAAGGCCCTTGAAATAGAACCATCCAATCCCGTGTTACATGCCGACCTTGCCCTGGTTTTATCCTATAGCGGTTTTCACGAAGCCGCGTTGAAGTCGATTAATACCGCTATTGGCCTTCATGCCACTCCACCTAAAGCGTTTTTTGGTAATCGCGCGGAAATTTATTTTTTCCTTCATGAGTTCGAAAAGGCGCTGGCAGATACAAAGCTGTCTGAGGGCATTCGCGAATGGGGAAGTCTCTCTATTGTCATTCATGGGGCCAGGGACGATCGCGAGGCGGCAAAACCTTACCTTGATGTCAGGCTGGCCGGGCTTCCCTGGCTAAATCAACAATACACCAAAGTCATTTGGTCTTATTATCGCCGACCCGAAGATATTGACCTGATCGTCAACTCTGCCCGGAAAGCGGGAGTTCCAGAATTTGCCTATGGATTTGATCCGGGAGACCGGCAAGTGTTGAATCATGCCGAAATCAGAGATTTAACTGGCAAAGGTTTATGGAAAGGTCATACACATAACGGTACCGAAATTTATCTACAATTCACCGGCGCCAATGGCGTGGCGATCAGGTCATCAGATATGATGATGTCCGGAGCTTATCACGTCGAAAACAACAGGCTTTGCGTAGAGTTCCGATCTGTACTGCTCGATTTACCAGATTGTGGTTATATTTACCCGGACCCTAACCCGAATGAGTTTACCTGGGTTACGCTGGGCGAGGTTTCCCAGTTTTCGATTGGGCATAAGTCACAATAATCTTGAATTTTAAAACCAGGGCTGGACATGAAGAAACTTAAAAACGAAAAAGAAATGATAAAGAAGGCGATTCTCGAGGGCGTCAAGTATGGTGAAAATCGCGGCGTGGTGGAGTTTGAGGCAACCGATTCAGCGGATGACAAGATTCTCTATATTTATCGACTACTGGTTCACGACCAGGTGATACAGCCCATTCCCGAAGACCAGGTGTCGATCAAGTCCATGCGCCACAAGCTGGCGATCTGGGCATCGAAGTTATAGTTTTCATATTTCATTTCATTTCATTTCAATTTAACTTGACTTGATGATTCAGACGGTATAGTCTGTTATCTATTCCAGACTGCGCAGTTTGATATTATGCCAAGACAGAGAGAGTTTGATCCGAATGAAGCCCTGCAGACAGCCATCGAGTTGTTCTGGGAGAAGGGTTATTACGACAGTTCAGTCGATGAGGTCGTCAAACGTTCGGGTGTGGCAAAGTACGGCATATACGGTACTTTCGGTACCAAGCGCGAACTCTTTATGAAGGCACTGAATCAATATGCCGGTGACCGGCATAGGGATATTCAAAGACCAATCCGTAACCCCGATGCATCGCTGCCTGAAATACGAGCATTTTTCAGGCAAGCGCCGGGAATGTTAACGCAAGAGAATACTCGACGCGGATGTTTGATCTGCAATACCGGGGTCGAACTTGGCAACAGGGATGCCGAAATTAATGCCTTTGTGAATGACTTCTTTAGCGATATTGCCAGGGTTATGCAGGGCTGCCTTGAGCGCTCGATCGTAAAAGGCCAGATTGCAGCACCCGAAGATGTTGCAGGTCTGGCAACTTACCTGGCGACTGAATTTAGAACTGCGTTAATGCTGGCCGCCAGTGGTGTATCCCGTCGGCAGATCGAAAAACACCTGGGTATCGCTCTTCGGGTGCTAGAGTAAATTTTTTTAACTAATACCAGACGAATTAGTCTGGAAACAATCAGGAGATATTAACGATGACTATACAAGCGATTTTCCAATTACAATTTATTTCGAGCCTTTTAGTAATGGGCCTGTTAGCCAGGTGGTTGCTGGCGCCAACCCTGGCAAAACTACCGTTACGCGATGCTCTATTCTGGTTGACCCTTCCACACGCATTTCGCTATATCGGCATGGTTTTTCTCGTGCCTGGAGTGGTTGCGCAACCATTGCCTGACTATTTTACGATTCCCGCCGCGTACGGTGATTTACTGGCAGCAGGATTGGCGCTGCTGGCGCTTATCGCGCTTCGGAGGCAAGTGGGGATAGCAATCGGGGCAGTATGGCTGTTTAACATCGTTGGTACGATCGATCTGCTGAATGCCCTGCGCCATGTGGATGTGGCCCCGAATTTAGGGTCGGCCTGGTATATTCCGACCCTGCTGGTGCCGGTATTACTGATCACGCATTTTATGATTTTCGCACGGCTGTTCAAACCCGTTGCCGGATCAGTCGATACAGCGGTAGCTTAAATGTTAGGGAGCACTTTTCGAAAGTCTAGTGTGTCGGCAAGTGTTCTCTAATTCTGACCAGGTTTCTTAATTCTGGTGTATCTAACTTGCAAGATAAACGGCAAAGAACAGGAGTAATAAAGTGACTCCTTGCATGCCCACACGTGCAAACATTAACTGGGTTGAATGTTTGCGATCAAACTCGCCGCCGTGAGCCATTGACCAGATACCAGTACCAAGTACAACAATCGTTAACAACAGAGCAAATACTATTAATATTGACAGTATGTTCATATCAAATTCCTCGCTATGTATGAATGATTAATATTAATAAAACTGGCCAAATTAACATTGATATAGGTCAATATTGGTTAAGTGTCGCTTAAAGGGGTACTAGCTGCTAATTCAGCGCCTTGTCGGATCGCAGTCGCTTTGCCATCAAATCTACGAAGGCCCTGATTCTTGCCGATGCGTAGCGTCCCTCGCGGTGGACGATGTAAATTGGCCGCGGAGCTGGTTCGTATTCGGGCAAAATTATTTCTAACTCACCGCTTTCGACTTCTGCCGCGACCTGGTAGGAAAACAACCGCGTAATCCCGAAATTTTGGATCGCGGCCTCGATTGCAGCGTCGTTGGTTGTTACCGTCAAGCGGGGTTGCAGGCGCAAGACATGGTTACCTTTAGGTGATTCGAAGCGCCAGTTGATGGCTTGATTACCTGCACTGGAGGCAATCATCGAATGTTTGGACAGGTCCTGTGGTTTTTGCGGCAGGGCCTGGCGCCGCAGGTAGCCTGGTGATGCGCAGAGGACAACCCGTATGGAACCGACCCGTAGCGCACGTAAGCTGGAATCGGGCAGCTCGCCGATTCGAATACCAACGTCCAGGCCCTCTTCGAGCATATTCACAATCCTGTCGAGCAATACCGCGGAAACCTCTGTATCGGGATAGGTGTTCAGGTATTCGACAATTCCGGGCATGACGAACATGCGTCCAAATAACACGGGAGCGGTAATCGAAAGGTGACCCCGGGGTTCGGAATTAATCCCTGCCGCGGTCTCATTCGCTGCATCTACATCTGCGAGTATGCGGCGGGCATCTTCCAGGTAGCGTTGACCCACCTCGGTGGCGCGCACATAACGCGTGGTTCGATTGAGCAGTTTGACGCCAAGCTGTTCCTCCAACGCTGCCACGGCACGGGTCACGGCGGGTGGCGAGAGCTGCAGGCGCCGGGCAGCGGCAGCAAAACCCTGCTCTTCGGCGACGGCAACGAAGACATTCATGAGATGAAAGCGATCCATAATTATTCCATTTAGTGAAATAAACAATTGCATATTATAGGTATTCTTATTGTAAACGGAATTAGGCATAGTGTCATTACTCGCGGCGCAAGGGGCGTCGCGGAATTAATCCACAAATTATTTAGGAATATCAGCATGAGTCGTATAACGGTCATAGACAACGACAACGCTAATCCAGAGCTCAAACTCGCCTCATAGAAGGCCGAAGTCGCCGGTGGCAGGGCCGCCGGCGACCTGCAATTCTCATAAAATCAGAGGAGAAGTATGATGGGACATAAATTCGCAGAGATTGCATTTACCGAATCGGTTCAGCAGGTGCAGCGGGAACTCGGTAGCCGGGGTGGTTACACGGCGATGGAAACCGGGGATGATTTCAATCATCTGCTCAGTGCGCGCGAAGCGGATTTCATTTTGGCTCGTGATAGTTTTTACATGGCAAGCGTCAGTGAGACTGGTTGGCCATACGTCCAGCACCGCGGTGGACCGACGGGTTTTATGCGGGTACTCGATGAAAAAACGATCGGCTTTGCTGACTTCAGCGGCAACCGCCAGTACGTCAGTGTCGGTAATTTCAGGAAAGACGATCGCGTTTCGTTATTTTTCATGGACTATCCGAATCGAACTCGATTCAAGCTGCTTGGTCGTGTGCAACTGGTTGGCCCCGATGATACCGAGCTACTTGCCAAACTGGAAGTGGCGCATTATCGAGCGCAGGTCGAGCGTGGTTTTGTGATTCACATTGAAGCCTTCGACTGGAACTGCCCGCAGCACATTACGCCACGCTATACGGATTCATATATAGAGGATTTGATGGCGCCAATGATTGAAGAAAATAGACTACTGAGGGCTGATACAAAATTAGTTCGTAATGCATCGTCGGCGGTGCTGGATAGTGGTCCGCTGGAACTGGTGATAAGCGGTGTTCGTCAACTTACGCCGCGGGTTCGTGCATTCGAGTTACGCGATTCGAATGGTGCGGACTTACCGGCTGTCGAAGCCGGTTCACACCTGCAGTTCCCGATGCGGTCAGGCGATGGCAGGGAGAAAATCTGTCACTATTCAATCTGCTCTAATCCGGCACGTCGCGACGCCTATGAAATCGCGGTACTACGTGAAGATGAAGGCGATGGCGGATCGATCGCCGTGCATGAGCAATTTAATATCGGCCGAACATTGTATTGCGAACTGCCACAGAACCATTTCCAGCTTCATAGCGACGCCAGGCCGGCGTTGCTGATCGCGGGTGGTATTGGTATTACGCCGATCAAGGCTATGGCCCAGGCATTAAAGGCCCGGGGCACTGACATGCATCTGCACTATGCCGGCCGCAGTGGCGCGGAGATGGCATTTCGCGACCGCTTGCTTCGAGAATTTGAAAATGAAATAACGATCTATAGATCTTCTGACCAGGAACGATTGAACATCGAGCGGGTCCTAAATAATGCACCAGACGACGCGGTAATCTATGTCTGCGGCCCGGGTCGTCTAATCGATACGGTAGTCCGAATTGCATCAGAGTTAGCGATCGAGCCGGAGCGAGTCCGATTCGAGCGATTTGACGCGGTCATCAGTGCAGATGCAAAACCGATTCAGCTCGAACTGCGTCGCTCGGGCAAGCACCTGCAGGTTGCCGCCGACCAGACTATTCTCGATGCCATGCTCGAGGCTGGCGTTAAATCACCGTTTAGCTGCGGCGCCGGCAACTGTAAAACCTGTGCGGTGAAGGTACTAGACGGGGAACCCGAACATCGGGATTCGGCGCTGTCGACGGCGGAAAGGGCGGACTATAAATTGTTCTGCCCCTGTGTTTCGCGGACAAAGAGCGAACACCTTGTACTAGACATTTGACTTACGACATCTTCATTATTAGAGAGGAAATATCATGAAAGAAAGCCGCCCACCATTACCACCATTTACCTATGAAACCGCGGTTCAAAAAGTTCGCGCGGCTGAAAATGGCTGGAACAGCCGTGATCCGGAAAAGATATCGTTGGCTTATACCATCGATAGTCAGTGGAGAAATCGATCGCAGTTTGTTAGCGGGCGGGATGAGGTCAGGGCATTTCTACAGGACAAGTGGGTGCGGGAGCTGGATTACCGTCTGATTAAGGAGATCTGGACTTTTGCGAATGCACGCATTGCCGTGCGTTTTGCCTACGAGAGTCACGATGCCGATGGGCAATGGTTCCGCTCCTATGGTAACGAAAACTGGGAGTTCGATGAAAACGGGTTAATGAAAATTCGTATCGCGAGTATCAATGATTTGCCGATCGACGAATCGGAACGAAAATTTCACTGGCCGACGGGTCCCCGCCCGGAGGACCATCCAGGTTTGTCTGAACTCGGGTTATGAAAAACTAATTCTATGCTTACTCGTAGATGAAAAATCCGCGACCGCTCTTGCGACCCAGGTAGCCGGCGTCAACCATTTGCTGGAGCAGGGGGCAGGGGCGATACTTGGAATCGCCAAAACCCTCGTGCAACACTTTGGTGACAGACAGGCAGGTATCGAGACCGATGAGGTCCGCCAATGCGAGGGGGCCTATCGGATGCGCCATGCCGAGTTTCAACACATCGTCGATTGCTTCGGCACTGGCAATGCCCTCGTGCAGGGTGAATATCGCCTCGTTAATCATCGGAATTAATATGCGATTGCCGACGAATCCGGGACTATCCTTTGCCTCTATTGGTACCTTGCCGATGTATTCTGAAAGCTGGTGTACCTGCCGGTAGGTTTCATCGCTCGATTGCAGGCCACGAATAATTTCTACGAGCGCCATCATCGGCACCGGATTCATAAAATGCATGCCAATAACCTGGTCGGCGCGTTGCGTGGCACCGGCTATGCGGGTTAGCGAAATCGACGAAGTATTGCTGGCCAGAATGGCCCCCGGTTTGCAAAGCTGGTCGAGCTGCTCGAATATCTGAAGCTTGAGGGCTTCGTTTTCGGTAGCCGCTTCAATGACGATGTCGACTTCAGACAGCGCTTGCAGATCGGTGCTGGTTTTGATGTTTGCCAGGGTTTTTTGCTTGTCTTCTTGATTAATTTTTTCTTTTTTGATCATGCGGTCCATACTACCGCTGATTGTGTCCATGCCCTGTTGTAGCGCATCAGTGTTTATGTCCTGCATGGTGACCGATAATCCAGCCGCGGCACAGACCTGTGAAATACCGTTACCCATGGTTCCGGCGCCGATGACGCCAACTGTCTTGATGTTCATGAATTTCTACTCAAAATTTTTAAACGAAAGAATAATTCGTAGTTTAATAGAAATAAGCGGTCCCCATGTATGTAATTATTCGGTGATATGTAAGAAAATAAGGTACAGGATGCCTGTTAGACAAACAGCCTGATCAAAATTCTTTGTTAATAGCGTTATGAGATAAAAGCGATGAGCGAAAAAATAGTCATTACCGGTGCGGCCCGTACTCCGATGGGCGGGTTTCAGGGGGTATTGTCCGCGGCCACTGCGCCGGAACTGGGTGCGGCCGCAATAGCGGCTGCTGTTGAACGCAGTGGTATTGCTGCCGATACGGTCGATGAGGTCATCATGGGCTGTGTGCTTTCTGCCGGTCTTGGACAGGCGGCGGCGCGGCAGGCGAGCCTGGGTGCCGGCTTACCCCTGGCGACCAACTGTACCACGGTGAACAAGATGTGCGGATCGGGTATGAAGGCGACGATGCTGGCGCATGATCTGCTGCTCGCCGGTAGTAACCGGGTAATGGTCGCGGGTGGCCTGGAAAGCATGTCGAATGCACCCTATCTTTTACCGAAAGCCCGGGCCGGAATGCGCATGGGTCACGGCCAGGTGATGGATCATATGTTTCTTGATGGACTCGAAGACGCCTATGATAAAGGTCGACTGATGGGCGTGTTTGCCGAGCAAACCGCAGATAAATATGGGTTCAGCCGTGAACAACAGGATGAATTTTCGATCACTTCGTTAAAGCGCGCGCAGGCTGCTATTGAAAGCGGGGCATTTGCCAACGAAATAACGCCCGTGGTGATAAAGTCGCGTAGAGGGGAATCGACAGTGGATACCGATGAGCAACCTTTTAATGCCAATCTGGAAAAAATACCAACCCTGCGACCGGCGTTTCGGGAAGACGGTACGGTGACCGCGGCGAACTCGAGTTCAATTTCCGATGGTGCCGCGGCATTGATATTGATGACCGCAGGCGAAGCCGAGAATCGTAGCATCAAACCACTCGCTAGCATCCGGGGCCACGCCAGTTTCGCGCAGGAACCCGCATGGTTTACGACGGCGCCTGTCGGTGCGATAAAACGTTTAATGGAAAACCTGGATTGGGCTGTGAAGGACGTCGATCTGTTTGAGATCAACGAGGCTTTCGCGGTGGTAACCATGGCGGCGATGTCGGATCTGGGTCTCGATCACGAACGCGTGAACATAAACGGCGGTGCCTGCGCACTCGGACACCCAATCGGTGCTTCCGGTGCGCGCATACTGGTAACGCTGATTTCTGCGTTACAACGTCAGGGCTTGAAAAGAGGCATTGCCGCACTTTGTATCGGTGGTGGTGAAGCAACGGCGATGGCGGTCGAGCTGAACTAGAGTTCAGTAATATATGAGCTTGCCCACAGCAGTCAAAATAGTTGAGGTCGGTCCGCGCGATGGATTGCAAAACGAGGCTGTTCGCGTACCGGTTGAAGTCAAGATTGAGCTTATCGAAAAACTCGCTAGCGCGGGTTTACAAGTGGTTGAATCGGGTAGCTTTGTCTCGCCGAAATGGGTGCCGCAGATGGCTGCGAGCGGCGAGGTTTATCGCGGAATTCACAAAAAACCAGCTGTGGCATACCCGATGCTGGTGCCCAATATGAAAGGTCTCGAAGCGGCTCTCGAAGCCGGGGTCGAGGAAATCGCCATATTTGCGGCGACTTCAGAAACCTTCACCCAGAAAAATATCAATTGCTCGATCGATAAAAGTATCGAACGATATCGTCTGGTGGTAGAAAAGGCTCACGCCGAAAACCTGAGGATCCGGGGTTACATTTCCTGTG
>Ga0164313_10004941_pt1 | contig 11817 bp, 12 predicted proteins | sample GuaBasSedimGuay4_FD_113735 | JGI IMG/M metagenome (GOLD analysis project Ga0164313, IMG submission 113735) | Subseafloor sediment microbial communities from Guaymas Basin, Gulf of California, Mexico - Guay4, Core 4569-4, 0-3 cm | ecosystem: Environmental > Aquatic > Marine > Hydrothermal vents... | reverse complement strand
TTGCGAGGGGAGAGATGAACCCCGAGAGTTCGAAGAAGGGGTTGATAGTGAACATGAAATCGAGACTCCTCAGGAGTTATTCATTGAAAAAGAAAGTTTGGATCACTATGATACGCGACACAAGCAAGCTAATATTATATTTTGTTAATATAACAGCATTCCCATATTTGATCAAACGAAAACAACAACATGTCTGAACACCAAGATTGCCCCTTTTGCAGATCACGTACAATTGTGATCGAAAACGAGTGGGCTTATGCCGACTACGACACTTACCCGGTCAGCCCCGGACACTGCCTGATTATCACCCGCAGGCATGTCGCTGAATACTTTCAGGCGACCGCAGAAGAGAAGGCGGCTATCTGGGAATTGGTTGATAAAATGAAAGTTATCATCGACAGGGATTACAATCCCGATGGTTACAATGTCGGAGTTAACGTTGGCAAGGCAGGGGGTCAGTCAGTCCCACATATCCACATTCATATGATCCCACGCTACACGGGCGATATGGAAAACCCGCGGGGTGGCGTGCGTGGTGTCATACCCCATAAGCAGAAATACGAAAAAAAGCCACGTAAGTCCTAGCTCGCATATTGTACCAGTCTCCCGGATAATGGCACCGGTCAGATGCGACTGAACGCTGGGCTGGACTGAAACCAATAGCCGTAGCTATTGGTTGAAGGAAGCCCAAGTATAGTCGTATATGGACAAGCCAGGGCCGGGAGACTGGTGCAATATGCGAGCTAGCTGTCACCTGTGCCGTCAGGTTTCTGCCTGGTCAGAATAGGCCAGTAGACCCAAACGAAAATTGCAAAGGCCAATATCCACCCGGCCGCCGACAAATCAATCATCAACAGGTAATTCTGCCCGCTGAGCGGTCCCAATACCCGAATCAGGACGGCAATCATCAACAACCAGTAGGCGGCAATGGTGATTCTGGCGACCTGCAAGGGTCTGCCGGTGTGCCCAAGTGAAACCCGGGTTGTGACGGCAAGAACAATATTACCGATGGCACCCATGGTTAATGCGTGTAACGCAGCGGTAGGTGTAAACAACCATCCAAATACTGCGCAACCCAATAACACATAGCCAATTGGCAGCCAGATGTATGCTGCGTGCAGCACAAACAGCAACGGATTGGATGTGGTCGCGAATCCCCGCCAGCGACTCAACCTGAACCCATGTGCGCCGGCAGCAGCAAACGCCAGTACGCCGGTAACAGCGTGGGTTGGGGCGAAGCTGGCCGCCAGGCCCACCAGTACGGTCAAAGACAGGGCGGCCTGATTGACAATATCGCTATTCACCGGCAGCCGGGTTTGACCCTGCATTCTCAGCCAGTTGCCGGTAAAGGCAGGTACGATCCGTCCGGCAATAATGGTCACCAGCACCAACATGGTGTGGATCAGAAGAAAAATGGCTAGCCTGTCACCAGCGGGGAAGACCTGGCTGATACCGAGATGGTAAATACCATTCAGAAAAGCCATGAAAGCCAGAATGATGACAAGGATATAGTTTCGTTTACTCTGGCCGCCAAATATCTCGCGCCCGAGCAACACACACAGCAACAAAGGGAACAACATATCCAGCAAGGCCACCACACCCGCTGGCAGCCAGCCAGAAAACAGCATAGCCAGGCGCCCTGCCAGCCAGCAAAATACCAGCCACACCAGCGGTATACCGTGAACCGAGGGGCGTCCGGTCCAGTTGGCCACTGCCGTCAGGCTAAAACCGGCGACGGCCGCCATGGCAAAGCCCACCAGCATTTCGTGACTGTGCCACATCGGGGTAAGACCGGGAATACCCGAGCCGTGCAGTGTCATCACCCAGGTCAGGATGACTACAATGGCAAAAATACTATTCAGCAGGAAGAATGGCCGGAAGGCATAACTAAAGAATACAGATGATCTTGATTTCATGGCGGAGAAGGTTAAACAGAATCGTCGACTAAATCCACGATCTGGATCAATCAATCACCCATTGGTTAAAGGGTGGGGCTACAGGGTGGACTTTATTGCCGCCAACGCTGTTAATCCGAACGGCGGTCTGTCCGGCTGTAATCAAATGCAGTCACGCATTCGGGTAAATCATAAAACAACGGCGCCCTGCCCCCCATGCGATTACCGTAATCTGCATAGAAGGTCACACATTTCTCGCGGCTGGGTTTTTCCTTGTTGGCGACGCACTCCTCTACAAACTGCGCCCGCATGGGGACCAGTTTCTGTTCCCGCACGAGTTCACAGGCCTGATCCAGCCTGGCCTGTTTGTCTTCGCGGGACTCTTTTGCCATGGCAGGGCTGAATGCCAGCAATGCAAACATGACGGACAGCAGGACACAGATGTTCTTCATGGCAAGTACCTCATTTGATGCATATATGATACATCAGGGCAGTTTAGTGTACTGACAAGCCTACAGTTCATCTTCAGCCATCCACTTGCGAACTTTCGGTGCCTGGTAAACAGCGAACTTATCCAGTAACGACGCTGGTTCTGAGGATGTCATCAACATCGGACGGAAAAGTTCGTTTACGAATTTCTGCTCAAACGAGTTATCCAGAAATCCGATCAGGCCATCGTAATAGCCTGCGATGTTGAGCAACCCGCAGGGCTTATCGTGGAAGCCAAGCTGTGCCCAGGTCAGAATTTCAAAAATTTCCTCCAGCGTACCCCAGCCTCCGGGTAGTGCAATGAAACCATCGGCCAGGTCTGCCATCATGGCTTTGCGCTCATGCATGGAAGCCACCACGTGAAGCCCGGTCAGGTTTTCGTGGGCGACCTCTTTTACCGCCAGGCTTTTTGGGATCACACCGATGGCCTCTCCACCCGCTTCAAGGACCGCATCCGCCACCGTGCCCATGATTCCCACGGCTGCACCGCCATAGATCAGGCCGATGTTACGTTTACACATTTCTTGCGCCAGTGTAGCGGCCGCCGCGGCGAAAGCCGGATCTTTGCCGGAACTTGAGCCGCAATACACACAAATATTTTTGATTTTCAATTCTTGCCCCTGTAGCGGTGTAAAGAGATCTCAGACAGTACATCCTGCCATGGAAAATGGATGCCCGGGTCGAGCTTGCGACTTATTAAGACCCCTGGGTTGTCATCGGCGGCAACCAGGTCTGTATCCAGATCTTCATGAGCGGCGATCAGCGCAAGTCGGGGTAGTTTTTCTGTCAACTCATTCAACAAAACAATCAGAGCCTCGACTTGATTGGTCGGGTAAGGCTCGGTCATTTGCTGACAGCCAGAGTGAAACCAGTCCGGGTAGCGACCGTTATTGACCAACTCGATACCTATACTCTTTAAATTAACGCCCTTCACATGATGTGCAACACGATTGAGGGGTACCCATTCCTCGATGCTGCCATCACGGTCGATGTAGAAATGCCCGCTGTTGCCTGTTTGGCTGTCCATATGCATGACTTTCTCGCCAAACTTCCTGGCCATAGCCAGATCGGGCAGCTCGGTGCAATGGATGACCACCAGGTTAATACTATCTGTTTGACGGCTGTTCAGCCGTTCAACATATGACAGTGGCCGGACTAAAATTTCTAGCCCTGCTGTAACAGGAATCGAAGGTCAATAATCGCCGCGTTAGCCCGCGAGATATAGTTGGCCATAACCAGCGAATGGTTGGCAAATATGCCGTACTTACTACCGTTTAAGACCATCGGTGAGTGCAGCGGTTCCTGGGTGGACTCAAGCTCGCGAATGATCTGGCGGAAACTTACGACAGCATTTTTCTTGCGTAAAACATCGTTAAAATCCTTCTCCATAGCGCGCAGGAAGTGAATCAACGCCCAGGTGCTGCCCCGGGATTCGTAAAACACATCATCAATCTCCAGCCACGGGGTCTTAACCTCCATTTCACGTGCAGATGCCGTTGATTGTGTTGCTGCAGAATCACCCGCCAGGTCTGTATTCAAACGCTGTTGCCCAACACTGGCCGACAAACGCTGCGATAATGATCCCAGGCGTTTTTGTACCAGCCCAAGCCATTCGCTGAGGTTGTCGGCACGGGCGTAAAACTGCGCATCAGGCTGATTTGGGTCTGACAGCCGGTCCAGGTACGCCTCAAGGTACTCCATGCCCTCTTCATACTTGCCTTCGGTGGCAGGTAACCACCAGCGGTCATGGTCGTAGTGAAATAGCGGGTCCGCCTCGGCCAGATCAGTGTCCTCGGTTGACTGGGTTTGTGAACGGCTGAAGTCGTTACGCATGGTGCGCGCCAGATCCCTCACCTGGGTCAGTACGCCAAACTCCCAGTTAGGAACATTATCAAGAAAAACCCAGGGTGGCATGATGTCATTGGAGAGGTAGCCGCCGCGTTTATGCAGCATTCCATCAACTACTTCGATCAGGGAGGTTGTGGTGGTTGTGCCGGTCACATCAGCGTGACCATGAGCCTGTGCGTGCAAGCGTGCGCGCTCAACCGGGTCGAACAAATCCGGTTCGTGGTTGTACCAGAACATCAGGCTGAGACAAATGACAATCAGCGCTGAAGGCAGCGCTATCCATAATTTACGTTTCATACAGTGAAGATAACAGATTCTGAGCGGGATTCATGTGCCGGAAGTGCAAAAAAATACTATTTCACACCCCGATGATCCGGAGTTTGAACAAAGTGACAAACGGTGCTGGTCTCAGGCACCCACCATATCGGTTTTAAGAGAGTTCCGAACCAGTGCTTCAAGGCTCCTGACCGCTTGTGATTGTCGACCGATGATCGCGGCAGAGCCATGCTCAAGGTCAACCATGTAGGCGTGCATCTGATCAAACTCAACCATTTCACCATCGGTAACCTGCGTTCCAGGCATGAAGATAATAGTCATGGGGCCCTGGTCTGTACTAACCACCATGTGCGCACCACGTCCCTCCGGAGTCGGGCAGAACTTGATAAATTTTATCCGGCCAGTCAGCTGTTTCCCTGCAGAGGCATTCAGACTCGCCATGATCCTGCCCGTCATCTCGGCGATTTCCTGCTCAGAAATGTCGTCTGAGGTATGTCCGAGCACAGCGGCACCATCATGTGAATAATGATCTGCAAGATAGGCCTCAACACTGTCCCATTGCTGTGACTGCTTCCAGACCATGCTCACAGCGCCGACCGCTATTACCAGGCTTGCCGCCAGCGCCAGTGGCATCCAGTTACGCCGTTGTGTGGGTTGTTGGGTGATTTTCTTAATATCTTTCAGCAAGTCGGTGGGTGCCTGTACATGCAGGGCAGATTGCAACTTACGTTCAAATGCCTCGGCATCGCTTGCCGCTTGCTCAAATTCAGGCGCCGAATTGCGTGCACGCAAAACTTCGGGATCCTGGCTCCATGGATCCGCTCCTATCAGCTTTTTGAACTCAGAAAAGTTCATGGACATTACCCGTTACTCCATCTCTTTGCATCTGTACTTTCAATTTTTCCCGTGCGCGGAATAACTGTGTCATAACCGCGCTTTTACTAATCCCCAGTTGCTCGGAAATCTCCGCGCAACTGTGTCCGAATACCACCTGTAACAACAATGGGTCCCGGTATTTTGCGTCGAGCTTCATGATGCCCTGGCGCAACAAATCCCGTTCAACCCGTTCGTCGGGTTCAAGCTCTGCATCGTCAACGACGACGACTTTCTCCACGTCGGTGAATTTGGGTACCTTGCGCTCAAAGGTACGGGCGTATTCCCGCCGTAAAATCGTTATCAGCCAACTCTTGGCTGCGCCGACATCCTTAAGGCTGTCCAATGCACGCCAGGCTCGCAGAAATGTCTCCTGCACAAGGTCTTTGGCCAGCGCATCGTTGCGACAAATCCACATGGCATAACGGTATAAATCCGTCGAATACGCCTCGGCAAGCTCGTTAAAACGCCTGGTTCTGTCTGCGTCACTAGTCATGACCGGACTCTATTGTCTTTTATTTCATATAAATGCAATTTTTTTTAGCCTTTATTCGGGTCATGGTCGCCCTAATTTGAGATAATACCGCCTTAATGGGCAGTAACCCAAATCGTAAACCAGGCGTCAATATTAACCATGGTAAGCATAATTAAGGAACCACTGATTTGATATTGGTTCAATTTGGTCACTAACAAACAGGAAATCAGACAGGTAAGCAGGGCAGAAAATCCTTTCAAAAATGAACCGAAGTGACTTTTGGCACTTAAAGCATTGACCCTAAACACGTCAGTCTGTGCCTTGCCTCACCGGGGGGTAAGCCTTAATCTTGTTTGATTGTATTTCAAGCATGTAAAAAACACATGCCGGTGGGAGAAGAACGGATGAGTATGAATTTCGATCAAGCCAGATTCAATATGGTGGAACAACAGGTAAGGCCGTGGGAGGTGCTCGATGAGCAAGTCCTCAGGCTGTTTGAATCAACCCACCGGGAAGACTTTGTACCGGTGCGATACCGCAAGATGGCGTTTGCCGACCTGGCGATACCGCTGGCCCATGACCAGTGCATGATGAAACCGGTGGTCGAAGGCCGCTTGTTGCAGGCGCTGGAATTACAGCCGGATGAAACGGTCCTTGAGATCGGCACAGGCAGTGGGTTCATTACTGCTTGCCTGGCACAGATGGCCAAACGGGTTGTCAGTGTTGATGTTTTTGAGAGTTTTTCTACCGAAGCAGCCGGAAAACTGAAAGATAAAAACATTCAGAATGTAGAGTTTGAAACCGGTGATGTGATGACAGGATGGCAACCCGAGCAAGCCCATGATGTGGTTGTTGTAACAGGTTCAGTACCTTCTGTGCCGGAACATTTCCTCGGCTGGGTAAACCCCGGGGGTCGCATGTTTGTTGTGAGCGGCGAGTCACCGGCGATGGAAACTAAACTATTAACAAGATTGAATGCAACACAGTGGCGTGAAGAAAGTCTGTTCGAAACTGACCTGGCAAGGTTGGTCAATGCAGAAAAAGCACCACAATTTGAATTCTAGGAACTTCAGGAGTTAGCCATGCAGATAGTTGTGAAAAACCAGAAGCTGTTGATGATTGCGGCATTATTTATCACAGCCCCGGCCTTTGCCGTCGATCTTGTCGGCATACATGACCTGGCGGCTAAAAGTGATCCGCAACTGCAGGCGGCCGCCTATCGCAGACAAGCCACCGGCGAAAACGAACGCCAGGCGTGGTCTAACCTGTTACCAACCCTTAGCGGTTCCGCCTCCCTGTCCAGGGGCGACAATGAAACATCGATTGCCGGAACAACGGTTTCCGAAAGTGATATCGATAATGAATCTTACGGTTTGGATCTGCGACAGTCCCTGTATGCGCAAAGTAATTATGAACAGCTGGATATTGCACGTGGCCAGGTTACCCAGGCTGAGGCCATCTACAATATTGCCTACCAGGACTTCCTGGTCAGGGTTGCCGGTGGTTATTTTGGTGTGTTGACTGCCCAGGATGGTGTCATTTTCGCGGAGGCTGAAGAAAAGGCCCTGCAAAGACAGTTTGAACAGGCGGAACAGCGGTTTGAAGTTGGCCTGACAGCAGTAACAGACGTGCATGAATCCCGCGCCCAATACGACAATGCCCGCGCCCGTGCAATTGTTTCAAGAAATAACCTGGCCGATGCAAAGCAAGTGCTTTATGAATTAACCGGCCAGTATTTTGAAGAATATGATCCACTACAGGAGGTCTTACCGCTGGTTGCGCCTTTACCGGAAAATGCACAGGAATGGGTAGACATGGCTATGCTGTATAACCCATCGGTCGTGGCGGCCCACAACGGTGTTGAGATTGCTGATGCATCCATGCGCCTGCAGCGTTCCGGACATTACCCAACCCTGGATCTGACGGCTGGCATTAACCGATTCACCAACAATGAATTTATTATCCGGGACGATTTCCAGAATCCTCTTTTCACCACCGACCTGACCAACGATGACAAGCGCATTGGAATACAACTGAGTGTGCCGATTTACCAGGGTGGCGTGGTTTCATCCAGGACACGGCAGGCCCGTTATACATTGAATGCGGTTAATGAAGACCTTGATCGCCAGCAAAGAGCGGCGGTCAGGCAAACCAACAATGCCTACCGCGCAGTGATTGCCGGTATCGAGCAGGTAGGCGCTTTCGGCCAGGCCATGATTTCAGCTGAAGCCGCACTGGAGGCCACCCAGGCCGGTTTTGAAGTTGGTACGCGAACCATCGTGGACGTTTTGATAGCCCAACAGCGTTATTTCTCGGCCCAACGGGACAATTCACTGGCCCGTCACACCTATATCGTGGATCACTTGCGTCTGAAGGCCGCTGCCGGATTGCTGGAAGAAGAAGACCTGCAAAAGGTCAACACCATCCTGAAATAACCAGATTGGCTCTGGCCTGATTAGCTGCGCTGTCACCCCGGTTCCGCACCGTCGTTCCGGGCTTGACCCGGAATCCATTTTTGTTTCTGTGCTAAACGATAAATAAAGAGCAAATGGGTCCCGGCTTTCGCCGGGAGGACAGTGCGAATCCGGAATAACGGTCAAGCCCGAAACGACGGTCAAGCGTCGGAATGATACTTAAAACCAGACACTTGCCGGTCAACCGCCTCCAACGTCAATTCCAAAGCCCCCCTGTTCCTTTCCACCAACGCCAGCCCGGCTCGCCCCATCTGATCCCGCATCACCCCGTCACCAAGTAAATCCTCAGCGGAGGCCTGAAACCCCTGCTGATCAGAAACACGAACCGCCGCACCACAATCAATAAGCTCAGCCACAATATCTTTGGAGTTGGCCGTATTGGGGCCCACCATTACCGGCTTTCCAAGCGCGGCCGGTTCAAGCACATTATGACCACCCTGTTCACCCATGCTGCCACCCACGAATGTCGCATCAGCACAGGCGTAATACGTCATTAACTCACCCATCGTATCAATGACAAAACATTGCGCCTGCTCCGAGCAGGCTTCGTTTTCGCTGTACATTTCCACCTTCAGGCCAGCGGCCCTGGCCGCCTGTGCCGCACTGGAAAAGCGTTCCGGATGACGTGGTACCAGGATTAACAATGCATCGGGTATGATTTTTAGCAAGCCGGTAAATGCCGGTAAAATGATGCTTTCATCGGCCTCGTGGGTACTGCCTGCCACCAGCACCGGACGGGCCGGGTTCCAGCGGTTGCGCAGGGCTGCGCCACGCTCCAGCAAGCTGGCGGGAACCTGCAGATCAAACTTCAGGTTGCCGGTCATGGCCGTGCGTTGCGGGTCAGTACCACATTGAATCATACGCTCAGCATCAACAGTGCTTTGCGCCCCCACCCATAACACCGGTTTCAATACATCCCGGGCAAGCCCGGAGAAGCGTTGATAGTGTTTGACAGAAGCTTTGGACAAGCGTGCATTCGCAATCATCATTGGCGTCTTTCTGCGATGTGCCTCGAGGTACAGATTCGGCCAGATCTCTGTTTCCATAACGATGATCAACTGCGGTTTTGTCCGGTTTAGAAAGCGCTTAACTGCGCCCGGCAAATCCAGTGGTATATAACAATGAAAAACCTTGTCACCCAGTTCCCGGCTTACCCTTTCGGAACCCGTTGGCGTCAGTGTCGTCACGATTAACGGCAATTCCGGATAACGCTTCAGCATGTTCCTGATCAATGGGCTGGCAGCGTTATACTCGCCCATTGACGCGGCATGCAGCAAAATACCGCCAGTCCTTTTTCCTGGCTGAACCCACCCGAAGCGCTCACCCCAGCGGGACAGGTACGTCCGGTCTTTTATGCCGCGCATGGCAAAATACAGCAACACAAATGGTGTGCTGAGTGCGACCAGAAAAGAATAAAGGAAGCGCATGGGGTTGTTGGCCTGGCTGCGTAGTGAAAAACCGATTATAGAGAAGTCTCCGCCTCGCTTCAGTACTAGTTATCACATTGAAGGAGTACCAGGAAAACCAACGGTGTTGAAATTGGGGCTTGGATAAAGTCGCAATGTGTGCGAAAAAGACCAGTATGTCGCAAGCAGACCTGCAAAAACCACCCAAGGGACCTCGTCACTGGTTCAGTTGGCTTGCTGTTGGCTTGATGTGGTTGCTGGGTCGTTTGCCGCCCCGGTTGGGGCTGTTGCTGGTCAGGCCATTGGGTCCTCTGACCTATCATTTGATGGGAAGCAGACGAAAAGTTGCGCAGCGAAACATTGACAGGTGCCTGCCTGAGCTGGATGCTACTGAACGCGAGCAGATTCTAAAAGGCTGTTTTCGGTCGCTGGCGCGGATGCTGGTTGAAACCGCCTGGTGCTGGTCCGGTTCACTGGAGCAGCTTGCAACCCGTACCCGGGTTGAGGGATTGGAGAACCTGCAGGATGCCGAAGAGCTTGGTGCCGGCGTGCTGGTGTTAACCTTCCACACCACCTGCCTGGAAATGGGTGGCTTCATACTGTGCAATAACACCCGTACCAGTGGAATTTACCGTCCAACCAAAAACCCGGTCATCGAGTGGTACCAGAACCGTGGCAGGTTGCGGTTAACAGAACATCTGATCAAAAAGGACAACCCTCGTAAGGCGATCCGCATACTCAAGAAGGGTGGTGTGGTGTGGTATGCACCTGACCAGGATTTTGGTGCTGATCAAACTGCATTTGCTCCATTTTTTGGTATTCAGACCTCAACCTTGCTGGCCACACGGCGATTTCCCGCTCTTACCGGCTGTGCAGTGGTACCGATGTTTCCGCGTTATGAAAAAGAAACCGGAACCTATGTCATGACGGTATTTCCTGCCCTGGATAACTTTCCAACCGATGATGTGCTGGCTGACCTGACAAGGGTCAATGCCATCATGGAAGAGCAGGCTCGTAAGGTCCCTGAGCAGTATTGGTGGATCCACCGGCGTTTCAAAACCCGGCCACCGGACGAGCCGCCGTTCTATGACTAGGATCGCCACATAATGCATATTGTTCAGGCGCTTGTTTCTCTCAACGTCGGAGGTTCCGAGCTGGTTGCCACGGAGTTAAGTGAATACCTTGTCCATAAAGGCCATAAAGTGACTATCATTGCTGCCGATGGCCCGCTTGGTCCGCGGGCCCGCGCCAGTGGTGCTGACCACCTGGATTGGCCAATCGGCAAGAAGCGCCTGGCGACCTTGCGTTATATCAAGCGAATGAGCGAATGGCTGGCAGTTGAAAAGCCGGATATTGTGCATGTGCATTCCCGCCTGCCCGCCTGGATATGCTGGCGGGCCATCAATCGCCTGGCACCGCACCAGCGACCTGCTTTCGTGACGACCATGCATGGGCACTATTCGGTTAGCCGTTACAGTTCGGTGATGGCGCGTGGGGGAAAAACCATTGCGGTGTCTGAACACATTCGAAAATATACCCTGAAAAATTACCCGTTGGCCAAACCGGAAGACGTGGTCACCATTCACGGTGGTGCCAGCCGGGAGTTATTCCCCTACGGTCATCATTATCCAGATGGGTGGCGGGAAACGGCGGAACAGGAATTTCCGGAACTGAAGGGCAAACGCTGGTTACTTCTGCCCGGGCGCATCACGCGATGGAAAGGGCATGTTGCTTTCATGCACCTGGTTAAGGATTTGGCAGCTGATTTTCCGGACATCCAGGGGCTTTTTGTCGGTGGAGGAAGGGCTGGCTCCCGCTACCAGTTAGAGCTTGAAACGCTGGCAGACAAAACCGGTATTGGCGACAAAATCACCTTTACCGGCAACCGGCTGGATATTCGTGACTGGATGTCGGCATCAGAAATTGTGTTTAACCTGTCCAATGATCCGCCGGAGGCCTTTGGTCGCACCGTGCTGGAGTCATTGTGCCTGGGTCGACCGATGATTGCGTGGAATCACGGCGGTGCTGCCGAAATAATTGCCAGCATGTTTCCGCAGGGTGCGGTCAGCCTGTTGGATTAT
>Ga0164313_10004940_pt1 | contig 11818 bp, 7 predicted proteins | sample GuaBasSedimGuay4_FD_113735 | JGI IMG/M metagenome (GOLD analysis project Ga0164313, IMG submission 113735) | Subseafloor sediment microbial communities from Guaymas Basin, Gulf of California, Mexico - Guay4, Core 4569-4, 0-3 cm | ecosystem: Environmental > Aquatic > Marine > Hydrothermal vents >... | reverse complement strand
TTTTTTCTATACCGTTATAATTTTTTCTGCGAAGAAAAGGCAGTAGAATTGCTTGATGGCAACGATTGCGCGACGTATAAGATTGAACGAAGTTAAGTCAACTTCGGATATAGGAAATCGTGCAATCTTATATATCGTGCAATAAAAAAGTCACTTAGAATTACATGCGGAGGTGCGTAACGCCAGGGGTCCCTTCCCCCTTGCTAATCGCAGGTCAGGCAATTCCCAGCCCAATACTCACCAGCTCCACAATATCATAATTCTTCATATCCTCTTCCCGGTTCTTGTATTTGATGCCATCGGTCATCATTACCATACAGAAGGGACATGCGGTTGCAACAATATCGGCTTTGCATTCAATAACATCTTCAATTCTCTCAAGGAAAACTTCCTTATCGCCCTTTTCGGCTTCTTTGAACATCTGGCCTCCGCCGGCCCCGCAGCATAATGCAAAACTTTTGTTACGCTTCATCTCAACCATGGTACTGCCCTTAACGGCTAAAACAACATCACGTGGCGCCTTGTATTCGCCATTGGCACGTCCGAGGTAGCAGGGGTCATGGAATGTGATCCTCTTTCCGGCAAAGCCATTTGCATCAAGCTTTAACTTGCCTTTTTTGATCATCTCACTGAGGAGCTGGCTATGGTGGACCACCTCGAAATTTCCGCCCAGGTCGGGGTATTCGTTCTTAAAGGTGTTATAATCGTGCGGACAGGCGGTGAGGATTTTTTTCACGCCGTACATATTCATAGTCTCGATTATCATCAATGCTTGCATCTGAAACAGCATTTCATTCCCTGCCCTGCGGGCAACGTCTCCACTGTCAACCTCTTCGGTACCAAGAACTGCATAATCCACTTTCAGGTGATTTAGAACTTTTACAAGTTCTTTTGATACCTTTTTATACCTGTCGTCGAATGCTCCGGCAGAACCTATCCATAAAAGGTATTCGGGTGTTTTTCCGGAAGCATGCATATCTGCCATTAATGGTACATCGAGGCCTTCGGCCCAAAGCATACGGTCTTCGGGAGAAAATTGCCACGGGGCACCATTATTTTCAATGTTTGTGAACATGGCGTTCAGTTCACCCGGTGCGGCAGATTCTTCCATTACCAGGTATCTGCGCATATCTACTATCAATGAAGGATGGTTGATGTTGACAGGGCATTCCTGTGCACAGGCATTACAGGTAGTACATGCCCAGAGTTCTTCTTCGGATATATAACTTCTGACCAGGGATTTCTCATCACTGTAATCTTTGTTTTTCAACAGTCCGGGAGCTTTTTCCTTCATGCGTGCCCTCAGATCCATCAATACTTTTCGCGGAGAGAGCAATTTACCCGTTATATTAGCAGGGCATACTTCCGTACACCGCCCACACTCTGTGCATGAGAGTGAGTCAAGGTAGTTCTTCCAGGTGACATCTTCCACATCAAGCACACCAAAGCGGGAGACCTGGCCTTCCTCTTCCGGAGGAGGATCGGCAAAGGCAGCATTGGGATCCATCATCAATTTCACCTCGTCTGTGATCTCAGGCATATTGGGAAGATAACCCAGTGGTTCCAGCCTGCTGAGAAAAACATTGGGAACCGACATGAATACATGAAAGTGTTTGGAGTAAGGTAATATATTGGCAAACAGGAATATGAAGAGGATGTGTCCCCACCAGTTAATCTCATGCCACAGATGTGCCTGCGATTCAGGAAGGTTTACAAACAAGCCGGCAAGATATGAACTTACCGGGTAAACGCCCACTATTTCATGTCCCACAGAACTTGCATATACCAGGTAAAAGGTATTCATTCCCAGTAGGGTGACCATGAGCAGGCCTATCAGCGAAAGCGCGATATTGGCATCCAGGTGGGATTTGTGTTTCATCTCAATTCCTGTATACCGCTTAATATGTAAAAACAATCTCCTGAAAAGAAAAGCGATGATCATAAGCAAGATGACAAACCCAAATATATCGCCTAGGCCGGTAATAATATCATAAACAGGTCCAAGTACCGCTAAAATCCTCTCAGTGCCAAACAGTCCATCGATGATCATTTCGATACTTCCGATAAGGATCACAATAAACCCCCACCAAACCAGGGCATGCATAAATCCCACTACAGGACGCCTGAAGATCTTTGTTTGTCCGAAGGCTACGGTCATCATCACCATGAAGCGCTTCCCCCAGTTTTTAACCGGAAAAGGTTTTGTCAGGCTGAAGAAGCGGTAGATACGATAGGAAGTGAATGAAAATATACCCAGAGTGATTATAATACTGATCGCAAAAATAATTGCTTTGCTCATAAGTGACAGTTCTTAAGGTGAATAAGCTTTACATATTCGTTTAAACAATATTAGTAATAATATCGTTTAGATTTGGTTTAAATAAATGAGCTGGGGCGGAAGACTTCACAAATCCTGGACCTGCGAGGTCACTAAAAAATCATATATTTGCCTATACTTTTAATTGTGCGATTAAGATGAACGAAAAGCCGGAAATATATAAGCCAAAAAACCACGTTCGGATTGTCACAGCTGCGTCCCTCTTCGACGGGCATGATGCAGCGATTAATATCATGCGTCGGATCATACAGGCCACCGGGGTTGAAGTTATACACCTGGGGCACGACCGGTCTGTAAAAGAAATTGTCGACTGTGCAATTCAGGAAGATGCACAGTCAGTGGCTATCACTTCATACCAGGGTGGCCATATGGAGTATTTCAAATATATGCTTGACCTTCTGAAAGAAAGTGGATGCGAACACATTAAGATCTTTGGCGGTGGTGGAGGTGTGATCCTGCCGGAGGAGATGGATGAATTGCATGCTTATGGAATAGCCAGGATCTATTCACCTGATGATGGAAGACATATGGGTTTGCAGGGGATGATCAACGATGTGGTGAAAAATTCAGATTATGCAACGGGAAAGGATGTCAGAGTTTCTCTAAAGGATATTGAAAGAAAGCACCCCCATTCTATTGCACAACTGATCTCAGCTGCTGAAAACAACCCGGATGAGGTAAGAACGTTCATTGATAAATTAGGTGAAAGATCAAAAAGATCACCTGTACTTGGAATAACCGGTACGGGTGGCTCAGGGAAGTCATCACTGGTGGATGAGATCGTGCGCAGGTATCTCGATGATTATCCTGATAAGACCATCGGTATCATCTCCGTTGATCCATCAAAAAGAAAAACCGGGGGCGCACTACTGGGCGATCGCATCAGGATGAACTCCATCGACGACTCCAGGGTATATATGCGTTCGCTGGCTACCCGGCAGTCGAACCTGGCCATGTCAAAATATGTGAAAGACGCGGAAACGATTTTGCAGGCAGCAGGGTTTGACCTCATCATACTTGAAACATCCGGCATCGGACAATCAGATACAGAGATCATTGACCACTGCAACCTTTCCATGTATGTGATGACGCCTGAATACGGGGCAGCAACACAGCTTGAAAAGATTGATATGCTCGATTTTGCCGATATTATTGCGCTAAATAAATTTGATAAACGGGGCGCGCTCGATGCCTTGCGTGATGTGAAGAAGCAATACATGCGGAACCATCAGCTTTTTCATGCCGATCCGGATGATATGCCTGTCTACGGAACCATTGCCTCACAGTTTAGCGACCCGGGGGTAAACCAGCTCTACCGGTCCATAATGGAGCGCATTGATGAGATCTCAGGGGGCAGGTTCAAGACCAGTATGGAAGCCAGTGATGAAATGTCGGAAAAGATACATATCATTCCGCCAAAAAGGACACGTTACCTTTCCGAAATTGCTGATACGATCCGGAATTATAACGAATGGACAGAGGATCAGGCATCAGTGGCCCAGCGTATGTATGCGCTGGATGAGTCTATATCACTTTTGAAAAAAAAGGAGACACCATCAGAAGCTCTTGATGCGGCATATAAAGATGAAGAACTGGATCTCGATCCCCATAATTTGGAGATCATCCGGGGCTGGGATGATAAAATTAAAGCTTATAAAGAGAAAGAGTTTGTGTTTAAGGTGAGGGGTAAGGAACTGAGGGTGCAAACACATACTGAATCTCTTTCACACCTTAGTATTCCTAAGATCACCTTGCCCAGGTATAAGGGCTGGGGGGATGTTTTAAAATGGGTACTCAGGGAAAATGTTCCCGGCGAATTTCCATTTGCTGCCGGGGTATTCCCTTTTAAACGGGAAGGCGAGGACCCTACCAGGCAGTTTGCAGGGGAAGGAGGCCCGGAACGTACCAATAAGCGATTCCATTACCTGTCCTTCGGCATGCCGGCCGTTAGGTTATCTACGGCTTTTGATTCTGCTACCCTTTATGGGCGGGATCCTGACCTGAGGCCCGATATTTATGGAAAGATTGGGAATGCCGGTGTATCCATTTCCTGCCTGGATGATGCCAAACGGCTATATTCAGGTTTCGACCTGGTCGATCCCAAAACATCGGTCTCAATGACGATCAACGGGCCGGCACCAACTCTCGTTGGCTATTTCATGAATGCTGCCATTGACCAGCAATGTGAGGTATATATTCGCGAGAAAGGCCTTGAAAAAGAGGTGAACAAGAAGATTGACACACTTTATAAAGAAAAAGGAATCAAACGGCCTGCTTATAACGGCCCCATACCTGAAGGACATAATGGCTTAGGGCTTATGCTGCTTGGGGTAACCGGCGACATGGTTCTTCCGGAGGAGGTATATAGTAAGATCAAGGTGGATACCATTTGCAGTGTGCGTGGCACGGTCCAGGCTGATATCTTAAAGGAAGACCAGGCACAGAATACATGTATTTTCTCCACTGATTTTGCATTGAAAATGATGGGGGATGTACAGGAGTATTTCAACCAAAACCATATCAGGAACTTTTACTCCGTTTCAATCTCTGGTTATCATATTGCTGAAGCGGGAGCCAATCCGGTAACACAACTGGCTCTGACCCTTGCAAATGGCTTTACCTATGTTGAGTATTATGTTTCAAGGGGAATGGATATCAACGATTTTGCACCTAACCTTTCATTCTTTTTCTCCAATGGCATTGATGCTGAATATTCAGTTCTGGGAAGAGTAGCCAGGCTTATCTGGTCCAAGTCGATGAAGCTGAAATATGGTGCCAATGAACGTTCCCAAAAACTTAAGTACCATATCCAGACTTCAGGCCGGTCGCTTCATGCACAGGAAATTGATTTTAACGATATTCGTACAACCCTGCAAGCGCTTTACGCCATATATGATAATTGTAATTCTCTTCATACCAATGCATATGATGAAGCAATAACCACTCCTACGGAGGAATCAGTGAGAAGGGCCATGGCCATACAACTGATCATTAACCATGAACTGGGGCTGGCAAAAAATCAAAATCCACTTCAGGGATCCTTTATCATTGAAGAACTCACTGACCTTGTGGAAGAAGCTGTTCTGATGGAATTTGACAGGCTTACAGAAAGGGGAGGCGTACTTGGTGCCATGGAAACCATGTACCAGAGGAGCAAGATCCAGGAGGAATCACTGTATTACGAAACGCTTAAACATAGCGGTGAACTGCCAATTATGGGAGTGAATACATTCCTGTCTTCAAAAGGCAGCCCCACAGTAATACCGGGTGAAGTGATCAGGGCAACAGCTGCAGAAAAGGAACAACAGATCAGCACTATCAGAGATTTGCATAAGACCTGGGAAGAAGAAGCTGAAATCCGGCTTGAAGACCTGAAGAATCGTTCAATGCATAATGAGAATGTTTTTGCCGGCATCATGGAAGCTGCAAAATACTGTTCTATCGGACAGATCTCACAGGCATTATTTGAAGTAGGTGGACAATACAGAAGGAATATGTAGTATTATTTCATCAACCCGGTTCCTCCCTAAAGATTCAGGCGTCACCTTCGTAATCTTCCGGCATATCGTATAAAAAACTGTTATAAGGATAACGCCTGACATGGATCTCCTTTACTTCTTCATACAATATTTGCCGTAAGTCTGCAATATTGGTTTTTTGCCTGGCCGAGATAAAAGCACTTTTGTATTCTGTGTTTGCCATCCATGTTTTTTTCAAGTCGTCCAGGGAGTAGTTTTCCCTTTCTACCGGGCTAAGATCATCTTCATCCTTTTCAATGAAACTATAGGCATCGATCTTGTTGAAAACCATGATGGTTGGCTTGTCATGGGCACCGATCTCCGCGAGGGTAAGATTTACCGTACTGATCTGATCTTCAAATTCAGGGTGGGAGATATCAACAATATGGACAAGGATATCAGCCTCCCTGACTTCGTCGAGTGTTGATTTGAAGGATTCGATAAGGCTGTGGGGAAGCTTCCTGATAAACCCAACGGTGTCGGAGATGAGGAAGGGGAGATTTTGCAGTACAAGCTTTCTGACTGTTGTATCCAGGGTTGCAAATAGTTTATTTTCAGCAAAGACATCAGATTTGCTCAGCAGGTTCATCAATGTTGATTTTCCAACATTGGTATAGCCAACAAGGGCTACCCTGACCATTTTACCCCTGTTTTTGCGTTGTGTTGCTTTCTGCTTATCGATCTGGATAAGCTTTTTCTTAAGCAAGGATATCCGGTCACGGATGATCCGCCTGTCGGTCTCAATTTCTGTTTCACCGGGCCCTTTCATACCAATACCCCCCTTTTGTTTGGAGAGGTGGGTCCACATACGTGTAAGCCTGGGAAGGAGATATTCATATTGCGCCAATTCCACCTGTGTCTTGGCATGAGCTGTTCGTGCCCTGCTGGCAAAGATGTCCAGGATAAGGTTGTTTCTGTCGAGGACCTTGCATTCCAGCACCCTTTCAATGTTTCTGAGCTGTGAAGGGCTGAGCTCATCATCAAATACAGCGATATCCACCTCATTTTCATTGACATATTGCCTGATCTCTTCCAACTTGCCTGATCCGACAAAGGTTCTGGGATCGGGATGATCCATCGACTGTTGATAGGTCTTAACAGGGATACCTCCGGCAGTATCTACCAGAAAAGCAAGTTCACGAATATGTTCTGAAATACTTCGGCGATTATCTTGTTTGCCGATAATGCCAATGAGAACAACAGTTTCTTTCCCCCGTTTTATTTCGAAAGGTCCCGGCATTAAAAAGTCTTAAATCCAATGATCTCCCTTACCTCACGAATAGTCCTGGCTGCGCTCTCCCGGGCTGCCTCGGCTCCCTGGCTTGTTACTTTTCGAAGGTATGCTGTGTCTTCCGTTAAGCTCAGGATCTTTTCGCGGAAAGGAGTTGTAAATGATATAATATCTTCAGCAAGTTGTTTTTTCAGGTCACCATAGCGAACGGTACAATTATTATAAGCCTCATCGAAAAATGATACCGTGTCAGGTGTTGAAACCACTTCCATAAGGGTAAAAAGATTTTGGATGGGTTCTGGTTTTTCCTGGTTCATTTCTGTCGGGCCGCTGTCGGTTACGGCACGCATCACTTTTTTGCGGATCACTTCAGCTGAGTCGGCCAGGAAGACGGCATTGCCTTCTCCTTCCGATTTACCCATCTTGCCTGCACCGTCGAGACCGGGGATCTTCACCAGTGCTTCTCCAAAGTTGTATGCCTGGGGTATGGGGAAGTAATCAACTTTATATATGCGGTTGAAACGGCGGGCAAAGGTGCGCATCATTTCAAGGTTCTGCGCCTGGTCTTTCCCAACAGGAACTTTTGCTGCCCTGTGAATGATCACATCAGCAGCCATAAGAGTAGGGTATGTCAAAAGCCCGGCATTTACATTCTCGGGTTGCTTCCTGACTTTTTCCTTAAAAGATGTGCAGCGTTCCAGTTCGCCCAGGTATGCATTCATATTGAGCAAAAGGTAGAGTTCCGTGATCTCCGGCACATCACTCTGAATATATATAGTAGCCTTTTCCGGGTCGATGCCTGCGGCCAGGTATTCCACCAGGACATTTTTAACATTCCCGTGCAGGTCTTCCGGTGTGGGGTGGGTCGTGAGCGAATGATAATCTGCAATGAAGAAAAAGCAATGATTGCTTTCCTGCATCTTAACAAAGTTCTTCATAGCACCAAAATAGTTCCCAAGGTGCAGATTTCCTGTCGGCCTGATGCCACTGACGACTGTTTCCATAATTAAAAACTATATCTTTAATTCTTCTCCATTCCGGTCGTAGAGATGATATTCCAGAAGATGGAAATTACTGTTCTTGTTTATAGAGATTTTCTTGCCAAACTTACGTTGCCATTTGTTTCGCAGCGACGACAACATACCTTTTGTCATGAAGGCATGAAGGAATGGATGGACCTCAAGAGTGATCTGCTTTTCATTTTGTTCCTGCACCAGGTACTGGATATTATTTTCAATTTCATCGGTGATGAGGATGCTTGGCCCGACCTTGCCGGTACCATTGCAGGAAGGGCATTTCTCCAGAGTTTCAATGGTCATCTCGGGGCGTACCCGCTGCCGGGTGATCTGCACCAGTCCGAATTTACTTGGCGGAAGTATGGTGTGTTTGGCCCGGTCTTTAGACATTTGTTCTTTCAGGTGCTGAAAAAGTTGACGTCTGTGTTTAGCCTCAAGCAAATCAATAAAGTCCACAACAATGATACCTCCCATATCACGCAACCTGAGCTGTCGTGCGATCTCGGAAGCGGCTTCCAGGTTCACTTCAAGAGCGTTAGTTTCCTGGGAGTTGAGTTTATTCACCCTGTGGCCGGAGTTTACATCAATAACATGCAGAGCTTCGGTATGCTCAATAACGAGATAAACCCCGCTTTTAATGGTAACGGTCTTGCCAAATGAACCCTTTATCTGTTTGTCAACACCAAAGTTTTCAAAGATCGGGCCTCTACCCTTAAAGTGCTTAACAATGTCAACTTTTTGTGGCGCGATCTTACCAATGAAATGTCTGATCTCCTCGTACAATTCATGGTCATTGACATGAACGCTGTTGAATGATTCGTTCAACACATCACGCAACAATGCAGATGTCCTGTCCAACTCGCTTACAATTTTATTGGGAGGCTTAAGACCACGTAGTTTGTGGGTCAGCGTATACCATTTCTTGACAAGGCTTTTCAGGTCTGCATCGAGGTCGGCAACAAGAATATCTTCTGCTACTGTCCGGATAATTACACCCATATTATTGGGCTTTATGCTCTGGATCAGTCGTTTTAAGCGGTTTCGCTCCTCAACGCTTTTAATCTTTTGCGAAATTGAAATACGGTTCGAAAACGGAACCAGAACAAGGTATCTCCCGGCAAAAGATATCTCCGAAGAGATTCTCGGCCCTTTGGTGGAGATAGGTTCCTTGGCGATCTGTACGGCGATCTGTTGATTTGTTTTCAGGACAGCAGAGATCTTTCCTGTCTTCTCAATATCCTGTTCAAGCTTAAAATTAGTGATATCCGGTTGTGGGCCTTTAGTTGAAATGGCATACCTGACAAACTTATTAAGGGATCTTACCTGGGGGCCCAGGTCTAAGTAATGCAGAAAACCGTCCTTTTCGTAACCTACGTCAATGAATGCTGCATTAAGACCGGGCATGATCTTTCTTACCCTGCCCAGGTATACATCACCAACGGCGTAGTTATTGTCAACTTTTTCTTTGTGAAGTTCAACTAGGAATTTGTCCTCCAGCAAAGCAATTTCCACCTCGTTATTAAACGAATTTATGATCAATTCCTTTTCCACGGTAGTATGGTTTAAATAGTTAAACCACTGACAAAAAATATATCAATGATCAATCGAAAACAAGAAAGGCGGCATGGAAAAGCGGTAGGGTCGGAAAAATAAAACAATTGCATAATGTTTCAAAACAACATTATGCAATTGCTACGCTATTTTTTCTTGTGTCTGTTCTTCCGCAGGCGTTTTTTACGCTTGTGGGTTGACATCTTATGTCTCTTTTTCTTTTTCCCGCTTGGCATAATAATTTCTTTTTAGACGATTACTTCACATTTTTTTTCACGTCATTGACAAAAGTCTTAGCAGGCTTGAAAGAAGGAATGAAATGTTCCGGAATAATGATAGTAGTGTTCTTTGAAATGTTCCTTCCGGTTTTCTGAGCCCTTTTCTTTACTGTAAAACTTCCGAATCCCCTCAGGTATACATTTTCACCATTAATGAGTGATCCTTTAACAGCTTCCATAAAAGCTTCAACGGTTGCCTGTACAGCAACTTTTTCAATTCCTGTTTTGTTCGCGATATCTGCTACGATTTCTGCTTTTGTCATGATATATTTTTTTTAGTAGTTAATTGTAAATTTCGTTATGTGGGCTGCAAAGATATAATTTTTTTTAAATCAAATCTGATTTCTGAAATTAATTTTTTATTTCTAATGTACTCTAAATAAAATTGTTCCCTCATCAAATGGACTTCACAAAACAAGTATTGAAATGGCATGAAACGTATTGCCGTGACCTTCTGTGAAGGGCTTTTCTCTTGATCATATAAATTGTGAGATCTTATCCTCAAAACCCTTCGTCTGTCATTTTTTTGGATTTTTTATGGTGAAAAAGTGTGACATTTTGCTAAAAAAGGTATTAATAGTTAGACCCACGGCAATAATGCATGACTTGTTAAGGGAGGCTTCACTAAATTAACTAAATTTGTAAACTAAATTAAAACTAAGAAAAATGGCTGGAATCAACAAAGTAATCCTGGTGGGAAACCTTGGAAAGGACCCGGAGGTCAGAACGCTTGAAAATGGAGCAAAAGTTGCCAACTTTACACTGGCAACATCCGAAACTTATAAAAATAAAGAAGGGCAGCGTGTTACGACAACAGAATGGCATAATATCGTCTTGTGGCGCGGCCTTGCTGATATAGCCGAAAGATTTCTTCGGAAGGGAAATCAGGTTTATATCGAAGGAAAGATCAAGTCCAGAACCTGGGATGACAAGGACGGAAATAAGCGATATATTACAGAGATCTTAGGTGACAATCTCACCATGCTGGGAAGCAAGAGGGATTCTGATGACTCGGCTTCAGCCCCTGCACCCATTGAAAATACAGCTCCGGATACAAAAGCGGGCGACGAGAAAGATGACCTGCCATTTTAATCTTTCCGGCTCGCCCCGGGGCTTAGTTATATCATTATCCCCGGATCAGAGATTGGCTTTTATTAGCGGAAATTGTTTAATTTTGTAATTGAAATATCTGCCGCTGCCAACTTGGCAGCGGTATGGTTTTTTTACTAAATTTGTACATAAACAGCAGTGAAACAGCGATCATTGCCCTGCTGGAAAAAATTAAGTCCTTGGAAGAACCTGATTCTGCCGGTATTTTTTATAATGCATTTATCGTGATCCTTGATGCATTTGTCCAACCGTTCTCAATTACTATACTGGTATCTCTGGTGGTATTGCTGGTATTACTGTTTTTTTCAGCCATGGTCTCAGGCTCGGAAATAGGCTTTTTTTCCCTTGGCCCGCAACATCTCGAAAAGCTTAAACAATCAACTTCCGGCAGGGGTAAACTGATATTGAAATTGCTGGAAAGGCCCAAACGCTTACTGGCGACTATCCTTATTGCAAACAATTTTGTGAACGTGGCCATTGTCATCCTCTCCACATTTATTGCTTCTCAATGGTTCAACCTTAGCAGTTTCCCCGTACTTGCATTCATCGTTCAGGTGGTTGTGATCACAGCCCTGATCCTGCTGCTAGGTGAGATATTACCGAAAATGTACGCCAGTGTATATCCGGTAAGGTTTTCAAAAAGTATGGCCGGGGTGCTCAATGTTCTTATTAAGATGTTTTATCCCTTAAGCTCTATTCTGGTCAGGTCAACATCCTTTCTGGATAACAGGGTTGCCAGGAAAAGCCACGTTTTGTCAAGAAGCGAATTATCAGAT
>Ga0164313_10004939_pt1 | contig 11819 bp, 6 predicted proteins | sample GuaBasSedimGuay4_FD_113735 | JGI IMG/M metagenome (GOLD analysis project Ga0164313, IMG submission 113735) | Subseafloor sediment microbial communities from Guaymas Basin, Gulf of California, Mexico - Guay4, Core 4569-4, 0-3 cm | ecosystem: Environmental > Aquatic > Marine > Hydrothermal vents >... | reverse complement strand
GTAAAGTACAGCGATACTTGACTTGTGGGGACCCTTCGACTCACTCGTCGAACTCGCTCGCTCAGGGTGACATGCAGGATCATCTCGTTTTCTGCTCAAATCTCAAATTTTGCAAGCAGCTCACCTAATACCTAATACCTAACAGCTAATGCGATGGAGCTAAATGCTAACGGCTAATAGCAATAGCGATGGCTTTGCGTGCCTCGCGCATTGGGTGCTACACTTGCGCGCCATGACTGACGCCACGGCAACCGATCCGCTTTTCTCTGATCTGATTTTCAGCGACCTCGACCTTCCCGACGAGCTTCTGAGGGCAGTGGACGAACTCGGTTTCGAACGTCTGACACGAGTTCAGGCTGAGGTACTGCCGCTCTCCCTCGAGGGGCGCGATATCGTCGCTCAGGCACAGACCGGGTCGGGCAAGACCGCAGCGTATCTGCTCACGCTCTTCAGCAGAATGATGCGCCAGGAGCGACGTTCGGAAATCGAAAATCCACGCGCCCTGATCATAGCTCCAACCCGCGAGCTCGCCGTCCAGATCGCATCGGACGCCGAGAAACTCGCGACCCACATATCCTTCAGTGTCCACGTGGTCTTCGGGGGAATCGACTACAAGAAGCAGCAGAACCGGTTCGCCGACGGAGTCGATCTACTCATCGGCACGCCCGGACGCCTCATCGACTATCACCGCAAAGGGGCTTACTCCCTGCGCGACACCGAGATGGTTGTGGTTGACGAGTGTGACCGGCTCTTCGACATGGGTTTCGCTGAAGACCTCAGGTGGTTGCTCCACCGCCTCCCCTACACCGACAAGCGCCAGTCGCTGATGTTCACGGCCACCCTGTCTCGGCGAGTGATGCAACTCGGATGGCGCGAGATGACTGACCCCGCCGAGATCATCATCAACCGTGAGCAGCTCACCCCAGATACCGTCCACCAGGAGCTGTACCACGTGGCGGCTCACGAAAAGCTGTCGCTCCTTCTCGGCCTGCTCAAACGCGAGGGCGGGGAACGGATCATGATCTTCGTCAACACCAAGCACGTCGCCCGGCGTCTGGTCGAGGACCTGCGCCGACACGGCTATGTGGCCAGGGGGCTGACCGGCGACGTCATGCAAACCAAACGCCTTCGGGTGCTGGACGACTTCCGCGACGGCAATCTACCGATCCTCGTCGCGACCGACGTCGCGAGCCGCGGGCTGCACATCGATGGCGTCACCCACGTCATCAACTTCGATCTGCCGCAGGATGCTGAAGACTACGTCCACCGAATCGGCCGGACCGCGAGGGTCGGTGCCGAGGGCAAGGCCCTCACCCTCGCCTGCGACGACTACGTCTACTCCCTCGATGCGGTTCACAAGTACATCAGTTACGAGATTCCGGTGGTCTTTGCAGCCGAGGAGCTCTTCGCCGAGGTCATTCCGTTCAGACACAAACCGAAGCCGAGGCCCCAACGCGGCAGCCGGCGACCTCCAAGGCGGAGGCCATCCAACCGACGATAGCCCATACGCAAACATCGAAGTTACGCGGAATGGGTGCCTGGCTCCAACTTTGTGCGCCGCGCACAAAGTTGCGTGCCTGGCTCCCCTCCCATCGCGTATCTTGAAATAGCGTTCGACGCCCGATCTCGGCTACAGTTGACTCGATGAATCTCCAGAAACTCCTTGCGCTCGCGCTCGCCATTGCAGCATCGTTCTCCCCATGCGCCGCCGCCGAGAAGGACTCTCCTCCCAGCGTCCTCGCTACCTCAGTCGGTAACTCCGTCGTGGTTGCCGATCCCGTCACCGGACGGGCCGTTGAATTCGACACCGGACCGGTGGGCTGGCTCTACCCTGGGCCCGGAGGGGTGCTCTTCGCTCCGGATGTCATCAATGGAAGGACCACCGTGATCAATCTTCGATCGCTCTCGGTGGTCGATCGTCTGGACGGGCTCACCATGCCCCACTTTGGTGAGAACCCCGACCGCTATGTCGCCCTCGCCGGCGAGGTCATCATCGTGAGTTACCCCGAACGCGCCGTCATCGCAACGGTGCCGGCCGAGATCGCAAATCCCTGGCAAGTCATCATCGCCCCCGACGATGCCGCAGCCCTGATCCTCGAGCGGTTACCCGACGGTTCCACCGGTGTGCACATGTCTACCGTGAATCTCATCACCCGGCAGATCGTCTACCGGCGCCCCCTGGCCGGCGACATCGTCCACATGGCGCTGTCGCCACAGCTCGGTATTCTCGCTCTCGCCGATCTCGAAACAAATCGGATTCGGTTCGTCGAACCGGCGACCCTCTCACCCATGGCCGACCACCCGGTCGATGGCCGACCGCTGGATGTCGTTTTCACCTTCGGGGGCAAAACCATGGCTACGGCCCTGGAAACGGCCGACGGCGCCGGTGTCCTCGAGCTCGCCCACTTCAAGAGCGGCAAGAAGGGGATCGAGCTCAAAAAGGAGCACACAATCGCTTTGCCGGCAGTGCCGGTGAGAATCGCCGGATCACCACGAGGCGACCGCATCGCCGTCGCCCTCGACAACGGCACCATAGCCGTCGTCGATGTCGACAAACGGGAAATCGTCGCTACCGCCGAGCTCCCGGGCACGGCTCGCGATCTTCGATGGTGCGACCTTACCCGCGAGGGCCCCATGATCCCCGAGTGGACCGACGGCGAGCCGACCGAACTCGATTTCGGCCCGTTCGCACCCAAGGTCAGGGACGAAAAATCGAGCGGCCTGGAGGAACCCTCTTGGATCAAGCCGCCGAACTAAAAAACCGGGCCCTCGACGAGGGCTTCGACCTCGTCGGTATCGCCACTGTCGGGCCGGCCGAGACCACCTCGCACCTCGAACGATGGCTCGCCGACGGATTGAACGGTGGGATGGGCTACATGGCCGAGACCGCCGTTCAACGATCGGACCCACGTCATCTCCTCGATGGCTGCCGTTCGGTCGTGATGGTTGCCATGAGCTACCGCAGTTCGCAGCCCGAATCCGGTGCTGACTTCGATAGCAACCACCGGGTCTGGGTGTCACGTTACGCCTGGGGCCGCGACTATCACCGTATCCTCAAGAAACGCCTCATTCGGTTGGGTCGCCACCTCGAGGAGCACCGGCCCGGCTGCGCCTGGCGTGCCGTGGTCGACACCGCTCCGCTTCTCGAGCGGGCGTGGGCCGCGCACGCGGGACTCGGGTGGATCGGCAAGAACACCATGCTCCTCAACCGCTCCCTGGGCTCCGAGCTCTTCTTGGGCGCCCTCCTCACCGATATCGAGCTCGAGGCCGACGCACCCGTCACCGACCACTGCGGCCGATGCACTCTATGCCTCGACGCCTGCCCGACCGATGCCTTTCCCCAACCCTACGTTCTCGACGCCCGGCGCTGTATCGGCTACCTCACGGTTGAGCACCGCGCGGAGATCCCGGCCGAGTTAACGCCGGCCATGGGAAACATGGTGGCCGGATGCGATCGTTGCAATGAGGCCTGTCCGTGGACCAAGAAGGCTCCGGCCGACCTCCACCCCGAGTTCGCCCCAGCCCCCCACCGATTCCGGCCGCAACTCGCCGACCTCGAAGCCCTCGACGAGGAGGGATGGAAGCTCTGGCGGCAGGGAAGCGCCCTCAACCGCATCCCGTTCAAGCAGCTCAGGCGAAGCCTCGCGGTCGCAAGGGCGAACATGGAGCGGAGAGAGAATCAACGCAGAGGTGGGAAGACATCGCAGGAAAATAACGCAGAGACGCAGAGGCTCAGCACGGATATGAACCGCAAAGGCGCGAAGAACGCCAAGACATCGCAGAAATGAACCACAGCAGGGTGGGTTCAGACGACGATGCCAGAGAGGCCTTCGGCTCATCGACCCTGGTCGCTTCAGCGATTTGGTTGAAACGCAAAGTTCGCTAAGAGCGCAAAGACCATCGCAAAGCATCGCATTATTGGGCCATCGCACATCGCACCATCGCAGGATTGAAAAGTACAGGCGCTAAGAGCACAGCGCGGGATTCGCCCGCAACCCAACCGGGTCGAAAACATGCGTAATCCTCGTCGTGCAATTCTCTCGAACTAAAGTACTCCTCAAGGACCTCGCATGGTTTTCTTGTTAGAAAGAGAGACTTCTGACCTATAGCAACGCAGAGACATCGCAGAAAGTTTGGTTTCGGGCTCCTCCCGATTTCAGCGACCTCGTCCGTTTGGAGGCGAACAGTCCGTATATGGAACAAACAGTCTATATTTGTAATGAACGGTCCACCAGAGGAACGAACAGAACACATACGGTTCGACAACAGTCGGAGACCGGTACCAACTCCACCGCCTTTGAGTTCAAATCCGTGAAAATCCGTCCTCAATCAGAAAAATGAACCTGCAAGCACCAAATCAAGCCAACACGAAGTTAAATCGCGATCCAGGGGACGCAAATCCACCTTCAATAAAAATCCGTGTCCATCCGTGTCCATCCGTGTCCCATTACCTTGCGATGCCTCTGCGCCTCTGCGCCTCTGCGCCTCTGCGCCTCTGCGTCTCTGCGTTTTATTGCGATGTCCGTGCGATGCCTTGGCGTCTTTGCGCCTTGGCGTCTTTGCGTTAATCCTCCGTTGAAGCTGCCATAACCTGACAACGAAAAAACCCGCGCCGGGCGCGGGTTGTCGGGTGTTGTGGATGGTATTGCCGTTATTTTTTCTGAGGCAGCGGCCGCATCACCATGGTGAGATCACGGCCCTCGAGGCGATCGGGCATCCGCTCGAGCTTGGCGATGTCCTTGAGATCCTCAGCGACCCGGCGGAGCAGATCGAAGCCGTTCTCGGGGCGACGCATCTCGCGCATCCTGAACATGATGGTCACCTTGACGTGCTTGCCCTGATCGAGGAACTTGCGAGCCCGTCGGGTCTTGGTCTCGAAATCGTGGATGTTGATGTTGGGTCGATACTTGACCTCTTTGATCTCGACCTGGTGCTGCTGCTTCTTGGCCTCACGCGCCTTCTTCTCCTGCTCGAAGCGGAAGCGCCCGTAGTCCATGATCTTGCAGACGATGGGGCGTGAGGTGGCGGCGACCTCAACGAGGTCCAGACCCGCGTCGCGGGCCATCCTAAGGGCCTCATCGACGGGGACGACGCCTACCTGTTCGCCGTCAGCGCCGATCAGTCGGACCGGCGTGAGTCGGATTCGTTCATTGATTCGCACCTGGGGTGCTTCAGGATCTTCTCGAAACGCGAACTTGCGGATGATCTACCTCCTTTGTTTCACGGTTATCTACGCAGCCGACCGAAGACCCGGCCGGACTGAACTCGCAGTATATCAAAAGCCGGGACGGTTTCCCGTCCCGGCATCGTTATGTCAATGATCCTATTGTTCGCCGACCACTCTTGTCCAGTTGCCGCAGTCGCCGCTTTCAAATCCATCGCCGTAGAGCATGTCGCACGGTGCGGTGGTTTCGATCTTGATGTCATCGACCCACCAGCCGATGTCCGACACCGAGCCGTCGCAGGCGAAACGGAAGCGGATCCAGAGGTTGCCCCCCGCGAGCGAGGAAAGGTCCACCTCAACCTGCTGCAGTGACCCCGAGCCCGCCCATGCGTCTCTGCCGGCCAAAGGACTCGAGGCGTAGCTCGAAATCGATCCGTTGTAACCGCCGGAGAGAAAAACGCCGCCGGCATCTTCAACATCGTCCCACGTCGAGGCGTCGGTTGACATCTCGAGGACGCCACCGTCGTAGTTGCTTTCAGTGGCGAAATGGTGCCAGAACGAGAGAACCGGCGAACCGCCGCCGAGGGTGAAGGGCCCCGCCTCGAGGCGATCGTCCTTTGTGTCGCCCTCGTCGGAGGTGAACCAGGCGTGGGTGGGCGAGCTCGTCTGGGCGTCGGTAACGATGCTCCAGTTGGTTCCCGTGCCGGGGTCGATGTCGGTGTCGACGGTCCAGCCGCCCGGACCCGATTCGACATCGTCATCGAGGGCGACGGACTGCATGAAGGTCATGAATGGCAACGTCGGTGCGCTCGTGGTCGAGTTACCCAACGCATCGGTCGAGGCCACGATGATGGTGTACTCGGTGCACGGCTGGAGGCCCTCGAAGATCAGCTCATGTTCCATGGTGAAACCTGTGGCACTGACGATCATGCTCCCGGGGTTGATCTGCGCCCAGGAATCGCCCGGTTCGTCGGTGTCCCAGCGCACTATCGCCGATGTGGCGCCGATCTCGAAAACTCCGAGATTGCTGATGCCGGGACCGGCGCAGTCAAGGACCGCACTGTCGGTCTTGACACCCGGCGAACCCGAACCGGTGTCGGCATCGTCATAGGTCACGGTGAGTACATCGCCATGCGCCACCACGAGATCGGTCCCGAGCAGCGCGGTTCCCTGAAACTGAACGACCCCGACACCCACGCTCGATACCTGAACCGGAACCGATCCGCCGGAGGGCGACGCCGACAGGATCACGTTGAACGGCGGTTCGCCGTCCAGATCCTCATCGAAGACATCGATGGTGACAAGGGAATCGCAGCGGTAGATCGTCCCGTCAAGCACGACCACTCCATCGGAACCCGCCGCGACCATGGTCGTGGCATCGGTGGGCAGGTGGTTGTGGGCCGTGACCCGAACAAGGAGATCCAGGCCCGGCGACGGCGCGTCGATGGGGAAGCTCGCAATCCCTGTGTCGTCGGTCAGACCCGCACCGAGGAGCGTGCCGTCCTGGGTCACGCCGACCATGGCCAACTCCACCGCACCGATGGCGCCATCGGTCACCGTCACGGTGAAGGTGTCGGCCACGGGCGGGACCACCGGCGGTGCGTCGACCGTCAAGGCGATGGGCTGACGGGTGAAAGGATCGAGGGTGGGGTCACCGTTGAGGTTGTACATCGGCCAGTAGTAGTCTTCGTCACCACCGTTCAGAGTGACCTCGGAAAGCCCGGCGTAGCAGGCAGCTATGTTTGAGTACAACTGGTCCCAGTCGCCGATACTGCCGGTGATGTCCTCGTCGAAGAGGGCGTCGAAGAAGCCCTTCTCGAGCCAGTCGTCGCCATCCCAGTAGCTGCTGTTGGAGGCGCCCCAGTATGCGACGAATCCCTCACCGGGTTGGATCACCATGACCTCGCCGAAGACGTCGTCGTTGGTTGCCCATTGGTTGGACAGGCAACAGTGGCCGTGGGCGATAGGGTATTGATCCGCGTTGGCGAGATTCGGCACGTCGCTGCTATAAAACGACGGGGCGCCACCCATCCCTGACTGCGAACAGTGTGCCGAGTAGACCATCCAGGCGCGACCGGTGTTGAGATCGGCGATGAGCTCGCTGGTGGTCGGGGAGTTCGAGTCGTACCAGATGTCGCACTCGGCGCTGTTGGGCGGCGGCTCCATGAGCTGTTCAACCACATCTTCGTGGGTATGCCAAGTTGGTTCGTACCCGCTGCCCGCCAGGTAGAGCGCCCGGTTGAGCCACGCCGAGTTGGCTGCCGTGGGTTGCTCGTAGTGGAGGATCTTGTCGCGCATGTTGACCAACTCGGTGCTGTCGTCGATGGGCCAGCGCGCGATCATCATATCGGGGTAGAGATCGCCATCCATCTGGACGTAGGGCAGATCCGTGCCGCCCGTTCCACCACCTGACGGTGTGTAGGTCACCAACGGTGTCGGCGAGTCGCCGATCATGAGGATGTAGACCGGCGGAGTCGGGCCGTTGTAGAGGCCGGTGACGTAGCTCTTGATGGCCGTCGTCGTGGTGCCGGTGACATCGGTGGTCACCACCGATACGTTGTAACCGGTGCTGGTCTTCCAGTCGACGAAGGGCTCCAGATCGGCGACGAACTGCGGCGGGGTGATGATGAGGAACTCCACCGGCGCGCTATCCGGATATGCCCATCCTCCCGCGTCAGTGAGATTCAGGTTGACAGCCGTACCGCTCAAGAACGCATCGTAGTGGCGGCTCGACAACCGATTCTTGACGGTTGCGGTTGCCGCGGCGTCGCCTCCCGAAATCTCTACGGTGACCCGAGTACGGGTGGCAATTTCAACAGTTCCGGCGGCAACATCGTAGATCACCGGCGAGGTGGTCACCAGCAGCATCCGGTGGTCACGGAAACCGAAGGGGCCGTCAATGGTCGGCTGGCCGTGGTCCACCACTCCCTGGTAGGCCTTGGTCAAATACGAGAACCGCCAGGCGTCGGCCTCGGGGCAGTCGCACTTGGGCATCGGCAGCTGGACCGGGAACAAGAGGGTGGAGAGACCCTCGGCCGCCAGATTCACCGTTACCCGGTCGAGCACGGTGGAGCGCACCGTGGCCGTCGCTCCCTGGGGAATCTCGACGAAACGCCGCAGCGCGGGCAGCATGGGCTCGCCAGGTCGGCCGAACTGTCCCAATCCAGGCACGCTCAGCCTGGTGAAAGCACCGACCTCGGTGGTCACGTGCTCCACCGCAACGCCGGGGATCACGAGGTCAAATTCAACGATTTCGGCGCCGGTGCGCGCGACCTCGATCCTCGCTTCTGAAAACGGCCGGTCACCGGAAAAGCCGATCCAACGTTCATCCGCAGCGGCGAAGGTCGCACAGGCGATGAAAGCGACGACGACGACGATCCTGAGTTTCATACAATCCCCCTCCCGAGATTTCTCGGGTTCAACTGATCAAAATATGATGACACCTCCACAAATCTTGTCAATTCTAATATTTAGAACGATTCCTAATAGCAATATACGCGAACGTATAGAGGCGCGATGAAATGGGTGCACGCCCGTGGAGGCGCGCCTCTGAGAACCAAGTCAGAGGCGCGTTGAGGAAACGCAGATACGGCCTCGAACGGACGTGCCGTTCCCGTAGTTGTTGGGACCCTTGGCGCATCGGTTCCCTCGGCCGTTCGGGCCTAACAACTCGCGGGAGGGGCACTCTCGGAGAGCGCGCTCCTGTCTTTGGCTGGGTGCCTGGCATCCCGACTCGCTCGAAGGCGACACCGGCTCTGGAGCGCGCCTCCGCGAGTCGGCGTGCCTGGCTCCCCTCCCATCGCGCCTCTAGAAACGAAAACGCGCAAGACGTCCGGGATTCCGGCCGCTATACTCCCGCGGTGCCACACCGCGCTGTCCACTCCGTTCCCATCCTGCTCACCACGTCGGCCTTCGCTTCCGGACTCGCGGCGCTGGTGCTCCAGCTCCAGTGGGGGCGTCAGCTCGCCCTGACCTTCGGCGGCTCGCACAATGCCGTTGCCGCTGTGCTCACCGCTTTCATGCTCGGCCTCGGTCTCGGCAGCTGGCTCGGTGGCAGGGCCGCCGACCGGCTTCGCCGGCCCGCCCTGGCCATCGGGATCATCGAGCTCGTTCTGGTCGGGCTCGGCCCCCTGCTCGGGTTGGCACTCGTGCAGCTACCAAGTATCGCCGCCCACTGGTTGCCCGGAGTCGCCTCCGCCGGCGACCCGCTCTTTGTAGCGTCACGCTTCCTTCTCGCCCTCGGTCTGCTGATTGTGCCGACGACCCTCATGGGAGCGACCTACCCGATCCTGGTGCGTGCAACCGCCGTAAACCTGGGTGATTTCCACCGCGGCATTAGCCGACTCTACGCCGCCAACACGCTGGGCGGGGTTGCCGGAGTCCTTCTGGCCGGTTTTGTCGTTCTACCGATCTTGGGAATCCCAGGATCCATCGCGGTTGCCGCCGTGGCCAACCTGGCCGCTGCCGGCGCAGCTCTTGTCGCCCACCTCAGCACCACCAGCGACTCATCGTCCAGTGATCAGAGTCGGACACCTGTCACGGATTCGTCCACCCCGCTGCCATGGGTCCTTCTTGCCGCAGCCGGTTGCTCCGGCGCCCTGGTCCTCGGCGCTGAGACCCTGTGGCATCGGGCACTCAAGATGGTGCTGGCTAACTCGACGACCACCCTGACGCTATTGCTCGCCGTCACTCTCGCCGGCCTCGGGCTCGGCGCGGTGGCTGGCACTGGGCTTCTCCGGCGTACCCGAAGCCTGGGTTCATGGGCCAGACTGCAGCTCGCTGCGGTCGCACTACTCGTTATCCAGGCGGCTCTCATGCCCGAGATCGCCACCATTGTGCGACTCATTCGGCCCGACACCGGATGGGCACGAGTGCTGGTGCCTCCACTGGTTGTGGGCGGCCTCCTTGTGCTGCCCGTCACTCTGCTCTTCGGCGCTGCCTGGCCGCTCCTGCTCAAGGCCGCCACCCCACGCATCAACGATGGCGGCCGGAACATCGGTCGTATGGGCATCGTCAATTCGGTGGGAGCCGCCGGAGGCGCGGCTCTGGTCGGTCTCGCGATCCTCCCAAGCGTGGGCTTCGGCCGCTCCATGCTCGCCATGGCCGCTCTCGGCGCAGGCCTGGTGGTATTGGGTCTTTTGGCCGATGAAGGCGCGATCTCGAAAACAAGCCGCCGAATCAAGACTCTTGCCACTGTCACCTGTCTTGTACTTGTCATCGCGGCATTCACATCACCGTCCTTCGGCCGGGTGCCGCTGCCCTCCATGGCCATGGGCGCCGAAGAGATCGAGATCCTCAGTTATGACGAGACCGCATCGGGAACCGTGGTGGTGACCGAGCACTCGGCAACCGGCGCTCGCGCCATGTACGTCGACAACAACGCCGTTATCGGCGCGAGCTACGACGCCCTCAAAGTGGCGCGGATGCTGGGCCTGGTTCCTACCCTCCTCCACCCTTCTCCCCAACGAGTCCTGGTCATCGGCTTCGGCGCCGGCATCACGACCGCCACCGTAGCCGGCGCCCCCGGGGTTGAAACAGTGGACGTGGTCGAGATCGTCCCCGGGGTGATCGACGCCGCCCACAAGTTCGAAAACCTCAACCACGGCATCACCCGCGACCCGCGAGTACGGCTCCACGCCAACGACGGCCGCAACCACCTGCTCCTCCACCCCGGCCCCTGGGATGTCATCACCTGCGACCCGGTCCACCCGCTCTACGGTTCGGCGCCGCTCTACTCCCTTGACTTCTTCGAACTTGCCCGCAGCCGGCTTGCCCCAGGCGGCATCGTCTGCCAGTACCTGCCGCTCCACCGCATGCCAGACGACGCCTTCCGGCGCGCCATCGCCACCTTCCAGGGCGCTTTCCCGGAGAGCTGGGTCCTTTTCGGCCTCGGCCACGCCATGCTGCTCGGCGCCGACAAACCGATCCAACTCGACTGGCAGCGGTGGCAGCAGCTCCTAGAACGCCACAGCCTGCGAGACGACCTCGGTGCGTCGGCGCTGTCAACGCCGGCCCAGATCGCCGCTCTTTTCCAGCTCGATCCCGATGGCTGTCGGGCCGTCGGCCGCGGTGAACCCTCTACCGACCTCCACCCGCGTCTCGAGTTCCTCGCACCGGCTGCCTATAAACCAGGCCTCTGGCCGGCCAACGCGCGGGTCCTGGTGGAGGCCTACACCTCGCCCATCGACCACATCGAGAACCTCCCCTCGGGCATGGGGCCCCAGCTCCAACGACTTGTCGCCGGCAAGCGGTTGCTGCTCTTCTCGCTCCTCGAGCGCTCCCAGGGCAATCTCGCGGGTGCGAGGCAGTGGCTCTCCCAAGCCATGCAGATCGCCGGCGACGACCCCGAGGTCGTGTTCTACGGCCGGCAGTTGGCGACGGAGATGCGGGAGCGGGGGGAGTAGTACACGCACGCTCCGTATGCGCGATGGGATAAAGCCTGTGGAAAAGCGATGGAAGGGGTGCCAGGCACCGACGTTGCGCTGCGCGTAACGTCGGAGCCAGGCACCCGGCCCACGTTCTCCTAACAGCAATGGTTCGAAGCGCCTCGAGCATCGGCAGCAATGGCCTCGAACGGACGTGCCGTTCCCGTCGTTGTTGGGAGCATTCGCGCACCGGCTCCTCACGCGCATCAGGGCCCAACAACGCGCGGGAG
>Ga0164313_10004937_pt1 | contig 11821 bp, 18 predicted proteins | sample GuaBasSedimGuay4_FD_113735 | JGI IMG/M metagenome (GOLD analysis project Ga0164313, IMG submission 113735) | Subseafloor sediment microbial communities from Guaymas Basin, Gulf of California, Mexico - Guay4, Core 4569-4, 0-3 cm | ecosystem: Environmental > Aquatic > Marine > Hydrothermal vents... | reverse complement strand
TTGTCACTAATTATCACCCTTCCGTATTCGTTGAGATACGGCTCTTTCACACCCAATACTTCTCGCAACACATTACAAATGTTGCCGTGTGTTTCCCCAGGGCTTTTAAAAACTGAGAACTCGCCGATTTCGTACGCAAGAACATACTTTGCTGCGTAATCAGCAACCATCATTGTGGCCACGGTGTGCTGCGGGTGCCGTTTATAAATTATCATCTTGTGTTCGTCGTTTGCATATAAAAACCGTTGAGGTTCCTTGGCTGCTATTTCTTCTAGCTTCCCCTGTTTAGTGAGGCTACGATAAACACGGCCTCGTTGCTGTATATGCTTTAAGTCGGACACTATAACAATGAAAGATAAAGAGCCGTTTCTGATTCAAAGACCGGATCAAACACTTTTACTAATCGTGTTACAGAATTCCCCTTCTTGAGAAATTTAAGAACGCGACCCTCGATGGTCCACTTCCCTTTACCGTGTCCGACGTTCTGTTCCATCCACTTTACAACTCTGTAAAAGTGTTCTTTGTCACGGAAGGTTACATTAAATGTTACTGCTTCACTCATCTTCATTCTCCTCTTAATTCTTCTGCAATTATATCACCATACTCGTCAACGGTGATGTATTCAAAGCTCATATTTTCGGAACTATATCTAGAATGGGATAGCATACGATAATACGATCCAAGACACACAACTGTTGTGGCGTTGATACGTTTTGGCCAGATGGCAAATTTCTTATGCCATTGTTTCCACTCGATCTGTTGTTGTCGTTTGCGTTCGCTTTTGGAATTCCATTTTAGTTGCATACTTTTATCCTCAAGTATACATTATACTAGGAGATACAACAATGGTCAAGCTAAACTAGATTTATTTTTAGATTATGAATTTTTTTCATGGCGAGCATTGCCTCAGCCACACCCATTGCGTCATCTACTGGGTGGTGGGTGTGCTTAGTTTTCTTGAGCTTTCTAAAATTGGCATACATGTCGCCGCCTTTGACGCCCTTGTAAAAACTCTTTACATTATTACTTGACCACCCAAAAGGATTGGAGCCGTGGAACCTGTGGAAGTAATAATTAATAAATGCAAAATCAAATCCGTTATTGTCTGCCCAAAATAGTGGGCGGCGGGTGGTGTTCTCTTTTATCCACTTTGCAAATTCTGCCATGGTGTCTGCAGGCTCTGGGAAAGTAAGTGTTTCTTCGCGACTGTGTCCGCTTATGGCAAGAGCCTCTGGAATCCACTCATCTACAATAGGACGGCACTGTCCATAAAATGTTTTAGTGAGGGTGGGTTCTACAATCACTGCCCCAAACGACACCATACTATACATTCCAGGTACGGGTCCGTCTGCTTCGACATCTACTACTATGTTTGTCATACTTTGTTTCCTTTGTTTTTCTCGTTTTCCAGCATTAACGACAATGCTCATTTTCTTTTCAGCTTCTTTAAGGGCATGTGTAAAATCAAAAGTCATTATTCTGCCTCTATTAAGCGTTTAATTGTTGCTTCTTCGATTGGCACGTATTCCCAACTATATCGAGGCACGTCATTATACAGCCAGTCGGTTCCTATTCTTTCAAGTGTTGCTTTTCTTCCGTAGTCACTTAGCCACACCACCTGTGTATCTGAAATTCTAGTTGGCCGCCATGCAAACTTCTTATGCCATTTTGTAATGTGTTTTGCTCGTATTTCGCGGCGTTCTTTTGTTGACTTAATATTAAACTGCATCTTTCTTCTCCGGTGCCAGGATCATATCACAAAGTTTTTTCATTTGCCTGACCTGGTCGTAGGTGAGTCCAAAATACACCCCACCCTTGCTGAAGATATATTTTCCATCTTTTTCTTTAACATCGATTATATTATGCGAGGTCGACATCACGATCAGCGTAGTCTAGCACAGCATATATCAATGCTGTATTCAAAATAACAACAGTGATTATTACACCTTGTATGATACTCTTCATTTCATTCTCCTTTATCCCATTCCGAATCCGATGATTCGTTTAAATTCTTCTGGCGTTTTGTCCAGGCGTTTGTAACCTTCTTTTTCACTATCCCACTCATACCACACAGGATGCAAATCATGAGAGTAGATACCTTCTGTTACGGCTTCTATCACTGCATATGGATAGTAGCCTGCCTCATTAATATCCACAGCATTCTTTAACACAGCATCTTCGGCATCCTCAAACATTTCCAGATACCCGACACATCGCATACTCCTGTATTCATACGAGCTACCATCTTTTCTGTATTTTGGTTTTAAATGCTCGATTGTTGTAATTGTATAAATCATTAATATTCCCTCACTACACGACTTGTGTAGTATTCAGCAAGACGCGGGTGGTTTAGTTCTCCCCATGTGTTTATTATTGCCCTGGCAACACGTTCCTCGACAGTCAGGTCGGGCGAGTATGTAAAATGTGAAATATTGATGCCCGTCGATCTTGCATTATAATCATCTTTGAGGAACAATGCATATATATGGTCTCCTATGCGTAACCATATGTGATCATCTTCTTTTAGATCTGCAGACGCCAGCACCTGCACTAATCCTGCTTCGTCTTTAAACGGAGAATCACGAATTTCATCTACATCATCGAGGTGTATATATGCTCCCTCTGTTGTTTTAAATGTTAGTGACTTATAAAACACTATAACAATTCCAATGCGGCTTTTAGTTGGCGCGTTTTCGATGCCGATCCAGACAACAATTCCATTGTTAATTCTTCTCGAAGCCAGTTGGTTACTTCTGTGTCGTATGTTATATTCCGAGCACGTACCTCGTCCCAGTTAAGGAGCAATACCCATTCTTTCGATGATAAAGAAGATTCATTAATTTGCTCAATTGTAAGACATTGGAGCATTTTAGGATATTTCTTAAATATACTTCTTACAGTAGTTTTACATCGTATAGTTCTCATTGCTTGCAAAAACTTAGTTTGAAAAGCTGCACTATTATATGATAATAGTTTGTTCCATCCCTTTCTCGTTACTCTATCGGTGGGTAAATTATATTTCTTAAAATACGACGGACGATGTGTTGCAATCTGAGTTAATTGTGTTCCTGTTAATTTATCAACGGGCAGATGCTCTTTAAATTTAGTAGGAGCATTAATAAACATATCCACACGTGATGTAACTGACATCGCATCGATGTCAATGTGGTCCTTAAACAAATTATAATCAGAGAGCAAAAGAGTCGACTTCTCTGGATTAGTCAGATTAATTATATCAAAGTAGTTAGGATGATCTCGAAACATATCTATCATACCGATAACAGACGCTGATTTCGCCAGGACCCTACATGCCTTGCTTTCGCTAGTTGATGTTCGTGTTTGCCACCGTTTTCCGGTCCAATACGACACGGTTGTCTCCTCGTTTGTTAAGTCTAACCAAAGTTCGGTATAGTCAATATGATTAATCAATAATTCCTGCATTCCTGCGTACCTGATCAAGAGTCAGGTCCTTTACTAGGTTGCCATTTACATACACTGTACTCAGTGCCTTTTTCCAACCGTAATCAAGTTTCTCACAATCCTTGGTGGGTACTGTCATGTATGCACCAGTTTGGGTATTATACAAAAGTTCCAAGCGGCCCGGCTTAGATGTTTTAAATCCGGATGCTTTTTTATCAATCTTCAAAGTGCTGGCATCGTAAATAGCAGGATCCTTGTAAATATCAATCCACTTGTCGTCCACTAACAGTGCACAACATTTCATTGCAAATTTCTGTGTGTCGCGGTTATTCTTCTGAAGAAGTCCGCCGCCCATGCCAAACCCTATGTTGCTAATACTCCATTTTTTATTTAGCATTTTCTGGACAATTTCACGTACATCCTCGGTGTCTATACCATCGCCCTGTATAACACGAACGTTGTTGAGCACCTTGTATCCTTTGCTGTTAGTGGTATAGCCGAATACCTTAGCAAGCTCTTCCACTACACGAATAGGTGTGTCTATTGGGTGTCCACTGTCTGGACGGAATACCCATGTTGCACCACTTTCATCAAGTCTGTCTTTAAATTTGGGTGCAATGTTCTGTACCCAGTTAACCCAATCGTATGAATCTATTACAGTGGCAAAGATTGCTCCTGGTTTTGCATAAGAGTCAAACATCTGTGTAATAAGTTGTTCCTCTCCATTGCGACCGTGTGTAGTAGTTGTGCTGTGTTCGGTTGCAGGAATACTGAAAGATGACATCTCACAGTTATAACCAATGTTTGCCGCAAGGACTGCAAGGATAGTATCACTTCCCTGAAAGGATACTAAGTGTCCTGCGCCGGCAAATGCTGCACCCTCGGCACTTGATATACCACGGCTACCAAAATCATGTAACTTAAACGGAATCTCTGCGTACGGATCATCGGCAGAACGTTTTAGTCCATCTAGGATAATCTCACGAATTGCATAGCTCTCTGTTGCTACTGTAGTCGGCGACCAAATACGAACCAACTTAGTTTCGAAGTAACTAACAAGAGCAAATGTACGTTCGTCCTCACTGGTTGTTTCGACCGACACCAATATGTTTTTTACTGGTATGAGCAACCCTTCTTCTGCTGCTCTGATACGAATTGGAAACCAACCGTTGTAATCATCCACTACTGCGCGAAGGGCAATCTCCAAATCATCTGTGTAATTGTCCAGTAGGTGCGCTTTTTCAAACGCAACTATATTATCAACGTGGGTGTGGGTAAGTTGTTGAAGAAAATATTCTTTGATTAGTAATTGCAATCCAAAGAATAACACCTTGTCGTGTTTCCCACCGCGGCTTTCGATGTAGGATACCATACCCTTTGCACCCTTCGGGTACTGAGCAATGTGTGACAGTTTGTAACTGTCTGCATCTGCAACAGATCCATACTGTTCGCGGATAGTTGCCATTATTCCCAGCGGGTTCATTCCCCAGTTGGTTTGTTCTTGTGTGGTCATTTGTCTTACTGTATTATTCATAATTGAACTCCTCAATTTATATGATATGCCTTAGTCTATCCAAGGACTTTAGTCTTCGTAATCCAGATTTTCTATTTCTTCCATTGTTGTCGCTAACTTGGCTGTTGTTTCTTTACACTCGTTTAATGTTTCATTGAGTTTTTCAGAAAAGTGCGATACTGCTTCTAATTTGTTTGTGACTGACGACACTGCATTTTCTATTGCACGGCGGGCTTTTTGTTCTTCTTTCCACCATCCGTGATACAACCCGTCTTTTGTATCTTTGGCAGAGCGGAGATTATCAACCGTTGCTAACAGCGACTCAATCCGCTCCACTGCTTCCTTGAGTAGCCTGGCCTCTTTAATTTTTCCTTTTTCCATTAACCACTCACCAGACTCTGCCTGGTAAAATGTTCTAATCTTCTCTTCTATTGTGGGTTTAGCTGTTGCCATTGTGTACTCCTAGTATGATGCTATGTTAACATCATTTTGTGTGTTAGTCAAGCTAAATCTGTCGGGTTCCATGTTGTAATAATCTCTGTTGTGCCGATTGCACTTGCTACTCTATTAATGAGCACTTCGGTGTCGTCTAATCCCGTCACCTGATGGTATTGGTCACAGCACGTAATTACTCCAAATAATTCAAAGTCGCGACCATCTAAAAATTCTATGTCTCGTTCGACATTTCTTTCCATGCGTTCATAATCTAGTTTAGCATAACGCATGCCAAGTTGAAAAGGATTATATACATTTGTCTTATCTACAACAATAGACGGGGGCTTGTATTCTCCCTTCATCGGCCCAGCACCATGTCTTGTTAAATAAGAGCGTGTGACATAATGTACATTAATGTTTGCTTCTATATCTGTTAGTAATTCTGAGACATTTTCTAATCCTGTGCTGCTACGGGTAACATGTGGGAAGTCCTCACTATGTTGATCCAGGGACAATCCCTGAGAACCTTCAAATACAAGATTGTCATACATTTCCATTGCAGCCGTGTCTTCCACAACAGATACGCACTGCAAGAAATCCTCACAGTCTTCTAGGAACCGTTCAGTTGCATGTGATATCAAGGTGTACATAATATCGTCATGATCAATTGCAAGGTCCTCCATTCTTGCAGGAAAATATTCATCACGTATTTGCTTTACCTTTTCCTCAAAATCATCTTCGTACATGTCTGCAACAGTTAACGGAAATCCACGTTCGTTGCGTTCTATTGTTTCGTTAAATCCAAGTCCACAACTACCGTGCCGGTTTGCGCCCCGGGTGATTTCGAGTCTTTGATTTATGAACACATCGTATGGGGTTGTGATCATGCAAGTTGGATCAACAAACACAATGGGTCGATCTGGTGCAAAATCAGCAGCTTCGTGTACGAACAATATAGGATTAACAACCACAAAGCGTGATAACACAGTAGGTGCACCAACAAAGGTACCCGAACCAAACTGATGAAAGATATGGCGCTTCTTGTCGTTCACTTCGACCGTGTGCCCTGCTTGGGCGCCACTATTAAAACGAACTACGGCGGTATGTTCTCCGGCTTTCTTAGCAAGGAAGTTTGTCACTCCTCCTTTGCCTTCATCGCCATAGTTTAATCCAATTACAATATCAACGTTTTTCATGTGTGCTCCTGATCTTCAAAAATAGGACGGGATATTAATTTATGAGATGTTAAGTAGTTTATATCTCCCGCAAGTATCAAGCAACCGTGTCCTCTTAGATTTACAACAAAATTTGTAGCACTAAGATCAGGTTGCACCTTAAATATCTCATCAGCTTCCTCGCAATAACCGCACGGAATAGACCGATCCGTAAATGGTGCGCCGTCGATATAAACATGCCCATGGATAATATAATTTACATTAGCATATTTGCTGTACAATTCTAATTGTACCGGTGTATCAACTGATGGTTTATTGTCGCCTTCGTATTTAACTTTTAGATCCCATGTCGATGGGTTGACGCGCACAAATTCGTCTGAACTAATAATTGTTTTGTCGACATTTCTGCGTGAAACATATATACCGCCTCCTTTGCCTGGCTGTGCTCTAGCAGATGGGAAGCCATGGCAGCACCGCGTGGATGCATTGCCTAGAAACCTATTTGGGTTTGCGGCCATTACGTGTTCAGTAAATTCTTCTCCCATGTATTTTACTGCATCGAGGAACTCTGGCTCAAGCACAAAGCTACTAGCATTTCCGCTTTGCTTCGATCCTATGCGCAACAATCCTGTTACATACTCCAGACGCTCGGCGAGGTGTTTAATTGATTCTTCAAGTGGGACCTCATCGCACCATCTATTACCGAGGGGATCGATTAGCGAGAATCGTAGTTCGTCTGTGGGCCTGGATATAATTAATCCAAGAGCAGCATGTGAATCAAGCAACCTCTTAACTAATTGGAAACTGTTATACTCTCCATTTAGCAACGACTTAGATTGAATTAAGAATAGATGAGGGTACCGCTTCTTTATCAACGGAAGCACCTTATCCTCACTGTTGCTAACTAGGGGCATCCAGATTAATACATCGACACCACATATAAAATTATCCATGAACTCACTCGAAAGTTCGGCAATGGGGCCACCGTTCCAACTCTTTGCAAGTGGAAAACGCTTAGAGATGTAATAACACATCTTGTGAACAACCTGCGATGGTTTTCCGCCATCGTTGTCAAATGTGCCGCCTACTATTCCAATTTTCATATCTACCATCCAAATCCATAAAGTGCATCGGGGTAATTGTTACGCAGATCTTTCCAACGCTCTGCATTCTTAAAATATTGATGAATCCTAGCATCAGTATCACAATCGTGATATGTGTGGTAACACTGGTCCTCGAATTGTATATACGATTCTCCGTCGTTAAACAGGATGTAATAAATTCCGAGATTATCGGGTTTGCGTGATTTGCGTTTGTCGGTTATCAATTCGCCCTTCAGCGCCACTACACGTAATCCGAGTAATTTTTTAACATCACCTTCTTTTGCAGGTCCCATGTAATCCATATTAGTCTCCGTACCAAATTCCATCGGGTCGCATTTTAGCAAGAGCTAATAACTGTGTCAATGAACGTTTTGCGTTGCCTTCTGTTGGTTTCCAGTAATCGTCGTCTACTTCGTCACCGAGAGCTGAGATAGCATTCTCTAAAATAGGAATACTATCTGCTCCTGACTTTCCATAGATAAAACGAACACCTTGGTCTTCGTTAATCACTCTATAAAAATGCTTGGCATAATTATACGTTATATTCAAAGATGCATCGGAGGTACCGCCAAGTGCATATGTACCACCACGCATGTGATGGTTACTATCTAGCTCTAGCGTTTCCTTTGTCACAGGATCTTGTAGTTCTATATCGTAACTCATAACTCCTCCGGGAAAAATTCTTTCGTAAATGCAGCAAGCTGGTCACTATTCATCTTACTCATGCAATAATAAATTTTACAGTCCAGAGCACTCCACCTTCTTTGAATGTCCACAGCCTCTGCTAAGGACAGTGTTAGATAATCCTCATTGGCACGTTTTGCAAGATATATCTTTTGATTTAATGAGTGCATAACCTTATATCTGTATACAATAATTTCTGTTTTGTTTGTAGCCCGATGGGCATTTACCAGCCCTGATTATAGCATGTTTGCCGGACGTTTGTCTACAATAGTTCGAACTAGTTACATACCCAGATGGACAACTTCCTCCCACCTTGCGTATGTACACCGGACTATATGATGAAGATGGTACACAATACGATCCTGTTGTTTTGTATCCTTGCGGACACCGACCATCTTTTAAGAATGGGTCGGGTTCCTGGGCAAATGCCCCGACAGAAACAAACAACAGGATCAGTGCATATTTCACTGGGCAGAGCCAAACAGCGAATAACGGACAGCGTCTTTTGCTGCCGAATCTTGCCATTGCTCGATTACATCCGTTGGATCGGCGCCTTCGTTGACTTCGATTACCGATGTAATAACCTCTGAGATGAACTTGTAGTTGTTTAGGCTAATTGCTCGTTTACCTAACAGCTTAGTCCAATCCTTCTTTACAATGTCTCCGCGCCTACTTGCATAGTGGCCTTCCTCGACAATAATGTGAAACACCTCGTACTGCATCTGTGCTTCGGCAAGGTGTTCAGCAGCCTTTGTGTCTGCTTGTAGTGTTATGCCAAGGCTCTCTTTCAGTTGACGCTTGTTTCCTGACGTTGGAGGAAGTTCGTCACCAATGGTAAACAGGTACCCCTTCTTGCCGCGCTTGTCAAAGCAATCAATCTTTGTCTTGTGTGCAGCAAAGGCCCAGGGTAAATCATATGACTCAAACTGGTTGCCACCGCCACCGCCTTCTAACCACAATTCAGTAAGCTGATCCGCAATGCGAATATCTGCTTCAAACTGTGTCACTTGTAACGGCGCACGATCGGTCATTATGTCACCGATCGCCATCATCATCATGTGCGGATCTGACACTGGCTTACGATCAATAATACTCTCGACCAATGTACCCAATCCGTTTTTGGCGATGTGTTCTGCAATAAAGCCCATACTACCTGTTACGTCGAGCCCTACAATAATCGCGGTGGATTCTGGATTTTCATCCGAATCACACGACTCGCGCATTGTTATTAACGCTGGATCAAACTCTTTCTTAATCCTACGCTGATGGAACACCTGTTCCCGTGTTTGTGAACTATATGTAGCTGATCTTGTAGAGTAATCAGATACACTCCATGTTGCATTTCCCATAATATTATTCCTTTATTTTTGTTATTGGCCTTGGTCGAAGAATCCGCCCTTGCCGCTGTTGTTCTTTCCCATCATTTGCATCATCATCATTGTCTGCATCATGTTGCCGCCACCCAATGGGTTTGCGCCGGTACCGTCTGCTCCTAGTTGTGACATTAACATCATAGGCATCATTGCCTCCATGTCCATATCTCCGCCCATCATCATCATAGGCATTATCATGCCTTGCATGTTATTCAGGCCAGTTTCGCCACCGGGTAACATGTTCATTAATGAACGCAATACCATTACGCCACTTTCTAATCCCAGCATCGAGATCTTAGGTGGTGTCCATGTAGTGTTGTTACCATCTGGTGTCATCAGTTTGAAACGCTTCACTTCGCCCAGGGTGACTTCGTTGAGCGTAGCATCTTCACTGGTTGCAACAGTAACCGACGGCCCGCGCACAACTTCCACAACCCAACCCTTGGGCTTGCCGTTGTTGTAAATCAAATCACCAATTGCCACAGCAGCAATAGGCGTGGATTGTGCAAACGCCGGTACAGCCATTCCGAATTGATCCATTAGGTTGAGGACAGTTTGTGCATCTTCGCCCTCACCTTCGATTGTAGTAATACCGTCGTCGGTTTGTACGCCGATCTTACCTGTGAATAAATCCCAGACTACACCATCTACACGACGGAAGAATCTGTTCATTAATTTGTCACTCATGTTTCCCATATTCATTTTCATTTTAAATCTCCTTCAAGACTCGTTCGGAGTATTCACCTCCGTAGTGGGCAGCGAAATGTTTGGCGGCATCAAGTGTTCTAAACTCAAAACCACGTTGCTGGCGAACGGCATAATCTCTCCATCCACCATTATCATGTTGAATATTTTCGCTGCCATATTGACATTCAACATTTTTAATATTTTTATATTCTGTTTTTACAAAGTGCTTAAATTTAATCGCCCTCATCGCATTCTCCCTCCGACGGTAATTTATATTCTGGCTCTGCTACTAACTCGTATACTTCTTCGAAACTCTTTCCCTCGTACCCTGTAATTGACACAGGTAACATATCATCTGAGAATACAAACTTACCTATCTCAGATAACCGATCAACGGTATATATATGTGCTGCAATATTTGACCACTGTCGTTGTTGTTCGGTCATTTTTTCTATTCCGGTAGAACAACCAGTGCCGATTAATATTGATATAAATGCTAAACCACCTTCTCTTAATTCCGGTGTCATGTATGACAAATTATACAATACGCGATTGTCATTGGGTTCATACGCAATTGCCAGAACGACATCTGACTCTTCTAATTCGACATCTGCCAAATTATCAAATTCCCCTGGATACTTTGCTAATAGTGCTGCTATTTCTTCTTTCATTTTGCCCTCGCAGTTAACATAGATATAATGCTGTGGTGGTCCTCGAACAGGTGTTCGCCCATATCAAGTGCCTCGCTAATCGGAAACCATTTTGCTTCTTCTGCATCGTCTGCGCCCTTTACTCGGGGCAACTTTCCGTCTGCAGGTCCTGGTAGTTCAACGAGGAAGGCCTCGGTAATTGTGCGTCCCCGTAGACTACGATCAGGGTGATCAAAGCGTTGCTGATGTGTGATGTTTGCATCGAGAATCGGAAGGGGAACTTTAATCTTAGTTTCTTCCTTTAGTTCGCGTAACATTGCTTCGCGTGATGTCTCGCTTTGGTCGAGAAATCCTCCCGGAAGTGCCCAGAGGCCTTTGCCGGGTGCGCTCCTGCGCTTAACAAGAAGGACATGACCACCTTGGAGAACAACACCATCTACAGTATTAAAAGTGACTGGGTATGGTGCAGCTTTCCACTGTGTTTTGTACTCATTAATAAAACTGTGTTCGTTTTTCAAAGTTTCAAATTCATCCGAACCAAAGAAACTAGTGGAGATGGTATTGTATGTTGTTTCGGGCAAGACGCCCTTTGTGAAAGTTATTTGATTGTTGAATAACAGCTCACGTATCTGTGTGGAGTCGATTGGGTGCTCACCCATTTCGACATATTTGCCTGCGTCGACAAAGTCGTAGCTAGGAAAGGATTTAAGGTAGTAAGTGGAGTCGTCTTTATCGTGACCGACGATGCATACACCCTCACGCGCTGGATGTAGATCAGGAA
>Ga0164313_10004934_pt1 | contig 11824 bp, 6 predicted proteins | sample GuaBasSedimGuay4_FD_113735 | JGI IMG/M metagenome (GOLD analysis project Ga0164313, IMG submission 113735) | Subseafloor sediment microbial communities from Guaymas Basin, Gulf of California, Mexico - Guay4, Core 4569-4, 0-3 cm | ecosystem: Environmental > Aquatic > Marine > Hydrothermal vents >... | reverse complement strand
GGCGCGCACCAGGGTACCGAGTACTGAGCCGCCCGGGCGCGCCCGCTTGGTATCGTCGAACACCACCTCACCGGAGCCCACCGTGGCCGCCACCTCAACCAACATCGCCGTGTTCATCGACCTCGAGAACGTGGCCATCGGCGTGCGCGAGGCCAAGCTCGAGACCTTCAAGATGGACCTGGTCATGGCGCGCCTGCTCGACAAGGGCAACGTCATCGTGCGCAAGGCCTACGCCGACTGGGGCCGCTTTGCCGAGTACAAGCGCCCGCTGCACGACTCCGGCGTCGAACTCACCGACATGCCCAGCTCGACCTCGCGTGGCAAGAACTCGGCCGACATCAAGATGGTGGTGGACGCGCTGGAGCTGTCGTTCACCAAGCCGCACATCGACACCTTCGCGCTGATCAGCGGCGACTCCGACTTCTCGCCGCTGGTGGCCAAGCTGCGCGAGAACAACCGCTACACCATCGGCGTGGGCGTGAAGGCCAGCACCAGTCGCATCCTGATCAACGCCTGCGACGAGTTCATCATCTACGACGACCTGGCGCGCGGCCGCAAGAAGCGCAGCAGAGGTCTGTCGCGCCTGCCCGAAGAATCCCGCGAGGCCTTCGAGCTGCTGCTCGAGTCCGTGGCCGCCCTGCAGCGCGAGGGGCGCAACATGCACTCCTCGCTGGTCAAGGAGACCATGAAGCGCAAGCAGCCCCAGTTCTCCGAGGAGTTCCACGGGTACTCGTCGTTCAACAAGCTGCTGGAGGAGGCGCGCAAGCGCGGCCTGATCGAGCTGGCCAAGGACCCCAAGAGCGGCACCTGGGTGGTGACCGAGGTCTCCGAGGCGACCGAGGCGACCGAGCCGACCGAGCCGACCGAATCGACGGAAGAGGCGGCCGCTCCCAAGCCCAAGCGGTCCACGCGCAAGCGCACCCGGAAGAAGGCCGCCAAGTAGGCAGGGCCGCGGACATGGCCGACGCCGCCCGCCGCCGACGGCGTACACGCCCCCGACCGTACGCACGCCGGCGCGCTGAGGACGCGACGGCGTGACCCCGATCGACTGGGCGGTCTTCAGCGCGTACCTGGCGCTGGTGATGTGGATCGGCGTGCGCGCCGGCCGACACGTGCGGGGCGCCGCGACCAGCAGCGCGGATGGAGCCGGCGGCGCCGACGCAGCGGACGAGTACCTGCTGGCCGGTCGCTCCATGTCCTGGTGGACCGTGGGCCTGTCGATCATGGCCACCCAGGCCAGCGCCATCACGGTCATCGGCACCACCGGCAAGGCCTTCGCCGACGGCATGGGCTTCGCGCAGTTCTACCTCGGGCTGCCCGTGGCCATGGTCATCCTGGCCTTCACCCTGCTGCCGCTGTTTCGGCGCGCGGGTGTGACCACGGCCTACGAGCTGCTGGGGCAGCGCTTCGACGAGCGCACGCGCCTGGCCACGGCGATCCTGTTCCTGGCGTCTCGCGGCCTGGCCCTGGGCGTGGTGATCTACGCGCCGTCGGTGGTGCTGTCGCTGCTGCTGGGCTGGAGCACGCCGGCCTGCGTGGGCGCCATGACCCTGGTGGCGCTGGGCTACACCGTGGTGGGCGGCCTGCGCGCGGTGATCGTCACCGACGTGTTGCAGATGGCGCTGGTGCTGGGCGGGCTGGTGCTGGCCGCCGCGCTCATGCTGAACGGGCTGCCCGCCGGCGCGAACCTGTCGGGCGTGCTCGACCTGGCCAGCGCCTCCGGGCGCACGCAGCTGCTGGACTGGTCGTTCGAGCCCAGCGAGAAGTACACGGTGTGGTCGGGGCTGCTGGGCGGGACCTTTCTGTTCCTGGCCTACTTCGGCTGCGACCAGAGCCAGGTGCAGCGGCTGCTGGCGGCGCGCTCCCTGACGGACGGTCGGCGGGCGCTGCTGCTCAACGCCCTGGCCAAGATCCCGCTGCAGCTGTTTGTGCTGTTCGTGGGCGTGCTGCTGTTCGGCGCCCTGCAGTTCGACGACGAGCAGCCGCTGCACTTCGACGGGCGCGTGGAGCCGGCCATCGAGGCCGCGGGGCTCGGGCCCGAGCTGGACGCGCTGCGCGAGCGACACGCAGCGGCCCTGGAGGCGCGCCACGCCGCGGCCCTGCCCGCCGCCCGCGCCGGCTGGGACCCGTCCGCCGACGGGCGTGACCAGGCCGCTTGGCTCGCCGCCCAGGCCGAGGTCGACGCCGCGCGAGCCGAGACCCTGGCGCTGGCGGAGCGCGCCGGGGTGGAGAACGCTGACGACACCAACCACGTCTTCCCTTGGTTCTTGGTGAACCGCCTGCCGCTGGGGCTAGTGGGCCTGCTGGTGGCCGCCGTGTTCGCCGCCGCCATGTCGAGCATCGACAGCGAGCTCAACGCCCTGGCCACCACCACCGTGGTGGACATCTGGCAGCACCATGTGCAGCCCGACGCCGACCAGCGCGGCCTGGTGCGCGTGGGACGCCTGGCCACCGTGGCCTGGGCGCTACTGGCCGCGGCCTTCGCGCTGCAGGCCGCCGCCCTCGGCTCGGTGATCGAGGCCGTGAACACCGTGGGCAGCTACTTCTACGGCTCGCTGCTGGGCGTGTTCGTGCTGGCCTTCGCGGTGCCGCGCGCCACGGGCCGCGGCGCCTTCTGGGGCCTGTTCGTCGGAATGGCCGCCGTGGGCGTGGCGCAGTCTGCGGACATCGCCTGGCTCTGGCTCAACCCCATCGGCTGCCTGGCGGCGGTTGCTGCGGGGGTCGTGCTCTCGGAGCGAGGGGACTGCCGAGCGCCCGTCGCTTGAGAACGTGTCGTCAGCCGGCGTTTGTCAGGCAGCGCCGGGGGCGGGTTGGTGGGCCGTGCGCTTTGGACACCACCGAGGACCCGGACTCCCCGCCCAATCCCCTTCCCTCCGCCCGCTGCACGGCGCATAATCCTTCAAATAATCTGAAGGTTCTTGCGCCGTGACCTATCGAGACACGCTGGCTGCCCGCGATGCCCTGCACGCCATTGCGGCGCGCCAGGGGGGCTATGTGACCAGCGCCCAGGCTCGCGGCGCGGGCTACGGACACTCTCACCTCTCCTATCATCTCGGCACCGGGCACCTGGAGCGGGTCGGACACGGCCTCTATCGCGTGCGGGCCATGCCCCTCGATGAGCACGACGAGCTGATCCGGCTGGCGCTGTGGAGTCGCGATCGGAGCGGCCAGCCGCGGGCGGTGGTCAGCCACGACACGGCGCTGCTGCTGCACGACCTCTCGGATGTGCTTCCGGGACAGACGCACCTCAGCGTGCCGCCGCAGTTCCGCAAGCCGACGCCAAAGAACTGCGTCCTGCACGTGGCCCGAGTCGAGGCGTCGGACCTGCGGCCCTGGACGGTGTTCTCGGTGACCACGGCCGGCCGCACGCTGGCTGACGCCGCAGACTCAGCGACCGTCACGACAGAGCTGCTCACCCAAGCCGTCACCCAGGCGCTGAGGCGAGGGCTGGTCACGGCCAAGGAGATGTCGCGACGCGCCGCCGCAGACCCGGCAGGGAGACTCGTCCTCGCCCTCGACACGGTCACAGGCAGCCGAGGAAAGCCGTGAGTCGGGAGTACGCCGACGGCGCGTCATTCCGACAGGCGCTCGAAGCCCGGCTCAAAGCAACGGCCGACGAACGCGGCGTCCCGCTCAACACGCTACGCCAGAAGGTGGTCATGGAGCGCCTGCTGGCGCGGCTGTTCAGCGAGCGCGGCGCAGCGTGGCGCCTCAAGGGCGGGTACGCCATGGAGCTGCGCCTCGGCGGGCGCGCACGCACCACCCGGGACCTCGACCTGGCGGTGCCGCCGATGGGTCCGTCCCCCGCCGGGGCGCACGATCTGCTGCTTGATCTGCTGAGAGATGCCGCGCTGCTCGATCTCGGAGACTTCCTCGAGTTCGCAGTCGCCGGACCCGGTGAAGCTCTGGCCGGTGGACAGGCGGGCGGGTTCCGGTTCTCCGTCGCGGTCACGCTCGGCGGCCGCAGCTACGTAGGCTTTCACGTGGACGTCGGTCTCGACGCCGAGCCAACCGAGCGACCCGAACCCGCCACCTGCGACGACCACCTGGGCTTCGCTGGCGTGGCGCCCGCGCGAGTCCTGCTCGTGCCTCGCGAGCGCCAGTTCGCCGAGAAACTCCACGCCTACACCCGCCCCTGGGGCGAGCGCGTGAACACGCGCACCAAGGATCTCATCGATCTGCTGCTCTTGATAGAGCTTGGGCTGACGGACCGAGACGCGCTCGTGCAGGCGTTGAGCCTGGTCTTCGGGCGGCTCTGCAGTCACCCCGTGCCACGGGTGCTGCCTCCGCCTCCGCCCGAGTGGGCCTCCGACTACGCGGCGCTCGCCCAGCATGTGCAGCTTGCTGAGACCGATCTTGGCGGAGCGTTCGAGCGGCTGGCCGCGTTCTGGAGGGAGCAGGAGCTTGGAGGCTTGTCAGCTCCAGGTTGAGAGAGGTCCGGCTGAACCGCCGAGGCTGGAGGAGCGGCGTTCGGTCGAGGTGGGAATACGAGCGTGGTTGCCTGGGTCAATCCTGAAGCTCCAATCCCGCTTTGCGGAAGGGATGCCGGTTGCCCCGCGGGAGCCGGAACTTCGTTCATCCGACCTCGGTGGCTCCATGACGATCGACCTGCGTTGCGTTCGCCGGGCACTGGCCATCTCCGTGAGTGTCGCGCTGGGAGCCTGCGCAAACACCACGATCCCCGAGGGCCCCTGGCCTCCTGTGCTGCACCTGCCCGCGCCAGGGGCGACCACTCTGCGCCTGGCCCGCCGGGACGCCACGCAGCATGGCCAGCGCTGGTCCCTGCACATGCGCACCGGGGAGGGCTACTGGTGCTGGCTACCCGATTCAGGTGGCCGGATCTCCGGAAGCCTCTGTGACCTGGAGTACCCCTACCCAATCACCTGGGAGCAACCGCCTATCCCCCTCGTAGCGCTAACGCTCGAACCGGAAGTGGGAAGAGCCTGGCTTGCGGCGATCGCCTCCTTGCCCCTGCGCTACGGCCCGAGCCCCGCGCCAGCCACCGTGATCGCCGACGTCAGCCCCGATGCGATCGACCCCCACGAATGGGATGCCAGGCTCACGCAGGCGCTGGTCCCCTGGGCCCAGGTCATGCAGGGCGGTCGGCAAGCCCGGCTAGGACTGTCCACCGAGGACGGACGTGTCGTGTTCCAACTCCAGCTGCCGGCGAATGGGATCCGACACTTCGAGCAGGACCTGGCGTCGTCGCTCGACGGGCTTAGGCCGATTCACTCCGGCGGGCCATTCACGCAGCGCAGCGACTGCGGCCCGACGTGGGCTCGAAGTCAGGGCTGGCGATAGTCACAACCAGCTTGGTGTGGAGTTGAGACTCGTGCCGCAGCCCTGCGCCCCCCGGGAATGTTCATCCGCCTGGCGCAGCATGGACCTTCGGAGCCGTAGGGCTCGGGTGGAGTCTCCCTACACCACACACTCAGGAGACGCGGCGAGAGCGCCCGCCCGAAGCGGCCGCGTCAGCGCTCGATGGCGCCCTGGATCACGCGGCGCAGCTCGCCGTCCGGACCGAGCACCAGCGTCGTGGGCAGGGCCAGGCGATCGACGTCCAACAGGTGCTCCAGCATCCACGGGCTCAGGAACACCGACTCGAAGTCGGCGCCTTGCTCGGCCAGGACCTGCACGGCGCGGGCGCGGTCGTCGGGGGAGTCAACGCTCACCGTCACCACGCGCGCGCCGTCCTCGCCGTCCAGCTGCACCAGGTCGGGCAGCTCCTGGCGGCACGCGGCGCACCAGGTGGCCCAGAAGTTGAGGTAGGTCTCGCCGTCGGAGCTGAGGTCGAGCTCGTGTTCCGCGCCCGTGACGTCCAGGGCCACCACGCGCGCGAGGTCGGCGCCCACGTCCACGCGCAATCCCGGCGGCGCCGGATCGGCGAAGGGCGACGGGCGCGGTTGGACCACGCGTGGCGTGCCCTCGCCCTGCACCAGCAGCACCCGGGCGCCGGAGGTCACCGCGCCGAAGTGCTCGAGCGCGCCGCCCGGCCAGGTCACGGAGAGTTGCCCCCCGTCCCCCTCGCCGAGGCCGCCCGCCGCTTGTCCCCCCTCGCCGAGGCCCGCTGGCCCCTGGCCCATTTCGCCCGAACCCGCCACACCCAATCCAAAGATCAGCTCAGGCGCGGACTGGCTCACGAAGCCCGATCCCAACGCCACCACTTGCGCCAGCACCTCGCCGCCGGGGCGGGTCAGGCGCACCACCGCGCCCGGGGCCTCGGCGGCGGCGGTGGTTCCTTGCACACGCACCTTCACGAAGCCCGGGTCGCCGCTGCGCTCGCGCCGTGCGTCGTTGCGGTACAGCCGATGCCGCGCGCGCGCGATGTTGTGCACGAACAGATCCGGGTCGCCGTCGTCGTCAAAATCGGCCACGACCGCGGCGCGGCCGTCGTTCGGATCGTCCAGGCCCGACACCGCGGACAGGTTGCTGAAGCTCCCCGCGCCGTCGCCGATGAACAGCAGGTCGCGCTCGAAGCCGCTGAACGAGAAGCCCTCGCTGAAGATCAGGCCCATGTGCTCGGTCTGGTAGGTCTCGCTGCCCGCGTCGTCGGCCACTACGCCATCGACCTCGTCGAGTGAAGACGCCACCACGTGGCGCCAGAACAAGCTTCAGGTGTCGGCGGCGGACTCGCCGCTGATGAAGCCGTTGGCCACGAAGATGTCCTGGCACCCGTCGAGGTCGGCGTCGAGGAAGCAGCTCGACCAGGCCCAGGCGGCGCCCGTGGCCCCGGCCTCGGCGGGCTGACGCTCAAAGCTGAAGTCGTCTCCCACGCGAAAGACCGAGTTGCCGCCGGCCAGCTTCTGCAAGGTACTGCCCACGCCCGCGTCGTCCTCGGGCACCAGCCGCGAAAGGATGCGGTTGCCAGCGGTCGACGACATGTTGGCCACGTACAGATCGAGCCGGCCGTCGCGGTCGATGTCGCCCCAGGCGGTGGCCATGCCGTTGCCCGGGTCGAGCACGCCCAGCTCGGCGGCGCGGTCGACGAAGTGCCCGTCGCCCTGGTTCTGCAGCAGCGCGTTCTCGCCGTAGTCGTTGGCCAGGTAGAGGTCGAGGTCGCCGTCCTCGTCATAGTCGGCGGCCGCGGCGGCAAAGGTCCAGCGGGCGTCGTCGGCGCCCCAGGCCGCGGCCACGTCTTCGAAGCGGCCGTCGCCGAGGTTGCGGTAGAGCGCGTTGGGCGTGCCGTTCTCGGCGTGGTACCAGCTCTCGGGGTAGATGGCGTCCATGCGGTTGTAGCTGCAGACGTAGATGTCGACCCAGCCGTCGCCGTCGAAGTCGCCGCCCACCAGGCTGAAGGCCACGTGGCGACCGTTCAGACCGCTGGCCTCGCTGACGTCGGTGAAGCCCTCGCCGTCGTTGCGGTAGTGGCGCATGGAGTCGCCCCCGGGCGCCCCGTCGGAGCGCGTCCAGCCCACGTGGCTCACCACCAGGTCGGTGTCGCCGTCGGCGTCGGAGTCAAAGAACAGACAGCCGGTGCCGTCGCGCTCAGCGCTCAAGCCCCAGGCCTCGGACGACTCGCTGAAGGTGCCGTCGCCCGCGCTCAGGTACAGGAAGCTGCGCCCGGTAGAGGGCACGAACAGATCCCAGCGCCCGTCGCCGTTGACGTCGCCGCTGGCCGCGCCGTTCCAGTAGAAGAGCGTCTGGCCGTCCTTGCCGAAGATGTCGCGGCGGTTGGCCACGCCGGCGCCGGCGGTGACGTCCACGAACAGCGGTTCGCTGCGGTGCTCGGCGGAGAGGCTCTCTGCGCTGAAGCGTCGCAGCCGCCAGCGGCCGCGCTCGCGCACCACGCCCGCGTGGCCCCAGAGCGTCAGCGCCAGGGGCCGACCGCCCTGCGCCAGACCGAAGGCCGAGAGCTTGAGGCGCACGCGGCCCTGTTCGATGGCGGCACGCTGAAACTCGGCGCCCTTCACCTTGATCACCACCGACTCGAGCATGGTGAAGACCGAGAGCAGCTGCTCGAGCGACGCCACGAAGCCGGCGGGACCCACGATGGCGGCGCCGGCCGGGTCGTAGCCGTCGCGCCGCGCGCCCAGGGCCAACAGCTCGGGCTCGAGCGCGGGCAGGGACGCCGGCGCGTGCCCGGCGAAGCCCTTGGCCAGCCAGTCATCGACCTGGCCGTAGTCGCGCCGACGCAGCACCGCGGCCAGCTCCACCAAGGAGTTGGCCACCGCCTCCGACATGTCCTCCACCACGTCGAGCGAGGTGATCGGGTCGCTCGGGGACGGCACGTCGATCGAGGTCGGCAGGTCGGCCTCGACCCGCGCCGCCGCCTGCGCCTGCTCGCTCGCGGCGCCCGCTGTCCCCGGCGCGGCGCCCGCTGCGCCCGGCGGCGTCGCACCCGCTGTCCCCGGCGGCGTCGCGGGCGCTGGCTCATCGCCTCCGCAGCCCGCCACGCACAGCAGCGCGGCGAAGGAGGCCAACAGAACCAGCGGACGGGGGCAGCGCAGGGAGAGCATCATCGGGAGCCGGAGCCAACGGTGGGGTGGACGGCGCAGTATGCCCCAGGGAGCCAACGGGGTCATGACCGGACGGACCGGACGGACCGGACGGACCGGACGCACCGGACGCACTGGACGCACTGGACGCACTGGGCGCACCGGGCGCACCGGACGCACCGGGCGCACCGGACAGGCTGAGCGACGGCGCGCGGACCGGACAGGCCGGGCGGCGGCGCGCGGCCGCCCAGACCCCGACTTGGCCCGACCCCGACGCGAGGTCAAGATGGACACCATGAGAACGCCCCCTCAAGCAGCCCGTGTCAGACGTCACCCGCGCTGGATGTCAGCGTTGGCCTCGATCCCCCTGGCCCTGGCCCTGGCCCTGCTCATGGCGTGCGACGCGAGCGAGCCCGCCTCCGGCCCCTCCACATCCGGTGCCTCCCCGACGGACATCGCGGACGACCTGCGTCGGGCGCGCGCGGCGGCCTTCTTCATCCCGGGCCCCCACCGCGATCTGAGCGAAGCGCGGCTGGCGCTCGCTCCCCTGGTGAGCCGCCCCGACGCGCGTCAGGACGACCTGGTGCGCGCCGCCATCGTCGAGTTTCACGACATGCTGTCCGACGAGCAGGTCGGCCAAGCGCTGGTGCAGCGCGCCGCGGCGCTCGGCGCGGACGACCTGAGCCTGCGCTGGATCCGCGGCAACTCCCTCTGGCGGCAGCTCGAGCTGGAGCAGGCCCTGGCGGACTTCCGCTTCCTGGTGGAGCACGATCCGGGCGACGCGGCGGCGCGCCTGCAGCTGGCCGACGTGGCCTCCGCCCTGGGCGATCTCGACAGCTCCACCGAGCAGTACCACGCCGTGCGCGCCCTGGGGCTGGGGCCCAACGGGCCGTTCTATGTGCAGGCCACGTACAAGCTCTTCTCGACGCTGTATCGCCTGGCGCGGGATGACGAGCAGCGCCAGGTCGCCACCGACCTGCGCATGGAGTACGACCGCCTCACCAAGGGCGGCATCGAGTCGGCCGACGACACCACGCTCTGGCTCGGGCGCTACGGGCACGTGCGTCCCACGCCGCCGCGGCCTCTGGCGGACGGCCCGCCGCGGGCGCCGGACTTTCCTTCGTTTGGCGAGAGCGCGAGCCTGGGTGGCGCCGCGTTGGGCGCCGCGCTGGCCGACCTGGACGGCGACGGCGCGCTCGACCGCCTGGTCTGGGGCGCGGACGGCATCAGCCGCGTCGGCGCAGGCTCCGAGCGCATGGCCATCGCTAACGGCGGCGCGCGCCTCGTGCTCCCGGCCGACCTGGACAGCGGCGACCCGGACCAGCCCGGCTACGCGCCGGCGCTCGAGCTGCTGGTGCTGCAAGGCGACGGCGCGCGCCTGCTGGACCGCGGCGCCGACGGCCGCTGGCATGCGGTGCCGGGCTTGCAGCTCGCGGACGACGCCGCCGTGCGCGACGCCGTGTTCGTCGACCTCGATCACGACGGCGGGCTGGACGTGGTGCTGGCCACCGAGCGCGGCCTGACCTGGATGCGCCACGACGCGCGCGAGGACGCGGGCCGGCTGCTCTTCTCGGACGCCACACCGGCGCTCTTCGCCCTGGGCGACTGCCGCGACGTGCTGGCTGCCGACGTGGACGCCAACCAGGCCGTGGATCTGCTGGCCGTGCTCGACCAGCGCCTGGTGATGCTGGCCGGTCTCTGGGGCGGCGTGTTCGAGGATCGCACGGACGACTGGGGGCTATCGGATGTGCGCGTCGACGCGCGCACGGCCGACGACGGGTTGTGGCTCCAGGACCTGGACGCCGACGGCCGCATCGACCTGTTGATCGCCACGCGCGACGGGCTCAGCGCGCGGCTGGGTGGCGCGGGAGGCTTCTCCGCGCCGCTGCTCGTGGCGCTCGACCGCGAGCTGCCCGCGAGCCTGCGCCTGGCCGACCTCGACGCCGACGGCGTGCTCGACCTGGTGGGCCGCGACGCCGACGGCAGCGTGCTGGCCTGGCGCGGTCCGCTGCTCGGGCGCGACGCGCCGCTGACCGCCGCCGCCCTGCACAGCGGCAACGACGGCAGCTTCCTGGCCCTGGCCGACGGCGACGGCGACCAGGCCCTCGACCTGCTGCTAGCCGGCCCCTCGGCCTGCGTCGAGGTCACGGGCGGCGCGCCCGCGGGCCAGGCCTTCACGCTCGTGCTCGAGGGGCACAAGGACAACGCGCGCGGCGTGGGCGCCACGGTCGAGCTGCTCGTGGGCGACCGCTACCAGCGCCTGTCGTGGGACGGTCGCCCGATGGTGCTGGGGCTGGGCGACCAGGCCCGCGCCGACGTGCTCTTCATCCGCTGGCCCAACGGTGTGCACCAGCGCGCCTTCGACCTCGCCGCGGGCACCTTGCAGCGCCTGCCCCAGGACGAGGGGCTCACCGGCAGCTGCCCGTTCCTCTACACCTGGAACGGCGAGACCTACGAGTTCATCTCGGACGTGCTGGGCACCGCGCCGTTGGGGCTGCCCATGGCGCCCGGGCTCATGGTGCCCTTCGACCACGACGAGTGGGTGCGCGTGCGCGGCGATCAGCTCGTGCCGCGGGACGGTCGGCTGGAGCTGGTGATCACCGAAGAGCTGCGCGAGGTGACCTACCTCGATCGGGTGCAGCTGCACGCCATCGACCACCCGGCGGCCGTCGAGATCCAGCCCAACGAGGCCTTCACCTTGCCGCCCTTCCTGCCTCATCACGTGCACACGCTGTCGGACGTGCGGGCGCCCGCGCGGGTCACGGCCGGCACCGGGCAGGACGTCACCGAGCTGGTGTCCGCCATCGACGGGCGGCACGCGCGCCCGTTCACGCCACGCGGCGCGCGCTATCGCGGGCTGGCCGAGCCCTGGTCGCTGGAGATCGAGCTGGCGCAGAGCGCCGACGAGCGCGCCGCCCTGGCCGCGGCGCCGCGCGTGCGCCTGGCTCTCACCGGCTGGCTGCTGTGGGGCGACGCGTCGGTGAACCTGTCCGCGGCGAGCCATCCCGACATCGCCTTTGAGCCGCCGCGTCTCTCGGTGCCCGACGGCGACGGCTGGCGCGCGGTGGGCCCGCCCATCGGCTTCGTAGCCGGCAAGACCAAGACCATGCTGGTGGACGTGACCGACCTGATCGACCACGCAGACCCGCGCCTGCGCCTCGACACCACCCTGGCCCTGAGCTGGGACGCCATCCGCGTGGTGCTCGACGACGACGACGCGCCCCTGGTGCAGACGGCCGTCGAGGCCTGCGTCGCCGAGCTCGCCTTCCGCGGCTTCAGCGCGCGCCTGGCCGACCCCAGCGGCGAGCACGAGGAGCTGTTCGTCTGGGACTCGCTCGACGCGCCCCGCTGGGATCAGCACCCCGGCCGCTACACGCGCTACGGCGACG
>Ga0164313_10004932_pt1 | contig 11828 bp, 12 predicted proteins | sample GuaBasSedimGuay4_FD_113735 | JGI IMG/M metagenome (GOLD analysis project Ga0164313, IMG submission 113735) | Subseafloor sediment microbial communities from Guaymas Basin, Gulf of California, Mexico - Guay4, Core 4569-4, 0-3 cm | ecosystem: Environmental > Aquatic > Marine > Hydrothermal vents... | reverse complement strand
CAGGCCCTGGCAAGGGATAAAGGTGTATTGGCCAAATTTTAACAGGTTTCGATTTCAACATTATGGAAGGCTGGAAGAAAGGTTTAGCAAGGATATTGAGTCTGATGAAAGTAATTTCGTTTTAAAACTCAGGTATAAATTGGGCATGAATATACCAATCAATAATAAAGTTATCACCTCAAAAACCTTTTATGCTTTAATAGGATATGAATTATTTTTCAATTTAAATGGCGATAATCAGGAATTTATTGATGACCGCACACGCTTTAATATTGGCATAGGCTATAGATTTAATGAAAAAACAGATTTGAGGTTGCAGTATGTTTTTCAAAGGAGCAGGGTCAACCTGGAAGAAAGTAATAATTCAAACGATAATATTATTCGTATTTCAGTTGTTCAGCATTTTGGTTTTGAATAGGTTTGTTAATTGTAAACTGCCCCAATTATGCTCCATTTTATTTTTGTTCCTTCTGTATCACACATTGATGAACAACCAATCTCCATTTTTTGGTTTCCTTTTAATATGTACCGTCTTTTTTTAATGACTTTACCATCATTTTCTTTCCAGCTTATCTGAACGGTTGCTTCAATCGATTTATCCGGATTTGCATTGACAATGACAATCTCTTTTCCGCAATCTCCAAACCCACACTTGCCTTTTTTTTCGATATAAACTTCTGTTGCTGCTGTGGTCATTAGATCTCCTTTAAAATCATCGGCAACTTGTTTACCTGCATCGGCAACTATAAAACTATATGTTTTCGTCTTTACGGGTTGGGGTTTATTGACAGTTTCCTTTTTAATGGGTTTATTTGATGTTTCATTATCGGCATTTACTTGATTTGTTGAAGTTGATTTATTCGCTTTTTCATCATTCTTATCCTCCATGGGAATGGTGTCAATTTGCTCTTCAATGGGGGCTCCTAAAGTTGAATCAGAAGTTTCCGTATTGGTACAACCAGTAATTATTAAAACAGAGATAGTCGTTAAAGAAAAAAATCTTAGAATTTTCATGTTTGATGATTTGATGTAAAGATAATTCATTGAAGCAATTCTCTTAAAATGGTTGTAGAATATGGTCCTTCGTTAAAAAGCAGGTCTAAAATCGAAAGGTTAGGCACAAAATCAAATTTATAATTAAAAACCTGTTGGTATGGTTTTGCATTTTTAATTTCTGGTGATTTACTAGGTTTAAAGTAGGTTCGAAAGTCACTGCATTTTATTGGCAAAGGATGCTCAGAAGTGAATTGGTAGTCTTTTTCGATGCCCAATAAAATGATTATTCGATCAGTAATTGTTTTATTTAACTCAATTAAATTTAATGGCTTACTGAAGATCAAATTCTTAATATCTTCTTCGTATTCTTCGAAAAAGGGAGAGGAATTATAAGCTGATTTGATACTTCTCCAATGTTTTAGAGGCCAGTTTTCGTCATAGCTTATTTTTATTTGGTCAATTGGAATTGTTTTTCCTTTTGTGCTTTTTATTGGAACGGATAATTCGAGCCTGCCGTTTGCGTCTAAAATACGCATTCGATTTCGGTAAGTTTGTTTTAAATATGGTTCGCAATCATCGATCCATAACTCGTTATCTGATATGAAATGCCTGAAATAGCTTACATTTCCGAAATAAGTGAGGGGTAAAATGAGGGCCTTCATCACTGCTTTGTTTTAATCATTACAATGGTTTTTTTATGCGGGAAAAACAAGGCAAAAAGCAACAGCCAGAAATCACCAGCTTATATTAATGCACGCCATTAAAAATCCGGCTCCATCTTATCCCCGTGTAGGGGTCTTTCGAGAACCAGATAAACACCGCTTTACCAACCACATGGTCTTCCGGTACAAAACCCCAAAAGCGCGAATCGGCCGAATGATGCCGGTTATCTCCCATTAGCATATAGTAATTCTGTTTAAAAGTATAAGACGTTACTTTCTCTCCATTGATGTGAATTTCTCCGTTTTTCACCTCCAGTTTATTGCCTTCATAAGCGGTAATTGCTCTTTTATAAATCGGGAGATTTGAAAGATCAAGGTCAATTACATCCCCTTTTTTGGGGATATACAAAGGACCGAAATTATCCGCTGTCCAGTTGAAATTGGGATCATTGGGAAATATAGGCATGTGGGCACCATCGTATCTGCCTTTTGGCATGCTGTATTGGGTTACTTCATTTACTACCGAAAGGTCTTTAATATCCTGGATAGAACTTACCGGCATAGATATTAAGTATGCCTGTAGTTCGTTATTGTATTGCATATCGCCCGGAGAAATATCGTATTGCTCCTTTAATATCCTTGCATTTAATTCGCCTGTGGTTTTAACAATGTATTCCATTTGGGCTCCTGATGGCAAATTGATTTTTTTTCCATTGGCGTATATTGTACCATCTATAATTTCGAAAGTATCGCCCGGCATTCCCGTACACCTTTTTATGTAATTTTCGCGTTTATCCAATGGCCGCGCCTTTATGCCGTATTTTTTAGTAAAGAAACTGCGAGCAGCTTTTTCGTATTTCCCCTTATTTTCCCAGAAATTATCTTTTTCGCCGCTTCGTTTCCAAACATCATAGGCATTACGTTGAATAATGTCATAATAATTATGGCCTGAAAGCTCGGGATCGTTAATGATAGTATCGCCGGCAGGAAAGTTAAAAACCACGGCATCTAACCGTTCTACGTCACCAAAACCGGGCAAACGGTAATAGGGAAGTGAAAACCATTCGACATACGATTGTGTTTTTTTAGTAAGCGGTAATGTATGATGCGCAAACGGAAACGAAATTGGCGTCATAGGCATGCGTGGCCCATAAGACATTTTACTAACAAACAAATAATCACCCACACGCAACGACTTTTCCATCGACGGTGTTGGAATGGTAAATGCCTCAAGTGTGAAAGTCCTGATAATTGTTGCTGCAACAACGGCAAATAAAATGGCATCGCCCCATTCTTTAAACCCTGATTTTTTTCTTTTCGACCAATCGATATTGCCGGTGTATTGCACTTTGCCGTCAAAGGCCAATTGTACCAACATATACCAGGGAAAAACAAGGGCGACAAAATAATCTTTTGACGTTCGTAATCCGAAGCTTTTAGAAAGCTCAACATTCAGGACGATTAACATTAGTAGATTAATACCTGGAACAAGAAACAGGAAAATCCACCACCATGGTTTTCCGGTAATTTTTAATACAACCAGTAAATTAATTACAGGAACAAAACCTTTCCATGTTTCTTCGTCTGCCTTTTGAAATGCACGCCAAAGTGTTACAAAATAAGTAACAATTAACGAATATAGTATTAATTGAGGTATCATAATTATTTACAGATTTAAGAGATCCCGCATTCCAAAATACCCGGTTTTTCCGTGTAAATATTCAGCCGCCAAAACAGCACCAAGTGCAAATCCCCTACGGTTTTTTGATTCGTGTTTAATTTCAATTATATCGTCTTGCGATTCATAGGTAACAACATGTGTTCCATGAACCTCACCTATTCTTTCGGATTCGATTGTAATTATCTTTTCGCCTTTTTCTTTTAATGCCCAGGATTCGTAATTTTTTTGCGTTTCCATTATGTTTTCGGCAAGTGTAATAGCCGTTCCACTAGGTGCATCTAATTTTTTTGCATGGTGCGTTTCATTGATGGTCGCCTTGTAATGATTGTATTGGTTCAACAGTTCTGCCAATCTTTTATTCATGGCAAAAAATATGTTAACACCGATACTGAAATTCGAAGCATAAAAAAACGACTGTCCTTCATCGATGGTCCTGTTTTTAATATCAATCATTTTATCGTGCCATCCGGTTGTTCCCGAAACAACCGGAATCCTGTTGTCGAAACATAAGCTAATGTTATGAAAGGCAGCTTTGGGTTGACTAAACTCAATGGCGATATCAACGTTTTCCAGGTCTTGGTTTGTTGCCTGGTGGTCGCTGTTAGCTTTTAAAACAACTTCATGTCCTTTTTTTAATAGTACTTTTTCGATGGCTTTACCCATCTTTCCGTATCCTAGTATTGCGATTCTCATATTTTATAAAAAGAAGTGGCTAAATTACAATTTCAATGTTATAGTTATTCCGGTAGTTGGAAGAATGGTTGTATAATTATCTGGAGGGCGAATAAATGGTTCGGCCCGTAGCGACAAGTCAGGGCTTATATCATATTCAAAAAAATAGGCATCAACTGAAGCATCAACAATATTTAAAATATAAACACCAACAAACATCAGGATATTCAGGTTTCTTTTTCGTTCGTAAAAATCTTTGCTATCTAAAACTTCAGTATTGGACAAATCAGGAAAGTTAATTATCGTATCGTTATTAAACCTGTTAATTGCTTCGTCTTTATATTTTACATATTCATTATTGTTTTTAATGGCAAAGCCTCCAAAAAGAATGAGACCGCCATAAATAATCGGGATTTTCCAGTAGCTTTTGTTATAAACCTGGCCCCCACCCGGAATCAGGGAAAACAATGCTGCCTTTCCGGGACTGTGATATTCAGGTAAAGAAACGGGGTTTTCCAACGAATCACTAACAATTATCACATCGCTCTGCCCGGATGAAACCAGGAAGGACAATATAAAAACGATTAATAATAGCTGCTGCTTCATCTTATAAATCGAGCGACTGCATGATTTGTGCCAATTCGTTTTGTGAACTGAATTTAATTTCAATTGACCCTTTTCCGCTCTCTTCAATTTTAAGGTTCACAGGGGTTTTAAGAAAACCGGAAAAATCTTCTTTAAACTTCTGTTGGCTGAACGAAAGCGCTTGTTGCTTTTTTCGATTGGGCTTTTTAACATCGGATTTCCCCCTTGCAAGTTCTTCAGTTTGGCGGACCGAAAGGCCTTCGGCAATAATTTTTCTTAAAAGTACCGATTGTTTTAATTCTTCTTCAACAGAAACAATTGACCGGGCATGGCCCATTGTTATTTCTTTATTGATTAAGGCTAGTTGGACTTCGGGCGAGAGTTTGAGCAAGCGGATATAATTGGTCACCGTAGATCGTTTTTTACCGATTTTCAAGCTTAATGCTTCTTGTGTAAGGTCACATTCTTCAATTAATCGTTGAAAACTTAAAGCTACTTCAATGGCGTTCAAATCTTCACGCTGAATATTCTCGACTAGTGCTATTTCGAGCATGGTCTGGTCGTTTGCAATCCGGATGTAAGCTGGAATGGTTTCCAGTCCTGCGATTTGCGAAGCCCTGAACCTTCGTTCGCCTGAAATGAGCTGAAACTGGTTACGACCAAGTTTTCGAACGGTTATAGGCTGAATAACCCCTAGCTTTTTTATCGAATCAGCCAATTGTAACAAAGGTTCCTTCTTGAATTGGCTTCGGGGTTGAAACGGATTGGCTTCGATACTCGTAATTGGGATGTCTGCAATTCCACCAACAATCTGGTTCACAGCATCGGTTCTTCTATTGGAAGTGATATCGGTTTCGGCATGTTCCAATAAAGCACTCAGCCCCTTTCCAAGTCCTCTTTTTTTAGTCATTGCTTATTTTGATAATCTTTTCTTCACCGCTGATTTTGGTCATTTTGTTTTTTTGCAGGATTTCCCTTGCAAGGTTCAGGTAATTGATCGAACCTTTCGAAGCAGCATCGTGCATAATAATGGTTTCGCCATAGCTAGGGGCCTCTCCTAATCGGGTATTGCGATGGATGATTGTGTCAAAAACCAAATCCTGAAAATGCATTTTCACCTCGTCAACCACTTGGTTAGCCAATCGCAACCGCGTGTCGTACATGGTTAGCAGTAGACCTTCAATTGCAAGGTCTGTATTTAATCTCGACTGAATAATTTTAATGGTATTCAATAGTTTTCCAAGCCCTTCGAGTGCAAAATACTCGCATTGTACCGGAATGATTACCGAGTCGGTTGCAACAAGTGAGTTAACAGTTACAAGTCCCAGCGATGGGGAGCAATCGACAATGATAAAATCATAATCATCTACAATTGGAGCAAGTGCTTTTTCCATCATATATTCCCGTTGTGGAATATTGATCATTTCAATTTCTGCACCCACTAAATCGATATGTGCCGGGATTAAATCCAGGCCCGGGTTTTTAGTTTTGATTATAATGTCTTTTATCTGTGCATCGCCAACCAAACACTCGTAAATACTTGTTTTAACCGATTTTGGGTCAACCCCAACACCTGATGTAGCATTGGCTTGCGGGTCGGCATCGACAAGTAAAGTGTTAAATTCCAAAACACCTAGTGACGCCGCCAGGTTTATAGCTGTTGTGGTTTTGCCCACACCGCCTTTTTGATTTGCAACCGTAATTATTTTTCCCATAACTAAATATCAATACTCGTTCCTATCTCCAATAAAATCAGTTTTCTGCCATATTCCGCAAAATGTTCAACGGCTTTTTCTGTATCTATTTCAATGTAAGGAAACGTATTATAATGCATTCCTATTATCCTATCGCACGATAAAAATCCAGCAGCTTTAGCAGCATCCTGGTAGCCCATTGTAAAATTATCCCCAATCGGAAGAATAGCTACTGAAAGCTGGAATTCTTCAGCAATCAATTTCATATCGTAGGTCAAAGCCGTATCTCCAGCAAAGTAAACGATTTTTCCGGCGGCTTCAATTACAAAACCTCCCGGGTTTCCACCATAAGTGCCATCGGGTAAAACGCTGGAATGGACAGCATTAACATACTTAACCGAAAAATTGTCGAAAACTTTTTTGCCACCGTGGTTCATCGGGTGCCCATTTGCATGGCCTTTCTGTTCGAACCAACTTACAATTTCAAAATTTGAAACAAGGATGGCATCATTTTTTTGTGCCAGGTAAAGCGCATCCGCAACATGGTCTTCATGGCCATGCGAAATCAGGATATAATCAGGTTTTAACTGATCGATATCAATAGCTGCGGCTAATGCATTAGGTCTGATAAAAGGGTCGATAAGGATATTGGTTCCGTTAAAAGACAATCCGAAACACGCATGTCCGTAAAATGTAATTTTCATGATTTATATGTTTAAACCCTGAAACCAGGAACCGAGTTCAAGGCAGGCAAATTCAGGGTGATTATTCAAGGCTTTAAATTTACGATGTTCAACGAAGAAATTAGAGAAGGACGGCTATAAATAATTCACAATTTATTAAGGGATAAATTTATTAACAATACTTATCAAACCTATTAATTTTTATTAATTTTGTAACCATGTATAATGTTGTGTAATTGGGTTATGAAAAATTATTATTTAATTTCAGAAGTTGCTGAAATATTGGGTAAAAGTACTGAAACACTTAGAAGGTGGGATAGAGATGGTAAATTAACCGCAGTAAGAGAGCCTATGAGTAATTACAGGGTTTACAGAAAGGATCAGCTACAACTATTTCCGGAATTTAGGGAATTAATGAATAACAACACTGTTGGAAACTTTGTTAAGCCTAACAGTAATTATTCTGTTCTTGAACTGTTTGCCGGAGCCGGGGGATTGGCAATAGGACTGGAAAAGGCAGGAATTAAATGTGTGGCATTAAATGAAATTGATAAATGGGCTTGTCAAACGCTAAGGGAAAACAGACCGAAATGGAATGTTTTAGAAGGGGATATAAAGGACTTTAGCTTTGCTGATTATAGAAGCAAAGTAGATATTGTAACTGGGGGTTTTCCATGCCAGGCGTTTAGCTATGCCGGAAAAAAACTAGGACTAAAGGATGCAAGGGGAACATTGTTTTATGAATTTGCAAGAGTTGTTAAGGAAGTTAAGCCCATCATTTGTATTGGCGAAAATGTCAGGGGACTTTTGAGCCACGAAAAGGGAAAAACACTTGAAGGAATGATTTCAATTTTAGATGAGATTGGATACAATGTTGTTTCTCCGGTTCGGGTGTTAAAAGCGATTAATTATAATGTACCGCAAAAACGAGAACGATTAATTTTAGTAGGAATTAGAAAAGATATTGACCTTGAATATAGTTATCCAATGCCCTATGAGAAGGTTTATAACTTAAGAGATGCGTTAAAAAAAGGCGAGTTATTTGATTCAGATGTTCCGTTGTCAAAAGGAACTGCATATCCGGAACATAAAAAAAGAGTGCTTGATTTGATTCCTCAAAAAGGGTATTGGCGCGATTTACCCCTGGATATTCAAAAAGAGTATATGCAGAAAAGTTTTTATTTAGGAGGGGGGAAAACAGGAATGGCAAGAAGAATTGGCTGGGATGAACCATGTTTAACATTAACTTGCAGTCCGGCTCAAAAACAAACAGAAAGATGCCATCCGGAGGAAACTCGGCCTTTTACAATCCGTGAATATGCAAGGATTCAAACTTTTCCGGATAAATGGAAATTTGAAGGTTCTATATCACAGCAGTATAAACAAATTGGAAATGCTGTTCCTGTTAATTTAGCAAAGGAAATAGGGTATTCAGTTGTTAAATTCTTAAACAAGTATTATGATAATAATCAAGAAGTTTTGGCTTCAATATCTTTTGACAAAGCATCAATGGTTTCATCTAATACCTTCGTCCCATCAACTTCGAGCGCAACTTCACCAAATGCATCAATAAGATCGAAGTAGAATTCTTCCTTTCCAGTTAAGCGGAACCAAAAATCTTTACCAATAATTACGGGATATTTTTCATTAATCCTTTTATAATGAGAACTTAACTCATGAGTATCCCCATAAATTACACCAACAATCATATCGTTTATTCCTATATTCAAATTATTGGTTCTGGCTAAATTTCTGATACCTTTAAAATGTTGAAAAATTGTTTCAACATCATCATAATTAATTGTGTTTGGTCCGGACTTTAACTGACAATATTTTTTTCTTCCGTAATTGAATCAAAAAATTCAATATCAATCCCTGGGGTGGTAGATCCAAACCCCTCAAATAATTCACTTATCAACTTTTGAATCCTCATCCCAAAAGAAGTGTTTATCGATGAACCTAAAACCCGGGGTAAAACAAGAGCTTCTGCAATACTTCTGGAGTTGTCATTTCCTTTTAGGAATTTGGCCAAATATTTATAAAGAAAAGGATTGACATTATAATTAGATAGTTTTCCAGCTTTTTTGCAGGCAGTTGTAATATGAGCATCTACAATTTCATTTTTGAAAAATATTTTTGCCTTCTCCAGAAGAATTACACGTTGCGATTCTTTCATTCTTCAAATGTAAGAATTCAATAGGAATAACCTGTAAACATTGTATTTGAAAACTTGATTTCTGAATTTGCATGAACCTTCAGAACATTGTAATTCTTGTCATTAGTGGCTGTTTTTCATATTTACTCCACAGAATATAGAGCCTTACAAACAACTCCACATGAAAGCTTTACACCAAATCTACCCCCGAAAAAGTAGGCAACGACCGGTCTATTTTTTTCAACAAACCCTGAAGTACTTTACCCGGGCCAACCTCGGTATATTCAGTCATGCCATCCGCAATCATTTGCTGCATGGTTTGTGTCCATTTAACTGGTGAGGTGAGTTGGGCTACCAGGTTCTTCTTAATAACGGAGGGGTTATTTACCGCCGCTGCAGTTACATTTTGATACACAGGACAGATAGGGTTTGATACAGAAACCTCATCTATAGCCGCCGCAAGCTCTTTGCGGGCAGGTTCCATCAGGGGCGAATGAAAAGCGCCGCCAACCGGTAACAATAGCGCCCGCCTGGCACCTTCGGTCTTTAAAATCCCTACAGCTTCGTTTACAGCTTCTACGCTTCCCGAAATAACAATCTGGCCATTGGTGTTGTAATTTGCTGGCACCACAATTCCGTGGACTTTACTGCAAATATTTTCAACGACTGAATTATCTAAACCCAAAACCGCAGCCATGGTTGATGGTATAATTTCACAGGCTTTTTGCATGGCATTGGCCCGTTTGGCAACCAGTTGTAGCCCGTCGCTAAATGTAATTGCTTTGTTGGCTACCAATGCCGAAAACTCACCCAACGAGTGCCCGGCAACCATATCGGGATTAAATTTATCGCCCATTACAGCAGCCAAAATAACCGAATGCAAAAATATAGCAGGCTGTGTAATTCTTGTTTGCTTTAGTTCTTCATCGCTTCCGTCGAACATCGTTTTGGTAATTTCGAAACCGAGAATGTTGTTTGCTTCTTCAAACATTTTTTTGGCAAGGGAACTGCTTTCATAAAGTTCCTTACCCATTCCGCTATATTGCGATCCTTGTCCGGGGAAAACGTATGCTTTCATATTATTTTGGTTTTATTTGGGCGAAAATAATGAAAATTGAGGTTGAGTTGGATTTTGTTTTTGCTACTAAACATTTTGGCCATGTTAAAAATGTAAGTTGAAGATTCTAAAATATAATCATCCCCATTTTGCCAATCAACAATTAATCCTTACTTTGGTAATCGTAATCCTACATCACCTCGGAATGATCGCTTTAACCAATTTTCCAGGATTTTTTTTAAAACTGTTTAAACTATTTTTTGAAGGTTCTGTATCTACCTGTGTATTAACGAATTACCCTCCCCCATTAAGCAAATCCAACCGTAATCGGTTTTTTACCTTAAAAGCAAATCCGCTACCTTTTCACTTGGGTATTACTTTCATTAAAAGAAGCCCAGATATTGTTTTAAAACACAATAAAACCCTCTTTTTAACCGGAAAAAATAAATTTGTTTAATACGGCACATCCCCATCCGGGATGTGCACCTTAACCCGGGACCTTGTTTTTAGTTTTGTTTGACAAACTAAAGGCATGCATATCTGCACCATTTCCCTACCCGGACATTACTGGCATTTGCCTGCTAACGGAAAGGAAATAGACACTAAAAAAATGATATTAACCAAATAAAAAAGATAAATTGAAAACAAGAAAAACAATAATTTCAATATTGACATTGCTTTTGCTATGTTCAATAAATGCTATGGCCCAGGATGGTTTTAGAAAAAACCCCTATATCCTGCTAAAAGAAAATTCGGTTACGATAATGTGGCAATTGTACAATCCGCAACAAAGTACATTCAGCTATAAAAAGACCAGTGATAACACATTTACAAACATTGCAATTAATGAAAACGACTATACCGCCAACGAACTGTACAAATATGAACTCAGCGGACTTGAATACGGTACATTATATGAATTTAATGTGGTGTTGGCCGATGGGAACGTTGATGATGGCTCGTTTATAAACCATCCCGATCCGGGTACACAAGAAATAAGCTTTTATGGATATGGTGATACCAGGGGTGATACCTCAGTAAATTCCCCTCCTTTTCATGATCAGGTTTGCGAAAAAGTTGTAGCTGAAATTGTAGATGATGCTGATTCACAAACCTTGATTATTCATGCTGCAGATTGGAATTATGACGATACTGAGGAAATGTGGGACAATCAATATTTTTATAAAGCCGATGCAAATGCCGTAGAATTAAGATCACGTATTGGTGTTGTAGGGTGTATTGGAAACCATGAAAAAGACGGACAAGAAGAGGAAGCCGAAAACTATAGAAAATACTGGCCCTACGACTATCCGTTTTATAGTCCGCCGATTGATACTGGTAAATTTTGGTATTCTTTCGACTATGGACCGGTACATTTTTGTTTTGTAGATCAGCGAAACCAATACACACCAATCTCAGAAGATCAAAAAGATTGGGTAGAAGATGACCTGGCATCCTCTGACAAACATTGGAAAATTATGGTTTTTCATCCTCCGATTTATACAAAAGCAAAAGATCCGGGTAGCTATAACGATGAGAAAGCTTTCTTTGATGAAATTTTAAACGACCCTGAAACTTATGGAGTAAATTTGGTAATTGTCGGACATGTTCATGACTATTCGAACTGGTTGGTAAACGGGGTG
>Ga0164313_10004931_pt1 | contig 11828 bp, 11 predicted proteins | sample GuaBasSedimGuay4_FD_113735 | JGI IMG/M metagenome (GOLD analysis project Ga0164313, IMG submission 113735) | Subseafloor sediment microbial communities from Guaymas Basin, Gulf of California, Mexico - Guay4, Core 4569-4, 0-3 cm | ecosystem: Environmental > Aquatic > Marine > Hydrothermal vents... | reverse complement strand
GGGCGTCAGCCCCAGGAATACGGTACAGGATAAATATCCAGCCGCGAAGCGGCGACAGACAATCGGAAGCTGATGGCTGCGGCTCACGCCGCAGCCGCAATCTGTCGCCCTTTCAGGGCTCCGGCATATTTGGGTGCCTACTACCTGGGGCTGACGCCCCAGGCTATGAATATGTCGCCGCTTCGCGGCTCGACAGATCCATCGAGAAGAGTCTCGAGAATCTGAAACGAGCGAGTTTCTTTGCGGTGCGGGCTCAACCGGGCATCCAGTGCTTCTTCATCCAGGCGATCGTTTTGTTGAGATTCAAGGTCTCCGCAAATTCAACCATGTACGGAATCTTCTCGACATCATCCATCGGGATCGAGACCTCCGGTGGGAAAACCGGTGCGAGGCGGTGGTATCGATCCCGCAACATCTGATGGCACTGATAGTCGGCAATTCCCGATGCACCGTCGAGCATGAGGCTGACCAGCGGTTTGGCCCACTGGAAATAACCCCAATCCAGAGCCTTCCCCCTGATGTAGAACAGGCTGGTGCCGGTTCCGAGGGACAACAGCACGACCTCGTTCATATTCGTGGGGGGGTTGAAGTACCGCTCGTCCTGGGTCTGCGCGAGGGCACACATCGATGGATTGCTTGCGTAGACGCCGCCATCGACGTAGCCGTCGACGGCCGGGAAGTAGGTGGGCGCCGCCGCGGTATAGAGTCCGACCTCGTAGGCAAGCGCACGGCGGTCGTTGTTCCGCCCCTTGAAGTTGTGAAAGAGCTTCGGTTTCCACGTCCTCTTGCTCTTGTCCGGGTGTTCGTTGTCGAGGTCGAACGCCGTGATCAGAACGTGTTTCTCGAGCTGCCCTAATGTGGTGGTCTCACCCAGAACCCTTTTGAACACACGGCGCATCGGCGCGGTCTTGTAGTCGGCGCCCCTGAGCTTTCCGAGGTCCAGCAGATCATCCAACCACGAGTCGTCAAAGATCTTGGGGCCGTCGAGCTCGTAGAGGCCGCGAATCTCGTCGAGGTCCAGGCCGCGCGCGATGCCGAGGGCCACGAGACCTCCCGTCGACGTCCCAGCGATGAGGTCGACCTTGTCGAGGAAACCTCCCAGCCCCTCCTTCGCCGCCAGGCGCTCCATGATCACCGTGGAGACAATCCCCCTAATGCCGCCACCATCGATCGATAGAACACGGTACTTTGCCATCGGTCACCTCCGCGAGCTCTGGTTTATCACTCGACGATTTTACGCATACCAGCACTGCCTAGCCCGCACTTCACCGTGTTACCATCCGCCGCGTACGCCGATGGGTTCGAGAGGAGCATCATCGTGAAAGTTACCAAAATATTGACCGTGCTCGCGGCAGTGGCTGTATTTGCCGGCTCGGATGCCCGCGCACAGGAGCAGCCGGATCTGCGGAAAATGGCGGAAGGAATGAAGCGAAACCAGGAGGAGCTGCGGCTTTACACCTGGGATTCGAAGATCGTGTTCGAGGTCGACGGCATCCAGAAGAGGGTCGACCGGTACAACGTACGGTATGTCATGGGCGGCATGGTGGAGAGAATACAGATAAGCAGCGAGGTGGACAAGAAAAAGGTCCGGCGTCCGGATGGAAAGAAACTGTCCAAGAAGGAGCGGGAAACGGCCCGCGAATTCGTGATGGAGGCCAAACAGCAGGTCGATGCATACCTGAACCCGCTCTTCGCGGAAAAGGCTGTCGCCACGGCCCTCGTCACGACCGACGAGGGGACGCTCCGTCTCCAGTCCCGTAATGTCGTCACAACGGGCGACTCGGTTGAGATCAATATCGTGCAGGCCACGCGACAGCCCAAGACCCTCGAGGTCCGGACCATGATCGGAGGTTCGCCGGTCGAGCTCGAAGTGAGCTTTGATTCCATCGATTACGGCCCCAACTACCCGGCACGCTCGATCACCACGACCGTCTGGGAGGGGATCGAGCTCAAGATCATCACCGAGAACTCGAATTACGCCAAAGGGATCGACCGGTAGGAAGCTGTTAGGTATTAGCTCTTACAAAAGTCGGATAGCTGTCATCCTGAGCCTTCCAGGGCCCTTCGGGCCGACAATACAAGAAATGACAACGGGTAGCCGGCCCGTGATCGGTATCGCTATCGGTATCGCAATCGCTATCGATGGGCCCCGTACCAATCCGGCCATTCGATAGCGATACCGATAGCGATACCGATAGCGAGCTGCCGGGTTGGGTCGTATCAATCGATGGACAACCCGAAGTAACGAAAGACGTTGGCGCACTCGAGGCAGTGGCGCGCGTGCTTCCGCCACCGGTGGACGTACCGTGACCGCGGAGGGACCATAGCCAGAATCGCCGGGTTGACGTGGGCACCAGTCTTGCTGATTTTCGGGACACGCCGGTGGCGTGTGACGAAATCGGGTTCCGCTGCGCGGCTCATGATCTCGTCGAGGGCCTTCCGACCGCCGGGGTTCTCCGCCTTCCCGCTCATGTAGTCGTTCCTTTGTATCCCCTCTCTCACCCGAGTGTACCTCGATTCCAGAAAACCCATTCCCATCATTTGTGTAACGTTTTCCGGCTACGGCGGTAGTCTCTTTGGGAGCACAAAAGTGGCAATGACCTTCGAACAGCTCTACGAGACCTACTTCACCAATGTTTTTCGCTTTGCGCTGTGGCAAACCCGAGACCGGAGCGAGGCTGAGGACGTGGCCTCGGAAACCTTTGTACGCGCCTGGGCCCGGCGCAGTCAGCTGCGAACCGACACACTGAAGGCCTACCTGCTGGCGACTGCGCGTAACGTTTTTCTCGATCAACGAGGAAAGGCCAGGGGTCACGCGGAGCTCTCCGAAGAGCTGCCCGACGGCGCGCCCAATCCGCAACAACAGGCGAATGCGCGAATCGAGCTTGAGCGCGTCAACGGCGCGATGGCAAAATTATCCGAAACGGATGGCGTGGCGTTAATCCTTAGAAGCGAGCACTCACTCCCCTACTCCGAGATCGCGCGAGTCCTCGAGATCTCGGAGGGAGCCGCCCGAGTCAAGGTCCACCGCGCACGCCGAAGGCTCCTTGCGGAGCTGATAAACCACCAAGGAGGTGCATGATGGAACCGAGCCGAAACGTGATCCTCGATCTGCTGCCGCTCTATCTGGCGGACGAGGCAAGCGAAGACACCCAAACCCTTGTCAAGGAACACCTCGATCGGGATCCGGATCTCGCTCAACTCGCCCGGCAGTGGAACGACCGGCTCCCCGACCCTCCGCCCGCTCCAGTCAACCCCGACGCCCAGGCCGTGGCCTTCACCGAAGCCAAGCGTCAAATAGCGAATAGGGTGATCACCCTGGCTGCTGTGCTCACCATCGGAATCCTCGGCGTGGCCGGAACGGCTTTGATGGGTGCGATGTTCTTGATCGCTCGGTAAAAAAGAGACCCGCCCCGGCGGGGGGCGCCCTTGGAAATTCGTCGTCGAGGGTGTTGTAGCGGAACTTGTTGTCTGTCGCCGCTTCGCGGCTCGTTCTAACCATCACGACGAAACTCGGGAGTTACTTGAGCGTGCGGGCTACACCTCGATGCTGGACCCTGTTTGGAAGCGGTGCAGGGTTTCCCCCATCACTCCTTCGAGGACGCCGTACGCCTTCTCGCCCGTGCAGTGGCCGGAGTAGACGGGCCCCTGCACCTTCTCCATGATCTGCCGGCCGATCTCCCGAACCTCGGAGCGACTGGCGGCCATGGAGTTGTAAAACGGCAGGCCGATGAGGTGGAAGCCGCCGAAGACTGCCTTGATAGGGACCCTCGGGAACTGGGCTGTGGCGGCGTCGATGAGATTGAGGATGCCGTGGTGTGAGCAACCGGAGAACACGACCATCCCGTCGGCCTCGTGCACCACCATCATCAGCTCGTGGTCGAAGGGATCGGGAACGAGGCCACCGTCCGATTCTACGAAGAGCCGGTCGTTTCCACGAGGACGCCCATGCGCCGAGCCGATGGCGGTCAACAGGTAAACGCCTGGCGCGATCACGCGCATCTCGCTGACAAACTCGATTCGATCCGAAAACCGATCGAGAAGATCGAGGTCAATGCCGACGGGCCGCTTGATCACCGCCAGCGCCTTGAACCAGCGACCGGCGAGGGGGCTTTGGCGCAGGTAGACGGTGGCTCGAGTGTTGGCCTCGAGGAAGTGCTCGAGACCGCCTCCGTGATCGAAGTGTTGGTGGGAGACCACCGCCACATCAACCTCCGAAATGTCGATCCCAAGCGCGGCGGCATTGCTCGCAAACTCGGCCGACGCCCCCATATCGAAAAGAACCCGGGTGCCGTTCAGCTTGACGTCCAACGACAGGCCAAACTCCGGCTGCAGATCATTGCGACCCTCCAGCCGCGTATTTTCGATCAGCGCTGTCACTCGCATGGCGACCTCCGCAGGCTCCTATTTTACACTCCCCTCTGACGTCACCGCGTCGCGCCCCAAGGCGGTGACCCATGCGGATCATACTCACCCCCATGAATCAGGCTGACGAGGCATTCGTACCCGTCCCCGTTCCCGATGCTTGGAGGACGCACAAACTAGAATCCTAACGAGTTGCTGATGAACGCCGTACCTTCAGACGCCGTACGCTGAGATCCTGGGACGGGAACGGGAACGGGGACGGCTTGAACCTGAGCCATGGGGCAGGCAAGATGCGGGTTAACCTCGCACCAAGTCCTTCGCCAGCTCCTCCACCCCCTGCACCGTCAGCGGGTACATGGGAAAGAGCCGGCGGATGAGCCTGATCGACGGGGCGGACCAGGAATCCTCGCCCATCGGGTTCAACCAGGCACAGTGTTTGAAGTGGTCGCGGATCCTCTCCAGATATTCCACACCGGGCCGCTCGTTGCGCTCGGTGTAGTCGATTGCCCCGAAGCGGTCGGTGAGCTCTCCCGGGTACATATAGGCATCGCCCACCAGCACGAGTCTCGTCGAGCGGTCGAATCGGCGGAAGAGATCGGCAAGCGGGATCTTCTCGGAGAACCTCGCATTGCCATAAACCCTCTCGTAGATGGTGTTGTGGAAGTAGACATGGTCGAAGTGCTTGAAGTGGCGCGCCTGGTGGGCGGCCGAGAAGAGGGTGTCCACCAGGTGCTTGAACGGCCACATCGACCCGCCGATGTCCATGGCAAGAACGAGACCCAACCGGTTCTCGCGCGGCGGCTTGAAGACCAGTTCGAGCTCGCCGCCGAAGCGAGCGGTGCGGTCGATGGTGTCTGAAAGGTCGAGCTCGTCGGCCGGCCCCACCCGCTCGAGCGCCCGCAGCTTCTTCAAAGCCACGCTCAGCTGCCGCGTGTCCAGCACCAGGTCTTTCCGGTGCTCCTGGAAGCGGCGCTCTGCCGCCACCTGAACCGCAGAACCCGCCCCGTGCTCGCCACCGACGCGGATCCCGCCCGGGTGCGTGCCGGAGTGGCCGAAGGGGGAGGTTCCGCCGGTGCCGACCCAGCGGTCGCCGCCATCGTGCCGCTCCTTCTGCTCCTCGAGCCGTCTCTCGAACTCCGCCCGCAGGGCGTCCACATCAACCGCATCCAGCACCTTCCGCCAGGCCGGGTCGATGGCATAGGGCGGGGCGGGATTTTCAAGCCAGTCCCACACCTCTTTTTCGATCGCGGCGATCTCGACCTCCAGCCCCTCGAAATGGGCGGCAAAGCAGAGATCGAAGTCGTCGAGCTCGCTCTCGTCCTTGACCAGGATGCCGCGGGCGAGCGAGTAGAAGCCGATCAACGACGAGCCGTGCAGCCCGCGCGCGAGACCGTCGATCACGGTCAGCCACTGCTGCGGGGTGACTGCCAGCCCGTGACCCCGGAGACGGTAGAAGAACGACAGGAAGATCCCGGCGTGGTCTGCGTCCCGCACTACCTCAGCCATCATCCGAGGGCCACCTGCCGCCGGAACCGGCTTCCGCCCTGGCGACTGCTTCCACGTCCTCCTCCTTCTTGATCAGGGCGCCGAGGAACGGGATCTCCTTGGCAATGTGGCCGGGCTGGACGCCGGCGGCCAACAGCGCCCCAATCCAATCGACGAGCTCCGAGGTCGAGGGCCTCTTGCGCAATCCCTTGACCTCGCGCAGCCAGTAGAACCTGGCCAGGCACTGCTCGAGCAGCGTGTCACCGATTTCCGGGTGGTGGACACGGACGACCCGGGTCATGAGCTCCGCATCCGGAAACTCGATGAAGTGGAAGATGCAGCGGCGGAGAAACGGATCCGGCAGTTCCTTCTCGGCATTGGAGGTGATGACGACGATCGGACGATGCGCCGCCGCGTAGCTGTCGCCCGTCTCGGTCACCGTGAACTCCATGACGTCAAGCTCGTGCAGCAGATCGTTGGGAAACTCGAGGTCCGCCTTGTCGATCTCGTCAATCAGGAGCACCACCTGTTGCTCGCTGGTGAGCGCCTTTCCGAGAGGTCCGAGCCGGATGTACTGGCGGATGTCGGACACGTCGTGATCGCCGAAGCGGCTGTCCTGCAGTCGCTTCACCGTGTCGTAGACATAGAGCCCGTCGGCCGCCTTGGAGGTGGATTTGACGTTCCAGGCGATCAGCTCGAGCCCGAGATCCTCCGCCACCGCGGTCGCCAGCAGTGTCTTGCCCGTCCCCGGTTCGCCGCGAACAAGAAGCGGTCTTTGGATGGCGACCGCGACATCGACCGCGTGGCGAAGCTCCGGCGAGGTGATGTACGTCCCGGTACCTGAGAATCGGTTGAAGTCATGACTCATGTAAGGCTCCCTTTTCAGCTTGGCCGCCATTCTACTGGATGTTACTGCGGGCACTGCTATCGTGACCCCATGAGCTCTCCAATAAGTCGCGTCGCCCGAGTCGAGCTCTTCCACGTGGCGATCCCGCTGCCGGCGACCTTCCGTCCGGCCTGGATCCCCGGGATGCCGTCAAATGAGAACCGTTTCACGCTGGTCAAGGTGACCACCGACGATGGGGTCGAGGGATACAGCGCAGGCCCCGCCATCGGCCGCGAGCGGGCCGGGCTCGGAGACGTGCTCGGGCCGTATCTGCTCGGCGAGGACGCCACCGACATCGCACTGATCCAGCAGCGTTTACGTGAGATTTCATACCTGGGCTGGCGCAACTGGTGGATCGAACCGGCATTCTGGGACATCAAGGGCAAGATCGAGGGGAAACCGGTGTACGAGCTACTTGGCGGTGCGCCGTGCACCGTGCGGCTGTACGCCTCCACCGGCGAGGTGAAAGAGCCCGGGGCAAGGATCGAGGAGGTGGAGGCCCGCCTCATCGAAGGGTTCTCCACCGTCAAGCTCCGGGTCCACGATTTCGACGAGGCGGTGGACATCCGGCAGGTCACGGAGACCGCTCGGGCGGTCAGCGACCGGGCGAAGATCGCGGTCGACGCCAACCAGGGGTGGCGAGTCACGATCGTCGGTGACTCGCCACTGTGGGACCTGGAGCGGGCCAAGCGATTTGCCGACGCCTGTGCCGAAGTCGGGGTAGCCTGGATCGAGGAGCCTCTCGCCATGGATGCGTACGAGGAATTGAGTACGCTCACCACGTACAGCCGGGTGCCTATCGCTGGCGGTGAGCTCCACAGCTCCGGCTTGCCCGAGCTGCGATCGATGATCGAGCGTCGTTGCTACGACATTTTCCAGCCGGATGCTCTGTTCACCGGCGGCATCGCTCAGACATGGGAGGTGATCCGGCTGTGCCGGGAGCACGGTCTCGCCTACTCGCCCCACACCTGGACCAACGGCATCGGCTTTGCGGTCAACCTGCAGCTCTTCGCCGCCAGCGGTTACGCGGATGAGCGGGAGCTCGAGTACCCGCTGGCGCCGCCGGGGTGGACGGTCGAGGCCCGCGACGGCATCCTCGAGAATCCATTCCACCATCACCGGGGATCCCTCGAAACGCCGACCACCCCGGGCCTTGGGTTCGAAATCGACCGCAGAGCGCTCGCCCGATGGGGAAAACGTTTCTTTGTCATGGATCGAAAACGACTGATCTGGTTTTCGCTCAGACACCGCGGCATCAAGGCATCGAGGGCGATCGACCGGATTCGCCGCCAGCGGCTCCGGGATCCTGCAGGTCGGGCCGAGGTGTGATTTTCGTCGCCCGGGTGTCCAAGCTATCGTTGGTGGAACCCGGACCTGCAAGCCAGTCTTTGCCCTCTGCAATGAGAACTCCAGGAGGTCTCCAAATGAATTCCTCTCTGCTTCGATCTTTGACCGTCGGGCTGACCATCGTTTTCAGCGCATCGGCGGTCTTCGGCCAAGGGGGGCCGACGTCTCGACCACAGCCCGGGAGGGGTCTGGTCCGGAATCTCCCCGGTGCGTACCAGGGCTACACGGTCGTGGCGCCGCTTCGATCGACCTCGACCTACCTCGTCGATATGGAAGGCGAGGTGGTTCACGAATGGGAGAGCGAGTACACACCCACCTTCGGTCTTCACCTCCTCGCCAACGGGAACCTGCTACGAGCCGGACACGATCCCAGCAATCCCCATTTTGAGGTAGGCGGCCAGGGCGGCATCGTCCAGGAGATCGCATGGGATGGAAAGGTCGTCTGGGAGTTCATGTACTCCAACCGTCATCACGTCCAACATCACGACATCGAGCCCATGCCAAACGGAAACGTCATGCTCCTCGCATGGGAGAGGAAGACCACACGCGAGGGTTTGATGGCGGGTCGTGATCCGAAACTGCTCGCAGGAACCGGCCTGTGGCCCGAACACCTGGTCGAGATCCGACCGCTGCGGCCGAAGGGTGGAGAGATCGTATGGGAGTGGCACCTCTGGGACCATCTGATCCAGGATCGTGACCCCAGGCTCAGGAGCTTCGGAAAAGTAGAGGAGCATCCGGAGCTCGTGAACATCAACGGAGATTCCGGACATCGGCGTGAGTCGGATGAGGAATTATCCCAGCTGCGGGCGCTCGGCTATATCGTCGATTCTCCGAGTGCAACCGATCGACAAAACGATAGCGCCAATCAAAAGAGCGACTGGAACCACGCAAACTCGGTCTCCTTTAACCCGGGGCTCGACCAGATCGCCCTCAGTGTCCTCCGCTTCAGCGAGATCTGGATTATCGATCACAGCACGACAACCGAGGAGGCCGCCGGTCACAGTGGCGGGACCGGCGGTCGAGGCGGAGACCTCCTGTACCGCTACGGTAATCCTCAGACCTACCTCGGAGCGGGGTTCGCGGACCAACAGCGGCTCTTTAATCAACACGACGCACGTTGGATTCCTGACGGTTGGCCGGGCGCCGGCAACCTGACGGTGTTCAACAACGGCCGGGGACGGCCGGACGGAGAATACTCCTCGGTCGACGAGATACGGTTGCCGAGAAACGGCCACGGAAGGTTCGAATCGAAGGACGGCGCTTCCTTCGCAGCGGCCGAGCAAGTGTGGTCATTCGCCGGTTCAAACACGGCGCGCATCTTCTCGGAGCACATCTCCGGCGCCGAGCGTTTGCCGAACGGAAACACTCTCGTCTGCATAGGCGAGCACGGGCGGATCTTCGAAATCACCCCGAAATTCGAGATTGTCTGGGACTTCATCAACCCGATTGCCGGCGAAGTACGCGAACAGCTCCCACCGTGGCTCCCCCCATCAACTACCGGGGCACCGATGGAGATGAATCCATATGGATTGCTACGGGCCAGCCGAATCCCCTGGAATCATCCAGGTCTCGCCAGGCTCGCGAAAACCGGCGGCAATTAGTTGTCCTCGTCCAAACGCGGCGAGAAGAGCGGGTTAATATAATAGGGACCGTGGGTTGGATCGAACCGGCAGGGAGTACGGCGCCTTGGCGATTAACGCAGACATCGAGGACCTGGCTGTCACCGAGTTCATGATGATGCTGGCGCAAAGCCAGAAAACGGGCCAGCTCACCATCGAGCGCGGGGACGACCGGGTCAAGCTCGCCTTCAACGACGGAGCCATAGTCTACGCCGCGTCGACCGGAGTACGGGAAACGGTCGGAGCGATGCTCATTCGCCGTGAGCTCATCGACGACGACCAACTCCAGGAGGCCCTTCTGCGCCAGCAACGGACCGAGGAGGTCGCCCTCCTGGGGCAGATACTCGTCGAAATGGAGGCGGTCGAGATCGAGGACCTCATCCAGGTGGTGTACCTCCAGTTCCAGAACGTCGTCCGCGAGGCCCTGATGTGGTCAGAGGGGCACGCGGAGTTCATATCAATGGACATACCGGACCTCGGGAACGTGCGGGTCGATCCCCGCGAGATCATCCTCGAGGAGGGGATCGTCACCGAGCGCCTCCTGCTCGGGGGCGCCGCGGAACATGACGAGGCGACCGATCACGCCGAGAAAACGGATCAACCGGACGGCCTGCGCGCCACTCTTTCCGAAATGCGAGAGAACTCCCTGGCGATCACGTCCGAGATGGCCGCGGCGATCCTCGGCGGCGCGCAGGATCTGGTGCACCGGGGGGTTCTATTCGCGGTCTACGAGGATGCGCTCGGCATCGTCGGGGGGTTCGAGGTCGGTGGTAGCAGCTCCTCGATGACCAGGGCCGGGCATCGTTTAGAGCGCCTCTCGGGAGAGGACTCTGTCTTCGCGTGGGTCATCGATGAGGGCCGCAGCTATCGCGGCAGGCTAAGAGACGGGGAGGGAAACCGCCCCTTGAGAGAGCTGCTCGGGGACGGCGAGACGGACGAGGTGATTGCCATCCCGGTCATCGTTGGTGGCAGGGTCGCGGCCGTTTTCTACGGCGACAACGGGGTCGATGGTGGTCCGATCGGAAACACCGGCGACCTCGAAAGAGTGGTTGCGGCGGTGGCTCGCGAGATGGGCAGCCGCCGTAATGGAGCCGCGCTGAAGCGCGAGTGATCTAGCCAACATTTCTCACCGGGTTTCGTGACGAGGACGGCGTAGGGTAGTCAGATGTTGGGATTTTCGCGGATCGGGCGACGCAGGCGTAGTCGCACTACGTTGAGGAGCACGATATGCGAAAAGCACGACAGATGGCTGCCCTTCGCCGTCCGTAGTAGACACCCGGTGAGAAGTGTGGGCTAGGGCACAGTTCGGCCCCGCCGTTTCGCGGTAGCCTGCGGGCGGGGAATCACATGACAAACGTTTTTCGTCGTTTCGGTCTCTGCGGGCTCGCCGCCGCACTTTTCGTCGGATCAGCCGGTGCCGGCAACTTCGACGACTCGCTGCGACCGGAAATTGTTGTCGCGGATGCGGCGTCGGGCTGCCCTTCGGTGGAGGGAGCCTTCGTGGCACTTCTCAACCCCGGACGCGGGATGTTGCTGTTGTCGGCGGCGCCGTTCCCCGGCGGCCGGGTCATCGGTGATGCGCGTGGGGGCGCTATCGATGTGACCTTGCCCGGAACCGGCACCTGGAAGCTCGATAGCGCTGGTTCGAGCCGCGGTCAGGTGCCCCTTTGGGGCGCAATCTACCCATTCCTGGCCATGAGCGGCCACGGCTGCGTCGGTTTTGACAGGCGGCACTGGTCGTCGGAAGGCGACCTCGTCACCTATCTGCGGTGGCTGGTCGAGGGAATCTATTTGGAGCTGCCGGCCGAGGAGCGACTCCGGCGCCCCGACTTCAGGTTATCCGACCGCCTGGTGAGCCTGCGGGTGGAACGATCCGGCTATGGTGCGATCCGACTCAACGGCAAGGAGGGTTCGACCCTCGCCTGCCGCTACGCCGACAGCGGCCGGGTGTACCTCTTCATGCCGTTCATACTCGATGAGCCCAACGGGCGGGTGGCGGTGAAGGCAGCCTCCACCGACGGTTCGTACTTCGACACAACTGCGAAGCAGACGATCGGTTGGGTGGTCTCCTCGCCGGATGAGCCCGGCGCACTCGCCGGCACATCGTTCACAGTGTTCGTCGAGGG
>Ga0164313_10004929_pt1 | contig 11828 bp, 7 predicted proteins | sample GuaBasSedimGuay4_FD_113735 | JGI IMG/M metagenome (GOLD analysis project Ga0164313, IMG submission 113735) | Subseafloor sediment microbial communities from Guaymas Basin, Gulf of California, Mexico - Guay4, Core 4569-4, 0-3 cm | ecosystem: Environmental > Aquatic > Marine > Hydrothermal vents >... | reverse complement strand
TGATGTTCCCGGATTGAAGCACATCGTCTGTGCCAATATTGGCGATTACCTGCCGTTCATAAAAGCCTTCCTCGGCAAACTGCTGAAGAAAATTCCCACCGGCCAGATCGTCCAGCTACCGGGCAAAAAGGTCATGGCTTTTAAGGCTGTCATGGCGAGTCATCCCAACCAACCGCCAACAGTCGGCATCGCTCAGACGGACACCTGCCTGGTGCAGTACACCGGTGGTACCACCGGTCTGCCCAAAGGGGTCGAATTGACCCACGGCAATATCGTTACCAACATTATTCAGATCGTGAACTGGATTGACTATCAGTACGGCCAGGAGGTCATGTGTTCCGCCTTTCCCCTTTTCCACATGGCCGGCCTCATGGTGTGCATGGCCTCGTTGACCCAGAACATACCCCAGTGCCTTATCCCGGATCCAAGAAACACCAAACATATTTGTAATGAAATCAAGAAGTATCACCCCACCACCATGACCAACGTACCCTCCCTGTACCAGATGCTCATGGAGACGCCGGAGTTCGCTTCTCTGGATTTTTCAATGTGTAAGGCCTTTCTTTCCGGCGCGGCCCCCTTTGCAGTGGAATCCATCCTGGCCTTCGAGGAAATCGTCGGCAAAGGCAAAGTGATGGAGGTCTACGGCATGACCGAAACCAGCCCAATAACGGTAATGAACCCGCTTCATGGCACAAAGAAAATCGGGAGTGTGGGCATACCTATTCAAAGTACACGCATCAAACTGGTGGATATCGAAACCGGCACCCAGGAAGTTGGCGTGGAAGAAGAGGGGGAGCTGATCGTCAACGGGCCCCAGGTCATGAAGGGGTATCTCAACAAGCCAGAGGAAACCGAGCATGCCATCCGGGATTTTCAGGGGGAGAAGTGGCTCTACACCGGTGATGTGGCCCGTATGGACGAGGACGGTTATTTCAGCATTGCCGACCGCGTCAAGGATATGCTGATCGTGGGCGGCTACAAGGTGTTTTCCCGCGAAGTGGAAGAAAAACTCTACAAGCATCCGACAGTGGAGTTCTGTGCCATTGTGGGGCTTCCCCACCCGGACAGGCCAGGCAGCGAAATCGTCAAGGCCGTCATCCAGGTGGCAGCTGGAGCCAAGGGAGAAGAACCCGCAAGCATAGAAAAAGATATCATCGCCTTTTGCAAGGAAAACATGGCGCCCTACAAGATACCCAAGGTCGTGGAATTTGTAGACGAGATACCGTTGACTGCGGTGGGCAAGGTGGATAAGAAGGCGCTGCGGTAACAAAAGGCCGAATAAATAATAATCAATGGTTAATGGCTAATTTTTAATTCAGGGTTGCCATGCATGCAGCAATTAGAAGAAAGACATTCGCTGCTGGTTGCCATCATTATCAATTAATTCAAAGGTTGGGGAGTTTTATCATAAAACACTCGTCATTCCCGCGCAGGCGGGAATCCAGAAAGCGATGAGCCAGAAGCCCTGGATGCCCGCCTGCGCGGGCATGACACCCAAAAACACCCCGATGACTGAATTAATTATTATTTCAAACTGTTAATTTGTCCCTTGTCCAGGGAATGTAAGCAACAAGGATTGAATGATGAAAGCGGCTTATTACGAAACATTCAAAGGGCCCATCACCATAGAGGAACTGCCCGACCCGGTTCCGCCGGAGGACGGTGTTGTGGTCAGGGTCATGGCCAACGGTATTTGCCGTAGCGATTGGCACGGTTGGATGGGGCACGACGCGGATATCACGCTACCCCATGTTCCCGGACACGAAATGGCCGGCATTGTTGAAGAAGTGGGTCAACAGGTAAAAAAGTGGAAGCCGGGCGATCGGGTGACCCTGCCCTTTGTGGAAGGGTGCGGCAATTGTCCGCAGTGTGCTTCGGGCAACCACCAGGTCTGCGATCACCAGGAACAGCCCGGATTTACCCACTGGGGCTCTTTTGCAGAATACGTGGCCCTGCATCGGGCGGACGTTAACCTGGTGGGGCTTCCCCAGGAAATAGGGTTTGTGACGGCAGCCAGCCTCGGATGCCGGTTTGCCACCTCTTTCAGGGGCATCGTGGATCAGGGCCGAGCAGCCCCGGGTGAATGGGTCGCTATCCACGGCTGTGGCGGCGTGGGCCTGTCAGCCTTGATGATTGCCAAAGCAATGGGGGCCAACACCATCGGGATCGACATCCAGGAAGACCGGCTGGCATTCGCCCGTTCCATCGGTGCCATGCACACCTTGAACGCCCGCAACATCAAGAACCCGACAGAGGCGATCCTGGATATTACCGAGGGCGGCGCACATGTTTCCATGGATGCCCTGGGCAGTCTGGAAACATGCTACAACTCCGTTGCCTGTTTGCGCAAGCAGGGCCGGCATGTGCAGGTGGGCCTCATGGTGGACGACTACAAGGACGCGGCCATTCCCATGGACAAAGTCATTGCCAAAGAGCTGGAGATTCTGGGAAGCCACGGCATGCAGGCCTACCGATACGACAGGATGCTGGCCATGATCCTGGCCGGTCAGCTGGAACCGGACAAGTTGATCGGTAAACGCGTCAGTTTGGAGGCGTCGGCTGACGAACTGATGCAGATGGACCGTTTCGAGGGATCTGGGGTTACGGTCATCGACACCTTCTAATTTGAATTGACCCGGCGCTGTTTTCAGCGCGGGTTCAATTCAAATTTTCGGATGGCAGACCTTTTTCAAGTCCCAGGCCTTGATTTTGTAGGACTTGTCATGCACACCCGGGTTGAAGTAAACAAAATCTTTTCTGGCAAGGTCCGGGTCCATAAAAATGGGCAGATCCGTAAGCTGGCCAAAGGGCGGGACGCAGCCCACTTCACAGCCCACCTTTTCAAGGACCTGTTCGGGCTTGGCAAAAGATATTTTTTTGGTGCCGATGTTGGCGGCCGCTTTTTTCCACTCGACCTTTTTGTCCCCGGGCATCACGAGCACGACCATTTCCTTTTCCTTGGTCATCACCACCAGCGACTTGACGGTTTCCGACTCGCTGACGTTCAGGGCGGCGGCCATGGTGGGGTTGGTGAAAACCGGTTCGTGCTCAAAGACTTCGTACGCGATTTTGTTGTCTTTCAGTATCCCGATGATTTTTTCTTCTACGGTCATAAATTTCCTCTATGTTTTCAGGTTTAAGGTAAACGGTGTACGGTATAAGGTTACCGTCGATCAAGACCTGATGAATCAATCCTATGAACTCTTTGCTGATTGTTCATGATTCGATGTTGGACGTTGGATGTTCGATGTTTATTTTTTCTCTGATCGCTTCTGGGTCAAGTCCTGGTTTGAAGTTGTCACCTCAACTGATTTTTGCCTTGCGTCCAGCTATTGGCAGGGATAAATCCCTGCACTACATGGTTGGTTCGAGGAATGGGCATGTGGACCAGGGCTTCAGCCCTGCAGGGCCTCTATCCCTGCTCCTTCAGTCTTGTCACAGACAGACCCTGGTCTCTGGTCCTCTGTCCTCCGTCTTCTGTGGTTCTGACCTCTGTGGCTCTGGCTTTTTTATTCCGCATTCCGAATTTCCCATTCCGCATTGGGACCATTCCGCATTCGGCTCAGGCTGTGGCTTCGTCGACAATTTCGGCAATATCCTTGACGACAATGTCCGACTCCTTATCCATCAGGCCATCCATGAGCATGGTTGCACAAAAAGGGCAGGCCGAGGCCAGGGTTGCAGCACCGGTTTTCATGACCTCTTCGGCACGGTCGATGTTGATGCGTTTTCCCAGGGTTTCCTCCATGAACATGCGGCCGCCGCCTGCGCCGCAGCAAAAACCTTTTTCACCTGTGCGCTGCATCTCCAGGAGGCTGCCGGTGGCGTTCATGGATCGCAGGAGGTCCCGCGGGGCCGCGTAGATACCGTTCCAGCGGCCCAGGTAGCAGGAGTCGTGGAAGGTCAGAGACCCCAGGTTTTTGTTGTTGGGCTTGAGGCGTCCCTGTTGATGAAGTTCGAGCAGGTACTGGGTGTAGTGAACCACAGGATAGCTGGCTCCGAACTGGGGGTATTCATTTTTCAAGGTGTTGAAGCAGTGGGGACAACCGGCTAATATGGTTTTAGGGTTGTACTGATTCAAGACTTCCACATTCTGCTGGATCAGCATCTGGGCCAGGTACTCGTTGCCTGCCCGCCGGGCCACGTCACCATTGCAGGCCTCTTCCGGTCCCAGGATGGCAAAATTGACGTCGGCCCTTTTCAGCACCCGGGCCATGGCCTGGGCGATCTTTTTCCCGCGGTCGTCGAACGATCCTGAACAGCCCACGAAATAGAGCACATCCGCTTCGGGGTTGTCGGTCATCAGGGGTACATCGAGGTCCTTGGCCCAGTTGGCGCGGGTGTCCGCGGCAAACCCCCAGGGGTTAGCCTGGTTTTCCAGGTTGGTGAAGGTTTCCTGGATTTCCGGAGGAAAGCTGGCTTCCATGAGCACCTGGTTTTTGCGGCTTTCGATGATGAAGTCGAGATGTTCGATGTTTACCGGACAAATGTCCTCGCAGGCGCGACAGGTGGTGCAGGACCAGAGCACGTCTCCCGTGATGGGCGAGTCCTCCCGCACGATGGGCTGCACGGCCTCTGCATCTTTGGCTAAAATGGCGTCCGCATGGGCAAACAGGTCGAGTTTGAAATCATGGATCAGTTTTTTGGGTGACAGAGGCTTGTCTGTGTTGGCTGCCGGGCACTGTTCCTCGCACCGGCCGCACTCGGTGCAGGCGTAAAGGTTGAGGACGTTTTTCCAGTTCAGTTCCACGGTCTTGCCCAGGCCGAAGGTATCCAGGTCTTCATCTTCGATGTCGGTTTTGACGATGGCTTTCTCGCATTCGAGGGGTTTCAGGAATACGTTGGGGGCTGCCGCCAGAAGGTGCAGGTGCTTGGAGCCGGGAATGTAGATCAGAAACCCGATGATGGTGGCCATATGGACCCAGTAGGCAATTTCGTAGCCAATGAATATTTTTTGCGGGGTCAACTGGTCCAGGCCGAACAGCCCTACCAGGAGTCCGGATACCGGAAAGGTCCCGGTATAGTCGAAAACACCGGCCTCTAAAGGCAAAAGGGTCTGAAAGGCGTTGATCAACTGAAAGGTGATGATGATGACACACGTAAATAGAATAATCAGGTTGGCATCCATGCCCATGGTCAGATAAGGGGGCCGCACCACGACCCGGCGGTAAATGGCGTAGGCAAACCCCACCAGCACGAAAGGGGCCAGGATATCGGCTACGAAGAGGTAGCCGCCGTACAGGCCGGGTAGCAGATGGCCCACTTCAATGGCCGGGCAGATTCCCTTGAGCATCAATTCCAAAGAATGGGGCTGCACGGCCAGGAATCCGAAAAAAATCATGGTATGCGCCAGCCCGGGGGCTAGCTTGCGGCGCACGTTGGTCTGACCCAGAACGTCCTTGAAAAATACCACCACCCGTTCCCGTACCCGGTCCAGTTTGAACTCCGTCTGGCCCTGGACCGACTGCATCAACCGATAGAGGTGCCGCACCTTCAGGAAAAAGAGAGAAAATCCGCCCACAAGGGCCATGAACATGACAAATGATTTGATGATGGTGTATTGTTCCACTGTAATTGCTCCTGCATATTAGGCTTGGTATTTGAATTTTTTTCTTTAACCACAAAGACACCCCGGTGAAACAGGAACAAGAACAGGTTTCACTGGGTAAACAAAGGACACAAAGAAATAAAAGAAATAATTCTATTTTTCAACACGAAATCACCAAAATCTGAAAATACGAAATAAGGGAACTAAATTTACATATTTCCCTTCTGCCTTGTGTGGCTCTGGGGCTCTGGTCTCTGTGGTTCTGTTCATTGTTTCTATCCGGTTATTTCCTTGAGCTTGCGGGTAAGGGCCGGAATAATATCGAAAAGGTTGGCGCAGACAGCATAGTCGCATTTGTGCATGATGGCTGCGTCGGGGTCCAGGTTAATGGCCATGATGATGCCGGCAGTTTTCATGCCCGCGAAGTGCTGAACCGAGCCGGAAATGCCGCAGGCAATGTACACCTTGGGACTGACGGTTTTCCCTGTCTGGCCGACCTGCATGGTGTGGCTGACCCAGCCGGCGTCAACGGCAACCCTGGAGGCGCCTACAGCTGCGGACATTGGTCGGGCGCATTCAAAAAGGATGTCAAAATTGTCACTGTTTTCCATACCGCGGCCGCCAGATATGATGATATCGGCCTCGGTCAGGTCCACGCGGTCTGACAGGCCTTGCTGAACCTCCAGGACCCTGAGTTTGGATTTTTCCAAGACAGCTTGAAACATCTCCAGAATGGCTTTGCCGGGCGATGGTACGGCGCTCAGGGCATTGGGGCGCATGCCGTACAGGTGATATTCACCTCTGGTCTTGAACTCGGCAACGGCCCTGCCGCTGAACTGAGATTTTACAGCCGTGTGTTCGCTCAAGTTGACGGCCGTACAGTCCATGACCAGAGGCGCTTCAAGGAGGGCGGCTATCCGTGACAGCAGGTTTTTTCCCTGAACACTGGCCAGCCCCAAGAGGGTTTTTATGTTATAATATTGAAGTGCCTGAATTCCGGCCCGGGCCCAGTGGTCCGCATTCCATTGGATGGGCCCGTCTTGGGAGGTGATTTCAATAACCCGGTCGATGCCGTGGGCCTGCAGGGTTTCCAGGGATGCGGCTGCAGTTCCCTTGAACACCAAGGCAAACAACTCTGCATCGCTGTCATGGGCAGCTGATATAGCACCCAGGCAGGCGGGTTTGACCTTGCCGTCCTTCATTTCTATTAAAACAGCGACTCTTTTCATCCGTCGAGCACCTTGGCTTTTTCCCGAAGGACGTGAACGATGGTATCTGCAATTTCATCGGCTGTGCCGTCAATTATTTCCGGGTATCGCTCCTCTTTTATTGACTCGATTTTGATCATCTCCACCCGGGAGGCTGGAGTCGCTATCCCCAGGTCGGACAACTCGATTTCAGTTAAGGGCTTTTTTCTGGCCTTTAGAATGTCCGGAAGCTTGGGGTAGCTGGGTTGGTTCAAGTCTTTCCCGGCCCCGATCACACAAGGGGTTTCCATTTCAATATGTTCGAGGTCGCCGGCCTCCATTTCGCAGGTGACCCTGATAGTTGTATCGGTCATTGCAAATTTTACAGCATTGGAGACCACGGGAACGTCCAGGCAGGCAGCCAGGTGGAACATTGTTTGAAAACCCTCGTTGTCGACGGATTCTTTACCGGTGAAAACGATGTCCGGATCCCCATCCCTTTGGATTGCGGCACAAAGCGCCCGGGCCGTGGAGATACTGTCGTGGCTGCTTTTTGATTTTACGAGAATGGCGCGGTCGGCCCCCATGGCCATGGCCGAGCGCAGGGTGGCCTCGGCTGTCCCCTTGCCAAGGGTAACGGCAATGACGTCGGCATCAATTGTTTGCTTTTTTAACCGCACAGCCTCTTCCACGGCGTTTTCATCGTAGGGGTTCATGATGAAGGTGATGTTTTCATCGATGCAATCATCTGTCCCTATCCGGATTGTTGCCGCCGTGTCCGGCACGTGTTTGACACACACGTAGATATTCAATTTAAGCCCCGGTATTAATTGCGTTGTTCTATGGTCCAGGTGAGAGATGTTTACTTTTAAACAACACCAAAGTGTTAAGTGAACTAAAGTTGAAAGTGATCTAAAATTGAGGTATCGCTACGCTCTATCTTCAATAAAAAAAGATAGTATTCCGCAACTTTGGTCACTTTAGATCACTTTAACGTACTTAAAAACTTATCAGTTAGCCATTGACCGAGAAACTGCTATTGTAATTTATCTCCCGGTTGCGGGAAAAGAACCCCACGTCGATCTTGCGCCCGAGATGGGGCAGGGTGTATTGCAGGGGTTCCTTGTCGTGGTCCAGGCCCTTTTCACATTTGTCGATCAACTCGGCCATCATGTGGCCGGCAACCGGGGCATTTTTGTATTGGTTGCCACTGGAGCCGATGGCCATGTAAAACCCCTTCATGCTTGAATTGTCATAGATAGGGATCCAGTCGTCGGAGCAGTCGTAAAGATCGCACACCCCCCGCGGCTGGTTGGGGATGGCCATGTCGGGTACACGGCGGGCACAGCGGTAGGTCTGGGCATTCCACTGTTCCACGGTCAATTGATTATTTCTCTCGTAGGTTTCCTTGCCTGCATAAAAAACATCCGGGTCGACCCATTCCTGGGGGTCGCAATCCGGGTCTTCGCTGCCGATCAGGAACATGTTGCCCACTTCCGGGCGGTAGTAGCAGCCCACATCACCGTCAGAGGTGTGGTAGCCGTCATTTAGATAGTCGTAGCCTTCCGGAGCAGGGCAGTGCATGACCTCATGGCGCAGGGCCTTGGTCTTGATGTTGCACTCTTCATAGACCCCTTCGGCCATTTGGTTGATCTTGTAGGAGTGCGGCCCGGCCACATTGACCACTATTGGCGCATCAATTTCCGTACCGTCGTTCAAAGTGATGCCCAGAACCTGGTTATTTTCACTGCGTACGGCAGTGACTTCGGCGTTGAAGATGAACTCTGACCCTTTGGCTTCGGCAGCCCGCATGATGTTGTGGGCGGAAAGTGCGGGATCGCTCATGTAGCCGCCTTCGGGGCAGTAAATACCGCCTTCCAGCATCTTTTCGGGTTCGTTGAAAAAATCCGGGTCTTCCGGGCGTTTTATCGGCCAGAACTCGTGCAGGTCGTAAACAGGGACCATCTCCTTGATCTTATCCACACTCCACTCTTCGTATGCGACGCCCACAGCGTCATAATTGCTCTGGACTTTGCGCCAGTCGTGTCCCTGGGATTTAAGCAGAATGGAACCGGTATTCATATATTTGGCCAGGCCTTTTTCGTCCTGGGCATGGTCAAGATAGTTTTCCCAATCCAGCCAGTATTTGAAACCTTCATAAGCCATGGCCACTCCGTCCTCGGTGGAGTAGTGCGCACGGACGATGGCGCAGGAAGCCGCAGTGGACCCTTCACCGGCATCGGGCAGTTTGTCTACATTCAGGGTTTGGTATCCTATTTTGGCGAGTTCATACGCGATGGGGCAGCCGATTACACCGGAGCCGATAATGATGGCATCGTATTTTTTTGTCATGTTGGTTCTCCCTTAAATTTATGGGTTTTCTTTGTGGTTTATATATCAAACAAACAGACATCATGCCAACCCGGCGACCCATTTGTCAAAGGCCAGTTGTCCGGCCGGTTGAAGTTTAAATTCGTGCCCGGCATGCAGGATCGCGGCAACCATGTCACGGGCATATCCCCGGGAACAGGTCAGCAGCATGCCCGGCATACCATCGGGTTGACCCGCGATTACCATCTGACAGGGAACATGGGCAAAGGGTCCCTGAAATAACCGGGGGGTGCTGAGGGCGGGGTCGCGGAAGTCGAGTGATGACAATTTTTCAGCAATTGAAAAAACGGCTTGGCCCAGAATAGCCAGGCACACGGTAACGTCCATGGTGCTGGTAAAGGCCGTGTCTTCCGGTGTTTCCAGGCGGTCCCCGGTGAGCTGCCACAAAGATACCTGGGTGCGGTTCATGCGGTTGGCCAGGACATTGTTTTCCAGGCGGCATTGCCCTGGTTTTCCAGGGATGTCGATTTCGAAGGGCTTGAACCTGGAAAGGTCGCTGTCCTGGAGGTCCCACCGGGGCCGGTGGCTCAGGTCAATTATCCAGGGGCCCTCGCCTTCGGATGCGTATTCCATAACGACGGCCCAGTGGCCCTGCTTTTCCACTTGTTTGGCTTCCTGTGGAAAAACCATTGGCGATCGTCTCTTAATATCGGTCATCAGTAATACCTCTCTGCCTAGATAAATCCGCCTAAGGCGGACAAGCCGGAATTAAATATCCAATTATCAATACTCAATGTCAAATTATCAGGTTAGCAGGGCTGAAGCCCTGGACTACATTGCATAAGGCCGACTGCTTTGTAGCACAGGGATTTATCCCTGCCAAACTGTGTGCCGAATTCCAAAATACAAATGATCTGGAGATTAACCAAAAGGTAGCCCGCCCAAGTTTCAGCTTCGCAGCCTTTCCCCCTTTGGATCGTAAAAAGGCATGGGTACCACCGTGGCGCTCACCAGTTGCCCCTGGCATTCGTCTTCGTAGATAGAAATTTCCGTGCCAACGGCATGCAGGGGATCTTCCACCAGGGCCATGCCAACGGCTTCCTGCAGTGTGTAGCTGTAGCGCGCGATGCAGACGTGCCCGCGAATCCTGTCATCCACCACAATGGATCCGTCTTTGGGTGGGGTGCGGGTGTCTTTCATTTTAAACCCGACCAGTTTCAGGCGTTTCTCCTGATTTTCGGTCTGCTGCAGGGCTACGGCTCCCACCGTATCAACTGCCGGTTTATTGCGGTTCCAGAGGCCGCCAAGCCCCACGTCGTGCAGGGTGGTGCGCTGCTCCGACTCGGAGCCGATGATCAGGTGCCCTTTTTCCATCCTGAGAACGTTTTGAGTCTCAAGACCGAAATTGGCAATCCCGAATGGTTTGCCGGCTTCTGACAGGGCATCCCAAAGGGTCTCCATCCACGAACCCGGGACGTGCAGTTCATAGGAAAGTTCGCCCACAAAGCCCAGCCGCATGATCCGCACCGGGATGGTGTCGAGGGCTGTAAATTCCTGATAGGCGGCAAAGGGGAACGCTGCATTGGAAATGTCCGCATCGATGACTTCGGACAGCACCTCTCTGGCCTTGGGGCCGGCAAGGTTGATAACGCCGAAGGCATCGGTGAGGTTTACCAGGTTGAAATCCCAGCCGTCATAGCGCGTGTGATAACGGATCCATTCCACGGTGATGCCGGCCCGGGCGGTGGAGGTAGTGAAGTAGTAGTCATTTTCGCCTCTTTGGACGACCACGCCGTCATCGATGATACACCCGTCTTCGTTGCACATGGCCGAGTACTTGATTTTGCCCGGAGAAATCTTGGCCATATCACCTACGTACACCCGCTGCAGGGCCTTGAGGGCGTCCGGCCCGAAGATGCGAAATTTTCCCAGGGTCGTGGCATCGAGCATACCCACGTTGTTGCGGATATTTTCGATTTCACGGCGGCAGGAAAAGTCATCGGAAAAATACCTGGCCCGGTTCCAGACCCCAATTTTGCGCATGACGCCGCCATCCTGTTTCTGGCGCTCGTGCATGGGTGTCCTTTTGCTCATGAGGTGGTTGGTCCCTGCGTAGGTGGCCATCAAGGTCGGCACCAACGGCGCCCGCATGGTGGTGGGCCGGGTGAGCGCACCGTGGTCCGTGTGGTGCTGGGCCACGAGAAGGGGCAGGTTGTGGCCGGGTATGCCGCTCTGGCCGGGACCTGTGCCGGCGGCCGTAAAACGTTTGATCAGTTCGGTGGCATCGAAGCCCATGTCAATGGCCTGCTTGATATTTTTTACGGTGGTATCTTCATCAAAACAGATAAAGGCCTTGCGGCCCTTCACCGGCGCCATGACCAGGTTGCATCCCCTTTCGGCCTGGGGCCGGCCGGCCAGCATTTCTTGGGCATCTTTCAATGCTTGCGCAGATGCTTTCCCGCAGTTAAGGGCGGCCGAAAGCCCGGCTACCTGACCCGAGGCTTCAATGGCCCGGGAGTCGTTGAGGCCCAAAAGGCGCCCCGCGGCATACACGCCCACGGGCAGGCTTTTGGGCAGGAAAAAGCCGGTGTGCTGGTCAAAGGCCAGTTCCGCCTGCGCCATGGAGAGGGGACCGGTGACCGGTGTCATGCCGGCGGAGGCCACCAAAAGGTCGCATTCCAATTTCTTTTCAAAGGTCCCTTGGAGAGTGGTCAGGGAAACACTTTTCAGCGGGGCGCCAAGAGCCTCACGTGCTACCC
>Ga0164313_10004928_pt1 | contig 11831 bp, 11 predicted proteins | sample GuaBasSedimGuay4_FD_113735 | JGI IMG/M metagenome (GOLD analysis project Ga0164313, IMG submission 113735) | Subseafloor sediment microbial communities from Guaymas Basin, Gulf of California, Mexico - Guay4, Core 4569-4, 0-3 cm | ecosystem: Environmental > Aquatic > Marine > Hydrothermal vents... | reverse complement strand
TATGCTTACGGCAATGTGATCATTCAAAAGGGTGATTCACTGACCATCTTTGCCGATACGCTGATGTATCACAGTGATTCCATGCACGCAGAGTTATTGGGCGAAGTGATACTGCAAAGCAACGAAGATCAGATGTGGACGACACATCTCGAGTATGATCTCGAGAACGATCTTGCCTATTACTATGAGTCCGCCGTCATGCTCAATGACTCGACCCAGATCTCAAGCAAGGTGGGATACTATTGGACAAAGTCAGGGCAGGCGAGATTTATCGATAGTGTCGTGGTGATTGGGAGTGAAGTCACGCTCCTGGCAGATTCACTTGATTATAATACGGAGACCCAAGTTGCTGAGTTTTTAGGTCCTACACTCATCCTGCAGGAAAAAGCAAGGATCTATTGCGAAGACGGGTATTATAATGTGCCTGATATGCATGCCGAGTTTATCAAGAACGCCCGGTATGAGAATGAAGCTCAAATAGCCACGGCTGACACGATTGAGTACATAGGGGAGGAGGGTCTTGTAAACCTCAGGGGCAATGCCCATTTTGAGGAGGGAGACAGGGTGATTGATTCAGATGAGATTCTTTTTTATGAGGAGAGCGGCGAGACATTGATCTTGGGTCATGCCGTTTTTAATGATTCCCTCAGGCACGTTGAGTCTGACCGCATAGAGTACAATCGCAATACTGAGTTATTGAAAACGGCCGGCCGATCAATGCTTGTCGAGGGCCCACAGACGCTGACAGCGGAGTTTATTGACTTTGACCAGGTCACTGGCTTTGGCCTCGCACGAGGCAACGTGGTGTATTACGATACAGCTGCAAAGACGATTTTGGTATGTGATACGATGGTTTTGAACAAGAACACTGAATTTGTTGAGGCATATGGTGCACGTCGACCCTTGCTCAAGAGTGTCATGGATCTGGATACCATGTATCTCACTGCCGACACACTGCAGTTTTTGAGAGTGATTGATACAACAGAATTGGTGATGATAGATACCGTCTGGACTGAATCCCGTGACACCTTTCAGCTGGATACGATGGTGATTTTTCAGATCGATTCGTTTAAGCGATTTCAGGGTTTCGCTGACGTGCGTTTGCACAAAGGCACATTGCAAGGGATTTGTGATTCGCTCGAGTTCAACGATGTGGATTCCATATTTCAGATGATCGGACATCCCGTACTTTGGAGCGATACAACCCAGTTTGCCGCAGATACAATACACATTGAGTTGAAGGGGCCAAAAATTGACCGGATGTATCTCATCGATAACGCCATCGTCATCAATGTGGTAGAGGACAGGTTTTATAATCAAATAAAAGGCAAGCGCATGCTGGCACGGTTTGCAGAAGAAGAAGTGCGGGACCTGTTCGTTTCGGGCAATGCAGAATCTGTGTATTACGCAAGAGATGAAGAGGGTGCATATATCGGTGTAAACAGGGTGGCATCAAGTGAGATATTCTTTACGTTTGACAATAAGCAGCTCTCTGGTATACGTCTTTATGGTCAGCCGGACGGCAAGATCTCACCGATGACAGAGGTGAATCACAGCACCCTGAGATTAGATGGGTTTAATTGGCTCGACGCCTCTCGTCCAAAAACGATAGATGATTTATTTTAGGATTATGGAGAGAGTGATAGCGACTTTATTACTGAGTGTGTCGTTCTTGTCATGCAATCAAGCTCAGACATCCACGGATTTATGGAGATCTGCCGCTGAACAATATGAGAATGCTGACTACAGAGGGGCATTGATAAATTATCAGCTTGTAGAAGCGGAGATGGTTTCTTCAGAGTTGTATTTCAATCTGGGAAACTGCTACTATCACCTGGACTCTGTAGCCCAATCGATCCTCTACTTTGAAAAGGCAATCAAACTGAATCCTCGTGATCGTGCGGCCAGGGAAAACTTGTCTCTGGCCCTGAGCAAAATCGAAGATCCCATTCCTGCGATAGAAGAGTTTTTTCTCAGAAGATGGGTCAATGGGATGAGCAATGTCATCCCACCGTTTGGATGGGGCCTTGTTTGCATTGCGCTTTTATGGTTTACAGTTTGGATGCTGGTCAGGAGTGTGAAGCGAGATACATTGCGCCAGGACAAATTCAGACTGGGTGTACCTGTTGCGTTTTTTCTGTTCTGTCTGTTTGGAAGCTATATGGCCTATCAAAACCAAATGGATTCGGACTACGCCATCGTCATGGAGCCGATAGAGGTCAAAGTGGCTCCGGATTCGTTGAGTGCGATCACAAGGTCTGTCGCCGCAGGCGAAAAAGTGCTGATCATCGATCAGCTTGATGCCTATTACAAGGTGCGGTTTGTCAATTATGAGCACGGTTGGCTTCCCAAACCTGTCCTCCGTCGGATTTGAATCTTCAGCGAATATTTTGCTCAATTTTGATAAGAGCCAGATGATAAGCCACTTCAAGTTGTTGCTCCCGGCTCAGCTGAGTGTTGTCAATGACAACTGCGTCATCTGCCTTGCGCAAGGGTGAGTCGCTCCTTGTACTGTCTATCCGGTCTCTGTCTACAATACTCCGCTCTATTTCCTCGGATGTGGCTTCAAGCCCTTTGCTCTTCAGGTCCAGAGTGCGACGCTTTATGCGTTCTTCGAGAGATGCCGTGATAAACAGTTTCAATTCGGCATTGGTAAATACAACTGTGCCAATGTCCCTGCCATCCATTACGATTCCCTTGTTTCTGCCCATCATTCTCTGCTGGGTCACAAGTGCCCGGCGCACTGTGGAAATAGCAGCTACGGGGCTTACAAGATTACTGACCGCGATGCTGCGGATGTCGTTTTCAATGTCCGCACCATTGAGAAATGTATGTACTTCAGTTGACACATATTGAAAACTGATATCGATTTGGCCCAGAGCTGCATTGACAGCGGTGATATCATCTATGTCGATTTGGTGCTGCAAGATGTAGAATGCGACAGCGCGGTACATTGCCCCTGAGTCTATGTGGATGTAGTCTAGCCGGGAGGCGAGGTCTTTAGCTAATGTACTCTTCCCACAAGAGGAGTATCCATCAATAGCAATGGTGATTTTTTGTTGAATATCCGGCATCTGAATTATCTACCGAATGAAAATACGAGACTTGACGGTAAAGTGGCTGTGTTGACGCTAGTATTCGTCTTCGTTAAAAAGAAAGTCATCCTTGCGCGGGTAATCCGGCCAGATGTCCTCAATACTCTCGTAATGCTCACCCTCATCTTCCATCTCCTGTAGATTTTCAATCACTTCCAGAGGGGCACCTGAGCGTATAGCATAATCGATAAGTTCGTCACGCGTGGCAGGCCAAGGGGCCTCTTCAAGATGATGTGCAAGTTCTAATGTCCAATACATACTCTACAAAACAATGTGTTAATAAGTCAGAATTTTGATTCTGTAGCGGCAAATGTATTAAAACTCCGATATGTCGCACTATCCATGAATCAAAAAAGTTATTGATGATTGCGGCAGTCAACAAATGTCAACTGCTATATTCATTTTATTATATAATAAGCATTGCGTCACCGTAGCTAAAGAATCTGTATTTCTCCTTGATAGCCACCTGATAAGCATCCATGATCAGATCCTGTCCTCCAAAAGCACAGGCCATGATGAGCAGGCTGGATTTTGGCAGGTGCATATTCGTGATCATGCTATTTGCAATCGTAAACTGAAATGGAGGAAAGATGAACTTATTTGTCCAACCCTGAGATTCTTTGAGGTACCCTGTAGCTGAAACTGACGACTCGATAGATCTCATCGACGTAGTTCCGACTCCACAGATGCGACGCTTGTCCGCTTTTGCTTTATTCACCTTTTCCACCGCTTCGCTACCTACATTGAAGTACTCGGCATCCATTTTGTGCTTGGACAGATCCTCCACTTCGATGTTTCTGAATGTGCCCAGGCCTACGTGCAGCGTTATCTCAGCAAGCTCAATTCCCTTTATTTCAAATCTTTTGATCAGTTCCCGGCTGAAATGCAAACCTGCGGTGGGTGCGGCAACAGCTCCGATCTCCTTTGCAAAGAGTGTCTGGTACCGCTCTTTATCCAGATCTTCTGCCGGCCGGTCAATATATTTTGGCAATGGCGTATTTCCCAACTTGGTCAACTCTGAATAAAATTCAACATCATCACCGTCATAAAAGAATCGAATCGTACGCCCTCTGGATGTCGTGTTGTCCACGACCTCAGCAACCAGGACCTCGTTGTCCTCTTCATCAGTGAAGTAGAGCTTATTACCTACCCTGATCTTGCGCGCAGGATCTACAAGCACGTCCCAAAGCCGTGTGGTCTTGTTTAATTCACGCAGTAAGAATACCTCAATCCTTGCCCCTGTTTTCTCCTTTTTTCCATATAATCTAGCAGGAAATACCTTGGTATTGTTGAATATCATGCAATCGCCACTGTCATAATAATCGATGAGATCCTTAAAGAGCTTGTGCTCAATCTCACCCGTCTCTTTGTGTATGACCATGAGGCGTGAGCCATCCCGACTGTCTGTGGGATATTTGGCAATGAGTTCAGAAGGGAGAGTATAATCAAACTGAGATAGCTTGGTCCGCATAGTCGCTGATATTAAATTTTGCGCAAAATTAAAAATTTGGCGAAACTATCATAGCAGTATAGCAACTATAGTGCATTGATTATCAATCTTTTTTATATTTCATCTGACGAGTCACACGGTGAGTTGATCGAATAACGCACCAAACGACACGGGATATCGTCTATTTTTGGATAATTTCGAGCCTGTATTTGAGAATATATGATACTTCGCGCGATATATGAAAGTGTGCTGCAAGCGTTGCAGCAACTGTATGCCAATCCACTGAGGAGCTTCCTTTCTTCATTGGGCATCACCATTGGGATATTCTGCATTATTTCTGTGATGTCTGCCGTAGACTCACTGGAAGACAATATCACCTCCAGTTTTGACAAACTTGGAAGTGATGTCCTTTATGTCGATAAGAATCCATGGAATGAAGACCCCGGACAGAGCTGGTGGAAATATGCGCGACGTCCAAATCCCAACTATGAAGACCTGGAGGCATTGCAGGAACGGGTAGCAGGGGCGGAGTTTTCCTCTCTGTCAGTATTTATACCCGGAAAAACATTGAAGTATGGTTCTAGCAGTGTTCGTGGGGCATATATGGCAGGGATCACATACGAATATGCTGAAATCACAAAGCTTGAGTTTTCGGACGGCAGATATTTCACGCCTTACGAGTACAGCACTGGCGCAAACAAGATCATCATCGGAAATGTCTTGTCGACTGAATTATTTGGGACTAAGGACCCGATCGGCAAAACGGTGAAGGTTGGAGGACGCAAGTATCAGGTGGTAGGAGTTTTAAAGAAAGAGGGCAACAGCCTGATAAATATTATCCCATTTGATGAGGCCGTCTTATTGGGATTTAATACAGTTAAAAAGCTGATAAACGTGCGTACCGGAGCAAGCTGGGGAACGATGCTCAATGTCAAGGCCAGGCCGGGCGTGAAGCTCGTGGATCTGGAGGATGAAGTGACAGGCGTACTCCGTGCTCATCGCAAGCTTCGCCCCAAAGAAGAAGACAACTTCTCGATAAATGAGCTGTCTATGTTTACGAAAATGCTCGCGCCCATATTCAGCGTAATGAACTCTGTAGGCATTATCATTGGCGGGTTCGCCATCATCGTCGGTATATTCTCCGTGGCTAACATCATGTTTGTCTCAGTCAAAGAGCGTACCGGTATCATAGGGATCAAAAAGGCTTTGGGTGCCAGGAGCTGGGTGATTCTCCTTGAGTTTTTGATCGAATCGATCATCCTCTGTATCATTGGTGGGGCGATAGGCCTGGGCATCGTCATGCTCATACTAAAGATTCTCTCCGCAGTCATCGACTTTGAAATGTACGTATCACTGCAAAACATCCTCATTGCGATTATCGGTGCTATTGTAATCGGTGTCCTGGCTGGATTGATTCCAGCGTTACAGGCTGCGAGAATGGATCCCGTGGAGGCTATGAGGGCTTAGGCTTTTAAAGCCTAGATACTGCTTACAACAGCCTTAAACGCCTCTGGATGATGCATCGCAAGATCAGCGAGTACTTTCCTGTTGAGGTCGATATTCTTCTCCTTAAGGCCGTGCATGAGTTTTGAGTATGACGTGCCATTGATTCTTGCTCCGGCATTGATGCGGGCAATCCAAAGACGACGGAATGCGCGCTTTTTGTTGCGGCGATCCCTGTAGGCATATGACAAAGCTTTCTCTACAGCATTTTTAGCTACTGTATAGACTTTGCTTCTCGCGCCAAAGTATCCTCTGGCAGATTTGAGAATTTTTTTCCTTCTTTTTCTGGAAGCTACTGAGTTTGTAGAACGTGGCATAACTTTAAATTTAGTTCAGCACAGGGGCCATTGTGGCTCTTGACCTGTACTCTCGTTAAACATTTGTTTTATTTCAATCCGAGCAGATGCAAAATGCGTTTCGAATCTGCTTTTGACACCATAGCAGAACCGCGCAAGCGCAGCTTGGCTTTCTTTGATTTATTCCGCATCTGGTGCGAAGTATAAGCCTGAAAGCGCTTGATCTTACCTGACCCGGTCAATTTGAATCTCTTCTTCGCACCGGAGTGCGTTTTCATCTTTGGCATGTCGCTCAATTTTTAAACGGACGGCAAAGGTAAAACTTTTCGTGTGAAAATCTACTCTATCAATACACAATGCAAGACTCAGCTACTTTTTCTTCTTTGGAGCGAGAATCACGTGCATGCGCCGGCCTTCCATCTGGGGGAGGTTTTCAGCAGAGCCGAGATCATCGAGCTCCTGCATGAAGCGGAGGAGCAAGAGCTCACCGCGTTCTTTAAATACAATACTTCGGCCCCTGAAATGCACATATGCCTTGACCTTGTGCCCATCTTCGAGAAACTTGATGGCATGGCGGAGCTTGAAGTCAAAGTCATGATCGTCTGTGTTGGGACCGAATCGAATCTCTTTGACTACAGTCTTGACAGTTTTTGATTTGATCTCCTTTTCCTTGCGCTTCCGCTCGTAGATAAATTTGTTGAACTCGATCAGGCGACAGACAGGAGGAACCGCTTTTGGTGAGATTTCAACCAAATCGATACCCATATCCCGAGCCCAATTCTGTGCGACTCTGGTTGGGAAAACACCCGGTTCTACCTTGTGACCAACGATTTCTGAAACTTCATCAAAGTTGTCTCCAACGAGGCGAACTTCCGGAACCAGGATATCCCTGTTTATTCTGTATTGATTGCGAATGTCGGGTTTCCTGTTATGTGTTTTTCTTCTCCTTCTTGCCAATTCAATTTATTTTGTAAACAATAGTCAGTTTTCGTGCCTGCAAATGTAATGCAATAAAATACTTCTGTGGTGTCACCCATCTGAAGTACCGAACATCCTCAGTTGTGGTATTCAGCTTTTACTCTTTTTTGTATCAGATTTCACCTTCTTCGCCTGACTGATCAGGAGCCCGTCCTCTGCTTCGTTTAGAGTCGCAATGAGTTTTGCACCTTCTGCCGGATTCTCCGTTAGAATAAACTCAGCCAGTGGATCTTCGATATATTTTTGAATCGACCTGTGTAATGGTCTGGCTCCGTACTGAGGATCAAATCCTTTTTCAGCAACAAAATCCTTCGCTTTTTCGTCAAGCGTCATTTCATAACCCATCAGGTCGAGCCTTTTGTACAGATCATTTAGCGATATCTCAATGATTTCGTGAATGTGGTCTTTGTCAAGGCTGTTAAAGATCACCACGTCATCTATCCGATTGAGAAATTCAGGACTAAATGTGCGCTTTAATGCAGTCTGGATCACTGCCGTTGTGTTCTCACTTGAGGCATCCTGGCGTGCTTTTGTCGCAAATCCAACACCCATCCCAAAGTCCTTCAGTTGTCGTACACCAATATTTGAAGTCATGATGATCAACGAATTCTTGAAGTCGACTTTGCGGCCGAGGCCATCTGTGAGTTGGCCATCGTCCAGAACCTGCAGCAGGATATTGTACACGTCGGGATGTGCTTTTTCAATTTCATCCAGAAGTATGACAGAATATGGTTTGCGGCGCACACGCTCTGTGAGTTGTCCGCCCTCTTCATATCCGACATATCCCGGAGGAGCTCCAATCAATCTGCTCACGCTGAATTTTTCCATGTACTCACTCATGTCAAGGCGTACAAGCGCATCGTCCGTATCAAATAAATACCGGGCAAGTGCTTTTGCCAGCTCAGTTTTACCCACTCCTGTCGGTCCCAGGAAAATGAAAGATCCGATTGGTTTTTTCGGATCCTTGAGGCCGACTCGATTTCGCTGGATCGCTTTCGTGATTTTTTTGATCGCCGTATCCTGCCCGATGAGCACCTTCTTCAGGTCACCCACCATTCCGACAAGTTTATTGCTTTCACTCTGCGCTACCCTCTTTACAGGGATGCCGGTCATCATGGAAACAACCTCTGCGATATCATCTTCATCCACGGGGAAGCGTTGCGTTTTCGCAGTTTCTTCCCACTCTTCTTTTGCCTTTTCGAGCTTTCGGGCAAGCTTTGATTCGCTGTCGCGCAAATCGGCTGCCTTTTCGTACTGCTGATTTTTTACAGCCTTGTTCTTTTGTTCCTTAAGCTCTTCTATTTGTGCCTCGTATTCTTCAATATGCTTTGGCACATGAATATTCTTGAGATGGACACGAGCACCGACTTCGTCGAGAACGTCAATGGCTTTGTCCGGAAGGAAGCGATCACTCACGTATCGGTCGCTCAACTGCACACATGCCTTGATAGCCTCATCCGAATATTTGACATTGTGATACTCCTCGTACTTCTCTTTGATGTTTTCAAGAATATGAATCGTCTCTTCAGCACTCGGCGGATCCACGATCACCTTCTGAAATCTCCGGTCAAGGGCACCGTCTTTTTCGATATGCTGGCGGTATTCATCCAGTGTAGAGGCACCGATCACTTGTAGTTCACCACGCGCTAGTGCAGGCTTGAAGATATTTGATGCATCCAGTGATCCCGTAGCTCCTCCGGCTCCGACGATCGTGTGTATTTCATCAATAAAGAGAATCACATCGCGACTTTTTTCGAGCTCATTCATGATCGCCTTCATCCGCTCCTCAAATTGTCCACGATACTTTGTGCCTGCAACAAGGGCGGCAAGGTCGAGCATGACGATGCGCTTTCCGAACAGATTCCGCGAAATCTTCTTTTGAATAATCCGAAGCGCGAGTCCTTCTACAATTGCAGTTTTACCCACACCCGGCTCACCGATGAGGATCGGGTTGTTCTTCTTCCGACGACTCAGGATTTGGGAAACCCGCTCTATCTCAGTCTCACGCCCTATGATAGGATCGAGTTTGTCATCCTCGGCAAGTCTTGTGATATCTCTGCCAAAATTGTCGAGCACGGGGGTCCTTGACTTTGTTGTCCCTCGCTTGTATTGGGTTTTTTCGCTTTCTTCTTCCATAGGTATATCAGAGTCGGAAGGGATACTTCCGTATATATCGTGCATCGAAGCATCTTGTTCCTGAATGACGTACTCCAGTTCCGTACGGTATGTTTCGTAGTCGATTTCAAACTCTTCGAGTACCTGTGAAGCCATATTTTCCTTATGCCTCAATATCGAGAGCAGGAGATGCTCAGGATAGATCTCGTCACTCTTGAGGTGTCTGGCTTCGAGCGCAGTAACCTTGAGTATTTTCTCAAGTTCTTTATTGAGAGGAAGATTGCGCATGTTTTGCTGCGCCAGCTCCTGCGGTGTTTCCACTGCTGTATCTTCAATCTTGAATTTGAGCTCTACAAAATCGACATCCATAGAGTCGAGGACGCGAACGGCCAGATTGTCGTTATCCTCCAGCATCCCCAACAAGAGGTGTTCAGTGCCCAGATAGTCATGTCCGAGGCGCATTGCTTCTGTCCTGCTGAGGTTGAGAATGCGCTTGACTTTTAGTGAGAATTTCTTGTAGTTCATTTATCTCTTTACCTTCAATATGTCCTGTTAAACAAGATACCTATTTAATACAATTCTGTGGGTAATACAGTAATTCTTGTATAAAAACCCATCAAAAACGTGCCATCACCATCTCTCTGCAAAAATGGCTTGTTTTCTCATACATATGACGTACACATCGACTTTTTATGTGTCCTTTTGTCATGAAACACAGATTTACGTGAAATGGTTAGAAGATCAAAGCGTTTTAGCAGAATTCTAACTTTTTGTAATCAAAGATTGTTCAATGGTCTGAACACAGAAAAACACGTGTCTGATCTCAAAACGATAAAGAGGCTCCTCTATTACAGTAAAAAGGATAAATTTGTATCACCTTTTAATGCCATTGCAGCAACATGAAGTTTACAACAGACAAACAAGAAAAATATACGGTTCTCGCATTACACGAGGCCAATCTGAATTCCCTGATCGCTCCGGACCTCAAGTCGGAATTCGTTTTCCTTCGCAATGAGGGCGTGGGAAATTTGATCCTGGATCTGAGCCAGGTCGAATATGTGGATTCATCCGGGCTCAGCGCCATCCTCACTGCAAACAGGATCTGGAAGGGATATGGGACATTCATTCTGACTGGAATAAATAGCCCGAGTGTTGAAAAATTGATCAAGATTTCGCGTCTTGAAACAATCCTCACCATTATGCCAACGGTTTCTGAGTCAGTGGACTACGTCCATATGGAAGAAATCGAGAAAAACATCGCCGGCGATTCTGAGTGATGAAATTTGAGGTTACGATCCTCGGCAATAATTCTGCATTTCCTGCATATGGAAGATTCCCTACCTCCCAGGTGGTGAATCACGACGATCATTTATTTATGATCGATTGTGGCGAGGGGACCCAAGTCAGACTGAGTAAGTTTCGCATCAAAAGATCCCGGATTGATCACATTTTCATATCACACCTGCATGGTGATCATGTCTATGGTTTGCCGGGATTGCTCAATTCATATGCGCATACAGGCCGGGAAAAGCCGATGCACATCTACGGACCGAAAGGCATCCGGATGCTCATTGATACCGTATTGCGCTTGTCCGCCAGTATCGTCAGCTACGACATTGTGTATACGGAACTGGATCATACCGACAGAGTAAAGGTCTTTGAAGGCAGTTCTCTGAGAGTGTATGCTTTTCCGATGAAGCACAGGGTGCCGACATATGGCTATTTGTTTGAGGAGAGAAAGGAAAAGGTGAATGTCAGCAAAGAGGCGATAGAATTTTACGGTCTCTCCGTAGATCAAATCCGTGCGATAAAGGCGGGATCGCAGACTTTGCGCTTGGATGGGGAGGAAATATCAGTAGAAAGTTTGTTGACAAGAAGGCCAAGGCGTTCGTACGCGTTTTGTTCTGACACAGTTTACGACCCCGGTCTTGTGAAGTGGATAAAGGGCGTTGATTTGCTCTATCATGAGGCAACATTTATGCACGATCTCGAACACAAGGCCGAATTCAGCAAGCATACGACCGCCTTACAGGCCGGAATGATTGCCCGTCTGGCAGAAGTAGAAAAACTCATCATCGGCCATTTTTCCAGTCGGTACAAGGATGTTGCGCCACTTGTAGAGGAGGCGAGGGAGTCATTTCCTGAAGTTGAGGCCGCTGAAGAGGGGATGATTTTCAGTATTGGATAAGAAAGAAAAATCGGGCATTGAAAATTTCAAAATAGATTTATCTTTGCGGTCCGATTTTTACGATCGAGTAGCTCAGTTGGTAGAGCAACGGCCTTTTAAGCCGTGGGTCCTGGGTTCGAGCCCCAGCTCGGTCACAAGTAATCCTCTATAGTGCAATGCTGTAGGGGATTACTTTTTTTGTGTCCAACATTTGTCCAACATTTGGT
>Ga0164313_10004927_pt1 | contig 11831 bp, 9 predicted proteins | sample GuaBasSedimGuay4_FD_113735 | JGI IMG/M metagenome (GOLD analysis project Ga0164313, IMG submission 113735) | Subseafloor sediment microbial communities from Guaymas Basin, Gulf of California, Mexico - Guay4, Core 4569-4, 0-3 cm | ecosystem: Environmental > Aquatic > Marine > Hydrothermal vents >... | reverse complement strand
TCGCAGGATATATGTTGAAGGTACCAGCAAACCTCACAGTTGGGAAAATATGAATAAAGGTGAAGAAGGCTCTCCTAGCTGGCTTGAAAAATATGATCATCCATTATGGAAAAAATATGGTGATTATGCAGAAGGGTCCGGGCATGGAGGAATGGACTTTTTCGTTGATAATGCTTTTGTTGAGTCAGTTAAACGGAAAGTGAACCCACCACTTGATGCTTATGATGCTGCCGCATGGAGTGCCATCAGCCCGCTATCAGAAAGATCAATTGCAGAAGGGAATGCACCACAATACTTCCCTGATTTTACCCGGGGAAAATGGATGTGGGCCAAACCTAATTTTGCATTAGATGATGACTACTAATATGTAACGATCGTTAACAAAGGGATCCATGTATTTTTTTAATTATCGGGCTCCTTCCTTTCTTATACATTTATTATTAAAATCAAATTGTTTAATCTCCTTAAATAAACAAGGGAGGATGAAATTTAAAAATCAAAACTATGGCTTTAAACACACTTGACTGGACAATTGTTTTTGTATTTTTTGTGATTGTGTTATCCATCGGATGGGTTGCATCACGCACTGCAGGGAAAGATACTTCTGAATTCTTTCTTGGCGGCCGGGGTATGCCCTGGTGGCTACTTGGTATATCTATGGTAGCCTGTACCTTTTCTGCTGATACTCCAAACCTGGTAACCGGAATGGTCAGGGAAAACGGTGTGGCTAAAAACTGGGCCTGGTGGGCTTTTCTTATTACCGGTATGGTTACCGTTTTTATATATGCCAGGCTTTGGAGACGGTCCAATGTATTAACCGATCTTGAGTTTTATGAAAAAAGGTATGGCGGAAAACCAGCTGCTTTTCTAAGAGGGTTTCGTTCCCTTTACCTTGGACTGTTCTTTAACGTGTTAATTATGGGAACAGTAACCCTGGCAGCAATCAAGATAGGTGCTATTATGCTTAACCTTCCACCCTGGCAAACGGTGGTTGGTGCTTCCATCATCGTGGTTCTTTATACCGGCCTTGGGGGCCTGAAGGGTGTGGTTTGGGCTGATTTCTTCCAATATAGTATTGCCATGTTTGGGGCAGTATTCGCTGCTGTTGTTGCAGTACGACAACCGGAAGTAGGCGGATTAAAAAGTCTGCTGAGCAACCCTGATATACAGGATAAATTATCCATTGTTCCTGATTTTGGGGACCCCTCTGTGTTAATCCCCCTTCTGATCATTCCTATTGCTGTGCAATGGTGGGCAGTTTGGTACCCGGGTGCAGAACCGGGAGGTGGCGGTTATATTGCTCAGAGAATGCTTGCAGCTAAAGACGAGAAAAATGCAATTGGTGCAACTTTGCTTTTTAATTTTGCACACTATGCTTTAAGGCCATGGCCATGGATAATAGTAGCCCTCGCATCTCTTGTTGTTTACCCTGACCTCGCAAGTATTCATTCTGATTTTCCCGCCTTAACTGAGGAATATTTAAAAGATGATGTTGCTTATCCTGCTATGCTTTCAAAAATTGGCCCCGGATGGCTTGGTTTGGTTGTTGCCTCCATCATTGCAGCTTATATGTCCACAATCGGAACCCATTTGAACTGGGGATCATCTTATGTTGTAAATGATTTCTACAGAAGGTTTATCAACCCGCATGCATCTGAAAAAAAATATGTAAAAATGGGACGTATTTCCACTGTGGTATTAATGATATTTGCCGGACTACTAGCCTTATTTTTCCTGGAAGATGCCACCCAGGCATTCAATATCCTTCTGTTAAGTGGTGCCGGTTCAGGATTGATCTACCTGCTGCGCTGGTTCTGGTGGAGGATCAACGCATGGACGGAGATTATTGCAATGATCATGGCTACTGTAAATGCTGTAATTCTTGTTTTCTTTATTAATGACATGTGGCTTGCAAATGTATTTGCCGGGATTTATCCATTTCCTGTAGATTATGCTGAAATGGGCGAAAAAGCTTTATCGGGAACCGTATTCCCGGTTAAACTTTTACTGGCAGTTTTTGTTACCACTGTAACCTGGATCGTAACTGCCTACGTAACAAAGCCGGAAACAACCGAGACACTGAGAAGTTTCTATCGTTTAACAAGACCGGGTGGACCAGGATGGAAAAAAGTTGTTCAGGAAGCCATTGATGACAATGATCCTGTTGACCTTAAGGACAGGGGACTTGACTGGGAAATGCCTATTCAGATTTTACTTGTATTTATTGGCATTATCGTTATTTATTCAAGTCTGTTTTCCATTGGAAGCTTTGTTTTTGATAAAGCAGGACAAGGCTTCATCCTTATGGGAGTTGCTATGGTTGGAACCTTTTTTATGTTCAAATACTTTGGAAAGCTACGTGCGGATTAATACTGTTTTATTAAAAATTTTAAATTCCGGCTCTTCTTAAAAACAGGAAGATCCGGAATTTTTAAAATAACATACTATGAGTTACAATTTAGAAAATATTTTTTTCAATTTCCGGGTACAGGGAAGTTTCAAAAGCGGTAAACCTTATGGGTCCGGCCATATTAATGACACTTTTCTTGTTATAACAAATGAAAATGACAAACCAGACTATATCTTTCAGCGGATCAATCATCATATTTTTAAAAATGTTCCTAAACTACAGGATAATATTCTCAGGGTAACTTCCCATCTCCGGAAGAAACTGGAACAAACTCCCGAGGCAAATCCTGACAGGGAAACGCTAACCCTGATCCCTGCTATTGATGGAAAGCCCTATTACAAAGATGAAGAAGGCAGCTACTGGCGAATTTATATTTTTATCGACAATAACCATAGTTACGACCTGGTTGAAACCCCTGCCCAGGCATATGAAGGGGGGAAAGCCTTTGGACGTTTTCAATACCTGCTATCTGACCTTGAGGGAGAGCCATTATTTGAAACCATCCTGAATTTCCACAACATGGATATGCGTTTGGAGACTTTCTTTCAAACTGTAAAAAGGGATCCTCAAAAGCGGGTTGCCCTTGCCGGGCCAGAAATTAAATTTGTTGAAGAAAGAGCCGGTGATATGACTAAAATCCTTCGATTAGGGGAAGCTGGAAAAATCCCGCAAAGAATTACCCATAATGATACCAAATTCAATAATGTACTTTTGGATGAAAATGATAAACGCCTTTGTGTTATCGACCTTGACACTGTGATGCCCGGGTATGTTCATTACGATTTTGGTGATTCCATTAGAACAACAACCAATACCGCGAACGAGGATGAAAAAGACCTTTCAAAAGTTGAAATGGATATCCACTTATTTGAAGCCTATTCAAAAGGATTTCTTGAAGAAACCAAATCATTTCTCACTCCCATGGAGATTGACAACCTTGCTTTTTCAGGCAAAATGATGACATTTATAATCGGCCTCCGATTTATAACCGATTATATAGATGGTGATAATTACTTTAAGATTCATCATGAGCATCACAACCTTCAGCGGGCAAAAGCCCAGTTTAAACTAATTTCAAGTATGGAACGGCAATTCAGCCAGATGGAAGATATCATAAAAAAACTGAATCTTTCTTAAAAGCACAAATGCAAATCAGGTTAACTCGATAAACTATTTACCAGTTTATTACAAAATCGATAGAGAGTTATCTTTATTTAAAAGATTACCACGAAAATTCAACTCCAACTGTCAATCATTTCACTCTTTACATTTTTCGTATATTTGCATCATTAAATAAGGTCATAAATAAAGGTAATAAATCATAAAATGTGTTTAGCAGTACCTGGTAAAATTACATCAATAGATAAAAGCAATCCCGACCTGAGGATGGCTAAAGTTAGTTTTGGGGGAGTGATCAAAGAGATCTGTGTACAATGGCTTCCTGAAGCAGGAATAAATGATTATATTATTGCCCATGCGGGGATGGCTTTAAATAAACTGGATGAAGAAGAAGCAAGATTAAGCCTTGAGGCTTTTGATGAGTTTGGAAAGTTTTTGGATGAAGAAGATAACAAAAAAGGTATCTGATGAAGCTAAAATAACCGGCTAAGAGTTTTATAGAGATTCAGGTTAATCCAAATTGGTATTTATTACCCGAAAACAACAAGCCTCCTACAATTTTCATATCAACAGAAGAAAAACCAGGTTTATTTAATTACTTCACAATCATCAATCAGATAAAATAACTGAAAGAGATATACTTTGAAATACGTTGAAGAATACCGTGACCTTAAGCTTGTCAGAAAAATTTCTGAGGAGATAAAAAAAGCTGTAACCCGGCCCTGGGTTATTATGGAAATTTGCGGAGGACAAACACACTCTATCCTCAAGTATAACCTTGAAGAATTTCTTCCTAAGGAAATCAGTCTGGTTCACGGACCAGGATGCCCTGTTTGTGTAACCTCCCTGGAATTAATTGATAAAGCCATTATAATCGCTTCCGAAAAGGATGTCATAATGACCTCCTTCGGAGATATGTTAAGGGTTCCTGGATCAGAAAAGGACCTTTTAAAGGTGAAAGCAGAGGGCGGAGATGTAAGAATGGTCTACTCCCCTCTTGATGCTGTGAAACTTGCAGAGGATAATCCTGATAAAAAAATAGTGTTTTTTGCAGTTGGCTTTGAAACCACAGCACCCGCCAATGCCCTTTCGGTTGTGGAAGCGAAAAGAAGAAAGCTTAAAAACTATTCTATTCTGAGTTCCCATGTATTGGTCCCTCCTGCCATCGAGGCTATTTTATCTTCTCCCGGATCCAGGATTCAGGGTTTTTTGGCAGCCGGCCATGTTTGTACCATCATGGGATATGAAGAATACATCCCACTTGCTGAAAAATTTAAGACTCCCATTGTAATTACCGGATTCGAACCGGTTGATATCCTTCAGGGGATACTGGCCACGGTCAAGCAATTGGAAAAGGGAATCGCCAGGGTTGAAAATCAATATTCCAGGGTAGTCACCCGTGAAGGGAACCTGCCGGCACAAAATCTGTTGCGCGATGTATATACGATCATTGACAGAAAGTGGCGGGGAATTGGGAATATCCCAAAAAGTGGATTTGCACTTGCTGAGAAATATGCAGCTTTTGATGCTGACAAAATTTTCAACCTTGGAGAAATAGTTAGCCCGGAATCACCACTTTGCATTGCAGGCGAAGTACTTCAAGGGCATAAAAAACCTACTGATTGTCCTGCTTTTGGAAAAGAATGCATCCCTGAAAATCCACTGGGGGCACCCATGGTATCTTCGGAAGGGGCATGTGCTGCTTATTTTCATTATAAGAAAAGGGCAAAATGAACTGAATAATTAAGAAGAGACTAAAGTGAACTAAAGTTTAAAGTGCCTATAGTTAACCAAAGTTAAAAGTACCTGGAGTTATCTTGAATAAATAATTATAATAAATGCCTAATATAAACCTATCCTGTCCTGTTCCCATTACCAACTATGATCAGGTAACCCTGGCCCATGGTGGTGGTGGCAGCCTTTCCAACCAGTTGATTGAGAAAATGTTCCTTGCTGAACTATCTAACCCTATTTTAAATGAAGGACATGACGGGGCAATTTTTGATCTCCCTGGCAAGCTTGCCTTTTCAACAGATTCTTTTGTGGTAGATCCCATTTTTTTTCCTGGTGGTGATATTGGCGACCTGGCTATCAACGGGACCGTAAACGATGTGGTCTGCTGTGGGGCTATTCCAAAATTCCTTTCATTAGGATTGATCATTGAAGAAGGCTTTTCAATGGAAGAACTATGGAAAGTAATACAATCCATTGGTAAATCTGCCCGTGAGTCCGGTGTTCAAATTGTTACGGGAGATACAAAAGTAGTAGAAAAAGGAAAAGGGGATAAAATTTTTATTAATACTTCAGGCATTGGCTGGATACCCGAAGGCAGAAATATTTCGCCAAAACGATGCCAGCCAGGTGATGTGATCCTGATCAATGGGAAAATTGCAGAACACGGCGTAGCTATTATGTCATCCAGGGAAGGACTGGAATTTGAAACAAGTATCCGCAGTGATACCATGGCCTTAAACGACCTGATGGAAGAAGTTTATAAAGTTTGTGATGACATCCATGTACTAAGGGACCCCACACGTGGCGGGATTTCCAGTGCCTTAAATGAAATTGCCAAAACAGCCGGCATGGGAATTGAAATCGATGAAATGGCAATTCCTATTTCGGAACAGGTAAAAGGAGCTTGTGAAATTCTTGGACTGGACCCTTTGTATATAGCAAACGAAGGAAAGATCCTGCTTTTCGTACCGGAAGCAGATGCAAAAAATGTACTGGAAGTAATGTCCAGACACCCCAAGGGTAAAGGATCGGCCATCATAGGCAAAGTAAGCTCTGATATGCCAGGTATCCTGAGGATGAAAACATCCATTGGCAGCACGCGAATTGTTGACATGATCACCGGTGAGCAGCTACCAAGGATATGCTGATTATCAATAATTATTAATGGGAACCTGTTGTCTGTCAGGGTTTGTAGACCGATCTGTCAGACAAATCTTTCATTTTCTTAAAACCACTATACCATAAATATATCACAAAAGGAATGAAAAGGACAAGGAAAAGAACATGGCCACTCATCAGGCAGAAATCATAGAAACCGTGCAAAAGAATCGGTATTAAAATAGCTTTTATCAGATAAGATTTTCTTTTTGAAGGAAAAAAGCGGGCAAGTCCGTAATAATATCCCATGGTAACACCAAATAATGCATGAGCAGGAACAGCTGTAACTGCACGCATAATACCGACAGAAACATCTCCATTTAATACGTAAAGCAGGTTTTCTACCCCAGCAAAACCAAGAGAAATAAAAACCGAATAAACAATTCCATCAAACTTTTCATTAAACTCCTTACTCTTCCAGATAAGCAATAAAAAAGCTATATATTTCAATCCCTCCTCAGTAAAGGCTGCAACAACAAATGCATTATGGGCCGCCTGTTTCATTCCTCCATCAGGAGAAAAAATTCCTAAAAAAGTTTCAATAAAAATGGCAGGTAAGCTAATAAAACCTCCTAAAACCAATGCCATTAAAAGTAGCTTCCATGGCTCTTTTTCGTATTTATCCCTGTAATATACATAAAACAGGATGACAAAAATTGGAGCTAAAGAAAGAAACAAAAGGTTCATCAAATACAAAAGATTGATAAGGGGAATCAATAAGGACTAAATGGAGAGAAGTGATTACCAAATGGTTGCATAGGATTGTAATAGTAAGGGGTATTCCCCCTGTCTATCTGAACACCTCCTCCTATGGACATAAAATCATTGATCCTATAATGAAATGACATCGACATGCTTTCATAATTCTGGTTAAAATAAGGCGATTGTCCTACCCATGCCGGAGTTTGGTCAATGCTTTTCAACAAGCTACCTGAGACTACCAGCTTTTCACTAACAAAATAATCAGCACTTACATATACTTTATAATTGAACCATGAACCGGAAGTATTCATGCCGGGTCCATCAGTACTACTATGGGGGATAGAATTCATATAATTATTAGAAGCCATCACACCCACCCGCAAATTCAGCTTATTTGAAACCCTATAATTGACTTCAGGGGCTACCCATGTTTGCACTCCGGATCCATAATACCCACCGGTTGAAAAGGAAGTACCCACGTTAAGCTTGAACTTCAGAGGTGGAATTTTTGATTTGGGAACATTTAACTGATTGACCGAATCATTGTAATACTTATCTGCTTCGGGAACAGGAGCCATCCATGAATCAGGATAATTCAAGTAAGATTGCCCATTTGCTCCTAAAAACAAAAATAAAGTCAATAATATTAAAAATGTTCTTTTCAAGATTCTCATAATTCTTATTTTGCAAAAATAGTACATTTTCTTTTAGAATAGGCTCAAAAATTAAAGTTTCTGCAATTTCCATTAAGATTCTACTATTTTTTGTTCAGATTATGAAATCATTAGTTATGCTGTTTTGTTAAAAACCCGGTTAATAATTTGAAGCCCGCAACCATGATTTACATTTAATAAATTGTTTCCTTTGTAAACCAAAATCAATAAAATTCATTCTTTGTGAGAAAGTGGGGGGAAAACATATTCCGAAAATCAATTATTCCAAAAAGGCGACCCTCTGCTTTCAAGCTTATTGGTATTTTTATCATTCTGTTTATTGTTTCTGCCCAACTGTATTTGATTTTTCGCAAACCTGATGAAACCAAAAATATTTATATAGATGAAGCCATTCCTGAGCTTAAACAAAAAGATATCGTTCCCGGTTTCCCTGAGAAATCAATTAAAATAATAAGTCATGAAATTGATTCCTTGCTGGAAAGGGCCAATAAAAGATATGATTTTCATGGAAGCCTGCTGGTTGCTAAAAATGGAAAGAAGCTCTACTCCCGATTAATTGGCTATGCTGATTTCAGTGAAAAGAACCTCCTTAATGAGCATTCTGCTTTTCAGCTGGCCTCTGTCAGCAAACAATTCACCGCAACTGCCATTCTGATGCTATGCGAGAAGGGTGCCCTACAGTTGGGAGATACCATAACTAAATATTTTCCTTCCCTCCCATATGACCGTATAACCATCATGCAACTTCTAAATCATTCCTCTGGCTTAGCTAAATATTTCTGGCTGGCCGAACATAAATGGGATAATGCCAAACCTCCTTCCAATATGGAGATGATTGACTTAATGGCTAAAGAAAATCTCTCTCTGTTTTTCAGGCCCGGGGCTATCTTCGATTACTCAAATACTGGTTACCTTATCCTTGCTGCAATAGTAGAAGAAGTGTCAGGAATGAAATTCGGGGATTTCGTTGAAAAAAACATATTTGCCCCTTTGGACATGGAAGACTCTTTTGTATATAGCTTTGCCCATGATTCCATTCATAAAAACCAACTGGCCGGCTACCGCCTCTACAGACGAAGATACCATATTGAGATACCCGGTACGGTGAATGATGCGGTGGTTGGTGATAAAAATGTATATTCTACTGCTAGCGATCTTTTAAAATGGATAAATGGACTGAATAACTATAAGCTTATTAAGAAGAAGGCCCTGGAAAAGATGTACACAAAAGGGGAAACACGCTACGGGAGAAAAATCTCTTATGGATTTGGTTTCAGAATAAACGATAGAAAAAGTGAACTGGAAATTTACCATGATGGAAAGTGGAATGGTTTTCGCAATTCAATCAAACAATATCCTGATAATGATATGGTTATAATATTCCTTGAACATACCAGTTACTCCTCACCAAATAATATCATTAATAAAGTAAGGTCTATTGTTGAAGAAAACAGTACTTTACCATTTAAAAAAAGGAATTTGCCTTAAGCAGGGATCAAGGATCACGGAACAGGGATCAAGAAACAAGATATGTCAAATAGTTTTCCCAAGCATTAGAGATCTTTGACTGATAAGATTTTTTAAATCTATGAAAGTATCAAAACTTTTGTTTTGGAATCTTTCTCATCCGGAGGCTTTTCGGGGTTACTTCAAGATATTCATCTTCTTTAATATATTCCATTGCCTCTTCCAGGGAGAATTTAATAGCCGGAGAAATTTTTGCTGCTGCATCAGATCCTGAAGCACGCATATTTGTAAGTTTTTTACCTTTAAGGACATTTACCTCCAGATCACTTGCCCGGGTGTATTCTCCAACCACCTGTCCCTTATAGACTCTATCACCGGGTTCGATAAAAAACCTACCACGGTCCTGTAAACGATCAATGGCAAAAGCCAGGACCTGACCAGTATCCAGGGATATCAATGATCCGTTGCTTCTTCCGGGAATATCTCCTTTCACCTGGCTATATTCACTAAACCGATGACTCATAACTGCTTCCCCGGCTGTAGCTGTTAGTATGTTATTCCGTAAACCTATCAATCCCCTTGAAGGTATGTTGAACTCCAAATGTATCAGGTCTTCTTTAGGCTCCATGATCATCAAATCCCCCTTACGCCTGGTTACCTGTTCAATTACTTTTCCAGCATACTGTTCCAAAACATCAATTACAAGAATCTCAAAAGGCTCACACTTAATACCTTTAACCTCTTTTACAATAACCTGTGGTTTTCCGACCTGAAACTCATAACCTTCCCTTCGCATGGTTTCAATAAGTATGGACAAATGCAGGATACCGCGGCCAAATACATCAAATTTATCTTCCGTATCCTTTTGCTCCACCCGTAACGCAAGGTTTTTCTCCATTTCCAAAAAAAGTCGGTCTCTAAGGTGACGGGAAGTTACAAATTTCCCTTCCTGTCCGTAAAAAGGTGAATTGTTTATGGTAAAAAGCATGCTCATGGTTGGTTCATCTATCGAAATTCGTGGAAGTGCCTCAGGAATTTCCTTATCTGCAATCGTATCACCAATTTCAAAGTCATCCATTCCAACAACTGCACAAATATCACCGCTCTTAACTTTATTAACCCTTTCTCTTCCCAAACCCGTAAAAACATAAAGTTCTTTCACTTTTACTTTTCGTTTTTGTCCGGCCCTGGAACAAAGCGTATATTCTTTCCCTTCTTCAATATCCCCCCTGAATAACCTGCCAATAGCAATCCGGCCAACAAAATTCGAATAATCCATAGATGTAATCTGAAGTTGCGTGGTACCTTCGTGATAGGGAGCTTCAGGTATCTGGTCCAGAATAGTATCTAACAAAATAGATATGTCTGTGGTCTTATCTTTCCAATCCATTGACATCCAGCCAAATTTAGAGGAACCAAAAACGGTTTCAAAATCCAGCTGGTCTTCGCTGGCATCAAGGTTAAACATTAATTCAAATACATCCTGTTGCACATCATCGGGACGGCAATTCTCCTTATCAACCTTATTAATCACCACAATAGGTTTAAGGCCGAGATTCAAAGCCTTACCCAACACAAAGCGGGTTTGTGGCATTGGACCTTCAAAGGCATCTACCAGAAGCAAAACTCCATCGGCCATTTTTAAGACCCGCTCTACTTCCCCACCAAAATCAGCGTGACCAGGAGTATCGATAATATTAATTTTCACATCCTTATACTCAACGGAAACATTTTTTGATAATATGGTTATGCCCCTCTCCTTTTCCAGGTCGTTACTATCCAGGAGCAGGTCTGTCATTTCTTTCCGATGATCAAGAATATTTGAGGCTTGTATAATCCGGTCAACCAGGGTAGTTTTTCCATGATCGACGTGGGCAATTATTGCTATATTTCTGATTGATTTCATATCCCTAATTTTAAGGCCGCAAAGTTAGGGTTTTTATTTGAAGATTCAAATACTACCAAATACCAAACACGGGAAACCAAATTTAGGAGGAAGAAGTTTTTAGTACTAAATGGGAAGTTGACAAAATCAGGAATCATAAAACTAATAACTAACTGCGTAGCTTATAGCTAAATCATAAAATGTAAAACGAGTGACAATTAAATGACACCAAAACGTTTAATGCTTTCTTTTTTCCAATACAGAGACTACATCATCAAGTTTAAAACCTTTAGCCTGGAGTAATATTAAATAGTGAAAAAGAAGATCAGCTGATTCATTTAGGAATAGCTCATCATTCTGGTCTTTTGCTTCAATAATCACTTCAACAGCCTCCTCTCCCAGCTTTTGAGCAATTTTATTCAGCCCTTTTTTAAATAATGAGCTTACATAGGAATTTTCAGGGAGCATTTTTTTTCGTTGTGCAATTATGGACTCCAGCTCATCCAGGAAACCAGGACGGTTTTTTTCATCCCAGCAGGTATCAGAACCTGTGTGACACACGGGGCCGGTAGGATTTGCCAGCACCAGCAAACTATCCTGATCACAATCCACTTTTATTTCAACCAATTCCAGGAAGTTAGCACTGGTCTCTCCTTTTGTCCATAATCTCTTGCGGCTTCGA
>Ga0164313_10004926_pt1 | contig 11835 bp, 5 predicted proteins | sample GuaBasSedimGuay4_FD_113735 | JGI IMG/M metagenome (GOLD analysis project Ga0164313, IMG submission 113735) | Subseafloor sediment microbial communities from Guaymas Basin, Gulf of California, Mexico - Guay4, Core 4569-4, 0-3 cm | ecosystem: Environmental > Aquatic > Marine > Hydrothermal vents >... | reverse complement strand
CCTGTGCTAGATGGTTGTTGTCCGGTTGTGTTTGTTTTGATTGCTGCGTATGGAAGGCCCGAACCTGTAATATCCCCAGTAGGAAAGGATATGAATTGATAACCCCCAGATAAAAAATCGCCAGAAAATATCCTAAATTTTTTTCCATCGCCGGAAATATGAGTGACTGTCCCATAACCAGTTAAATTTTGACCACTAAAGGCTAGATTAGAAAAATCATAAGCTGGCCTTTCCCCGTTAATATATAAATCTAAATCAACTTTACAATTTTCTGCGTCAACATAAAACCAATCTACGGGATCTGGTTCTTTTGTCGCACTAAAATTAACAGGAGAACGATTAATATAATAATTATGATCTCCTGAATAGCACCTGCCTGACAGCCCCACCACCTCATTTGGTGACAAACCATAAACAAAATTATCTTCATAATCCAAAATTTTGCCGCTTTTTATATTAAAATTGAATACATTATTGTCGCCCGAAAAACCAAAAGAAGCTTGACCAGTGGTATTACTCACTGATATAGAAGCGACATATTCAAAACCCCCTGTTTGGGTTGCCATGCTTTTCTTTAAAAATTGGTTTTCTACTATCATCTTATACTCGAAGATCCTCTCGATACAACCATTTTAGGAGCTAATAACCTAAGAGCCTCTTTTTTTCTTGAATCGTAATAATTTTCTATATAGAAATCGGAATTGCGAATCTTCATATTCTCTGTTCCGAAAACATAAGTGGACTGAACCCCATTATCACTAATGGAAATAGAAAGGGATTGGAACCCATCTTTAATAGAAGGTGGGTTCGATATATCGTCGCCATTTGGTAAATCAATATAAGGAATTGTAAAGGTTTTAGAAAAAAATGGGTCGGTTTGATAAAAAGAAAAACCCTTTTTCAAAAGACTGTGAGCCTCTTCAAAATTATCCTTAGAGATATTATTAAAATCTTTTGATTGAGTTCTAATTAAATCTTCAGATATTGTATTTTGCTGTACATCTGCTGACAAAACATTAGCAGAAGAAAACGTTACGGTTTTTTTCCCGTCTTCCCATCTGGGATATTCCGTTTTGTGGTATGATATGTGGGGCGAAGCGGTGCTCAAAACAGAAGAAGCCCCCCTTTCTCCAAAAAGTCTAAAAGAACTCTTCGTGGGAAAGGTTATATTATCTATAAGACTAGAATCAAAACCTCTAATCCCCAATAAGAAAGAGTTTTCTTCAAAACCATCTATCCCCCCCACTTCTACTATAACAGTCTTATCTCCTAAGGTCACTAATTCTTCATGGGCCTCTGGGAACCAATGGGGCTCCACTTCTTTTATATAATAACCTAAGTCCGCTCTTGAGGTGACAGTGATCTCGTCATAGGGTGTGGTCGGAATATCCTTCCCCAATACAACCCCTTGTACGGTTTGCGATTCATAATTTGTAATTAAGTTACTAAATGGGGCAAGATATTTATTGAGAGGTGTATTAACTATCCTCTCATTCGCTTGATACCACCTTAAATCAGAATCAAATTTAATATCTGGATTGTATCCAAATTCCATAGCAAAAAATCTTCCTTGATAGTCGGCCAAAGCTCTATATCTATTTGTAAAACTTTCAATCTCACCCTCATCTTTTTTGATGAATTCTACCCATTTATAAGATTGGTAATTATATGGCAAAAGACTGGCAAAATTTTGACTCACAAGCTTGAGTTTTTTTAAATCATTACTATTGGCAGAGTTCAACGCATGGAAATCCCCCAAAACGTTATCCATAGTTGGGTGCAATAATTCTTTAGAGTTATATCCAGCTTCTTTATATAGCATAGAAGAAAAAAGAAAATCCACCCCATAATGAGCGGCCTTTATTCTATCCACTATCTCCCCCGTCGTTCCTCTTGTTTTAAACCTTCCCATTCCGGGGATCTTTTCAAGATCTAAATGGTGAAGGGAATATGACCTCTGTCTTCTGTCTTGGGTATTCGATATTATTTCCCCGTCTTTTAAAAATGTCGAATTAATACCTCTAACAAAAGTATCCCTTAAAGAATACGATTCTTCTACAGAAGATGGTTCAATCGCCGCAATGATGGCGTTCACTTTTTGTTTTATGATTTTATAATTGTCTGGGCTTCTAAGATCTATAAAGTTAATTTTATTATTTTCCCAATAAGCTAAAAATCCCAAATCATTACACCAAGCAGAGATGACTTGACGCAATGGGCCTGTGTAGTTTCTATAAAATTGAAGATATTCTCCCTTTAAATTTACTTGGCCTTCAGTTGTCCCTCCCGATTCTTTAAGTTGGAGTAAATCTTTTTCAGACAAGGTATTTTGAGGGGAGAAGCCAAGAATTCCCATTTCTGATAGAGCGGTTAACAGATCTGGGAATGTGTACAATACCTGTGGCACTTTTAATAAAGATACTTCCGTGGGGTCAAGAGTCAAAGATAACCCCAATAAACTTTCTACATGTTTATAACTCCCAAGAAGAATAATGTTATCGCCGGAATCTTGACGTTCGTTAAGACCAACATAAAACCTATCTAAAGAATAGACCGACTCATCTACAAATTCGACTTCTAATAAACGCCCTACAGAGGAATTTTCAAATCGATATGAGATAAGATACATATTTAATACGATATTTGATCCTATAGTTATTCTTGTCGGAGTACCATAGACTCTAAGATCCTCTGACTCTATAAAATATTCACCTTTTTCATTAATTAACGTCAGTTTCAAAGTCGAAGGAGCCTCTCCCCCAAACGTTTGATAATCAACATTATAGATAAACCCTCCAAAAATTGAATTGCTATCATCAACCGCTACGTTTTGTATTGTATTAATTGCCATTTTCCCAAAATCCTAATATACTATCATTATTATACAAACTTTCCTTACCTTTTAAAGAAATATTATTTCCAGAAATCAAATCTATAGAAGAGTGTTCTATGTATTGATCTCTAGGAATCCTTACACCATTTAGGAAGAAAACTGAAGTTGTGCGAGGGAATTTCGTTGGAGTGAATTTGGTATAAGACCCAGTCAAACTTCTTTCTCCCACGTATTTTTTAGCCGTCATAATCACCCCTGTGATATCATCGAACCCGGATATGGGCTCCATCCATTCTCCCCCAGAAATTTGATAATTTAATCCAGAGTATCTTTTTTGGCCATTTAAGAATATCAAATCATCTTCAAAGATTCTAAAATCAGTGAATAGCCCAGAAGTGGCAAAAGATGTTTGATCGTCAAATGAGGCGATTTTCTTCTGAGATGGGATCGGAGCATCATAGATTACTAAATCATTAGTATCGTAAAAGGAATTCGATTTTACATTTGCGCCAGAAAGAAAATAATCTGCTTGAGGACGATAAATTACATTAAAGATATCTCCTGAAATATTATAGCCGCTTTGGTATTGTAAAACTCCGTTTAGAAATAAATTGACAGCCCCTGTCGAATAAGATTGGTCTAATATAAAATTAGTATTAATTGGATCATAAAATGGAGTCTTATTATATAATGTCAAACCTCGTTGTTCTGGGAAGATCACTATCTCTTGAAAGTCTTCTATATCCTCCTCTTCGGTATAACTTATAAATTCCATTCCATAAGTATAAATCAAATCAGCATTAGCTTGAAAAGGTCTGGAGGAGTCTAAATCTAGGATTTGAAAGGCTCCTTCTTTTGAAAAATTCAACCCAGAACCAAGATTCACCGTTACATATCCCGTTAACGGGTTTATATTTTGACCGGATAGAACGCCTGTTAAAAAAATATCTTCGTAAGCAAAAACAGGTCTTCCGCACTCATCTATAAACGCTATATATTGATCCCTTATTATTCCTGTCATTCCAGTGTAAATTGGGTAGTCATATTCTTCGTACCCAGTCACTTGAATCCCTGAGATAGATATGGGTTCGACATACCCACCAGAGATATGGGACTGAAGTTCCAAATGCCCTGTTAGTGGGAATAGAATGTCGGCATCGGCCTTTCCTGTATAGATCCCATCATAAACATAAAGATTGTCATTAATATCGCAATTATCAGTTATGTATCCAAAGGGTTTTAGATTTTGAGAATTGGTTATGGTTATTGTGTCATTGGAATAATTCAAATTTCCGGTAAAGGTTTTGAGTCCAGTTTCATAGACCTTATTATTCCCAGCAATATGTCCTGTACTGTATTTTTCATAGCCAGAAACTCCAATGCGGCCAGTAATAAAAGTTGGATCCAAAAAGAACCCAGAGCAGAGTCTTTGTCGATTACTATAGCTGACATTACCATTTAAATATATAAACCCGTCAGAATAACCACTAAAATCTTGAAATAACTTGAATTGGTCTGAATAAAACAAGAATTTATCATTTGTTATATAAGACTCGGTTTCAAATTTTTTGTTGTTAAAGTCAAAATAATTAAACTCGATTGAATTGGGGGATTTAGCGACACATATTGTATTTTTGCTACCAATGACATTATTAGAGGTATAATAAAATGGCTCTCCACTGCCGTAAAAATGAAAATAGAATTTATTGGCATCATTTATACCCAGTCTAAAACCAGAAGAAACCGCGCCAGTTTCCAAAGAGTTAAACATAATGCACTCTTCAGAGTCTTCTTTTTCATAATTAAAGAACATACTCCAATTATTAATATCAAAACTATTATTTATGTTTTGTGGCTCTACCCAACTTGTACGATCAAATAGTCCAGAGCCATTATCTACAACCATTCCCCCTTGCACCGCCCCAGAAAATCCAGAATACCCACCACTTATACTGGGCAAGCTATCTCCATCAAGACTACTAAAATCATAATAAATCTTAAAGGCTCCTGAACGGATACCTAATTTAGTATAAATATAATTAATTCCTGATGCTGACATTATCGTCTAGTGTTTAAATTTAAAATTAATCCATAGTCATCTGTACCATTTACGGGAGCGCCATCGAAAACCCAACCGTAATTAAAGGTAAATTGCTGACCAAATGGGGGCTTGAAGGAAATATCTCTTTTCGTTTGTGTCGAGCCTCGATTGCCGAAAAATAAAAACGTTTTTTCTATTTCGTTATTTATTAACAGCACACCACTTTCTACCGGAAGAATATTTTCTAAGGTTGCTGTTCCATTTATGCTCATCTCCACTTTATTATAGTAGCCCAAATCTGTAAAGTAGTGTTCGCTTGAACCATGAGCCGCCCAAGATGCCGTTTTTGCGTATAAACCAAATGTTCTAACCTGTCTGAAAGCGGGGAGATAAGATACTGTGTAATCGAATTTGCTAAAATAAGCCGGTGGTTGAAGCCTGTCGTCAAAAGAAACTCTAAATGAAGCTGCCCCTTTATACTCGTCAAAAGTCACTCCGCTAGATAATGGGTGGGGGTTAACTCCATATGTTCCGCCATGCCAATAGTATCCTTCCTTTGCTAGATTAAAAACATCCAATCCTGTATAATAATAGCTTTGGACTTCTTGCCATCTATTAGTGAGATCTCCTCGTCCAACAACCTCCCCATCAACGTTAACAATGGTTGATGTTTCACCCTCTTCAACCCCGACATTATATCTGACATTTACTATCGGGTCTGGATTGTTATCGTATTTTATATCGAATGTGACGATTTTATTATAAGGATCTTCCGAAACCCCACTTGACAATGGGTTTATGTTTAAGTCGTTATTTGTTGTCGCCCCGGTATAAATACCAGAAGCCACAGAGAATATATCAAATCCATGATACTCATTTCTTAAATCATTTAGGTCCGCATCTATTCCGCCATCAATGGATCCATTAATCCCAACGGTTATAAATCCCTGAAGTCCAGAGGCTATATCCACAGCATATCTTTTAGACATCCCAGCGGTGGTTTGGTCTTGAGAGTATCTTTCGGAAATTGAATAAACCCCATTTAAACGATCAATATTTTCAGACTGAAATTCCAAAAGAAAGTCCCCCGCACCAGTAATGAATTGTGTTGAGGGTTGACTTGATAACCCTGTTTTTTGCTGAACAAAACCTATTGCATTTTTCAAAGCATTGGTCTCGTTTACAGAAGTGTTAAAACCTCGTGCGCTTACAGTATGAGTCAGGTTCGTCTTTTGATCTTCTGACTCTTGAAACTCCCATTCGTCCTGTGGATCTAAAACGCCATTGACTTCAAAAAAATCAGAGGGATATGTTGATAGCGTAATTGTATAAGGAACGTTATATAGATAATCCGATGTCCCAAAATCTATAGTATTAACAAAACAAATCGGCGCATTCTCAGAGACTCCGTCATCCGAAATCAAAAGAGGTTTAAAATCCACATTAAAGATGTTCAAAATTTGAGCCTGTTGATTTACCAAAGCATCATAACCTGTACAATTTATCAAAGATCCGTCTAAAGTATATTTATATTGAGTCCCCCATTTTGCGCCATAATTAATAGCCGTTTCATCTCTAGAAACCAAGGGTAATGGGTTTGGTAGGGATTTTCCGTTATATGTGATGTTCGTAGGCATTAGACTATTATAGTTGCGCTTGCTTCAGTTGTGGTTTTTTGGAAGGTGTAAGGAGAAGTATACTCCCAAAGAAGGCTTAAATTCAAGGTATTATTTCTATAATCAAAATTATAATTAATATCTTTGATATAGACATCGGAAGCCTCGAAATCTCCATTTGGCATATGTCTATTAGCCAAGTCCCTTGCTCGCGTCAAATAGCTTTCAATTGGCCAACCACGTCTTCCTACTAAATTTAAACTAAAGCTTCTGTTGGAAAGTGTTTGTATATTGCTTCGTTGGATGATTTCTTTTTGATTAAATATACCGTATCTATTTAGATGTTGTTGCTTGTAATCATCGGTGATTGAAATATTCTCTCTTTTGAAAGAGGAGGTCTTATAAGAATAATCAGTTGTGTATGTATAGCTATATGATACTGCGCCGCCAAATTGCGAAAAGGTTACACTTGAATTTAAGACTCCTAAATTTAAAAACGAAGCCACCGCATGTTTAGAAAGTGCGTTTATGGCGTTTATTCTAAAGGTTGGCTTGTGATAATTAAAGCCAGCTTTGGCCGCTTCAAATTGTTGCAAATAATTAACGCCCCAACCTTGAATTGATCCTTGTAGGTTAATCTCATATGTGCCGTTCTCATTCCTTGAGACTCTAGAGGTTTGTTCATGAGAAAAGCCGTCTAATCCACCTGTTGAATTAGCCTTTCGATTGTCAAAGGCCACAGAGTAATCAATAGTATAATCAAAACTGTTTAGGTTTTTAGTTAGGCTTACTATTTTGGGATTTAGACTGGTTGCAGATCCGGCTTTATAAGCTCCAAATACACTAGAGCATTTAGAATAAGAATTTTGTATTTCATGCTGAAGCCCTGTTAAAGCTGCGCCCCAAGCATCTATATTATCCAACCCTTTAATCTCGCCCCCTTCTTCTACAGTCGAGTTCCCATCATTATTTAAAGAAATTGAATAGGTTTTATTGATAGAATAATTACCAGAGTCATTGCCTAAAGAGACCTTTTTATCAACCTGATAAGAATTATTAATAAGATCAATTGTTTCTGAGTATGTGGGATTGCTATTTACCACGTTGTAGTCTCCCAACAAGCCGGTAATAGCGTTAACAGAAAATAAATTTAAAGCTATATTCTTGGCCAAATCCAATGGATTAGAACCCCCACCACTGAGACAGCTTATTGCGATTCTTTGTGTGTAATTTTTATCTGATCCCTCTGACGAATAGGTAAAATCTTCTGCTAAATCATTAACATATTTATAATCATTTGTATTTATACCTGTATAAAACTCTCCCGTAAGATTAGATAAATTTCCAGTAGAAGAGATCGTAATATTCGCAGTATAGTTTTTAGAATCTATATCTTGTCCAACCTCAAAGGATAGGGACTCCATTCTCCCACTACCAAAAACAGTACCGTTAATAATGACTGGCTCATATTCAGAAAAGCTAGAAAGAATATTAGCTTCTGTCCAAATCCCTGTAGAAAGTCTGTTTGTCCCAGTTAAATCAACAATAGTCCCTTGAAGCGAAAGATCTTTGTCGGTTCTAAACCTAAAAACATCATCACCAAAAAAATTCGAACTATGCGTATAACCTAAAATTCTAACATTGTTGAAATCCATCCCTAAAAACCTTCTAAAGAATTCAAATAACTCCTATAAACCAAAGTCGCAGATAGATTACTACCTACAGAACTACTTACACTTTCCTCTTCCAGTTTCGCATTGGGAATATATAATGTGTTTACAGTGTCGCCGGGACAATCCAATAATGATACAGCAAGATTTCCAGTTCTTTGTGCGCAAGCTAGATCAGAAAGTCTCTTGGTCTCAAAGCCATCCATATCTAGCGTTACGGAAAAATCAATGGTGACGGGCCACTCAATCAGAACATAATTTGGGGTGGAATTTCCTAGAAAATATATTGGTTTTCTGTTTATGTTTATTGAGTAAGAAAATGATTGAACTCGATTTGTAGTATGATCGCCATTGAGGGTTAGATTAATTCCATATGCCCCAACGGTTTGTAATGGGTAGGATTTGTCATTATTGGTTGTCGTAGTTATTCCAGTCCCAATGTCGCCATAAGCAGTAATTTGAACCGAAGAAGAAGCAACCTCTCCCACCTCACACGCACAAGTATAATTAGTAAGATACGCTTGATTGAACCCAAAAGTCCCTCCGTCATAATCAAGGTGTCCTGTAAAAGTCCCTGTAGTAACTAAATCGTAAAAAAGATCATGCCCAACAATGGATTTGTCTATAGAGACGCTTCCGACTAATTTGTCAGAAAGGGTTTGCGTGAGCCCACCGCCATAAGAAGCGACATTTGAGATGGGTAATGAATAACTCCCATCAATGCTCTGAATCCCAGAGACCATTAAATCGTTTATCCATACGTTTTGATCTCCATATATTTTTCTATTTAACATTTATAATTTAATAGGTTGGAGTGTGTCTTGATCTTGGGATATCAACGGAAATACTTTTGCTAGGAGGCTTCTTTATATTGTTGAAGGAGTTTCTTTTAATTTCATTAACTTCCTCTTGTAATTTTGGGATTGCCTCATTCCAAAAATCTATCTCCTCTTGTGATATGTTATTATCCCCTTGAATCATTCCCTTCAAATTTAGAACAGACTCAACCTTGCCCAAAACCTGCTCTTGTGTAGATCTAGAATATTTGTCTAATCCAACGACTAAAAGATTCATAGATTCGTTCATTTGTTTTACTAAGACTGGATCTAAAGAATTAACTCCGGGGCCAGAAACAAAAGCTTTCGGAAGTTCTGTGGAGAATGGCCCATCACGTACATTGTCGTTGTATAACTCTTCTACAGTTTGCTTTCTATACCCAGTAAACGGAGATATAGATGCTGAAACTCTATCTAGTGCAGCTTTACCGCTTTCGAATTCATCTTTTGTAAGTGCTTTGGTATTGTTTTCAATAGTCCCATCAAGTTTGATAATCGCTTCACTCAAAGTTTGTATTTCTTGTATATTTGTTTCATTTGTTGAAAGATCCTCTTCCCCGATGAATCTCGTTATTTGACCCAAGTTTTCGGCTAAATAGTTGGAGAGATCTTCCACACTATTCGATCCCCCTGCTCTTACAGCAGTATCCCTAATCTCAGAAAAATCAGGATCTTTTCGAACGACTTCCGCAATTGTTCCTAGAGTGTCCTCCTCAGTAAATCTTCCCGATCTCACCGCTTTAAGTATTGGGTCGAATAAGCCGACATTACCAAAACTAGTTTCTGTGATTTTTGCATTTTTCTCCGCTTCTGTTGCTGAAGCTCTTTTTCTTACGATTCTATCACGTAAAAAGTCCATTGTTTCCACTCCTCTCAGACGGACTTTATCATCTTCAGGTAAGTGCCTCACCCTTTTGGCTATTCCTATTGACTCTTCTTCTAAAAGATCAGCTTCCTTTCTTAACCTTTCGGCTTTTTCCTTTCCTCCTAAAGCTTTTGGGTTTATACCCCTTCTCGAAGACGAAAGATCAAGATCGTTTTGCAACGTCTCTTTTCTGCTTATCTTCTCTTGTCGTTCATCTTCTAAACTCTTTATCGCCACCCTTCTTACCGAAAAATCCCGACCCTCTCCAAGTTGTTTTATTTTATTCCCAAAATTCGTTCTTGTCTTCGATGATCCGTCTGGTTCGGCACTTTCCGAAGGGATAGAGATATTACTTATCGCTTTGGTAATTGTCTCTAGTGTGGCACTCCCCCCTCTTAAATCAGAAGCTAACTTCCCAATGGCTTCTACGATTGGGTCTTCAAAATTTTGATTCTCTATAGCATTTAAAACCTCTTTAAAGGATTCCAAAATACCAACCATTTCTAAAGCGGTGTCTTGTACTTCTGCGCTAACAGGAACTCTAGCCTCTTGCTGATAAAATTCTATTGCTTTCTGTACCTTTTCTGGATCTCCACTTTTAATAGCCCTTATGGTTTCGCTTTTTTGATACCCCCCAAGACGAAAACTCCCTTTTTCTGATAAGCCCTGTATTTGACTCTCAACTCCAAGTTTTGCCACATTTTTTATCACAATTCTCCTCCCTTCGTTCATTATTTCCTGAACGCCTTTTGGAATATCTAGTCCAAGGCTTTTAAAAATCCCAAACGCTTCAGATTTTACAACAGCCTCTTCGACAATAGCGTTAGTTTCTCTACGACGATTTCTTTCTCCTCCAAAAGTGTTTACGTCTCTAGAAGCTTGCCTCCTAATGAACCCTAATTTTGCAGCATCCTTAAACGGTTCTACGATATCTTGCAAAGAAAATTCCCCACTTAGGATATCTCTACCAACATCCAATGGGTCTTTACCTCCAATAGCGGTCTCCAAAGCTTTTTGCGCGTTGACAGCATTGGTTGTTTTTATTTGCTCCAAAGCCATTTGTTTTTGGTACTCTTGAACGATATCTAATTTGGCATTAGACCCTTGAGCTTCATACAATTGAGCTTCTAATACTCGTCTTGTTTCTTTTCCCCCTTGCTTGAAGACTCCAGTAGAATCATCTTTAATTATTTTTTCAAGCAATGGTTCTATATTTCCCCCGCTTCTTTCTATCTCTTGTAAATCAATAGTAAGATCACGTATCGCTGCTTGTGTGAATTTGTCTGTATCAATTAATATCTTACGAAGTGCCGCAGTTTGTTTTAAAAGGTTGGCAGACCTTTCCTGTCTTTGGGAATTGATTAATGCGCTAAAATCTATCTTACCGGACTCTCGGGAAACAGTTCTTGGAGATAACCTACTTCCCGCCAAAGAAAGAATGTTTCTTCTTTTTTGTATATTAAGGTTTTCTTGATATTTTTTTTCTAAATTTGCAACCTCATTTTCTATAGCCAATAGTCTGTCTAAGGTTTGAAGTTCTTTTACAAATTTCCCCATTCCCTCAACGACCTTTGATTGTTCTTTAGCGAAAAGTTGAGCTTGTTGAGCTTCTTTAGAAAAATCTAACGTTTTACGTAAAAACAACATTCTTTCTCCGAGGTTATTGAAAAGATATGCCACTTTATCTCCACTTAAACCTAGGCTATCTAAAACGCGAATCAAATTCACCATTCCCCCATCCGTTCCTGCTGTATCCAATGCTGTTTGTAGTTTCCCCTGAATAATATTAGCCCTTTCATCCCCCCCTGCCCCTGAAGCTCCTAGCCTACCAGTAGTAACGACCTCTCTTGCGAGTCTTTCTATTTGTTCTGTAGTGGTTGTCCCTTTAACTCTAGTATAATCTTGGGACGCGGGAGCCCCCGATAAAAATTGCGTGGCATCCGCTAGTGTTTTAAAGGTCTTATTCAAACCTAT
>Ga0164313_10004925_pt1 | contig 11835 bp, 3 predicted proteins | sample GuaBasSedimGuay4_FD_113735 | JGI IMG/M metagenome (GOLD analysis project Ga0164313, IMG submission 113735) | Subseafloor sediment microbial communities from Guaymas Basin, Gulf of California, Mexico - Guay4, Core 4569-4, 0-3 cm | ecosystem: Environmental > Aquatic > Marine > Hydrothermal vents >... | reverse complement strand
CTGCCACCGTGCAAGCAGACGGCGCTGGAAATTCTGGGTGATGCAATCAAACACACCGGGCCATGAACAGGATTAATCCGATTTCATGGCAGCATGGGCTGCGGCCAGGCGTGCAATCGGCACCCGAAACGGTGAGCAGGACACGTAATCGACCCCGAACTGGTGGCACAGGTAGATGCTTTTTGGGTCGCCTCCGTGCTCTCCGCACACGGCTATCGGCTGTAACCAGACTGCGGCATGGTGTTTTTCGCCCTGCAGGCGGGAATTGGCCTGAACTAGAGCTGTCGCAAGGACTCATTCAGCTGTGGGCGGCAAAATAGCGTTTGTTTTTCTTATACTCGCTGGTATTCTTTTGTCTTGATTTCTGCCCGTATTGCGGCGATTTGTTCCGGATTCGACATCACTTCTTCCCTATGAATTTCACAAATACTGATAGTTCGGTCGCAGCACCAGAATTGCTAATCTCCGCGTGTCGAAAGGAGAGCGCCACTGTGTCTATAATGCTTTACTGCTCCCCGGGCTTAAATAATTTGTGAGTCAATACGAACAATGTACCCCAGGAGGTTTTTTTCAGCGCTTTGACTATACTTAGGCTTGGAGGGCAGCAATCATCGCGTTGAAGACGACATTCATAGGGGATTGTTTTTACCGGAACGGTCGTCTCGCGCTTGATCGAGCATTCCGGGCGGGCCGGCTTTGTACCTTGTTCATGTTCGTTTTCTCCTTTGCTTCAGTATGGGCCGGCGAGGCGACCGACTGCGTTATTTTTGCCGATGGCTTCGAAACGAACGGCGGTGGGGCCTCGGGGCAGAACACCACTTTTACCGGCCGCCTGCTGGACACCAATGATTTTGTGCTGGGTACAGAAACACCCATTGTGGGGGCCACCGTGTCGTTGCTGCAAACGGCAACTTCAACAATTTCAGACTCACAGGGATTTTTCACACTGACGGATATTTCTGATGAAGTGGCTGTTATCGACATGGATACCTCGACGGCGCAACCCGGACCGGGGAGCGTCAATTATGCCGGTTTCCGTGAACGGATCGAAATCAAGCCCTGTGTAGCCAATGTTATCGAGCGCCCCTTCTTTCTGCCGCGCATTGACGCGTCTTCGCTGACCCAGGTTAATCCGAATTCCACTACCGTGGTGAACAATGCTGGTATTGGCGTCAGCATTACGGTGCCACCGCACACTGCAATGATGGGCGACACGGAGTTCACCGGCCAGTTATCCATTTCCGAGGTGCCTGAGGGCTTGGCGCCAGCTGCTATGCCTGGGGAACTGCAACCCGGCTTGCTGGTGACCATCCAGCCAGTGGGAGTGACCTTCGACACACCAGTGCCGATTACCCTGCCTAATATCGACAACCTGTTGCCCGATGCGGTGCTGGACATCTGGTCATTGGACCCGGAGTCCGGCCAGTTTGTGGTGGTCGGTCGGGGTGAGGTCAGCCCGGATGGTAGTCAGGTGGAAACGACAGTGGGGGGTGTGCGGGCGGCGGACTGGCATTTCGCTATACAGCTGGCCGCCGATATTCTTTATTTCGAAGAATTATGGGGAGTGACTGCTCCCTTTTTCTCCCAGAAACTGCAACAGATGCTGGGATCTTCAAGAGTTAGCGTTCGTGATGGCTCTCTGACCATCCAGCATGAACTTCCGTACATCAGGAGTCTGGGCGATGAGGTTGGGCCACACTTTGTGTACCATGGCCGTTATGCCTCGCCCCGGCCGGTCGTAAACAACACCATCCGCTTTCCGCGCGCTTCTTTCATTCCGGAGGTGCCCGCTTCGGTCTCTTCCAGCGTACGTGTCGCTCTCATGCCTGTGGGGAAGGAAGTTTATACCAGGACCAGCACGCTGTCAGCAGCAGGAGATGAAGAACTGGTTCAATCTGTGCAGTTTGATGCCTCGGACATTGTCACTGGTGTGTATTTATATGACTTATTAGTGACCTCCCATTATGAATCATCCAGCGTAGGGGCTATGAAGTTTGGTTTTGCACTGATCAACAATCAAAGCAGCAGCCATTTCGGCGCCGGCTGGATGTTGAAAGACCTGGACCGCCTGTATGCACCAGGCAATAACGTAGTCTCTGTGGTACAGGGGAACGGGGCGGTTATTGCCTTTCTGCGCGCGCCTGAATTTACATTCTTTAAAAACGAGGAATTCAGTATCGATTGTTGTGTAGAGTCTCTGGTCAGCGGCGATTTCAACAATGACGGGTATCCTGACCTGGTCGATGTGGGTGGTTCGGACAACGGCGTGGTGCGTTTGAACGATAAAAATGGGGGCTTCACTGTTTCTGTTGAACTGGGACTTGGCAGCACTTCCGCGCATACAGTAGCGGTGGGACTGATCAACGGAGACCTGAACCTGGACCTGGCCGTTTCCCGCGGTGGAAATTCCATCACCAGCAAAGTCACCGTCTTGCTTGGCGACGGGGTAGGTGACTTCACTGCGGCAGGGGATTTTCCAGTCGGACAGCTGCCGGTTGACCTGGATCTGGGTGATTTCGATGGTAACGGAACTCTTGATATTGTCACAGCGAACAGAACCGCAGGTACGGTTTCAATATTGAGGGGTGATGGTAACGGGGGATTCAGCGAGGCTGTTGATTTCAATGCACGTGGCGTGGCGACTGGAGGACCCAATTCGATTGCGGTTGGTGACTTGGATGAAGACGGGAATCTGGATTTGGCTGTATTGGGCCCGAGCGCGGAGATGGCCATACTGTACGGAGATGGCGCCGGGGGTTTGGGTGATCCGGTTTCGTACAATGTCAATGGCGTCTCCCGGGCCATCCTGATCGAAGACTTCAACAATGATAACCATCTGGATATTGTCGCCACCACTTTTACCGGATCGCAGAATAACGTGGCCTTGTTTCTGGGCAATGGCCTGGGCGGGTTCTCAGCACCTAACAGCATCCCGGTCGGTATTAAACCTCAGACCATGGCAGCCGGTGATCTCAACCTGGACGGCAACCTGGATCTGGCGGTTGCCAATGTCGAATCCAGCACGGTCAGCATCTTGCTCGGCCTGGGTAATGGTGTGCTCCTGCCCAATAAAACTCTGAGCTTTCCCGAACTCAATCGCCTGGGCAATGACATAGTTGCCATTGCCGATTTTAATCTTGACCTCTATCCGGACCTGGCTGTACACGACACAGGGTCATTCTCGATCGACGATGTTTACATCATCGACAACCTGTCGGTGGAGTCCGAGCAATTCACCAGCCCCGCCGGGATATTTTCGCGCCTGTTTGAAAACGAGGATGGCAGCTACCGTCATTTACTAACTACGGGCGTCAGCGTTGAGTTCGATTCTGAGGGCTTTCAGACCGGGCGGATCGATCGCTTCGGCAATGAAATTGCGTATGAGTACGATGGCATACACCGTTTGCAGTCGATTACCTATCCAACGGGCCAGGTATTTGATTTTGATTACAGCGCAAACACCATCACGATCACGGATCCCGCCAATCGGCAAACACAGCTATTTCGGGACGGGTCCGGAGACCTGGTCCGGATCAGTTCACCCGATGGTGGGCAGACACACTATTCATATGGTTCACGTCACGAGTTGGAGTCCCTCACAACACCGGGCGGGCACACGTATAACTACCAGTATAATTACAATGGCATGATTGAGCAGGTCACCCTGCCCAATGGAGAAGTTCGTCAATTCCAGCCCGGATTGGCTATGGGGCTGCCCGAATCCGCGGGGCAGGGTACTGCAGGGAATCCGCTACCCGCTCTGAAAAACACCGACGTGGTAGACATCTTCATCGATGGCCTCGACAACCAGACGACTTTTTCAACGACCCGCTCGGGTGCGATGACCTCTACAGTGGATGCACTAAACCGGAAAATCACCGCAGAGCGGGATAATCGCGATCTCGTTTACAGCATTCGCCTGGCAAATCTGGAGACGCTGGAATTTACCTATGATGACCGTGGCAACATGCTGAGCAGCACTGATGCCTTCGATGCGGTGACCCGTTACCACTACAACGAACAGAATCAGCTCAAAGGGTTCATCAATGCCCTGGGTGACCAGGTGGTGCTGGGATATGACGAGCGGGGCGCAAGGGTCAGTTATGATGACGGCACCGCTACCCTGACCAATACTTACACCGCCCGGGGCTTGCTGGCCACGGCGAGCGACACGCAGAACAACACAACGACGTACGATTATGATGCCAATGGCAATCTGGTCCTGATCTCCGATGCCGAAGGGCATACTACGGAATTCGTCTGGGATGCGGCCGGTAATATCACATCCGCGAGTAATGATGTCGGGCAGTCAGCAACCTTCACCTTCGACTCGATGAATCGCAGGCTAAGCATCACCAACGAACTGTCCGAGACCACCACTTTCAGTTACGACATGCAGGGCAACCTGGCAACGGCCGGTGGTCCGGCGGGCCTTTTGTTCACATTCACCTATGATGCTATGCGCAGGGTAACTTCACAAACCGACGCGCTGGGCCGCCAAACGCACTACGGTTATGACGTGCTGCGTAATCTGACCTCCGTGACCAGTCCCAATGGTACGAGCATCAGTTACGCTTACGATGGCATCAATCGACTAACGGATATCTCGGCTTCCACCGGCGAACAGGTTGGTTTTGAGTTCAACACGCTGGGTCAGATGATCCGCATGGAGAATAACGACAGCCTGATCGAGGCCCAGCACGATAAGATGGGCCGAACCACACGGATCACCTATAACGCGGGTGGCAAATACAGTAACCAGCCGCCGAATGTCGGCTACAGCCTGAGCTACGATGATGCGGATCAGCTAATTGGCGTCACCCAGGTAGACGGAACGCCCCTGACCTACACTTATGACACGCGGGGTGTGCTTTCCGGCATCACGACGCCGAATATCGATCATCAACTCACTGTTGATAACACTGGCCGGCCCACGATACTGGCTACGCAGATTACCGGGGGTGTAGCCAGCGGCTTTGTTCGCAGTTATACACCCACTGACCAATTGGACGGACTGGACATCGATATCAATGGCGCCACGGCTTTCCAGTACCTGATTTCTCTGGATGATCTGGGCAATCGCATTGGGATCACCGATAATGGCGGCGAGCGAAGCTACAGCTATGATGCGACCAGTCAATTGCTGACTGCCTCCCATCCCGATCGGCCGGATGAGACCTACACCTACGATGATCTGGGTAATCGCTTGAGTTCGGCTTTCACTTCCGGTTCCATTGATTACGATTCGGCCAACCAGGTCCAGCAGGACGGTGAATTCAGCTACGGTTTTGACCTCAATGGCAATCTGGTCACGAAGACCCGTTTGAACACGGGCGAAGTCACGATTTATAGCTATAACGCTTTCGATCAACTGATGTCAATTGACCTCCAGGACGATATGGGCACGACCATCAGTCTGACAACTTATGCTTATAACGCAATGGGGCGGCGCATCAGCAAGAACGTGAATGGGAAGGTGACCAAATATGTGCATCAGAGTGATCGCCTGGTTGCGTCTTACGATGGCAGCGATAATTTGCTGGCCACCTATCTGCACGGCCCGGAACCGAACATGGTGCTTTCCATGGAAACCCTGGGCGAGCAGTTTGTGTTTCACCGCGACGCGATTGGTAGTGTAATTGCGATTTCAGACCGCTTTGGCAGCATCGTAAATGAATATGTCTATGACAGCTTTGGAAGGCTGATCAGTCAGTCCGAATCGGTCGACAATCCATTTGGTTTTACCGGCGCAGAGCGGGATGGGGAAAGTGGTCTTCATTACATGCTGGCGCGTTACTACGATCCTTTTGGTGGGCGTTTCATTCAACCGGATCCGAGAGGCTTTCCGTCCGGCCTCAATCTCTATCATTACGTCAGCAATAACCCTCTGGTATTTACCGACCCTGACGGCGAAGTTCTCTGGGGTGCGGCCTTTGGTGCCGGCATCAATCGTTTTGACCAGGCTCTGGACAAGCGCTCCAGCGCCAAGGATACCAAGCCTTTGAATACCGATGAATTTATCTTCGATACAGCTATGGGAGCAGCGAGCTGTGGCATCGGGAACTGGGTTAAAGGTGCACGTCTTACTGGCATTTCAGAGACGATCGTTAAATATGGAGTGAATTTCATGGAATCGGTATTTTCAACTTTGGCAAAACCCGCCTTCAGCGGCGGCAAGCCTCCTTCCGCCGATGAATTCGTACGCAATGTCACATGGGGTACGTTTGGTGGCATCCCGTCTAGAAAGGCTGGAAATCCATTTCTCAAAAGATTCCCGGATGGGAGTGATGCGAGAGAGTTTGGCGACAAAACCGCAAGCTGGATGCTTAGTCATCCGTACAAAAAGGCCTATGATGAAGCCATTTCTGACAAGCCCTGAATGGCGTGATATGGACATCCCTGTGATATGTTTCTTTTGCTCTCCTGGACAAAAGGAATCGTTACGTGAAAAATTCCATACGGCACTTCCGCTGCCAGATGTTGTTGATTTTTGATTTAGCTGTAAGCCAGGCTGCAATGGCTCAGGGTTCAGAATCAGAGATGGAACAACGACAAGGCCCTGTGGGTGCCCAGGAGTAGAAGGCCTTCCTGGTGGGAGCGGGGCGCATTCAACCGGGGGACGGTTTGTTGCTGGCGGCTTTCGGGGCCGGACTGACACGTGGCGCCGGCCTGATCCTCTGGGGCCAGAGGACCACACCGCTGGAAATTCTTGGTGATGCAATCAAACACACCGGGCCATGAACAGGATTAATCCGTTTTCATGGCAGCATGGGCTGCGGCCAGGCGTGCAATCGGCACCCGAAACGGTGAGCAGGACACGTAATCGACCCCGAACTGGTGGCACAGGTAGATGCTTTTTGGGTCGCCTCCATGCTCGCCGCACACGCCAATCTCGAGTCCTTCACGCGCCTTGCGGCCCTCATCAATTGCAATTTGCATCAGCCGGCCCACGCCTTCCGGGTCGATGCTGGTGAACGGGTTATCCTGCAGCAGGCGGGTTTGCAGGTAATGCACAAGGAATCCGGTCTCGGCATCGTCACGGGAGATCCCGTAGGTGGTTTGTGTCAGGTCGTTGGTACCGAATGAGAAAAACTCGGCGGAACCGGCGATTTCACCCGCTGTCAGGGCTGCACGGGGAATTTCAATCATCGTACCGAACAGGTGTGGCACGTCCATGCCATGTTCATTCATGATTCTTTTTGCGGCGTCTTTCAGCGGATCGAGCAGGACATCGAATTCACCAACATGCGAAACCAGTGGAATCATCACCTCGGGGCGTGCATCGACTCCGTCTGCCACGCAACGACAAGCCGCGTCAAAAATCGCCTCTACCTGCATGCGATACAAACCGGGTATCAATATTCCCAGGCGGACGCCCCGGGTTCCGAGCATGGGGTTGGTTTCCTGCAGCGATACCACGCGTTCCAGCATTCTGCGTTTTACTTCGATTTCCTCCAGCGCCAGGTCCACTTCTTTAAGGCTGGACAAGTGTTGCATGCGTAGCTTGAGGTCGGTGAGTTCCATCAACAGGTCGTTGGCGGAGGGCAGAAACTCGTGTAGTGGGGGGTCGAGCAAGCGGATGATGACCGGCAGTCCATCCATGGCCCGGAAAAGGCCTTCAAAATCGGAACGCTGCATGGGCATCAGCAGTGCGATGGCTTCTGCCTGTTCCGCGGCTGTGTTGGCGAGGATCATCCGTTGCATGATGTGCAAACGATCTTCCTGGAAAAACATATGTTCGGTACGGCACAGGCCTATGCCTTCGGCGCCATATTCCCGGGCGCGTTGAGCGTCTTCCGGGTAGTCCGCATTAGCCCGAACGCCAAGCTTGCGGATGTCGTCCGCCCAGGACAGGATCTTGAGCAGATAAGGGTTCCGGATATCCGGAACCACGGTTGGCAGTTTGTCCCGGTAAATCAGGCCACTGTTACCGTCGATGGACAGGCAGGCACCTTCTTCGATCACCAGATCTTCACCGATGCGCATCAAGTGCTTATCGAGATCGATCTCAATTTCCTCGACGCCAACGACAGCCGGTTTGCCGAACTGGCGGGCAACCAGTGCCGCGTGACTGGTGCGGCCACCTCTGCTGGTAACAACACCCTTGGCCGCGAGCATGCCATGGACATCGTCCGGGCGGGTTTCCGGCCGCACCAGGATGACATCCTTGCCATCTTCTTTTGCCCAGCGCACGGCAAGGTCCGGATCAAAGGCGATGATACCGACCGCGGCGCCGGGTGACACGTTCAGGCCACGCGCGATCGGCTGAGTGTTTTTAAGCGCTTCAGGATCAAGCTGGGGGTGCAGGAAAAAATCCACCTGGCCTGGCTGCACTCGGGATACGGCTTCTTCGCGCGTAATCAGTTCTTCATCCACCATGTCTACGGCAATACGGACCTCGGCCTGTGCGGTGCGTTTACCATCGCGGGTTTGCAACAACCACAGTTTGCCCTGCTCAATGGTAAACTCCATGTCCTGCATATTGCGGTGGTGTTGCTCCAGGCGGTGGGCAATCTCCTGCAATTCGATGAACATTTCCGGCATGTCCGTGCCTAGTTGTGCAATCGGAAGTGTTGCCCGGGTGCCAGCCACGACGTCCTCACCCTGGGCGTTAATCAGGTAGTCCCCTTCCAGCGCTGGTTCTCCCGTAGTGGCATTGCGGGACATGAACACACCGGTTGCTGAATCGTCGCCGACATTGCCAAAGACCATGGTCTGGATGTTAACTGCAGTGCCCAGCATATGATCGATTCCGGCAGCTTCGCGATAGGCGATGGCGCGTTTGCCGTTCCATGATTTGAAAACGGCCTCAGTGGCCAGGCGCAACTGCTGGACGGGATCGGTGGGGAAATCCTTGCCGGTATAGGTGTGGATGATTTCCTTGAAGCGGATGGTAACTGCCTGCCATGCTGCAGCGTCTAGTTCGGAGTCAGTCCTGGCTTTGGATTCACGGCGCTGGGCAGTGATAACGGCCTCGAAGACTTCGTCCGGTACGTCCATCACGACATTGCCGAACATTTGCACCAGCCTGCGGTACAAGTCATAGGCAAATCTGGGCCTTGCTGTTCGTGTGGCGAGTTTGGCGGCAATTTCGTCGTTGAGGCCGATGTTCAAAATCGTATCCATCATGCCGGGCATCGAGAATTTGGCGCCGGAGCGGCAGGAAACCAGCAATGGATTTTCGACTTCCCCGAACTGTTTTCCGGTCTGGGATTCCAGCGTCTTGATGGCTTCGAGTGCCTGCTCCCACATCCCGTCAGGGAAAGTTTCATCAGTGGCCAGGTAGTCGTTGCACCCTTCGGTAGTGACTGTAAACCCGGGGGGAACCGGAATTCCCAGCCGGGTGGCATCCAGCAGGTTGGCGCCCTTACCGCCCAGTATGCCACGCACGGCATCCCAGTTGTCGTCAAATTGTGAAACGATCGCATCGTACTCGCTGAACAGATACACGTATTTCTTGTTGTTGCTTTGACTTGCCATTATTGTCCTTGCCTCAATTGGAATTTTGGTTCACACGAGAAAGAATATGGGGCTCCGCTAACCATCTTGAGTTGATTCAAGTCAGGTAGATGGCATCATAAACCCACATATTGCATGAGTTGCCGGAATTGTCGTGCACTATGCAGGCCAATCATGCTTTCCCGTTGTGGGTGGTGATCGCTCTTGCTGGTATAAGCGCTGGATAAACATCGTTGCGCGGGGATATTGCTCCGACCATCGTTCTATTTCTGCGCGCATTGCGACAGGTGTCTCGGTCCGCTCGATTCGAACGGTGTCCGCCTTGCCGCCGCCGTAAGCTTCAGGCTGCAGCCACAGGCCCATGATGGCCGCGAACGTGATATCGCTGTAGTTGATCACATCGCCGCCGAGAATTGATTTTCGCCCGTCTTCCAGCAAGGCTTCCACTTCGGCGAGCAGGGTGTCGATGTGCTCAACCGCCCGGGCATGATGGGCTGTTGAAATTCGGAAAGCCCGCCGGATGAGGAAACGGAGCAAGGGATAAAGCAGGCGTAGCGACCAGCGCTGCCAGGCTGGTATCCCGGGATTTTGACAACCCCAGACACGTAAGGTCAGTTCCGGTTCGTCAAGCAGGTGATAGTAGACCCAGACCTGCAGATCAACGCCACAGCGATCGATTTTCTTTTCCAGTTCCAGCCGCCGGGAGTCTGCTTGCAGAAAACTTGCACGTTCCCCCGCCTGCGGGCTGTATCGTCCCCACAGGTAGCGCAATATCTCGGGTGAATTTCCGATCGAGGATCGTACGGCGCCGGTACGGAATTTCAACACCGGTACGGTTCGGCCCAGGAAAAAAGCACCCAGGGTACCGCCGACTGGCTTTTCCAGGTAGTCCACACCCAGCCGGTCCATGCACCAGCGGACTTTTTCCACGTAGTGGCTGGCGGAAATGGTTTCCAATTCCAGTTCCGATGTTTTTGCCGGTGCGGTGATCACACTGAGTGATATGGCCCATCGCCATAACAAGGCCAGCGCCACAAGCGCGATCGCTCCCGGCAGGGAAATCCCGAAGCCGGCTACGATCAGCGGCAGCAGGAAAAGGAAGGTGGAATGAAGTAACAGCCGATTGCCCATCATGGATTATGTTCCCGGGTATATGTAAAGTGCAATAAAAGAAACAAGAATTTCAGGAATCATCATGGCAGATTGGCCGCGCAAATTGACAGCCTTCGAGCGATTTCTCGGGCTTTTTACCCGACTGCGCCCGGGGGAGGGCCGCAGTGTCCTGTTGTTCTTTACTTACGCCCTGCTCATGATGTTGAGCTATTACATCCTCAAGACGATCCGTGAGCCGCTGTTGCTGACCGGCACGTCGGCGGAAGTCAAGAGTTACGCTTACGCGGTTACAGCGCTGCTGTTGCTGTTCATCATTCCCGTGTATGGACTCGTTTTCCGCCACACGGGCAAACGGCAAATGACCCGCTATATTACGGGTTTTTTCCTGGCCAACCTGTTGATTTTTTACCTGGCGGGCAAGGCAGGCCTGGACGTCGGCTTTGTCTATTATGTCTGGGTGGGGATCTTCAGTGTCATGATTACCGCCCAGTTCTGGGCATTTGCCGCGGACAGTTATAACGTCAAGAGTGGCCAGAGGCTGTTTCCACTGATCATGATCGGCGCCACCCTGGGCAGTCTTGCCGCACCGGCTCTTAGCGGAGCGCTATTCCCGGTCGTCGGGCCCTGGTCACTGATGTTGGCAGCCATGGTGTTACTCGCCATGACGCTGCCCTTCGTCGGCTGGGGGCGTGTTGCTGTTCCCCCGGGTTCCCAGGGTGGCGAAGACAGGGTTGGAGCCCCCAGGGACGGTGGCCTGTTTGGAGGAATCACCCTTGTCTTGACCGACCGTTACCTGTTCCTGTTGGCAATCCTGATCATGATCCTGAACTGGGTGAACACGACGGGTGAGTACATCCTGGCCGAACTCGTGGTTCGTCATGCTGACGCGAGGCTGGCGGTGGACGCGGGAGCCGTGAAGGCTGACATCATCGCGGCTTTTTACGGCAATTTCTTTTTCATGGTCAATTTGGTGACCCTGTTGGTACAGGTGTTTCTGGTTGCGCGGATCATTCGCTGGATCGGCATCAAGGGCGCCGTGCTGGTTTTACCGGTAATCGTTTTGTTGGGCTATGGGCTGGTCGTGTTTATCCCGATATTCAGCATCATCCGCATCGTGAAAATCATCGAGAATTCCACCGATTACTCCCTGATGAATACCACGCGCCACGCGCTGTACCTACCCCTTTCAGCAGCCAAGAAATACGAGGGGAAGACGACGATTGAAGCTTTTTTCTGGCGTTTCGGCGATCTTCTGCAGGCCGG
>Ga0164313_10004924_pt1 | contig 11836 bp, 19 predicted proteins | sample GuaBasSedimGuay4_FD_113735 | JGI IMG/M metagenome (GOLD analysis project Ga0164313, IMG submission 113735) | Subseafloor sediment microbial communities from Guaymas Basin, Gulf of California, Mexico - Guay4, Core 4569-4, 0-3 cm | ecosystem: Environmental > Aquatic > Marine > Hydrothermal vents... | reverse complement strand
TTCGGCGTTAGCCGAAGAGTTGGCACGAATACCATACCTGTTAATCGAAGCCTGAATAGTTTCTGCTACGTGAGAGCACATCGTGGTCTCACCGAACCATTTGCCGCCGATCTGTAGCTCGCGAATCCCCTGGGGGTTGGCACGCTCATCATCCTTGGGTAGCTGATCCCAAACACGTTCCATTCTGTCAAAAGGCTCAGCCTTATCCGTTAGGATGCTGTAGAACTTACGCAGCTTGTTTAGTCGCTCGCCTTTTAGGGAGTACTTCGCAGCCTGCGTACGTGCATAGCCTACGAATGCATCCATCTTCTTGCTCACGAGCTTTGAACGGTTCTCCTGAATGCGATCCCACACCCAGCCAAACTCCTTCGACCTGACAACAAGGTTGTCAGGAGCGAAGAGCATGTCAATCGCTACGGTCTGCCCTTGTGTCGCCAGACGCAAGAAGTGCTGTAGACTATAGTACTCGCAGTCTAGCTCATCAGCTTCGTTTTTCCTGGAGTCATCCTTCGTGGAAGAGTTCGCTGTTTTTGGGATGCGTCCCAAAAGGATCTCTTCGGCAGTGGGCAGAAAGATCCCCTTAAAGTCTCTATCGGACTTCTCGGTGGCAGTACCGTACAGGTGACTACCAAAGACCATTTCGCAGATCAGATTTTTGGGTTTATCAGACATTTTTCCTGAGCTTCGCAGCTTCCTTCTCTAGTCGCGTGGCTTTCTTGAGAACACGTTCCTTCTCTTCGGTCGTACGCAATTCTAATTCTTGTTTTATAGCTGCTTCGTTTTCCTTAAACCAAGCCTTGTACTTTTCGTTTTCTTGTTTGTGTCTGGCAACCGCCGCGTTATATGCAATGTCCGCACATTCTACGTAATTCAGTTTAAGACAAGCTGACGGAGTATCTGATTCGTAATAACAGCCTCCATAGTCAAGATCCATTTCCACGGTAGCATCTGGATAGTCTTCCTGGTGCTTCAAGAGGTTTGCGATAAACGTACCGATCTTGTCGCTATCGTAAGACCCCATGATCTCCTTAGAACGACTACGCCCTCGGTAGTTTGCCTTCTTGGGAGCAACAGGCTTCTTCTTGATTCTAAACTTTTTGCGTGCCATCACTAACCTCAAACGTGAAGTCGTAGTATTGTTCGATCTCTTTGACGATTGCAATGAAGTGCGGCATGGCCGAGTCCATCTTTGCTTTTACTAGGTTTGACTGTGCTACAGCCAACTGGATAAGCATACGTTGATACTCAGCCTCGTCAATCTTCTTGTCGCCGCGTACAATACGCAGCGGTCTATTGTCTGGATTTTTCCTTGACATTGATGATATCTTGTAGTTGAAATATGTTGATGATCTTGCTACGATCACCAGCGTAATCTAGGCAGTTCATTGTTCCGCCGGATGTGCCATCCCAATACGCCGTTAGAACATCACAGTTGTCTACCATAAGCTCGTTACGCTTCTGCAACTTCCAGGGCTCGTATCCAGACTCACAAGCATACACAACTTCTTCGCACCTGTCAAGTAGCTTCTTGTGTTTTTGCCGCGAAAAGTCAGGCCACTTGGCGTCGTATCCTTCAAACGGTAACATGGCGATTACAGGTAGGTCCATATGTAGCCCTACCTCCATCCAGAATTGATCGATGCCCAATGCTCCTCCGGAGATCAGGCACAACTCACCATCAGGAGCTTGCTCTAGAAAGTCTCGCATGTGACGACGAATCGCCTTAAAGTTGTCGGTGGCATTATAGCCACCGAGTTTGTGAGGTCTGTGTCCTGTTACTGCAATTTTAACCATCGAGTTTATCTACCTGGATTCCTGCCTTTCTCAAAAGTTCTAGACCATCGGTTGTTCTATACTGTTCTGCATAAACGATCCTGCTAATCTTTGTGGGGATCAGCAGAACAGAGCAGTCAAAACACGGTGAAAGCGTTACGTAGATTGTGGCTCCGATGGAACTGTTTGTGGAACACGCAACCTTAGCAAGAGCATTCAGTTCAGCGTGAATCACTTCGGGCTTAGTGACTAATTCGTATGACTTTCTTGGTGCTTTTATGTCAGAGTCGCTTCCGAACTCTTTACAATCTCCACAAACGTATCTCTGGTTCCTCTCGTCACGGAAAATGTTTTTATGATCACACAACACAACCTGTGTCTCACAACGGTTATCAAACCCAGGAGGCGTACCGTTGAACCCTTCTGCGATGATGCCAGAATTGGGCGATACTACAATAGCCCCAACCTGTTTGCGTTTAGCGTGCGATAGCTCAGCCATAGCGTAAGCACACTTCATGTACGCTCTATCAAGACTCTCTTGACTTGCCATTGAATGGATCCAGTAGTCGTGTGGCCTTTGCGGGTCCGAAGATCTTACTTACTTCGGTGCGTATTCCTTTGAGATAGTTGATTGCAACCAACTCAAAAAATTCTTCTTCGTCTAACGTGGGATGATTATGTGCTGCCTGTGAGGCAAAGCTTCGGAGGCTACCTAGGTCTCGCTGGATAGCCTACTTACCAAGGTGTCGGGCCACTTGGTCCGGACTCGTCTCTGTACTGAAATTCTTTGAGTTGTTCAATGTACTTTTTCTTGATTCGACGGTAAACTTCTTCGACCTTCATACCTGGAGACTCTTTTGAGAGTTGTCGTACCAAACGTGCCATGTGTGATATGTCTTTGTTGACTTTATCAAGATGCATGTCAATACCCCTGATCAAAGCATTAATGACCAAACGACTCGCGGCCTTTTCGGCGTCATTCAAGGTTTCCAGTAAGCCCTTCAGCTTAGACTTCATGAGTCTGCCTCTGGCTTTAAACGCTTGCCGCTTTTTTACGGTCACCTTGGGTTCGTCTACCCATAGAATTTGACCGTCTCCAGATAGGTTGTAAATTTCGTGTGCGTGATGGGGGTTGTCTGCTTCAATGAGAACGCCGCTGAATATCATAGAGCTTGGTTCGAACTCAGCGAGTGCAAAATCTTCAATCGAGCTTTCCTTGACATACAGACAATCTCGACTGAAGGGGTCATCATCCTTGATGGTGTAAACGTAGAATCTGTTCATTGGGTGTAGTATACTGTCATTCTGGCAGAAGTCAAGTGATTTTTTCCCATTCATTGAGAATACCAAGCAGTTCATGTGCTCGTACTTCGTACTCGCGACGACGATGCTTAGATTTTGTCGTAGCAAGCACCTCTAGTACCTCTGCAAGTCTTTTGTCAATGACCGTCGTAAGTGCTAACAGATGCTTCGCATACGGAACACGTTTCTTCGATCCCATGATGGCACCAACAGTACCCATGATGAGTTCGATACCAACCGCTACCTCAGGTGCGGCTGCTCTGAGCCCATACCTGATGAGAGGGTTACTCAGTAACTTCTGGACTTCTTGCATGATGTGTCACGCCCTGCACCTTGAAATCAATACTCAAGGCGTTGGCCGTTTCGGTTTGCTTGCACTTTACCAGGATCGTGGCGTTTTCCAGTTCTGGCCTCTGATTGATCCTAGACCTCAGGAAAGCATTCATAATGGACTTCAAGCCATTGATCACGCACAACTGATCGGGACTAGCACCATCTACACCAATAGGCGTTGATTTACGAATCTTCCCGTTTTTGACGAGAACCTCGCTGCTGTATCGTACTTTTGTCATACAGACATTATACGCCTATTGGTGCTACTTGTCAACCGAAAAACGGCAATCTTCAGTCTTGTGGTTCACGTCAGGACGTGTCCAGTAGTGCAACAGGTTGTGGTAAGCCAAGCCGATCTCGATAGGAGATAACTGCTTCTGAGGATTATTGCTAACAGAACTGGGGTACATCACGAAATTCGTGGCGTCCTGCTCTGGAGGCAGGACTACATATCCAGTGTATCCTAGCTCATCAAAGCTGATGATGTGAGGTACGCCAAGCATATGACCAAGCTCGTGTAGACAAACCGAGTAAGCCCGAGCGTCGTTTTCAAGAAAGTCTGCATCCAACAGAATCTTACCACCATCAGACAACCACATCCCCAATAAGTTGTTGGGTAAGTTATAAGGGTCGGATTGCAAATCTATCATGTGGACCTCAATAGAGTCCATCCTTCCACTGATAGAGAACGGTAAAGCATGATCTTCAACCAGGACGACCCACCTAACCGGGATGTGCTGTCTCCATTCGTCAAGTGCCGCTTGAAAATGCTTCCATGTTTCGGGGTACTGATCGATCTCTTGTTGAAATACGATAAACTCTATGTTAACATAAAATTTATCCTCAACTACAGAGAGACTGATGGGCTCAGCCTTATCAGTCGGTTCGTTAGCTACGACAGCTAGACCCGTGTTATTCGCCGGTCTAGCTGCCATACAAGCTACAAGACCTAACGAGCCCGCTAGGATGAATGTTCGTAGTTTCATTGAAACCCCCATTAGGTTTTAAAGAGCTGTCGTCTAAACGACTGCGGTAAGCATCACTCTTAAAAAATACCCTAACAAAAGTTTACTAAAAAGCTAGAAAATAAGAAAAAACATCTTTTGTGTGTACTATGTACATAGTGGCCGTTCATCTTACGGCCTGGAGTCGTACGTGGCTCCGTATCGCTTCGCCTCTGTCTGCCCAACTCAGTATGAGTTATTATGACATGAAATGACCACTTTGTCAACCACTTTCTGATGGAAACAACAATCAGCTCTGAGCAAGACTTTAAAGACTATCCGGACAAGTTACCGGATAATCTGATCATGGTCCATTTTAAGATGATTGGAGTAGGTCCAAATACGATGGCGAAAGCAGAACACTCCGGGTCGGAGATTTGCAAAATTGTTCGCGAACAACCCGGTTTTTTCCTTGTGAGCCAAGATGGCTCCGGTCTGCGAGACGCCATGCATGATCTCGTAGATCGATTTTGTGACGCACAAGAAGGACGCGAATGAAGTCGTGTGCTAAATGTGGTGAGATTAAATCTCTCGATGAATTCTACAAGGCCGCAAATATGCGTTCTGGCAGATACAGCTATTGTAAATTATGCTGTCAAGCCAACAGACGGTTAACAAGAAGTCAAACTAAAGATGATGTTTTCGAAGCGTACGGTGGTTACATCTGTGCGTGCTGTAGTGAAACTGAACCTAAGTTTTTAAGTATAGATCATATCAATAATGATGGAGCAGATCATCGCAAACGTATCAACGGTGGCGGCACTCGTTTGTACGATTGGTTGAAAGCTCGTAACTTTCCCGATGGTTTTCAGGTTTTATGCATGAATTGCAACCTGGGTAAACATCGTAACGGTGGCGTGTGTCCACATCAAACTAGTGCCGTTCTAATTGGAGAATCAAAATGAACCAGAGATCTAAACGTGCGAGAGATCGCAAAAACGGCCAAGATATTGGTGCGTCAACTTTTAACACCGGGGGTCATGTAGCTTCGCATCGTCGCGGCTCAGACCCCGTTGTCCGTACTCCTCAGAAAGCCACAGGTGATGTGCCCGCAGAGAAGATCAGCGGTGCCGCAAAGGCTTCTCCTTTTTTCAAGAAACTGAAAGAGGTATTGCCGGGATCCAAGGCCGAAGAGAAGAAGGTAATTGCTAAGGCCACCGAGAAAGCTCCTGAAGTTAAAACTGAAGAAGCCAAGACCGAAGACAAGAAGGATAAGAAAGACACCAAGTAATGATGGCGAGCGGTATAGCGGCTAATAGCACCCCCTCCTATGCTGAAGTAGCCGATGTCATTGAGGCGTTGGTTTACAAAGAGGGACGGAGATATCCGATTCCTGGAATGGACTTTGAGGACATTGCCCAGGAAATTAGGATGGAGTGTATTCGTGTATTGCAGTCGTATGACTCAACGCGAATCGGTCCCTCGCCGTACAAGTACCTTCAAACGTGTGTACGAAACTTTTTGTACAACAAGCGTAGAGGTATCTGGGTTCCTAACAACCCTCCTTGTGTTAGGTGTCCTCTTTGGGACAAGGTAAAAAAGACATGTACGATTGATGAGGTCGATTGCGACAAGATCGTGCAGTATAAAAGAAACATGGCTACTAAGGCAGCGATTCGACAACCGAACTCTCTTGAGTTTGACATTACTGATTACCAACACGAAGAGGGGCTAGATGCTATCGTGTTAGATCAGAGTATTCGTAATGCGTTACCGGGTAACTTGATTCAGTATTATGAAAAGATGCTAATGGGAGAAAAGATTCCTGCTCGTGTCAAAAAGCAGATTCGTGATATTGCAACTGGAGTAATCAACGATGCCTAAGATCTTTCCTGAAGAAGAACGTATCCGCGTACACGAACTGTCTGTAGACGGTAAGAGTAACGCTGAGGTTGCTCGCGTGATGAAAGATGAGTACCCCGAGAACTGGAGTTCTGATTATGCTCATCGTACCGTAGCCAAGATTCTCAAGGAAGAAAACGTGCCTGTGCGTGAAGTGAAGACGTTGGATGAAATGACACGAGAAGAACGCTTCCGTTTCATTGACACACGACTTCAGGGGAGTCCGAGGTTCAAGATGGTATTCAAGAACTTCGACAACGAAGAAAAGAGCCTGTTCATCGGTGAGTATCTTGATATCATTAAGTCTACCGATACTTTGACCGAGGTTGAAGAACAAGCGGTCTTTGCTGCTGTTCTAGAGTTTGTTCTCGCCATCCAAGCGTTGAACCGCAAAGAGGTCGAAGAAAAACTACGCGACCAAAGCTTAGCTGGCGAGATTCAAGAAGGCGACATTAAGTTCCGCCGCCATGTGGATGACAAGTACCAAAAGGAGTATGATGCCCACATGAAGCTATACCAAAAAGGTATGGAACAACTGAAGATGGCACGTCGAGATCGACTGAAAGATGTTAGGTCTCAAAAACAAACACTTGTTGACTTGGCCGAAACGCTATCCAACAAGAACGCTCAGTCTGAGGTTGCTGACGAGATTGAACGCTTGTCAAAACTAAAAGACGCAGAGCTACAGAGACTATTGGAGTTAGGACACATTCACGGAGTTTTTGACGAGTACTAATATGAAGATTGCAATGCTATATGCGAGTTGGGAGAAGTTTGGCGAGACATGGAGTACACCTCAAGGAGTTCGTAACGAACTAAATGCTCGCGGACATGAAGTTCGTCAATACAATCTATACCACGACGAGGGTAGATTGCCACCTAACAAGATGCGTCGTTATTCCAACCAGGGAATCAATAGTCTTATGGAAGACATCAGACTGGAGATCTTCAGGCCAGATGCCGTCATGTGCATGGATTATGGTCCGTGGGATGCTCTACAGTTTGATAAGCAGTTCTTCCCTGGTGTTGTAATGTTGAGTGAGGCCGGTGATGAACCTCAGTCTCATCGTCAACATCTTTCGAAAGCCCCAAGGGTCCACGTTGTGTTGTCTCCAGACCGTCAATGTGTTGAACGATATAACTCGTTTGGTGCAAATGCTGTCTACTGGACCCACTTTGCTGATACAGCAATTTTCTATCCTCGTCCCGACGTTAATGTCGAATTCGATTGCGTAACCACTTGTGGTTCTCGCGGCGGCGGTCTGACGGAGGAGATAAAGAAGGCCCTTGGGGATTCCTTCAATAACGAACGATACTTCTACGGTGAGGATCATGCCGTAAGACTGAACATGGGGAAGATGGTATTCCAGTGTTCGCAGTTCAAGGAAGTGACTCGTCGTATTTTCGAAGGCATGGCTTGTGGTAAAATGGTTCTGACAGACAGGCTCCCAGAGGAGACTGGTCTGTCAGAGATGTTTGTCGATGGTGAAGATATCGTGTATTACGACAATGCCAAAGATGCCATCGAGAAGATTCGTTACTACGCCAGTCATGATGAAGAACGTGAGCGAATTGCTCTGAATGGATTCAACAAGGTTATGGCTGAGCATTCTCAAGTTCAGCGTTGTGATGTTATCGAGGCGTGTATTACTGCTGTTAAGGAGACCGTATTTGTATGAAGTATATCCCTCGACATGATTTCGTGATTATCCAAATGGAAGAATCACCAGAGGAAAGCAGGGGTGGTATTTTCCTTCCTAGAGACGTGCGAGAAGATCGTATGCCCGGTGAAGTGCTTGCCATTGGCCCTGGACGTATGAGCGAACATGGTCATTTGATTGAAGTAACTGATCTAAAGGTTGGAGATCGTGTGATTTTCAATAAGTTCTCTGGTCTTGAGCTTAACGAAGAAGAACGACTTTACATGCTTCGTGGAAACGACATTGGATGTAAGCTAGATGACAAGTAGCGAACGACATCACAAAGGCCAGCGTTGGGATTACGGAAGCCCGTGCTACAAAGAGAACCGAGATGTTTTCTTTGAGCCTGGACTTACGTCTATTATAGTGCTAGCACACGGTCGTCCGGAGATTACTCGTAAAGCTGTTTTGTCCACACTGGATTGCGTTCGTCATTACGAAGGTGAGATCGAATGGATCTTTATAGAGAACGGTTGCTGTGAAGCAACATACGAATTCTTTCAGGGCTTGAACCTAGAAAGAAAGGTAGTTGTTCGTCAAAGAAACTATGGGATCAACGAGGGGCTTAATCAAGGTTGGGCCTTATCCCGTGGCGAATACTGCATGATACATGAAAATGACTGGGAGGCAACTCGCGAAGTTAACTACTTCCAGTACGCCAAGGATATCTTTACTGACTTTCCAGAGATTGGAGTCATTCAGTTGAGAGACCCGCTTGATCCTCACGAGAATCATGGCACTGGTAAGCCGATCTATAACCCCTGGTCTTGTCATGATCACGTCTTGGAACGTGCTGGTGTTGTTGTCACAAAAGAGACTACAGAAAGCGGTCACGTCTTTTTGAAGTCAGACTTCCCTAATGGATTTAACAACAATCCAGTTATCATGAGGAAAAACGTATACCGTGCCTGTGGGGCGTATCCTGAACCAGAGGTTGGTTCTGATCCCAGACACGGTGAGACGGAGTATCAGGCTCGCGTAGCTGAGCTTGGTTGTTCTATTGCTCATATTGGAATTCCCGTCTACTGGCATCAGGGACGGGTACAAACACAGGCAAATTAAAAGGAGTAGTAATTATGATTAAGAATGGAACAAGAGTAATTGTTGACGGAGTACAGGCGACTGTTCAAGGTTCGTTTGCATCTGGCCGACACAGACAATACGAACTTAGCGATGGACGAATCATGATTGATTTGCATATTGCTGTAGAGAAAAACATCGCTAAGGTCTTGCCAGATCTTGAAACTCCGAAGCCTAAAGAACGTCGTAGTGCGTTCCGTAGGCTTCCTAAGGCGACTGATGATTTAGAAGAGTAAGTATGGTTTTAAAGTCTTGTACTAAGTGTCTTGTTGAGAAATCATTAAATAATTTCTCACAGGATAAAAGAGTGAGTCACGGATACAAGAGTTGGTGTCGTGATTGTTGTGCTGTATATTACTCTCAGTATCGCAGCGAACATAAGGAACGCACTAAAGCTATTCGTAAACGATATAGAAAAGATTGGACAAAATTCTTTATTGAAGAATATGGACAAAGTGTATCGTGTGCGGTTTGTGATAAAAATTTACTTTGGAACAATATTACTCTAAGTACAACGCCTCATTTTGATCATAGAATGAATGGACAAGAATCTATTCAGGGACCGCCCGCTGCTTGGTGGGGTGGTCATGCTTGTACATTAGAAAATCAAAAAACATGGTTAGAATGCAATTTTGGTATTTTGTGCGGCAAGTGTAATTCATGTTTACCAACATACAACAGGGGCGAGTGGTTACAGAAAGCACTCGAATATTATGACAAAACAGAAACCAGTATTATTAATTGATACTAGAGAAAAAATGCCTTGGTGCTTTGATCACGACGATGCTTTTGCAGAAGTTCGTTATCAAAAACTTGATGCTGGTGACTATGCGATTGAGGGCATGCAAGATATTCTTGTCATCGAGCGTAAGGCAACTGTAGATGAGCTGTATATGAACTTCACAAAAGACAAGAAGCGAATTGCAGCGGAGTTTGAAAGACTCAAGGATCATAGGTTCAAGATTGTTGTAATAGAGGAGTCATGTGATGATGTCATGAATCCTAACAGGTATTATGTCAATAAGAAGAAAATCAACAGACGGAGCCCAAAGATGCCCGTGGCTGTAGTGACTTCTAATTTGACTAAATTAATGTTAGAGTGTGATGCACATATCATCTTTGGTGGTATGCGAGCACAAGCTATGGCTCGTGGTATTCTATTGCATGCTTATGAACTTCATCAAAAAGGAAAACTAATTTGAAGGGAAGTGATATAAAAAAGCTACGTGGTTCTCCATGGAAGCAAACCTGGACTACGGAAGATCTTGAAAATATCCTGAGAGAGACAGGGCCTTTCGAGAGCGTATATCATTTTGCCTCATTTAATCTTGCGTGGTTCGTAGAGAAATGCTTCAATAACCAACAAGGTAAGCCGCTTAAGCTAGAGTCTTTCCAGCAGGTTATGTTAGACATGTTGTGGAACAAAAAGTTCCCAATGATCTTGGCTACCCGTGGTGCTGGTAAGACCTTCATGCTTGCATTGTATTCACTCATTAGATCAATCTTGGTTCCTGGTTCCAAGATTGTCATTGTTGGTTCTGGTTTCCGTCAAGCCAAGCTTGTATTCAAATACATTGAACAGCTATATGAATCAAGTCCTCTAATCAAAGAAGCTCTAGCTGGCGGCGGTGGACCCAAGTACGGGTCTGATGCTGCTACTCTTCGTGTGGGGCTATCTACTATTCAGGCTATCCCGATTGGTGATGGTGAAAAGATTCGTGGTCTTCGTGCTACAGTTCTGATCGCTGACGAGTTTGGGTCTATTCCCGAAGATATTTTCGATATCGTCATTGAACCGTTCACTGCTGTTCACGCTAACCCCGCTGAACGTGCTGCTCAAAAACGATTTACCAAAAGACTTGAAGCTATTGGTGCTGATGAAGGGTTAATTAAATCCATCGAGGATACGCAAGGATTCGGTAACCAAGTTGTTATTTCGGGTACACCCAGCTATAAGCATAATCATTTCTACAAGAGATGGTCAGTCTATATGGCCTTCCTAAGATCTAAGGGAGATCCTGTCAGGCTAAAGCATGCACTTGAAGAAAGACAACTTCAGTCTACTGGTAAACTAGTAGAGATTAGCGAGGATGACGTTCAGCATGCTGAAGTGTCGTGGAAACATTACTCTGTATTCCAGTTGCCTCACACTGCGTTGCCAGAAGGCTTCATGGAAGAGGACATCATTCGAAAAGCGAAGGCTACATATCCTGCCCACCGCTTCGACATGGAGTATATGTCGAAGTTTCCGGATGATACTGATGGCTTCATTAGGAGATCTTGGATTGATAGAGCAACACCTAAACCGCCGGAAGATATTCCTGTAAACATTGAGCTATACGGTGACCCCAGGGCAACTTACGTAATGGGCGTTGACCCTGCTCGATTTAATGATAATCTTGGTGTTGTTGTTTTTAAGTGTACAGACCGTGGTCGTGAGTTCGTATACTGTGAAGCCTGGGATCGTACTCAGTTCAGTGTATCCGCACATAAGATCCGTGAAATTGTAAAGCGTTTCAATGTCTCCTACATCGCTATGGACAAGGGTGGTGGTGGAGAGGAGATCCGCGAATGGCTATGTAAAAAGGTAGATGGTGTTGAGCCTCATGATTTCATTTGGGTTATTCCTGATCAGATGGAAAAGTTTACAGGAGACAAGTCAGGCATGTCTGCTCCTGGCAAGAGAATTCTTGAAATGGTTGATTTCACCGCGTCCTGGATCTCGCAGGCCGCACACGGTGTAGAAGCTAACGTCCAACAGTGTCATATCTTATTTCCTGACAATCGTGTTGATCCTAATAG
>Ga0164313_10004923_pt1 | contig 11838 bp, 10 predicted proteins | sample GuaBasSedimGuay4_FD_113735 | JGI IMG/M metagenome (GOLD analysis project Ga0164313, IMG submission 113735) | Subseafloor sediment microbial communities from Guaymas Basin, Gulf of California, Mexico - Guay4, Core 4569-4, 0-3 cm | ecosystem: Environmental > Aquatic > Marine > Hydrothermal vents... | reverse complement strand
TGCCGTGCCGACAGTCCCACTTGCGGGGTCTGATGAGGCTCTCGTGAATCCGGTTGCTGAGTTCGATGCTGCACCGTATGTTGCGTATGCCGAAGGTATGAGTGCCGTGCCGACAGTCCCACTTGCGGGGTCTGATGAGGCTCTCGTGAATCCGGTTGCTGAGTTCGATGCTGCACCGTATGTTGCGTATGCCGAAGGTATGAGTGCCGTGCCGACAGCTCCACTTGCGGGGTCTGATGAGGCTCTCGTGAATCCGGCTCTCAGCGGAACGGTTGATTGGGAGGGACTCGGCGGACCATACGAGGACGGCACGGTCGCCGACTACTACACCCAGGAGACACCCCAGAGGACTCCACAGCAGAACGTATCGATCCGTTAGCTCGCCACGGGGGATGAGGGCTCCCAGGGTCTCGGCCCCGGGAGCCCTCGGCGCGTGTGGTATTCCTCGTGCTCCGGCAGACAGAAGAGGCGGAAGCTGAACGGAGGACACTTCTGTGTTCTGTGTTCTGTCTCCCCCGCTAATCGGTTCCTAATCGGTGTCAGCGAGAGTTGCGTCAAGACAGGCCCACCGCAGTGGCGGGCCTCGTACATAGGAGAGACAAGACAATGACCACCATCACAACCGGGACCTCCGGTCCCCAGGCCTGGAAGATGATCCTTGCGGGCGCAGCAGTTGGCCTGGCGACAATCGCCATCGTGAACCTGCCACAGGACACCAGCGACACGGCCGGGCAACAGGCAACAGATGCATCGCAGGCTGTCACAGCCGAGAGCGCACAGACCCGTTCGTTCTTCGACGAGAACCAGGCGACGGGGCGAGCCCCAGCTCTGGCTGACTCTGCGACAGGCTTCGAGTACAACAACGAGTCAACCTCAGGCCAGGCAGCAAGCCCTGGCGTGACAACGCAGTACCTGGGTAACAGCGGCGAGCTCATGCCGTTTGAGAATGGCCAAGCCCCAGCACAGGCACCCACAGGGTTCAGTGGGCCGGTCCCGCTGACTCAGTCACGGATCGACTTGCTCGCTCCGGTGATCACACAGGAGTTCCTCGATGGTCCCTCATCGGGCACCCAGAGTGCGACGCGTGTTGATCCTGGTGCTGCGGCGGCAGCGGGGTTGAGTCCTGGTGCGATCGATGCGGTTGTCGGGGGAACCACACAAGTGGCTTCTACTCCTGACAATCTCGCTGACGCTCAGGCTCGTGCATCGGTTGGCACCCAGCCACAGGGTCAGGCATTCGCGGCTTCTGATGAGGCTCTCGTGAATCCGGTTGCTGAGGTCAATGCGGCCCAGCTGATCCAGGACATCATCGCCTCGGAGGGGTCCGCTCCAGCGTACGTGTTGGCGGCCTCTGATGAGGCGCTCGTGAACCTGGTTCCCGAGACAGTCGGCGTACCTGACGCGGCAACGAATGCTCGGTGGGAAGCCCTCGATGAGGCGTATAGGAACAGCACTGCAGCGAGTTACGACACCGGCGATCCGGATCCGGTCGTTAGCTCCCCACTCGACGCCACTGACGAGGCTGCGCCGCAGGCGGGACCTCACGGGTCAATAGTGAACAACCAGATTCGGTAGTTCGTACTCAGTTCGAGGGAAGTTCAGGGTTCCCGGGGCTACCCGGGAACCCTGAACGCGTCTGCTTCGCATCCAAGATCGGGGTTTACGCCGCGGTGTCTTCGGGCGTACGATGGAGTCATGACGAAACATGAGAAGATCTCCATTGCGGTGCTGGTTGCCGACCCCGGTGCTGTATTCGATCGCGTCGAGCAAGAGCATGCAACGCTGTCGGTCATGCGAGGTGAAGAAGCAATCGCTGTCATCTCTCCGGCCCCTGTGGCCGAATCCCTCGCCGATCTGCATCGTGCGATGATGGCAGACGAACCGGACTCGTCGTTCTCCCTCGACGCGATGGAAACGAGGCGACTCCTCGGTCTGTAGAGCGAGCAGGCCTGTCGCATCGAACGACGCTGGCAGTTGTGTTCTTGTGCGCCGGCGACCGAGGGTTCTATGTGCTGCCGCGGTACCCGAGTGCGAATGGGATCACCTCGCCGGACCCATGTTGAAGCAGAAGGTTTCCCACGACGGACATGGTCCAGTTCGAGTTGATGAAGTCATCGACGAGCAGCACCGGGCCAGGGCGTACGTTCGAGATGGTGAAAGCGTCGAGAACGTTCGATGCCTGCTGGTAGCTGTTGCGCATCTCGTCCTGGTGGGCGTTGTCTGAGATGCGCTGGACAGCATCGACGTACTCAAGGCCAAGTTGGTCTGCCAGCTTTCGACTGAAGTCTGTGATTGCCCCGCTGTCACGGTTCGGGATTGATGTGACCCACCTTGGAGCCGGGATAGGCGACCATTTCCCGATCAGGCGAGTGGATTCGGCAACGAGGCCAGCGTCGAAATGCTGCCTCATGCGTCCGTTCTCTACACGCAGTCCCAGCCCGGGATCCCCATATCTGGCGAGGGCTCTTCCTGGCTCGAGCCGCTGTTTGCGCAGTGTCAACCCGGAGAGGCCGGCAGGCGGCTGTTTGCGTGGATCGATGAGGATGGAGTCAGATCCGAGGAAGGCAACGGCTGCGGCGGTAAGATCGGCGCCTGCCGATTCGTCGAGCAGTTCGCCGAGGCAGTTGGCGCATCGGCCACAGGATTCGGAGCTGTCATCGAGCTCCCTGCGCAGGAAGGCCATCAGACAGTCACCCGTCTTGACGTACAGAGCCATTGCCTGCTGCTCGGCCTTGCGTTGCCTCGTCACCGCTTCGATGCGCTCCCGTGGGTACTCCCATGGATGGTCACAGCGGTACCAGCGGGCACCGTCGCGATACACCACACCTTCAACCTCGAGAACCTTGAGCGTTGCCGTCATGCGTGTCATCATCATGTTCACGTTCGCAAGCAGCTGGTTCACCGTTAGACCGTCGGCTTCTTCAAGCGAGGCCAGGATCAGTTCCGTCACCCGCTCAGAGGGGAAGGCGGTGTCGATGAAGTAGTCCTGTATCCGCTCGTCCTCGATGCCAGACAGGGCTATCCCGTATGCGTGGTCGACGGCGCGACCCGCACGCCCGACCTGCTGGTAGTAAGCAATGGGGGAGCCTGGCACCTGGAAGTGGATGACGAAGTGGATGTGCGGGTTGTCGTATCCCATAGCGAGCGCCGACGTTGCCACGACCACCTTCAACTCGTTTGCGGACAGCCGAATCTCGATGTTCTCCCGGATGCTGGGGTCTGTTTGTCCCGTGTACGACTCGGCGTCGATGCCTCGCGATCGTAGGAAGGCGGCGAGTCGACGGGCATCTGCGATCGTCAGTGTGTAGACGATGCCTGATCCGTCAAGGTCAGGGATCGTTGCTGCAATCCATGCCATCCTCTCAGCCTTGCCAGGCATATCGATGACCTGAAGGCCGAGACTCGGGCGGTCAAGCGTGCCACGCACCAAGGCAAGGTCAGAGCCGAGTTGTTCCTCAACGTCCGCTATGACCCTGTCATTGGCTGTTGCTGTGGTCCCGAGCACCGATGTCGTCTCCGGCAGGGACGCAACGACGTCCTTCAATCGCCGGTAGTCGGGCCGAAAGTCGTGGCCCCAATCCGAGATACAGTGAACCTCGTCGATAACGAGGAGTCCGAGTTCCGTCAACAGCCTCGGCAGCACATCGGAGCGGAACTGCGGATTGTTCAGACGCTCGGGGGAGATGAGGAGCAGGTCGATCTCGTTGGCAGCGATCGATGCGAATACCTCGTCCCACACCTCGCGGTTCGTCGAGTTGACCGTTCTCGCCATAAGGCCGAGTCGGTCCGCTGCTTCGATTTGATTCCGCATCAGAGCTAGGAGCGGAGAGACAATGACTGTTGGCCCTGCTCCGTTGGCTCGTAGCATCTTCGTCGCGATGAAGTAGACAGCAGATTTGCCCCACCCTGTTCGTTGAACGACGAGGGCTCGTCCGCCCGGTTGGGTAACGGCCCTGATGGCCTCGACCTGGCCAGGGCGAAACTCTGCGTCGGGGTTGCCCGTGAGTTCGCCGAGAAGTGTTTCTGGGTTCAGTGGTGTTTGCACCTCGACACCGTACCGGCGCAGTGTGACAGATCCTCAGATTTCCAATCGAGTGTCCGGTGTCCTGGCAGCGACCGAGGTCGCTGCCAGGATGAGGATGCTTCTACGGACAGGGTGTCGGGAGCACGTGGTCGCCGCCCGGGTCGTTGGTGAACGCGCAGCCGAACTCAGGGTCCGCGACAGCCGCAGGATCGAGCCAATCGTCACCGGCGGGCTTGACCCCTGTGTTCACCCATGTCATGAGATCGAGGAATGCGGTGCTGAACTCTTCTGGCGAGAAGTCACAGTGTCCCACTCCACGGATAGCTCGCTGCACGAGAAGGTCGCTCGCCCCGTTGGCTTGGACTCTCGAGGCGTACGCGATCTCGTTGTGTGCTGGCACAAACAAGTCACCGAGGTTGTGGATCGTGAGAACGGGTACCTCGATATCTCCGGAGATCACAGGGACCTGGGCGAGTCCGTTGGGATGCCTCGCCTGCGGGTCGGCAGCGATCCGCACGATGTCGGCGTTCAGTTCCGCCTCTTCGGGTGACAGCGCGGGGTCCGTGTCGAACTGGTACACCGTGTCGGTGTTGTCGACCGAAGATCCCGGGGCGCGTGGCAGAGAACCGTCACCCAGTCCGAGGTCGAAAAGGAAATTGCCGGGCCCGGAAGCGAAATCCGGGATCGAGTTCCAGAAGAACCATGCCTCATCGAAGTTCGGACGTTCGCCGCCGGACCTCAGCTCGGTCAGGTTCTTCAGATTCGTGCCGTCCGTATTCAAGAAGACAGGCCAACCACTGGGGAACGCCTCGAGGTTCGCCTTGATCGTTGGAACGGTTACGCCGATGTACTCAGCCGGATCCACAGGGAACGCTGACGTGCCTGTTCCAATCTGTTGAGCTGCAACATTGAAGTCGAGGAAGTAGTCGAACAGCTCGAAGTCTCCAATGGCCCCGCACACGGGAAGGGCACCATCGTAAGCCTTCGGATACTGCTCGATGGACACGGCGGTGATATGACCGCCCATGGATGCACCGGTGATGAACGTCCGATCGGGCTTCTCTACGATTCCGTTGAACCTCTTTGCCAGGGCGTGGGTGTCCTGAACTCCTGTGGCGATGTCGTAATCGTTACGGCTATAGCTCGACGCGGCCCACGCATACCCCAGCGGAATTAACAAATCGCGTAGTGGATGGTTGTCGACCTCGAGCTCCAGATCTGTTCCAGCGAACCCGTGAGCCCACATGACGAGATCGCCGTTCCAGTTGTCTGGAACCTCGATGCGATAGCCAGCCCCTGAGTGCACGCCCCAGTACGCGGTTGCTCCTGGCAACGCTGCGAAGGGAAGCTTGCTCTCATCGACGAAATACCGCGGTGGCGGTGCCGCAGATGCGATCGGAACAGTGAAGAGTGCTGCGAGTACAGCTACTAACGCGATTGACAACAGACGACGAATGGGATCCCCCCGACTAGCTGCTCCAAACATACACAAACGAGCACTCCCATGCTCGCAATACCCCAATTTCTTCCTGCGCTCAGGGCTTTGGCGTCCAGAGCTCATCATGTTGCGGTTGGTTCCAAGTGGTGGGCGCCAAAGCCCCGAGGGTTGCCAGGCACCGCCGCAGGCCACGATGGCGGCAAGTTGGCGAGGACCGGATCGCGGTAACAGATGAGGATGCTATCCATCGAATTGGTACCAGGAATCCGCTGTGAGGGGGAACTTGGCTAGGGTTTCGCCTGCAACTGAGAACGAGTCAACAGTGAAAGGACCCCCCTATGACAATCGTCAAACGACCCGGAGTTATCACCTTCATCGGTGTGCTGATCTACATCAGTGCTGCGATGGCGGCCATTGCATCCATTGCAGCCTTCCTTGGTAAAGGAACAGCGGAGGCAGCCGCCCTCGGCCTATCGGACACAAGTCTCATGACAGCGGGTATCGTCGAGGCGATCATCGCTGTTCTGATGTTCCTTACCGCGTACTACCTGATGTCAGGGAGCAAAGGCGCACGGTTAGTAGTCGGAATCGTGATGGGTATCCGACTGGTTGCAGTCGTTTGGATCATGCTGACGCATCACGTTGGTGGATTCCTGTGGTCCGGACTCCTTACAGCAGGGATCGCCCTGTTCATTCTTTGGGCCCTCTACGGAGACGACAGGTCCGAGGAGTACTTCGAGGCTATTGGCTGACAGACTCCACACGATTCATGCGGATGGAGGGGCCCACCGAGAGGTGGGCCCCTCCATCGCGTTCGTGGTCTTGCTCCTCGGGGTATCTGACACGCTGGCCCTACCAGGCACCGCCGCCACCTCCGCCGCCGCCCCCTCCGCCTCCACCGGAGAAGCCCCCACCCCCGCCTGACGACGAGGGTGCTGCAAACGCTCCTGTCAGGGCTGATTCGATACCGACGAAGGCGTTCTCTGTGCTCCCGCCTGTGTATCCGTGTGAGCCGTACCAGTACAAGGATGACGTTGTCTCTAGCTCGGGCGGTGCATTGAGGCGAGCCTGTTCGAGGACCTCGGCAGCAACACCAAAACCGATGGCGTACACGAGGTACTTGTCCCAGAGTTCAAGCGATATCGCCGGAGCCTCCTCAAGGCGGGAGAAGTCTGTGAGGTACCTTCGGAACGCATCCCAGCGTGCAGCTTCGAGAGCGCCCACGGGTGTCCGCTTCACGCGGACCTTCCGGAAGAACAGGACCGCTGTGAGGAGAAGCGTGCCGAGGATCATCCCCCCGATTATCAAGACCGCAAGTGCAGGGCCGCCCGGTCTGCTGCTCACGAACTTGGGCAGGAAGAACCAGGTGATCCCGATGACCGCGACGATGCTCACGACGAGCAACGCCGCCACAGCGGTTCCTCGAGTGTCGAGCAGGTCGTTGCGGGTGATGGCACCAAGTACTTTCGATTGGAATGCGTCGTAGGTCTTGGAATTCTGGCTGGCATCGTCGCGGATCCTGTCGCGGAACTCGGTGAGTGGCTGCGGACCCTCGTCGAGCACCCGCTTGACCACGGTCATCACAGACTGCTCGAAGTCGCGGAGTCCTGTGGTCGTCGTGCCCAGGGAGAGTTCGAGATCGGTGAGCGTCTCAGTACGCATGCCACCCCACGTGGACTTCTCTATCTGGGTCGGCTGTGCATTGATCGCACCCTTGCCTATGAGGTCGAAGAGGGTTGCGGTGAACTCCTTCTCTCCGACCTTGCCCTGTGATAGCAGTGCACCGACTTCCGCCGGTGTGAGGTCGGTCGGTGGTGCCTGCTCGTACTCTCGGTCGTAGTCGACCTTTGGCTCTTTGCCGTATCTCAGGTACGCGAACAGGCCAAATCCGATGCTGATGGTCAGCAGGAGTACGAGTCCGATCACGAGGCCTATCCCCACAGTCTTCGATGCGGCTTCTGCACTGTTTGCGAAGGCGTTCTCCTCATCGAGGATCTGCTGGAGTCCGTCTCCCTGGACGATCGTGGCACCGGACGTCGACGCGAGGACATCAACAGGGAAGACGGTGCGGATCTCCACCCAGCGTTCCGACGGCACGTTACTGGCTTCAAGGCTCGGTGATACGCCGTTGCTCCCGAGCGACGTTTCACCGTCGAGGTCGTAGGGATGTCCCCAGACGTACACGGAACCCTGTGCTGGCTGCCCGGGGATCACGACGGTGGCAGTGAGATGATCGAGGCCGACTGGCCACTGGTCTCCCCACACCTGCATGTTGACATCGAGCACATCGTCATAGGCCGTTGCCACACCGAGCATCGTGTAGGTGAGTTCGAACGTTCGAAGTTCGTCCTGGGAATCGTGATGCCACACAACTCTCACGAATTCACGATTGGGCTCGACACCGTAGGTGCCAGCTGGCGATGAGCACCCGAGTTGCGTGCAGCCGCCGGGTTCGTATGCACCCGTGTCGTCAATAACGGTGAGAGACTCGATGCTCTCGCCCTCACGCAGCGGAATATCCCGGTACGCACCTGTGAATCCACCCGAAAAGTTGAAGGTGATCAGCTCGGTGACAAGGAGCGCTCCGTCGTCTCTGACAACGATCGTGACATCGGCATCGGATATCCAGTAGGACTTCGCCAGTGCTGCGGTCGCGGGAACGATCAATCCGACCAAAGCGACGACAACCAGGACGAGCCTGGCGATCCTCCGACGGTGCATGCTAGAAGCTGACTTCGGGGGCGGTGTCCGCCGCGTCGACAGCATCGTAGAACTCCCTGGTTGTGAATCCGGTGACCGATGCGACGATGTTCGATGGCAGCTGCTGGACCGCGTTGTTGTAGGTCAGGACCGTGTCGTTGTAGATCTGGCGCGACACGGCGACCTTGTTCTCCGTATCAGAGAGATCCTCCTGGAGGCTTGCGAAGTTCTCTGACGCCCGGAGTTCCGGGTAATCCTCGGCCACAGCGAAGAGTTGGCGCAACGCTCCGGTGAGGAGGTTGTCGGCCTGGGTCTGCTCGGCAGGTGTACTTGCTGATTGTCCGGCCGCTCGTGCGACCACCACCCGTTCGAAGGTCTCGCTCTCGTGCTTTGCGTATCCCTTGACCGTCTCGACAAGGTTCGGGATGAGGTCGTATCTCCGCTGGAGTTGCACCTCGACGTGGCTCCATGAGGTGTCGACGCGGTTCCGTTTCGCCACAAGACTGTTGTAGGACCGTGCGAACAGCAGTCCGATGATGAGAACGACGACGATGACAACAATGACCCAAATCATGCCCCGATTCTACCCACAACGGAAGCCTTCGGACTCTGGCGCTGATCCAGCTGAGAAATCGGTCGTATCGACGCCTAAGCCCTATAGCGGCCAGTCATGGACGGAGGGGATAGCGGAGCCTGGCCCTGCCCCGGAGTCCTGGGCCCGAAGCCAGTTGCGGATCTCGCGCTGCGCTATGACGTCATCTTCGTTGTAGGCGAGGAGGCGTTCCTTCATCTCCTCATCTCCGGTGAGGACATGCTCGAACCACACTTCAGACTGCCTCCCGCCAGGGTCATCGTCGCGCCAGTCGAATCCGCAGAGGGGAGCGATCGCCTTGAGGCCGAATCCGCTCGGTGACACGAGGTTCTTGCGCGTCCAGTCGCACAGGTCGACCGCGTGGTCGTCGAACCAGTCGTCGACCGTTGTATAGCCGGGGATCGAGAGCCCGTGGCGCTGCGCCGCCTCGGTGAGAGTTCGGCGCTCATAGTTCGTCCAGTGTTGGACGATCGTGTCATCTCCGGAGAAGGACGCCAGTTTTGCGAACATCTCTTCGACCACCTGAGCCTCAGCCGCGGGGGTCCCGCCCCAGTTCACGACCGGTTCGAATGATGATGAACCGTCCGTGGTGATGAGGAACCCGGCGAGGTAGATCTCACCGTTGTAGGTTTCAATATCGAAGTCGACTTCCGTCCGCGCAGAAGGAACCGAAAGCGTGCCAGCTCCCTCGCCCCGGCGCAGCAGATGCCCTGCGGTCCGTGCCCTGGCCTGGAGAACAACGGAACTGTCCGGCAGTCGGTCGTCGTCGAGTGCAAGGTCCGCTACTTCTTGGATGGTGTCGATGTCGTCGTCGGCAAGCGCCCTGCGATCGTCGGCGTTGACCCTGGTCAACAGGGTCGGGTCACTGACGGCTTCGAGTTGGCTCGAGCAGAGCCATGACCAATCACATCTCTTGCATTCGTTCCGCCACCACGGCGGGTGTGAAGGCGATGAAGGGTTCTTGTGTCCCCAATCGATCGCTTCTTCGGTGGCTTTGAGGAGTTCATGGTATTCCGCGATGAAGGATGGGTCTCCCTGTGTGAGATCAACCCACACGCACGCGTACGGTTCCTCAGATCCAGTTACACCTCCGATCTGAGAGTTCGTGGCGTACCCCGCTTCTCCTATGAGCCGGTTGTAGTGGGCGACCTGGAGCAGATCCCTTCGGCGGTACCCACGGAACTTCACGAGTTCGCCGTCAGCGTCCGCGATGTTGTCAAGAGACGTGAGTTTGCCGACGATCCCGTTGGTCCCCAGGATCTTGTGGTTCTTGATCTCGACGGCCGCGTAACCGCCATCGATCCACACCAGTAGATCGGGCGCACCCACTGAGATGCCGTCGCGAGATTCGAGACGTGCACCGGTGATGAGACGAGCACCCGATGCCATCGCATTGAGCGTCCTTTCGTTGGCATCCCCGCCACTGGCGACCTCGACGATCGAGTCGTGGGCTTCGGCTAAGTGGTCGAGTACGTTGGCTTCGTGCGCGAACCCTCGTGCAGCATCACGTACGCGGACCTCATCGAAGACGGGCTGGGATGGTGTGAATCGATCGTGGTGGATTCGCGTGAGGCAGAGGCCGATGTCGGCCCCGCCTAGTCTTCGCCCTGGATTCGGTTCGATCGTATTTGTGCGGTCCACATGAGAGATTGTCGCATGCCTGTGTGACACGAAATCCGGCTACAGCCATCAGCCATCAGCCGACAGCAAGAACTCGGAAGTCCGGCTTAGGAGATGCCAACGGTCACGTCACACGAGTTCTATGACGGGGATGACCCTGTCGGTTCCGGCCTGGTAACCGGCGAACATCTCGAACCTGCTGGCCTGCTCAGCGAAGATCCGATCCCGCTCCTGCGGGCCGAGTTCCACCGCGGTCCTGCCGTAGGTGTCCGCTCCGACCTCGACGGTTACTTCCGCATCCGCGTTGACGTTGTGGTACCAATCGGGGTGCGAATCTGAGCCGGACTTGGACGCAAATATGAACATGCGATCCTCGAAGTCGAGGTACATGAGCGGAGCGAGGCGTTCAGCTCCGCTGCGCGCACCGGTGGTATGGAGGATGAGCAGGGGCGCCCCCTCGAACATGCCTCCGACCTTGCCATCGTTCGATCGGAACTCCTCGATGATCCCCGCATTGAACTCGTTGTAATCGGTCATGGACGGTCTTCCCCCTATGGCGGTCAATGGAACTCAACCACAGTTCGGTTCTCCGTATTCCCCGGAAGGCCAGGTGTCGGCGCACATTTTCCGTCTGGTATCTGGTATCTGGTATCTGGATTCTGTGAGCGAGCCTGCGAGCGATCTGTAACGAGCGATCTGTAAATGGTAATTGACAAGCTATGGAATATCTGCCATGGTGTCAGTACATAAGAACTGAGCCGGACGCCACGGTGGTGCGATGGATTGTCACCCACCAAGCGAGAGCCAAAGGCACTCGAAAACCCAGTCGGGTCATACGACAGGATTCGAGCACCGCCAGGTGATCCGGTAGATTGAGAGGAGTTCCTTGAGGACTCCTCTCACGCGTTTGGTGGTGCTTACGGCTATCCGCCCTACGACAGGAGTTGGCTCGGTGCGGTGTGTGGCCCTTCTTACAGGCTCTCGAATCTTGCGGTGAAGTGTCTGAGCCAGGGGGGTTGTTCGGTGATTCTGAGGCCGCCGATGTCTGATGCTCGACTCGCCACATCGATCACGACTTCGCCTACATAGTCGATGTGGCTCTGGGTGTATGTTCGCCTTGGAATCGCCAGCCTGACCAGCTCCATCGTTGCGGGAGAGTCTGGTCCACCGTCGGGGTTAGGACGGCCGAACATGACAGTGCCGATTTCAACACCACGTACCCCGCCCGCCCTGTACAGCTCGATAGCAAGCGCCTGGGCCGGATACTGGTGCGCAGGGATATGGGGGAGCAGAGATGCTGCGTCCAGGTACACGGCGTGGCCGCCCGGTGGTTGGACGATAGGCACGCCAGCCGTGGCCACAGTTTCTGCAAGATAGGCAGTTGAACGGATCCGGTAGCGGAGATAGTTCTCATCGAGGACTTCTTCAAGACCCTCGGCGATCGCTTCGAGGTCATACCCTGCG
>Ga0164313_10004922_pt1 | contig 11838 bp, 8 predicted proteins | sample GuaBasSedimGuay4_FD_113735 | JGI IMG/M metagenome (GOLD analysis project Ga0164313, IMG submission 113735) | Subseafloor sediment microbial communities from Guaymas Basin, Gulf of California, Mexico - Guay4, Core 4569-4, 0-3 cm | ecosystem: Environmental > Aquatic > Marine > Hydrothermal vents >... | reverse complement strand
GGGATTCGCCGATGGCCAACACCTGGGTGCCCTCCTTCAGGACGGCACGCACGGCGTCGACCGGCGAGTCGAACAGCCGGCAATTGAGCTCGCCGCAGGCGATCGACGTCGGCGCCACCGCCTGGCTATCACTTGTCTCAGCGCTGGCCGGGGTTGATGGCGTGGCAGACGGCTGGGGCGTTGCTGGCTCGGCGGTAGCAGGGACATCGCGTGGCGGTGGTGGCGCCGAACAGGCCGCACAGCCCAGCAGGAGCAGGCTGCTGATGGGAATCAATCGCATGGCTTCTCTCTACTGGTGTCCACGGAGGGCGGGAAGTTCCCGCGCGCTGCTCGGCTACCGGTCTGAGATTGGGAGGGGGGTAGAAAACCCTTGCGCATTGATCTCCGGCGCGCTTCGCTCTGACAGAGATCTTGCTTCCAACGATGATGGCAAATAGCGGACAGTCCAACAGGCGCTCGAGGTACCGGTGGCCGGCTTTGGCTCTGGTGTTGAGCTGGGTCGTGCTCTGGGCAAGCGCCAGCGGCTGCGCAGCGGCTCCGCCCAAGGGTTGGCAGCAGGGGGGAGCCGAGCTGATGATTCCCCGGGCTCGTTGGTTCAACGGTGACGCTGTGGTGGATGTCGACCACGACGGGCGAGTGCTGCTCAATGGCAAACACGTGCTGAACGTCGATCGGGCGGGCAGGGCATACGATCCCTACGACGCGCCGGTAGCGCTGCTTGGTAGCGACGGCCATCTGGTCGGCCCGGATGACGAGCCGATGGGTTGGGTTGGGGCCGGCGAGGCCATTTTGCCAGGGGACGATGGGCCCTGGGTGGTGGTCGCGCCCAGCGGCGAGGTCGTCCGCACCAACGATGATGGTGACCCGGTTCCCTTCGGGCTGTGGGTCGGCTGCAATCAGATCCCCCACACCCTGCAGGCCTGCACCCTGGTGTCTCACCTGGTGGGGATTCACATCCGCGAAATGCGCAAGCGGCGCCGCGGAGGGGTGTCGGTTGGCGTCGGCGTTGGCGTGGGCGTGGGATTCGGGCCCTGAGCCAGCCCCGTTTTCAGTCCTTCAGATCCGCGATCACAGGAGCGTGGTCCGAGGGCGTCTGTCCATCGCGCTTCTTACGAAAATCGCGGTCGGTCCAGACCTCTTGGACCGACTGGAGGATCGTCGGTGAAGCCATCAGCAGGTCGATGCGCAGGCCCAGGTTTCGGTGGAACCCACCACCGCGGTAATCCCACCAGCTGAACATGCCGCCCTCTGGGTTGGTCTCGCGGTACAGGTCCACGAGGCCTGAATCGACCAACTTGGTCATCGCTGCGCGCTCCTCGGCACTGTGGAAAATGTGGTCACGCAAGCCTTCGGCGTCATGAGTGTCAGCGTCACTGCAGGTGACGTTGAAATCACCGGCCACCACCACCGCCCCGCCGCCCTTCAGCGAGTCGGACAGGTAATCGACGAGGGAGCTCAACCAGGCGAGCTTCATGGCGAAGTCAGCGTGCTGCAGGTGCTTGCCGTTGGGCACATAGACGCTGGTCACCGACAGCTCATCGATGGTTACCGTGATGAGACGCGCGCCGTGGTCTGCTGCACCAGGAAGCCCAGCTTGGGTCATCGTGCCCGGCTGTCGGCTCAGCACCGCGACGCCGTTCCAGCGGGGTTGACCATGGACGTAGGCGTGGTAGCCCGCTTCGGCGAGTTCAGGGCGGGGAAACTTCTCGTCTGGTGTCTTGAGCTCCTGAAGGCACACCACGTCGGGCTCCCGGGTCGCGAGCCAGTCGAGGAGGTAGGGGAGGCGGGCTTTGACGGAGTTGACGTTCCAGGTCGCGATACGCACGCCGTCTTCTACTCCTCGCCGTAGTCGTGCTTGGCACCGCACTCGACGCAAAACGTCGTTCCCAGCAGGATTTCGTGCCCGCATTCATCGCATAGCGCTACGTCGGGCTCAGGCTCCTCCGCCTCTGGCAGTGGGCTGCCACACATCCCGCAGAACCGTTCTTCAGGCGACCGCTGGTGACCGCACTCAGGGCAACGGAGCGCCGCTGGGTCTGGGGTGGCCTCCTGGTCCTCCGCTGGACGACCCACCTCGACGATGGGCATCGCCGAGATCTCTGGGGCCGTCTCCTCTTGCTCCGCTGGTGTCTGGACCAGCAGCACGCCCTGTCCTCCACTCTCGCTCAGTGCGGCTTCGGCCACTGCGTCATCGCCGAGATCGAGCTCCTCCACGTCATAGTCGACTTCCGCGAGCGCCAGATCGACCGCCTCGTCGAGCGCTGCCTCGGCCTTGGCACGGGTGGTCTCGCGATCCCGGGGGGGCGTCGACTTCTTGGTGAGCGGTAGCGCTGCGGCTGCGTTCGCGGCGCCATCCTCTGGCTCGGCCGCCAGTGGAGGAGGCGGAGGTAGCTCCTCCTCGTCATCCTGCAAGTCGACCCAGTCTAGATTGCTTCCTCGCGGCGCTGCGGCGACCGGTGGTGGCGGTGGTAACTCTTCCTCGACCTCGACCTCGACCTCGACCTCGACCTCGACCTCGACGGCCTCGACCTCGACCTCTTCCTCTTCCTCTTCCTCTTCCTCGACCTCGACGGCCTCGACCTCGACCTCGGCCTCTTCCTCTTCCTCGACCTCGACCTCGACGGCCTCGACCTCTTCCTCTTCCTCTTCCTCGACCTCGACCTCGACGGCCTCGACCTCGCCGTCGGGCTCGCTAACCGACGGCGGCTGGGGCAGGTCATCCTCGTCGTCTTCGACCTCGACGAAGGCGTGTTCTACGGCAGCCGTTTGCTCATCTGCGGGGGGCGGAGGCGGGGGTAGGTCATCGTCGTCGTCTTCGACCTCGACGAAGGCGTGATCCACGGTAGCGGCCTGCTCATCCGATGGCGGCGGGGGCAGGGGCAGCTCGTCCTCATCTTCGTCGACGACGATGGGCACATCAGTGTATCCCCGCGCTGCGACTGGTCCATCGGGCCCATCGATGCGAACCAGCAAGGCCGAGACGTTGTCGCGGCCCCCTGCCTCGTTGGCCATGGCTACCAGCAGCTCGCAGGTGTCGCTGATGTCGTCCTGATCCTCCAGCGCGAAGTGTATTTCCTCGTCCGATACTTCGCCGGTGAGACCATCGGAGCACAGCAGATAGAGGTCGCCAGCGACCAGCGGCTCGGTGCGAATATCTGGCTCGACCGATTCTTTGGTGCCCAGGGCGCGGGTCACCACATTGGTGGGCAGCTGTTTGAGGATGTCTTCGCTCAAGTTCGGGTTGAGCTTGAGGGCTTCGTTGACCATCGAGTGGTCGGGGGTGAGCTGCTCGAGGGCGCCATCCCGCAGACGGTAGCAACGGCTGTCGCCCACGTGGCCGATGTGGATCTGTTGCTCCTCCTCGGAGACGTGGACGGCCACCACGGTCGACCCCATCCCACCTTGATGAGCCGAACGACCGCTCTTGCCGTAGACTTGGCGGTTGGCGTGCAGAATCGACGACGCCAGGCGTTGCGCCCCTGCAGGGAGGTCTTCGAAGGCCTCGGCTAGGGTGTCGCCCGCGGGCGGCGAGGCGAAGTAGTCTTCTAGTGACGCCGCAGTAATCGCGCTGGCCACGTCGCCAGCGTCATGGCCTCCCATCCCGTCTGCCACGGCAAACAGACCGAACTCGTCGACGACCAGCACCTGATCTTCGTTGTGGTCGCGCTTGCGACCCACATCAGTCTTGCCCGCGGCCGTCGGCTGAAGGCAGACGGTGGGTTCGCGCTCGCTCGTCGTGACCATGACGATTCGAGGGAGCTTAGCGCCGAAATCGGTTCGCTCCTAGCTCGACTTGGCGGCAACCCATGGAGCGGTCCAGGTCGTCTGAGCGGACCGGCCTCGGCCCGCTAGGGTGGCTCACGCTCTGGTGCTAGGGTTCGTGACCCTATGAACAAGCTGGTCGCCCTCGTTGGCTTGGGCCTGTCCCTGAGCTGTACCCCGGCCTATCTGGATACGGTCGCTCCGCCCGACGCCAGCTTCGAGCTGTCCTGTGTGGCCAGCTGCGGCGCCGAGGGGCGTAACTCGGGGATGCTGATCGAGGTCGCCTTTTCCGGCGGCACGCGGCAGTACGCACTGTGCTGCCAGCACCGCACCGCCCTCATGGCGCAGCTTCAGACCATCGAGGACCTCTGGTGCGATGGCCTCGCCGTGCCGGATAAGATGATCGGCGGGCTGGTCGTGGGAGCCGTCGTGTCGGAGGTCACCGGGGCCCGTGGGGCGACCATTGATGATGGCGAGGGCTATGTGGCTTTCAACTGCGGCGCGTGGCTTGGCGAGTTCATCAGTGGGCTGAAACAGACCTCCTGCTGCCAGCCCAGTGGGTCGCGCGCTTTCAGCAAGCCCTGACGAGTCTGGCGGGTTAGCGCCTTCGTGGGCTTTGCCAGGGGGCTCGTGAATTGGGTCGCGGATTGTGGCGTCACCACCCTGGGACCCGCCACGATTTGTGGCATGCTCTCAGCCGATGACCATCCATGAGCTCAGTGCCACCGAGTTGCTCGAGCGGTTGGCCGCTCGGCAGCTCTCCTCGGTCGACATCGTCGATGCACTGTCCGCTCGGCGGACCGAGGTGGATCCTAAGCTGAACGCCTTCGTTTTGGTCCGGGACGAGGCACGACGAGAAGCCAAACAGGCAGATGAAGCCCGTGCCCGTGGTGAATCGCTAGGGCCGCTGCATGGCTTGGTGGTCACCATCAAAGACAACATCGATGTGGCGGGAACCGACGCAACCCTGGGGATCCGCGCCCTCTGTGGCCAGCCTGCTACTGAGGATGCCGTGTTGGTCGATCTGCTACGCCGCAAGGGCGCCATCGTCCTCGGGAAGACCAACGTGCCCCAGTTACTCCTGGCCCAAGAGACGGAAAATGCGGTGTTCGGCGTGACGAACAATCCGTGGAACCTGGAGCGAGCTGCTGGGGGCTCGAGCGGCGGGGAGGCCGCCGCGGTGGCCACGGGGATGAGTCCCCTGGGCATCGGCACCGACATCGGCGGGTCGATCCGCATTCCAGCCCACTTTTGTGGCGTCGTTGGTTTCAAGCCCACCTTGGACCGCTGGTCCAACCGGGGATCGAACTCCGCTCTCCGCGGGCAGGAGCTGGTGCGAGCCCAGATTGGCTGTCTAGCCCGTGGGGTCGAGGATGTGCGGCTGCTCTGGCAGGCCCTCGATCCGCTCGAGCAGGGACAGCGGGACCCCCTGGTGCCCCCCATACCGGCCGGCGACCCGACGACGGTCGAGGTGAGCCAGCTCACCATCGGCTATCTGGACGACGATGATTTCTTGATGCCAGTCGAGTCATTGCGGCGGGGGCTCAGGAGCGCGAAGCAGGCCCTCGAGAGCGCCGGTGCCAAGCTCGTGCGTTATCGGCCGGTGCCTAGCGACGAGGTGATTTTCCTGTGGCTTGCAGCGATATCCTCCGACGGCGGGCGGACAGTCGACGCCCGGCTCGCCGGCGAGGAGAGTAGTCCGCAGCTGAAGCCTTCACGGATGATGATGAGGTTGCCGGCGACGGCTCGCAAGCTGGCGGCCATGGTCGCTGAGCGGCTGGGTGAGCATCGGGTGTCACGGTTACTGTCTTGCTTGGGCGAGAAGAGGGTCGACCAACTGTGGGCGCTGACCCAACGTCGCACCGAGCTGCGCCTGGCTGAGTTCGATCGGTGGCGCGAGCAGGGCCTGGACGCGCTGCTCTGTCCGCCCCACGTCGTTCCCGCGCTGGGTCACCGCCAGTCCGGCGATTTTGCGCTATCCCTCGGGGCCGAGTTTCGCTGGACGTTGCTCAACTTCCCGGCGGGCATCGTGCCCGTCACCACGGTTCGAGCTGATGACGTGGGCCAATACCAGCCTCCCCGTGACCGAGTGGAACGTAAGGTTGTGGACATCGACCGGGCCAGCGTGGGTTTGCCCGTCGGGGTGCAGATTGTCGCGCTCCCTTATGCCGAGAAGGTGCTACTAGCGGTGATGCAGACGCTGGAAAACGAGCTACGTGGTACCGATGGTGTGCCCCGGACTCCGGTGACGCCACCTTGAATTGGCGCAACAAATGCGCCGGTTAGGGCTGGTCACGGCTAGAATTGTTGAGATCAGGACGAAAGGATCCCTCTACAGGTAGTCCCCCATCATGGAGAAACTCGCCACGTACATTGTGCGCGAGGGGCCACTGAGCGCCCACGACGCCGTCGGCTGGATCGCCCGACTCGCGGCCACGTTGGAGCCCATTCATGGCCTCAGGGTGTCTCACGGGCGTGTTTCCGCAAAGGCGCTGCAAATTGAGGCGCCTGACTGCACGACCGAAGGGTTCCTGCTCGACACCGCCGATTTGACTGATGATCCGGCGTATTTCTCGATGGAACGCACCGAGGGCGGTACCCGTTCGCCGGCCAATGACGTCTGGGCTGTTGGGGTGACCCTCTACCAGTTGCTCACCGGCACTTTGCCTTTTCCAGGCACCACGGCTCGGGCCGTCAAGCGGCGCTTGCTCGGGCCACCACCGGCACCGTTGGCGGTGTTCGACGTAGGTGACGATCGGCTCCAGCACATCTTGGACCGGATCTTCGCCCGCGACCCCAACGAGCGAGTGACCACCATCGGTGAGCTCCACCAGGAGCTTGTTGGTTTGGATGCATCGGTCGGTGACCTGGCACCCTTGAGCTACGGCAAGCCAGGTGCTGGGTCGGAGGATGGGGACTACTGGGACGATGAGGATTCGGATGACGGTGAAGATCAGCTCACCGCAGTCCGGGAGCTTCCCGATGAGCTGATCAAGGCGGTCGAGGCGCTCAAGCGGAAAGAGGCAGCGGCGGCGCCGCCATCCCCTGGCGGACCGACTCCGGCGGGCCGGCCGGCGGTCCTACCCCCGTCACCGGGGCGGATCGCACCACCGCCAGCCAGGGGCCAGGCTGCGTCGCATGATGACATCGATGTACTTCACGATGTCTATGACGAGGAAACTCAGCTCGAGGAAGACGTCATCCCGTCCTTCGATGACGAGTCGAGCGTCGAGGACGAGTCTGAGCCTGACGCCGACGCACGGTTGAGCCAGGAGTTGTTGGGAGGGGCGGTGGTCACCGCTCCAGACGAGGCTCCTGCGCCCCCCGCCGCTCCGGCGGTCGGGAAGCCAGCAGCCACGCCTCCGAGGCCTCCCCCGCGCCGCGCAAGCAAACCGGCGGCCGCCCCGGCCAACCCAGCCGCGCCGGTCGTTCAACCCAAAACTGCGCCGCCAGTCCAGCCCAAGCCTACGCCGCCAGTCGAGCGCAAGCTCGCCCCGTCGCCGGCTCCGCGAGGAGCACTGGCTCCGGCGGTGGTCAAGTCTGCTCCCGTTGAGCCCAAGGTCGCAGAGGCTATCCCATCGGCCAGCGCCGAAGCCTTGCTCGTGTCGACGGCGTCCCCTGAGCCGCGGCGCGGCAAGACGTTGGTGCTACTGCTGCTCTTGGCCGCGGCCGGTGCGGGAGGGGCGCTCTTCGTGCTTCACGACCCGCTTGGGTTGGGTATCCACGACGCGCTCACGCGGTGGGTCGCACGGTTGACCTCTTCGGCTGCACCGACGGCAACCTCGACCGTGCCCTCTGAGACGGCCGGCAGCGCTCCAAGCGCACCGACCCCTGTGATGACGGTCTCGTCGGTGCCTTCAGCCAGTGAGTCCCCCGCGGGTCCAGCGGCGAGCGCGAGCCCGGCCGCTAGTGTTGAGCCACCTGCCACGCCGGCGTCTGCGGTCAATTCGGCAGCCGCCAGCAGCACGGCCTCGGCGGCGGCTCCCCCCGGCGACGTGCGGGCCTGCACGGAGACGTTTTTTCCTGAGGACACCTTCGTGGGCCGCCAACCCAAGCTGGGCTTCCTGTGTAAGGTCACCAATCCCCACAAGGGGTCGCTCGAGATCCGAACGGCGGTGGTTCTGTCAGGCGGCGGCATGAAAGGTGTCACCGACGGGATGCACGAGTGGTCCACCATTGGTTGGTACGGGATGGCGGCTTATGTCGTCATCCGGGACCGATGCTGTGAGTCGGCAGCCCCACTCAAGGCGCCCAAGACGGTGGCAAAATGCGACTTCGAACAAGTGCTTGTCAAGCTGGGTCCGGCAGTCAACGGCAACGATGACGATGCGGCGGAGCAAGCGCTGAAGGACTACACCAAGGCCATCAATTGTCTCGCTCGAGGCGGCGCGGCCCGACTGTTCGACCAATCCGGCTTCCCCAAGGGCGGCGAGCGGACGACCTTCATGAAGCTCTTCAAACGAGCCCGGAAGCACGCCAAGCCCTGAAGCCAGGAGGGCAACCCGGCGGGCCGAACCCGGTCCACGCTTGACGCGGCGCGGGTATCCTCGCTACCTCGGGCAAGGAGATCGCATCGAGATGAGAAAGACAATCCTCGCAGCGTGGGTACTTTCGATGGCTGCAGTGATGGGCTGCAAGGCCAAGGGATCACTGACCGTGGGACCCACCGAACCACCTCCACCGCCGCCGCCGGCAGCGACCCCACCGCCGGCGCCGGCGCCCGCACCTGCGGTTCAATACATCACCATCAGCGATCGCATCGAGTTCGAGACGGGCAATGCGGTGTTGCTACCGAAGTCGTGGCCCATCCTCGATCAGGTTGCCGACACGCTCGCCAAGGGGCCCCACATCCAGCTCATCGAGATTCAGGGGCATACTGACGACACCGGCGATGCGGGCAAGAACCTGATGCTCTCCGAAGAACGGGCCAAGAGCGTTCGCATGTACATGATTAGCAAGGGCATCACCACTGACCGCCTCTCGGTTCGCGGATTTGGGGCCACCATCCCGCTCGGTAGCAACGCCACGCCCGCGGGGCGGGAGAAGAACCGCCGGGTCGAATTCCGCATCGTCAAGCAAGGTGCCCAACCAGGCGGTTGAAAAACCCATGGGTGCGTGACAGACCGGTGCGCCGCTGGGCCCCAAGGGGTTACACTCGAGGTTGCGACAAGGCGCCGAGTCGATGCAATCTCAGTCACGAGCCAGCGCAGCGCCTCCGGTCGAGACGGTCCTCGGCAAGCGCTACACTCTGATCCGATTCCTCGGTTCAGGCGCCATGGGTGCGGTCTACGAGGCCTCGACTCCCGGTGGCGAGCGAGTGGCACTCAAGGTCCTGCTGGCGCTCGAGCAACGAGAGGGCGATCCCCAGTGGCTGACCCGCTTCGTGCGCGAAGCGCGGGTTGCTTCGACTCTGGCTAGTGAGCACATCGTCTCGGTGGTGGACTCGGGAATGGATGCCAATCTATCCATTCCCTATCTGGTGATGCCGTTGCTGTCGGGGCTGGACCTAGAGCAGCTCCTCGAACAGGTTGGGCCCCTACATCCGACGGTTGCCGTACGCATCGTCATGCAGGCCTGCGAAGGCCTGTCGGTGGCCCACCGTTCGATGGTCATTCACCGGGACATCAAGCCGGCCAATCTCTACCTCGACCACGATGGGACTGGCGGCGTTACCGTCCGGGTTCTCGACTTCGGGCTCGCCAAGCAGGTCGCTGCGGACGAAGGGATCACCCGGGCGGGCTGCATTATGGGGACCCCCCACTACATGTCTCCCGAGCAGTCGCGGAACGCCAAGGTGGTCGATGCCCGTAGCGACGTCTGGGGTCTGGCGGCCACCCTCTACCACGCCCTCAGCGGCCAGGTCCCCTTCGAGGACGAGCGCAGCTTCGCCGACCTCCATTTGGCGATCAACAGCAAGCCGATTACGCCGCTGCAGGAGCGTGCCCCCTGGATTGACTCGGGGCTCGCCAAGGTCGTGCACGGAGCGCTGATCCGCGATGAGACGCAGCGCTGCCCAAGCACTCACGAGCTGAGGGCCGCGCTGGAGCCCTTCTCGCTTGGCTGCAGTGATCTCACTGCGATGATGCTCGAGCCAGTGCCGGCGCTGTGTCGTAAGGTCGTGGCGACCAAAGTTGCGTCGGTGGAGGTCTGGGAGCCGGGAGTCCCAGCCAGCCAGGTGCCGGCGGTATCGAGCGAGCCCACCGAGCCGCTGCTGGGCAAGGTGCTCGGTGGTCGCTACACCCTCTTGAGGCGACTGGGCCGTCGAGGCACCGGCGCCCTCTACGAGGCCCTCGGGCCTGAGGGGAACCGCTTCGTCGTACGAGTGCTCGACCCGGAGGCTGCGGGAAACGATCCCAACGCGGTCCACCGCTTCGTCCGCGAAGCGCGCTCGCTCCTGGCGGTTGAGAACCGAAATGTCGTCAAGCTGGTGGACGCTGCCTTCGACGAGGAGCTGAACCAGCCATTCATCGTGACTGAGCTGCTCCATGGTATCGATCTGGAGCGGCTGATTCAGAAGCACGGGGCACTCGAACCGAAGGTGGTCGTGCCCTTGTTCTTGCAGGCGTGCCGGGGTCTGCAGGTGGCCCACGAGCAGGGCATCGTTCATCGGGATTTGAAGCCGAGCAACTTGTTCTTGCAAGAGCTTCCCTGGGGCGAGGTCATCGTCAAGATTTGTGGCTTCGGCCTGGTCAAGCGCACCCCGACCGGGGAGCTCGAAGCTCAACCCCACGACATCACCCAGATAGGCGACGTGGTGGGCACGCCGCTCTACATGTCGCCAGAACAGGCACGGAACGCCAAGAACGCTTCCCCGAAGAGCGATATCTGGAGCCTCGGGGCCACCCTCTATGCCGCGCTGACCGGTGAGCCCTTGTGGTCTCGGGACTTGTTGCTCACCGATCTGTTGCTCGCTGTCGGCACCCATCCCATCCCGGATATCCGTGCCAAGGCGCCCTGGCTCTCCGAGCCGTTGGTCGCGGCAGCTCGAGGGGCGCTCAGCCGCGATCCGGCGGACCGTCACGCATCGATGGAAGCGCTGGCTGGCGCACTATGCGCAGCGGTTCGGGACAAGACAGTGATGCTCAGCGAGCTCGGGCCGGTACCGACGACGATGAGGAGGGCGGCTGCTTCGGCGCCGCCAGCGACTGATTTGGGACAACCGCCAGCCTCGATCGAGAGATCGGCGACGCCGATCCCCGCGCCTGATCAGTCGGTGCCAGCTACCGTGCATCCTGGGCAGGCCTCCTCGCGCGGGCTGGGCTGGGTCGTGGGTTCAGTCATCGCCTTGATTGTGCTGGCGGTTGTCGGGACCTTGGTTTGGAGGTGAGTTGCGGCGCTTGCTCGAAGATCGAGTAGACTGGGCGCACCCATGATCCTCCATCTCGGCGGCCACGCTAACTGGCCGCGCGGCTTGCTGGCACCGCCTTTGGCATGAGACCAGCGGTCGGCATCGATTTCGGCACCAGTGGTTGCCGCGCCTACGTTCTCAAGGATGGCGAGATGCTGCCCGTCGTGGACCAGCAGGGGGCTTTTTCCACGCCGTCGGTCGTGACCTTCACCCCGGACGGAGACGTCCTTGTTGGGGCGGCCGCTCTGGAGCTCGCGTCGGTCTATCCCGAGCGCGCCGTTGCGGGTGCTCAGAGGCTGCTGGGCAGAAAGCAATATGCTCCCGAGGTGGCGTGGCTGGCTACCGTCAGTCCCTACGGCATCAAGCCGGCTGGCAATGGCGACGCCTGGATTCGCATCGGTGAGCGCCTGGTCAGCCCCCAGGAGATTGCCGCATATTTGCTGCGTCACTTGAAGCGAGAGATCGAGCGCTGCTGCGAGACGACCGTGGAGAGCGCTGTGGTGGCCGTCCCCGCCAATCTGGATCTCCCGCAACGCCGGGCCATCATGGAAGCTTCCCGTATTGCCGGCCTCCGGATTGAGCGGTTGCTCGACGCGCCGACCGCGGCGGTGCTCGCGTGTCAGCGTGAGCTCGGCGAAGCCCGAAGGGTTGCGGTGTTGGATCTCGGTGGAGGCTATTTCGACGTGAGCGTCCTGGAGCGTCGGGATGCCGTATGGGAGGTGCTGGCG
>Ga0164313_10004921_pt1 | contig 11840 bp, 9 predicted proteins | sample GuaBasSedimGuay4_FD_113735 | JGI IMG/M metagenome (GOLD analysis project Ga0164313, IMG submission 113735) | Subseafloor sediment microbial communities from Guaymas Basin, Gulf of California, Mexico - Guay4, Core 4569-4, 0-3 cm | ecosystem: Environmental > Aquatic > Marine > Hydrothermal vents >... | reverse complement strand
GTCCTTGCGCTCTGGGCGTTTGCAAAAAGCCTCGACATACCACCAGTATTCCTGCATTTTTTACAAACACCAGAGCATCAAGGACTTGGCACATCTCATCCGGCAGAATCGCTCAGTTTAGGTATGAATTATTAATTTTGAATTTCGTCGCAGCCGTTATTGCATGGCGTCGTGGGACGGTTGCGATGAATAATTAAGAATTCAAAATTTAGAACTGAGAATTGTTCGGAGGTTTTGCGATGAAGGAAGAGGTCACACCACTGCGTTCCGGTCATCTCGAGGTTGACGGCTTCAAGATCTGGTGGGAGTACCACGGTACCGGTGATCGTGAGTGCTGTTGCCTGCTCAACGGTCTCGCGATGCACTGTAAGGCGTGGTACGGGTTCCTGCCACGTTTGACCGATCAGTACGACGTCATCCTGTATGACTATCTCGGCCAGGGTGAATCCTCCACCGAGGACGTGCCCTACTTCATCCCGGATTTCGCCCGCTATCTGACCCTGATCATGGACGAGGTCGGGGTCGAGAAGCTCCACCTCATGGGGATCTCGTACGGGGGATTCATCGGTCTCGACTTCGCACGTCTGTATCAAGAACGGCTTCACACCCTGGTGCTCTCGGGGATTCTGCTCTCGCACGAGAAGCTCTTCGAGCTCTACCAGGAGATCTCGTTGCGGTTCTACCGCTCGTCCGAAGAGGTCTTCGAGATCTACACCCAATACATGTACGAGAAGATCTTCGGTGAGGAATTCGCCGCGAAGATCCCGCGCGAGAGCTTCGAGGCCATGCGGCAGCGTTTCTACGACCGCTACATCGATCAGCGCCACTGCCTGATCCGCCTGACCGAAGCGCAGGATCCGTTCTTTGGTGCGCTCGAGGAGAACATGGCCGCGTACAAGGCCATTAGGACGCCCACGGTGCTCATCGCCGGGTCCCAGGACCGGGCGCTCCCGCTCTGGCAGCAGAAGAGAATCCTCGATGTCATCCCCGACTCGAGATGGCTCGAGATCCCCGGCGCGGGCCACGTCGTCTACATCGAAAAGCCGGATCAGTTCTTCGGGAGCCTGCGGCGGTTCTTCGAGACGAAGAGCCTGGACTTCTCACCCCTCGACGGGGTCGAGGGGTGAGCAATCGCATCTGCGCCTGTGGTTCACATGGGGCCGTGATCAGCGCGGAAATGCACAATCAGACCGCAGAGACGCAGAGACGCAGAGCATTGGTCTTTTGATCCGGAAGCCATCGATTTGTAGCGCCGACGTCTCGTCGGCGATGGTGGCCATGAACGGAGGCAGAACGCCCACGAGACGGAGGCGCTACAAAGGCGCAGATGAGAGACGAATGTGATGGGTCAGACGAAACTCTGCGGCAACACTGCGAACTCTGCGCCTCAGCGTTGCCATTGTGCCTTAGGGCTTGGATCGTAGCTGCGGTGAATCGGTCGGTGCATGAAAGGGACAGTGGAATGATCTACCACATCGTTGACGGAACGGGCCCGCCGCTGCTGCTTCTCAACGGGATTGCCATGTCGGCGGCAAGCTGGCGGGAAGTGGCGGAACCCCTGGCCGAGCACTTCACTGTCATTCGCTGCGATCTGCGGGGCCAATTGATGAGCCCGGGCGCGCCGCCGTCCGATGTAGGTGAGCACGTGGAGGATGTGATCAAGATCCTCGACCACCTTGGTCACGACTCGGTCCACGTCCTGGCCACGTCGTTCGGAGGCGCCGTTGGCGCGCTGCTCGCCGCCCGCGCCCCCGAGCGGGTGCGATCGCTGCTGACGGTGGCATCGGCCGATGGCTTCACCGAGGTCATGGCCACCGAGGTCGCGCGCTGGCGCGCCGGTGTCGTGGCCTCGCTCGATGACGGTGACCGCGGTGTACTCTCCGATGTCCTCGAACCGGTGGTCTATTCAGAGGCGTGGGTCGCGGCCCACCGTGAAGAACGGGCGCTTCGCAGGCAGCAGATCGCAGCTCTGCCGACGCAGTGGTTCAAGGACCTCATTGGCCTGCTCGATTCCGCCGAGTCCTACACGCTCGGCGATGAACTCGCGGGTGTTTGCTGCCCGACCCTGGTCGTGGCGGCGGAGTTCGACAGCTTTGTCCCCCGTGAACGCTGCCGCGCTCTGGCCGACGCCATCCCAGGCGCCGAGTTCCGGGTCATCAAGGGCGCCGGCCACGCCGTCGTCGTCGAACAACCCGAAGCCATCGTCGATCTCGCCATCGAGTTCTTTGAACGCGACTCGTCTTGAAACACGGGGATCACGGAGAACCACGGCGAGACCACGGAGAGTCCGACTGAGCCATCGCAGACCGGCCAAGAGCAGACCGCGTGGCGGACCCGATGGAATCCGAGTCAATAATGCGATGCTCCGTGGCGACCCCGTGGTTCTCCGTGATCCCCGTGTTTCATCATGACCCCGCTTCAGAGGAGTCGCAGAGGTTCAATTGACCCATCGCATACGTCGCTCGTTTGCGATGTTGTAGCGCCCACGTCTCGTGGGCGTCGGAATCGTTGAGGTCCTGTCATGTCTCCCGGAGAGCGCGAGACGCCGACGAGGCGTCGGCGCTACGAACCAACGGATTCCGGATCGGAAGAAATACTCTGCGCCGACTCTGCGTGCTCTGCGCCTCAGCGGTTCCATTGTGCGTCCCATGGTCAACGTCTGTTACGATGAATGCGTAATGAAGAACGTTCGTCGATTTGCCGGCTACGGTTATACCGAGGTTTCCCAATGCCGGCGAAGGTCTGACTGAATCGAGTTTCAAGGCCCGCCGGTGACGGCGGGCTTTTTACTGCCCGCCACCGTCGGGGTCACGACGGAGGACAGATGCACGCACCTGAAATCACACCCACCGATCCCCACGCCCTGCTCGAGCAGCACCGGCGTGACATCGAGGCCCTCGATCGACGGATTCTCCACCTGGTCTGCGAGCGTCTCGAGCTTGCCCGTCAGGTCGGTGATCTCAAGGGTACGCTCGCGGTTCCCCTGCGCAACTTCGGGGTCGAGGCCCAGGTCTACCGCCGTTTCGAGGACGCCAGTTCGTTGCTCGGACTCGATGCGGGACTCGGTCGTGATCTCGCGCGTTTTCTCATCGAGAAGGCTGTGGAGGAACAGGCCACCTTGCGAGATGCTGTGTATTCGGGTGACGCCCTCGACACCGTCGTCATCGGTGGCAAAGGGGGAATGGGCCGTTGGATCGGTCGATTCCTCGCCGGTCAGGGCCACCGTGTGCGGGTGGTGGATCCGGCGCCCGGCGACACGCCGTTCGAAGAGCTCGACTCCTTGACCGGGGTCGCAGATGCGGACCTCATTATGGTGGCGGTGCCCATGACCATCTGTCCCGGGATCCTCGAACAAATCGGTGAGCTTCGGCCGACTGGGGTGGTTGCCGAGATGTGCAGTCTCAAAGGCCACCTCAAATCGGTGATCGACGGTCTGAGATCGGCCGGGACCCGGGTGATCTCCTTTCACCCCATGTTCGGACCTGATGTGCGCATGCTCGAGGGTCGAACCGTGGCCTTCTGTGAAGATGCCCCGCGGGCCGATCTCGAGGTGGTGGAGGGTCTCTTCGCCGACACCAGCGCCCGTCTGGTGGAAATGGATCCGGAAGAACACGATCGGCGGATGGGACTGGTCCTCGGTCTGACCCACCTCGCGAATCTGGTCTTCGCCCGCGCCCTTGTGCACTCCGGGGTCGGGTCGCCCGAACTCGCCGAGGTCGCGGGTGTGACTTTTGGCCGTCAGATGGTCACAACCCGGGAGGTCGCGAGCGAGAACCCGTCGCTCTACTACGAGATCCAGGCACTCAATGAACTCACCCCCGAGACCGGAAAGTGGTTGCGCCTGGCCCTCGACGAGTGGTTGGATGCTGTGGCGCAGCCCGACGACGAGTCATTCGCCGAACTGATGACGAGCTGCCGTGAATCGTTGGACGACGCAGGAAGGAGCGGTCGGTGAAACGTGCGCTCGACGGCGTGATCGGCGCCATGGGTCAGTTCCGTGGAGATCCCATCGACCTGTTGGTCGGAGAACCGTGTTTCCAACCGCCGAAGGAGATCACGGAGGCATTCGAGCGGGTGGCTCGAGAACCGGTCTCGGGCTATGGTCCGCCGGCCGGTCTCCCCCGGTTGCGGGAGATCCTTGCCGAACGCAGCCCAGGCGACCGCACCTCTGCGGACAACCTGGTCGTGACCCACGGCGCCAAGGGTGCGCTCCTCGCGCTCTTTACTTCCCTGGTCGAGCCCGGAGATGAGGTGATCCATTCGTTGCCGTGCTACCCCGCCTACCCGGCGATGGTGCGACGCTGCGGCGGTGTGCCGATCGGGGTTGCGGAGACCGACGCCGGTTTCTCGGGATGGGCCGCGTCGGTGGCAGCTCGAGTGGGACCGAAGACGAGGGCGGTGATTCTGTCATCGCCATCGAACCCGTCAGGGTCGACGCTCTCCCGCGATGATCTCATCGCCCTGAGGACGCTGTGCGCCGATCACGGTGTTCGTCTCGTCTTCGATGAGGCTTACTCGGCCTTTCGATTTGAACCGCGTGCGGATTCAAACGACGATTTCGGCCCGGACGGAACCCTCATCAGAATCGGCTCGGCCTCAAAGGGACTGGCGCTCCCCGGTTGGCGGATTGGTTGGATCGTTGCCGATAGCGAGCTCGTCAACCGGGTGACCGGCGTTCAGTCGGCGCTTCTCAATCCACCGGCGACGCCGCCGCAGCGGGCGATGCTGGCGCTCCCTGATGTGCCCGCCGAGTACTTCGAGAAGAACCGCCGAGAGGTTCACAAGAGGCTCGATGTGCTCGTGACGGCTGTGGGCGGCGCCGGTTTCGATGTCGCCATGCCCGACGGCGGGTTCTATCTCTGGGTCGATGTCCGGGATCGGTTGGAGAATGAGTCGTCGGCCGGTTGGTGCGAGGGGCTCGCCCGTGAGCACGGTGTCGGCCTCTGGCCCGGCGAAGACTATGGCGTGCCGGGTTTCGTTCGCCTTGCTATTCCCCAGGGCGAGGATTGGCGGGAGACGGTCGGGGAGCTGGGGCGGAGGTTGGCGCGCTGACGTGGTTCCAGTAGGTCCGGCCTTCTGGTCCGCCTCGGCGACGTAGGGTGGGGCTGGCCCCACCTTCAGTGTCGCAGCGGTAGACCGCGATCCTCGACTCATCAGAGCTGTAGGCAGGGCATTCATGCCCTGCGGCCAATCCCTTCAAGACAGGTACAGGTAACCGGCAAACCCTGGCGCTGAGGGATGGGAGGCTCTCCACGTCGGCACAGCCACAGCAACGGTCCCGGCCTCGGGCACGGGTTGAGGGTTCCGGTACAGTAATGAGAACTGATGCGGACGACTCTTCTTGTGAAGTCGTTACCGCCGCAAAAGGAGGAACCCTCAATGCGCGATCCTAAGATCCTGCTGACCGCTGAAGAAATGCCCCGGCAGTGGTACAACCTCGCGGCCGATCTGCCGAAACCACCGCCGCCACCACTCGGGCCCGACGGGCAGCCGATCGGTCCGGATTCGCTGGCGCCGGTCTTTCCCATGAATCTCATCGAGCAGGAGGTCTGTCAAGACCGATGGATCGACATTCCCGAGGGCATCCTCGAGTTGCTTGCGAGTTGGCGGCCGTCACCCTTGCGCCGCGCCTATGGTTTGGAAAAGGCCCTCGGCACACCTGCAAAGATCTACTACAAGGACGAGAGCGTCTCGCCCGCAGGGAGCCACAAACCCAACACCGCCGTCGCCCAGGCCTGGTACAACAAGGAGTTCGGGATCGAGCGCCTGTGCACCGAGACCGGCGCCGGTCAGTGGGGTTGTGCTCTGGCCTATTCGTGCGCTCTTGTGGGTCTCGAGTGCCGGGTCTTCATGGTCAAGGTGAGCTTTGACCAGAAGCCGTTCCGCAAGGTGATGATGGAGACCTGGGGCGGGAGCTGTGTCGCTTCGCCGAGTGACGAGACCGAGATCGGTCGATCCATCCTCGCCGAAACCCCGGATTCACCGGGGAGCCTGGGCATCGCCATCAGCGAAGCCATCGAGGCGGCGGTCACCGATCCCGGTGGCAAGACCCGTTACTCCCTGGGCAGCGTCCTCAACCACGTCCTGCTCCACCAGACCATCATCGGCCTCGAGGCGAAGAAACAGCTCGTGAAGGCCGGTGAAGGCACCCCAGACGTTGTCATCGGTTGCGCCGGCGGCGGCAGCAACTTCGCCGGCATCGCCTTCCCCTTTGTTGCCGACAAGATCAACGGCGCCGAGATCGAGATCCTCCCGGTGGAGCCCGAGGCCTGCCCGACCCTCACCCGTGGACCCTATGCCTACGACCATGGAGACATTGCCGAGATGACGCCGATGCTCGCCATGTACTCCCTCGGCCACAAGTTCGTCCCGCCGACCATCCACGCCGGTGGTCTGCGCTATCACGGGATGGCGCCGTTGGTCAGCGCCGCGGTGGATCAGGGGCTGGCCGATCCGCGTGCCTATGGTCAGAAGGAGTGTTACGAGGCGGCGGTGATCTTTGCAAGGTCGGAGGGTCTCATCATCGCCCCTGAAACCAGTCACGCGGTTGCTGCGGTCATTGACGAAGCCAAGAAGGCGAAGGAAGCCGCGGAAGAGAAGACCATCCTCTTCTGTCTCTCGGGCCATGGCCTGCTCGATCTCAAGGGCTACGAGATGTACTTCTCGGGCAACCTCGAGAACTACCCGTTGCCCGAAGAGGTCCTCGCCAGATCCATCGCCGTCATGGAGGGCAACCCGAAGCCGTAGGGAGATCGATTCTCTTGTCATCCCGAGCACCGCCACGCCGCGAGGTGGCGCCTACCGATGGGATGACTTGGCCCACCGATACATGTCATTCTGAGCGAGCGAGTCCGCGAGAGAGTCGAAGAATCTCCGGATGGTGCGTGGGTCGCTCCAATCTTCTGGGGACGAAGTTGGCTGGAGCGATCTCCAAACCCTCTGGAGACCCGCGACTCGCTACGCTCGCTCAGCGAGCGAGTCGAAGGATCTCCGAAGTTCAGGATGCGCGTCTGTTGCCACGAGAATCATCGAATTCGGCCACGGGCATTTCTTCCCGGTGCTCCGGCCTTCTGGTTCGCCTCGGAGGCGTTCCAGCGTCGCACCATCGGCGCGGTCGCGAGAGGGATGATTGGAGAACTGCGACCCCGCCGATGGCACGCCGACGGCCTCCCTCCGACGTGGAGAACCGTCCAAGATCGTCCCGCCGCGGGGGTTGCCCGGCATCGGCATTGTGTGGGAAGCGCCGCGGTGTCGTCAGATCGTTCCTGCACAATGCCGTGCCCGGCACGCCCCGGTGAGCGGTGTTTCTCGCGTGCCCCGACGCGGACCCGGGTTCGGGAACGGGATAGACTGTCGGCTAGATGAGTCAACTCAAACTTCTCGGTGAGCGGCGGTTCTGGCCGTTGTTCTGGACCCAGTTCCTGGGTGCGTTCAACGACAATCTCTTCAAGAACGCACTGGTAATCCTCGTCGCCTACCGATCCATGAGCCTCATGGGGATAGGTTCGCAGCAGATCGTGGTCGCCTGCGCCGGGATCTTCATCCTGCCATTCTTCCTCTTCTCGGCCACCGCGGGTCAGCTTTCCGATCGCTTCGCCAAATGGCGACTCATCCGGCTGGTCAAGATCTGGGAGATCGGGGTGATGGTCCTAGCCGGCTTGGGATTTGCCTTCAACAACCTCCCGCTGCTGCTCGTTGTGCTCTTTCTCATGGGGATGCAGTCGACCTTTTTCGGTCCGGCCAAGTACAGCATCCTGCCGGAGTTGCTCGGCGAGAAGGATCTAGTGGGCGGCAACGCCCTGGTTGCCGGAGCCACTTTTCTGGCGATCCTCCTCGGCACCATCACCGGTGGACTGGTGATCGCGGGGGGCGAGCGGTGGGTCTCTCGGCTCGGTCTGATAGTCGTTGCGGTGGCCATCCTCGGCTACTTCACCAGCCGTTTTGTCCAGAAGACGCCCCCTGCCAACCCCGATCTGCCGGTCAAGCTCAACCCGGTGACGCCCGTCATCGAGATCCTCAAGGTCACCGCGAGCGTTAAGACGGTCTTTCTCTCGGTTCTGGCCATCTCGTGGTTCTGGTTCCTCGGCGCCTCATTCCTTTCGCTGCTGCCGAACTTCTCCAAGGACGTGATGTTCGGCAGCGAGACGGTGGTGACGCTCTATCTCTCGGTTTTCTGTGTCGGGATCGGTATCGGCTCGATGCTTTGCGAGACTTTCTCACGGCGTCGTCTCGAACTCGGGCTTGTACCGCTGGGCTCCATCGGGATGAGCATCTTCGCCATCGATCTAGCCATCGCCGGTGGGCGTTTCCTCGGTCCCCTCGACGGCCATCTCATGGGGATCAGCGAGTATCTGCACCAGCCCGGCGCGATCCGCGTCCTCGTCGATCTCTTCATGATCGCGGTCTCAGCCGGGTTCTACACCGTGCCGCTCATGAGCTTCATCCAATTGCGGACCCCGGCGAACCGAAGATCGAGAGTCATCGCCGGCAACAACATCATCAACTCATTGCTCATGGTCCTTTCGTCGGTGGCGTTGGTGGCGCTGCTCGCCGCCGGCCGGACGATCCAGTCGCTCTTCTTTGGCCTCGGGGTTCTCAACGTAGTGGTGGCGGTCTACATCTACACCGTTATCCCGGAGTTCCTCCTGCGATTTGTCGCCTGGTGCACAGCGAATCTCCTCTATCGCCTCAGGGTCGAGGGCGAAGAGCGCATCCCAACCGAGGGCCCCGCGGTTCTGGTTGCCAACCACGTCAGCTTTGTCGACTGGCTGATCTTTGCTTCGGCCTCGGCAAGACCGGTGCGCTTTGTCATGACCCACGAGTTTTTCGATCTACCTCTCCTTCGCTTTCTCTTTCGCGGCGCCAAGGTGATCCCGATCGCCTCTGCCCGGGTCGATCCGGAACTGAAAGCTCAGGCCTACGATCGGATCGCCGAGGAACTCGAGGAGGGCGAACTGATATTTCTCTTCCCCGAGGGGGAGATCACACGGGATGGCGAGCTGAGACCATTCCGATCCGGCATCGAGAAGATCGTCGCCCGGACCCCGGTGCCGGTGGTGCCCATCGCGATGGTCGGGATGTGGGGGAGCTTCTTCAGTCGCCGTGGGGGCGCTGCGATGAGCAAGCCGTTCCGGCGGTTCTGGTCGCGGGTCACGATCAAGATCGGCGACCCCGTCCCACCCGAAGACGTCACCGCCCACGGCCTAGCCGAACGCGTCGCCCACCTCGGCGGCTGGGATCCTCCGGCGCGGTCCACGGCTCCCGAGGCCCAAACCGGAGAAACCGCAGATAGCGCAGATTGACGCAGAGTCCATCGCATCGAAGGTGGCTGGAACGCACAATGGGACCACGGAGGCGCGGAGTTTGCTGAGGAGCCGCAGAGCATCACTTTTTTTGACCCGGACTCCCTCCGGCGTGGACGCGAACTCGGTCTTGCGATGAGTCCAGAATGAACCAGCGGCAACTCCGCGTCCTCCGCGTCTCTGCGGTTTCATTTTGCGTGCCGGCGATGGTTGCCGCTATTCGGAGTCTGACGTGGCTGAGGCCAAGCTCTATCCGGATGCGAGATAGATGGTGCTTGAGGGTTCGTCGGGGGCGGAGGTGGTTTCGACATCGATGTCGGGGAAGACATCATGAAGGGTGGTTTCGAAGCCGGGGTTCGGTTGTGGGCACCAAACGGCGAGGACGCCGCCTGGTCGGAGGGACCGTCGGCACCGGAGGACTCCATCGGTTGTGTAAAGCCCGGCGTTTCCCGGCGCGGCCAGCCAGCCGGGGCCGTTGTCGATGTCGAGGAGCATGAGATCGAAGGACTTCGGGTGATCGTCGATGACCCGCGATAGATCGTCGATCACGATGTCAACGCGGGGGTCATCCACGGCGTGGGCATTGGCATCGGCGAAGTACCGTCGGTTCCACTCGACGACCTTGGCGCCGATTTCGGCGACGATGACCCGCTCAACCTCGGGGAGATCGAGCGCTGCACGCAGCGTGTGGCCGGCGCCGAGGCCGCCAACAAGGACGGTGAGTGCGCGGGTTCGGGAGGCGAGTCGAGCGTGCGCGAGACCGGCCATGGCGCGTTCAGCGTGGCTGCCGTGGCTCGCCATGAGGAAGGCGCCGTCGATCAGGATCTCGTAGCCCTCCTCGCCTGTCGACGCGCGGTAGTGCCGCAACGTCAATACACCCAGCGGGGTCTCAACGCGATCAATCTCCGAGTACTCAATCTGCACAGGGTCAGGATAGCGTGAGTCCCAGTCGAAGGGTCGACTCTGAAGAGAGGCGCGGACAATCAAACCGCAGAGACGCCGAGGCGCTGAGGTTCGCAGAGCATCACCTTTTGACCCGGGCTCCAAGGCCGCACAGCCCTTTGTAGCGCTGACGTCTCGTCGGCGTCGCTGGTCTACCGGGAGGTGAGGTACGGATTTTTTCGGCAACGACGCCCACGGGGACGTGGGCGCTACAAGATAGCCGAAAGGAGACCTCTGAGATGGGTTTGAGGTTTTTCTCTGCGTCTCTGCGTCTCAGCGGTTCCATTGTGCGTACCAGTAACGAGCGTGGGCGAACGAAGTTCCGAGCCGTTGAATGGTGTTTTCTGTCGCAAGGGCACAAAAAAAGGCGGGCTCCGGGAAGGGCCCGCCAAAGGAGGTTGGGTCGTGGGAGACCCGATGGGTTGGTTACCAGAGATTCACAGCAACCTTCGTGCCGTCGTCTACTTCAACGGTCACAAGCGGTCCGTTATCGGCTTTGCCGAGAGTGTCGAAGATCAGATCCGGATCAAAGGTCTGCCAGTCCCATTTCTCGAGGGCATGGAGCACGCCATCGAGGGGGATGGTGCAGCGCACCTTGGCGTCGTCGGCATCCACCGAGATCCAGAGGTTGTCACCCATCTTGCTGACCTCGACCTGCGCATCCGGGGCGTCGACCTTGACCAGGGCGGTGTCGGGTGCATCGAGCAGACCGGTGATCGCGGCAAGTATCAGTTCCTTGTTGGCGGCGATCTCGGGTGGGATCTCGGTCTCCTCGAAGGCCTCAGCCGGAACAAATGAACTGGCGACATCGGCGATGAAGAGCGGGAACGGGACCCTGATGTGCATGGGGTCGGGATCGGCGATCTGGACATCGATGATCATCCAGTCGGTGACGACGGCGGCGGTCATCATTCCCGCCAGGCCGGCGAGGAGGATCCCGCCAATCGTGGACATGCCTCGTTGACGCATGATGTCCTCCTACTCGATCCAGACGCGGACGTCGGCGTCTGAGGACTCGACGGTGACGATGTCGCCGTTGGGGAACTTGTCGAAGCTCTCGAGCATCGCGGCGATATCGATCTGGCTTTCCTCATTGATATAGATCGCATCCATGAATTCCACGGGCAGCTGGACCTTGACCTTGGCCTGCTCGCCGTCGATCTCATCGACATCGATAAAGAACGTGCCGCCCTCTTTGCGAACACTGACGTTTGCGTCGGAAGATTCCACGGTCACAAACTGACCGTCGGGAGCATCTTTGACGGCGGCGAGCAGTTCGACCCAATCGATATCGACGTCATCGATGTCGAGATCGACATGGCCGCGGTGGAAGTTCTCCACATCGACGCTCTTGAGCACCGACAGGACGAGATTGAGAGGCAGGTGGACCTCGACGTTGGTCCCCTCGGAGTGCTCGGTCACCTTGACGTTGATCCATCGGGTGTCTTCCGATGCGAATGCGAAGCCGGTTGCCAGGATGGCGATGGCGGCGATGGCTGTGATTCTGCTTCTCATGTCTATCCTCCGTGTCGGTCTGTATGGATGACGACCGTCGCGGGTCTTTGTTAACGGCCGTTCCTAGCCATGACAACGGAG
>Ga0164313_10004920_pt1 | contig 11841 bp, 9 predicted proteins | sample GuaBasSedimGuay4_FD_113735 | JGI IMG/M metagenome (GOLD analysis project Ga0164313, IMG submission 113735) | Subseafloor sediment microbial communities from Guaymas Basin, Gulf of California, Mexico - Guay4, Core 4569-4, 0-3 cm | ecosystem: Environmental > Aquatic > Marine > Hydrothermal vents >... | reverse complement strand
GGCTACACCATGATCTGGAATCCCGCACTTAAAAGGGGATACTCGGGAACCGCCATGTTGACGCGCGTTGTGCCGAGGGCGGTATATCCCGGCCTGGGCCTGGCCGAGCTCGACACCGAGGGCCGCGTCCTGACCGCCGAGTTCGACGAATTTTTCCTGGTCACCGTGTACACCCCCAACGCGCAGCGGGAACTGGCCCGTTTGGACTACCGGGAAAACCAGTGGGATAAACAGTTCCTGAAGTTCGTGCGGCGTCTGGAAAAGAAGAAACCGGTGGTATTCTGCGGGGATCTCAACGTCTCCCACAGGGAGATCGACCTGGCCAACCCGAAATCCAACCGGGGCAACGCCGGCTTCACGGACGAGGAACGCGCGGGCTTCGACCGGATCCTGGCCGCGGATTTCATCGACACCTTCCGGGAATTTGAAACCGGCGGGGGGCACTACACCTGGTGGAGCAACCGTCCCGGAGTACGGGAAAGGAACGTCGGGTGGCGCCTTGATTATTTCCTGATCTCAGGAGTCCTCAGGCCCCGCCTGGCCGCCGCCGGAATCCTCGCCGATGTCCTGGGGTCCGACCACTGTCCCGTCTCCCTGGATCTCGCTTGATCCGTAAGGGGGGGCGGGATTGCCGGGCCAGGGCTGCAGCAATCTGAAGCCGCCGCCGAACTGTCCGAGGAATTCGAGACTCAGGTATCTGCCCAGGGCGTAAAGGGGCAGCAGGATCACCGTTCCGATGTAGGGAATGGCCATCAGGACCAGGCCGATGCAGCAGGTGAGCAACCCCAAGGCAAAGTACAGGAACCCGCCGGCCAGCTGGATGCCGAAATAAAGCAGACCGAACAGGACAAAACTTCCGGGGTGTTCCCGGAACAGGGGCAGGAAAATCTTCCAGGCTTCGGTGGTGGAAACCCGATTCCGATACATGATCGGCACCACGAACTGGAACAGGCAAAACTCGATGAACACCAGGGTGGTGATGAGGATGAAGGCCGTCGTCCCGGCCAGGATGATCAGGGGTATGGTGGCCATCGCCGGAGCATCGGCCGCGGCGAGGGGGAAGAAAAGCATCACACTGCCGGCAATGAGGGTCCCCATCACTACCAGTACGATCAGTGAATAGACCACCTGCCACAGGAAAAGGCTGTCCCCCTGATTCCGGAATTCGGTCCAGGGGGCTTTAACCTCGGTCCGCGTGTGGACCAGATTATCCAGGAACATGAAACTTCCCCGGCTGCTGACCCATAATACCAGCAGTCCGATGGTCACCACTACCGTCAGAAGCATGCCGGCAATGATGAAGGCCAGGGGATTATTGAAAAAATCCCCGAATAATTCGAGGCCCCCGGAGGCCCAGTCATTGACTTCGAGCTCGTCCCAGTCCTGGGAAAATCTTAAATTTTGAGAAGCGCCACCGGGGAACCCGTTCGCCAGGTCCGCCAACCAGGCGGTGAAGCCCAGGACAAACCATTTACCCGGATCAAACGGATTGAAGAGGAACGCGTTCATGCGTTGCCAGGCGTGATCCAGCGGTTTGGAAAACGAGATCTGCATGGGGCCACCGATCCGTATTGTTTCGGGTCATGGGGGAAATTCCCGAAGTTCCGCGACAGTACACCGGCCGCATCCTGATTATTCTTGCAAATTTTACGGGCCACGTAAACAGCTAGGGGGTTTTGGTTCAATCAGGTGGGTGTTTTTGAAAAAACGTCCGCAACTTGTTGCTGTGGCTGAGTTTTTGTTGAGACAAAATTCTTTTGACTCTCTTAATAAAACACATACCATTCTGGTGGGATTGGTGCGGCGCATTGCCGTTAACCTGCGAACCGGAGGCATGGAGCTATGCAGACATCACCTGATTTTCTTCGCCGTATTGGTTTGTTGACTTTCTTCGCCGTGGTCCTGTGTGGGCCGATTACCTCCCTTGGCCAGGATACCGGTGGGAATCGGCCCGAACAGGCGGGCGGGATCAACGACAAACCCTATCTGACCAAAATCGGGCAGGGAGCCGTCCTCGGGGGCTACATGGACATGGAATTCGAATGGGATGGAAACAACAACACCTTCGACCAGCACCGGTTCGTTCCGTTCATCACCGGCCATGTTTCGGAAAGGGTCACGGTGTCCGCGGAGATCGAATTCGAACACGGCGGCAATCCGGACGCCGACGGGGAAGTCAAACTGGAATACGCCGTCATGGATTTCGCCTTTTCCGAGGGCCTAAACTTCCGGGGCGGTATCATTCTCAGTCCGCTGGGTTCCTTCAATCTTCTTCACGACAGCCCCCTCAATGACCTGTCCAGCCGGCCAGTCGTCACCCGTCAGATCATCCCCTCGACTCTCAGCGAATCGGGGATGGGTTTTTTCGGTACCCTGTATCCCGGCGAGGAATCGGTGATCAGTTACCAGGCGTTCCTGGTCAACGGGTTCGACGAAGGCATCATCAAACCGATCGTGGATGACAACGGCGATGTGATCGACGGCCAACTGCGGATCCGCGGTGGCCGGGGCAGCCAGAAGAAGGACAACAACACCGACAAGGCCATCGTCGCGAGGGCGGGGTTCAGCCCTGTCCTGGGTTCCAGCGTGGGGCTTTCCGTCCATACGGGAAAATACGACGACGCCGGCAATCATCAGCTCACCATCGGCGCCCTGGACGGCAAGGCCACCTTCGGTCCCTTCGAATTCCAGGGTGAGTACGCGCTTTCCGCGGCGGATATCGACCGCGCCAGGTATCCCACCGCGGCCGAAAACCAGTCCGGCCTGTACGTCCAGGCCAACTATCACCTTTTGTATGACGTATTCATGAATGGATCGGTGGTGACGCTGGTGGCCAGGGGCGACCGGGTCGATTTCGATACGGACCACGACGGCGACAGCGAGGATGGATTCACCCTGGGCGCCAATTTCCGTCCCACCGAAGAGACCGTCTTCAAGTTCGATTACAACTGGACCTGGACGACACCTCTTGCGGGAGAAAAAGGAGATGCCGCCAACCGGTTCTTCTTTTCCTTCGCCACCTACTTCTAGCGGGAGCCAAGGTGAGACAACCACTCAAACTGTTGCTGGTCGCCGCGGCGCTGACTCTGGTCGGCGCCGTGGACACGGTTCACGGTCAGGACGGACTTTTCGAAAGTCCGGACGGCCCCGAAGCGGTCAAGGTCTACTACACCCCTGACGAGGCGCTGGCCAAGGTCTACGCCAAGGCGGACACCCTGTGGGCCGAAGAATGGGTTCCCACACCAAGTGAAAGGTCGGAACTCGAAAACCGTCTGGGGTGGGTGGTCGCCGACAAATCCTTTGTCGTCCACCGGGGCAGCCATAAGGGACAGGATCAGGGCTACGCGATGATCCTCGAGGAACAGGGCCGCTTCAAGCCCATCACCTTTATCGTCAAACTGGGGACCGACCTGCGGGTGGAGATGGTTCTGGTCATGGTCTACCGGGAATCGCGGGGTGACGGCGTGAAACGCCAACGCTTCCTGAAGCAATTCCGCGACAAGGACGGGTCGGACCATTTGAGGTTGAACCGGGACATCGTGGCTGTCAGCGGTGCCACCATGTCCAGCCGCGCCCTGGCCACGGGTGTCAAAAAGGCCCTGGCAATCCTGGAAATGAAGTATGCACCCACGGGAGGCGGTTCATGACAGGGAAACAGGTGAAATCCGGCCTGCGCCGGAGCCATCGATGGGTGGGCGCCGTGGCGGCGGTCTTCATTCTGATAGCCGGCGTCAGCGGGTTTTTGCTCCAGTATCCCTCCTGGCTGGGCCCGCCCGCCAATCCTGTTTTGTCGGTGGCCGCGGACCCGTTCGTTTCAGGCCGCCTGTTGCGTGGCACCCATTGGGGCGTGGAGGAAACCACGGACAGCGGTCTGACCTGGCGGGAAGTCAACATGCTGGCTGCACCGACGGATGTCGCCCGGGTTATCTTCTCCCCTGACGATCCTCTCATCGTTCACGCCCTGGGACGGCATTCCCTGGTCAGCTCCCGGGATGGCGGCCGCATCTGGCGGGACATTTCCATCAGCGCTTCCGGGTTGCCACCAAACACCACCTACCTTGACCTGGATGTGGTTCCCGGTGGGCTTCTCTATCTGCTGACAGACGGGGGTTTGCTGGTGGGGGCCAACGGGGGGAAATCCTGGGAATGGCAAGGTTTTCCGGACCAGGGATCATCCAGGGATTGGCGTGGTCTCATCCATGATCTGCATACCGGACAGATCATGGGCGCGACCGGTCGCAGGATCACCGGGATCGGAGCTTTGGCCCTGCTGTTCATCACGGTGACCGGCCTGGTTCTGATGCGCAGGAATGGAAAGACGTTCCGCCAATGATCCGGCTATTGGTCATTGTTCTCTTGTTATGGTTGGCTCCGGCCGTTTCGGGGCAGGAACCTCCCCGTGACGAACAAGTGCGGTATGTCATGGGCACCACGGCCACGGTTCGGGCCTGGGCCCCGGATTCAGGAAAGGCGACCCGGGCCATCGATGCGGCTTACGCGGCCTTCGACCGGACTGATTCCCTGATGAGTACCTGGCGCCACGACAGTGTCCTGAGCAAGTTGAATCGTTCCGGTGCGGGTCTTTGGGTCGAGGTCGGCCCGGAAGTCTGCCAGGTTCTGGACGAGGCCAAAAAGGTGGCCGAAGCCAGCGGGGGGGCTTTTGATCCGACCGTATTGCCTCTGGTTCATCTCTGGGGTTTTCGGGAAGGCGCCGCCGCGCTGCCCGATTCACTCGCCCTGATTTCCGTTCTCCAATCCGTCGGCCATCAACTGCTGGAACTGGATCTCGCAGGGGGACGCGCGCGTCTTGTGGCCCCGGGCGCGGCGGTTGATCTGGGCGGAATCGCCAAGGGATACGCCCTGGATTGTGCCGCCCGGGCCATGCGGAAAGCTGGGGCCGGCGGCGGAGTGATCGACCTGGGCGGCAACGTCCTTGTATTCGGAAAAGGTCCCGGCCGACAGGTGGGCATCGTGGATCCTCAACAACCGGATCATTTGCTTGCTTCGATCCCGCTAATCAACGCGGCGGCCGCCACATCCGGACAATACGAAAGGTACCTGACGATCAAGGGCCGCAGGTACGGGCATATCCTGGATCCGCGCACCGGCTGGCCGGTGTCCCCGGGTTTGAGTGTCACGGTGGTGTCGGACAGGGCCATCATTGCTGACGCGCTGGCAACGGCGGTGGTCGTGTTGGGACCGGAATCCGGCCTGGACCTGCTGGAAAAAACAGATGGGGTGGAAGGAATCCTGGCTCTTGCGGATGGCCGGGGCGGATTCGTTCTAAAAACGACGTCCGGTTACGCGTCTTTCCGTGAGGCCCACACTTTGCAATCTCTGCCAGGGAAGGGGAAAGTACAGCAATTACATTGAGTTAAGCAACATATGGCGGTTTCAGCAGTGCAAATTGCAACACGCATCCGGGTTTTGACACTCCTGATTCCCCTTTCCCTCCTTCTGTCGGCGATACCAGGAAATATTTTCGGATCCGGGTTGGCCCATGCCTCGGAGGCCGCCTCCAACTCGCTGACCTATACCGTTCAGCCCGGCGACACTCTCATGAAAATCTGTACCCGGCACCGCCATCTGACCAATCACTATTCCCTGACCGATATGTTGACCGCGATCCGCCGGGCCAATGGCCTGGAGTCCAATTTTCTACGCATCGGACAGATACTGCAGATACCCATTTGCGAGGAACCCGCATTCAGTCGGGTCGCGGATAGGATGGCCTCCGGGGCCGAAATGCGGGGCATCTATCTGACGGGTCCCGCCTGCGGGGTCTCCACGGTGTTGACCCGTGTGGACCGGTTTATCGACGCGGGTGGCAACTCGGTGGTTTTCGACGCCAAGGATATCGATGGCGGGGTTTCCTACTTCAGTCGCCATCCCCTGGCGTCGTGGGGGGCGGGGCGTTCGGCTCCAGTGATCTCATCCCTCGAGGACATGATGAGCAGGTTTGATCAGCGGGGACTTTACGTGGTCGCGAGGATTGCGCTGTTCCTGGACGGTGAACTTGGAAAACGACGTCCGGACCTGGCTCTCAAGGACACCAACGGCGGGGTGTGGGCGGAACGAGGATGCGTCTGGATGGATCCCGACCACCCGGAAGTGGTTCAGTACAACCTGGCTCTGGCGGGGGAACTGGCCCGGGCCGGGGTGGATGAAATCCAGTTCGATTACGTGCGCTTCCCCACCAATGGCTGGAACGGCGAGGGCGAGGGTGACCTCGAGGCGGTGGCGATCAGGCGCCGCACCGTCATAGCTGATTTTCTGACCGCGGCCCGGGACACCCTGGATGACTACGGTGTGAAGATATCGGCGGACCTCTATGGAATCATGGCCTGGGGTCAGATGGAAGACCTGGCCCTGACCGGCCAGCATGTGCCGACCATCGCCTCCCTGGTGGACGTCATCTGTCCCATGATCTATCCCTCCCATTTCAAACCGGGCTTCGAGGGCCGTAAAAGGCCGGGCGACGATCCCGCGTATTTCATCTCCGAGGGAACCCGGCGCTTTCGCAATCTGGCCGCCGGTCGGGCCGAGGTGCGCCCCTGGCTGCAGGCCTTTCCCTACCGTGTGACCCGGTTTGACGGGCAATACATCGCCGACCAGGTTCATGCCGTCCGGATGGCGGGGGGCGATGGCTGGAGCCTGTGGAATCCGTCCTGCCGTTATGATGTGGCCCTGAATGTCATGCCCGGTCTATGCGGGAGCAGGGTCCTCAGCCAGGCGGTATCTGAAAAAACTCCCAGTGAAACGGGTGCCGCAGTCAGGGTTACCGGTCCGGTCAGTCTGGGGACAATCGCGCCCAACGGGACCCGGGTTGCCCCTCATGATCCCGGTTCCAGCGACACTCCCGGACAATAATTTCACCCGGCAGGCAAAATCCCATGGCATACCACAGGGCGGCGGTATAACTTCGGCTAATAGCGGAAACCGTGAATCCGTTCCCAAAGGATGCCGTCCATGTCTTTCAGCAAACTTGCCAATTCCATCGGGGCTTCGGTGACCCTGAAACTCAACTCCGAGGCCGCGCGGATGAGAGCAGCCGGTGATCCGGTCATTCACCTGGGCGGGGGAGAGCCGAAAAGTCTGGCACCCGATGCCGCGATCGAAGCGGGCATCGCCATGCTCAAGACCGGTGAGATCCGCTACACCCCTGCTGCGGGTACCCCGGCCATGCGCGACGCCATCATCGCCTACACCGAAAAGTTCTACGGGCGCAAGGTCGAACGGACCAACGTCATGGCCTCCGCCGGCGCCAAGCAGGCGATCATGGTGGCGCTTCTGGCCCTGGTCGATCCCGGCGACGAAGTTGTTTTTGCCGTGCCCTACTGGGTGAGTTACCCCGACATGACGCGCCTGGCCGCGGGTGTGCCTGTGCCCGTCCGCGCCGCCGACGGCGGATTTCAGCCCACCCTCGAGGAGATGACCTCCGCCATCACCGATCGCACCCGGGTGGTTCTCCTGAACAGCCCGAGTAATCCCGCGGGCAAGGTGTTCGACGGCGACTGGCTGCGCGAGCTGATCCATTACTGTGAAGAGCGCGATATCTACGTGATGATGGATGACATCTACCATCGGCTGGTGTTCGACGGCCGTCAGGCTGTTCATTGCTACGACTGCACCGAACGTTCGGTGGACGACGCGAAACTGATCGTCCTGAACGGTGTCTCCAAACAGTACGCCATGACGGGCTTCCGCATTGGGTGGGCGGTCGGCCCCAGCGACCTGATCAAGGTCATGGCCAATATCCAGTCCCATCAGTCCGGGGGGCCGTGCAGCCTCAGCCAGAAGGCCGCCGTGGCCGCCATTGAAGGGGCCCAGGATTCGGTGGGCGAGCTGCGCACGACCCTGCAGGCCAGCCGCGATGAACTGATGGCCCTGTTGGCGGGGATACCCGGCCTCAAGGCCGATGTCCCGGAGGGAACCTTTTACTGCTTCGCCGATTTCCGGGCCTTCGACGAGGACTCCACCCGGCTGGCGGCGCGGCTGCTGGACAAGGTCCAGGTGGTGACCGTTCCGGGGGTCGAGTTCGGCATGGAGGGGTTCCTGCGGTTGAGTTATTGCGGATCCATCGAGGATGTTCGCGAAGGCGCGCGCCGCATCAAGTGGCTGCTGGACGAAAACGGCGCGCCTGAATTGCGGGCCGGTGAGAAGGTCTTCACTCGCTGATCAACAGCGAACGCAATCCCACCCCCAGAAGCCGTGGGTCCCGACTCAGTCCGTACTGAAGAGGGGAACGCGGGTTTTCAACCTGGAAGACCAGGTCCAGATTGCCATTCGCCGGCACCAGGCCCGCGGGGATCCGGAAGACGTGTTCGCACGCTTTTTTACTCTCGGCTTCAAGCTCTGTGACAAACTCGCCGTTGGCCAGAATACGGGCCCGTACCGGAGGTGCCGGTCCGAAGATGGCAGCGGAAAGATCCGCCAGAACAAGCAAATCTCCCCGAGGTTTGTGATCCAGAGAAAACGAGACCGCGCTTTGGGGCCCCCGGGTCCATGTGCCCCACTTCTCCGTGACTCCCCAGCCGTAGTTCAGATATGTGTTTCCGGTGCCTCCCTTGGCGAAGGAGACTTCCGTACCGATGGGCCAGACCTGGCGCCTGGAACGATAATCCAGACGGACCTCTACGAACTGGGAACCAGGATTACTGCCCGGCTCCATGACAAAGCGCACAGCAACAGGTGAACCCGGCGTCAGTCTGTCATCCGGAAGGAGAACTTCGTGCCTGATCGGGGCACTTCCACCAACCTCCACGACCCCGGCCAGTTCAGTGTCCGTGTAGATTCGCATCGGCACGGCGGACTTTTGCGGAAAATGTTTCAAGGTGATCCGAATGGCCGTCGACCCCGCGTCTTCCGGTACTTGAAACACGATGGATGCGGAATCGCCCTGGATGAATCGTCCCTGGATCAAAGGCGCGGACCAGCCGGTATTGGGGTAATCCTCAAGATTTCCTCCCCGGCCCAGTACGGCCATGTCACCCTGAACCGATGCAACGGCGGCCTGGTTCAGGTCCCTCGCTGAAGGAGCCCACGAGCCCGGGTCCCAACTGAAGCCCTCGATCACGTACTCGGTCATGGGCACAATGTAATCCTGGCCCCAACCGGCGAACTGGTAGTACCGGTGCAGGCGCTTGCGGTGCGGGTCGAATTCCGGTTCGAACAACGAACGGCCGGTCCCGGCACCGGCGCTGTCCAGATCCATGACCTGGACGACGGTGGCCGTAATGTCCGCAAGCTCGACCGGAGCTTTGGAGATGCGCAGGGGGCCGCTGGCTTCCGGCGCCTTGGCCAGCATCAGGGGAATGCCGCCCCGCATCACATTCAGCAACCCGGGGTCGTCGCAGACAGCCGCTTTGGTGTTGCCGCCCAGTTTGACCAAAGCGTCGGACCGGATATCCAAGGTTTCCAATTCCCCGTTGCCGTGATCGCCCACGATCATGATCAGGCTGTTGTCGTAGGCACCGACGGACCGCAGGCGTTCGAACACCAGTTTCATGAGCACGAGCATCGCCTTGCTCTGGTCGCGGAAGGGTCCGGGCGCGTATTCCCGCGGGCCCGTGTAATGCATGTCCGGGTCCAACTGGAATGGAGCATGCGCCCCGTCCAGATGATAGACCCGACAGGTGGGCCGGTCCGATCCGGAATCCAAAAAGGCCAAAAACTCGTCAAGGAATTCGAGATCTTCGGCATCATTATCTGCCGAGTGGATGCGCTGGGATTCGGTCAGCGTTTGCAGACCTTCGCGGTCAGGATCAGGTGCTGGCCGCTGTCGAAGACGGAACTGGCTGCCGTTGTACACCCATGGTTTGAAGGCGAAGGGTGCGTTGCGAAACATCAGCAGGTTGCTCAGCTGGGTGATTTCCCTGTGTCGCAACGAGCGGACTTCGTCTCTTGAGTCGAGCCCCGCCAGGTTGTCCGCCACGTCGGGGTGGGCAAAGTACGGCAACCATGTGAAGGAGTGGTAGCGGACATCGAAGCCGTTTCGTTTCAGAACGCGGGGCACGCTGTTCCCAAGGAAGGCCTCACGCATATAGGTGGGAAAGGGCTGACTGTTATCGAAAGCCGTACCCGTCAGGATATTGGGGACCGAAGCATAGGTCTTGGGGAAGGCGCTGGTGGCGTCGGGGAAGTAGGTGAACCCGTCCAGGACCTGCCGCCAGGAGGAATCATCGGCGACGATATCGGCAAACACGTCGGATTGGTATGTATCGAGAATGAAGATCAGCACGTTACGGTCAGCGGAAAGTTCAAAAAGGCCTTTTCTGGTGAAGGCATGGTGTACGTCCTGTTTGGTGCGGGATTGCTCCGCTCGCCAGGGGCCGTAGAGATTGGCTGCCGCCGAGATCGTGAGAAGAAACATGATCAGGCCGGCCCTGCGCAGCAGAAACCCGCGCCCTCGGATCAGGATTACGGCCAACAAGACAGCCAACAGGATCTCCAAGTAAAGCAAATGACGGTTGGCGTCCCAGTCCGGATAGCCATCGGCGAAGAATCCGAAGTTCCCGATGAACAGGGTTGATTCCGCCCATAAAAAGATACCGAACACAAGCAGCCCGGCGCGGACCGTGGATCTGGCTCGGCGGGGGGCAGCCAGTTGGATAAACGAGGCCAGGAGAGCCACCGAAAGACCAAGAAAAGCGAGCCTGGGCAGATGAACCGACAGCGGCAGGGTGAGATTCGCCGCGTTCAGCAGGTAGATGTGCCCGAATGGTAAACCAATGCCGACCGCAGCGAGAAAAAGGCCGCTGGCCAGGGCTCGGCTCCAGGTCTTCAGTGTATTCATTTGAATCGGCTCCGGCGTAATCTGATAGTTGGTATTTCGCTGAAAGATAAATTGCAGCCGCCGAAGCGAAATCTACCACGTACTCAGGAATTTGTGCCTTGATTATTCCTGCAAGGGCCGGGACGTTGGTGTCAAAATACCCACTGGGTCATAAAAAAGGACTCCATCCGCTCATGCGGATGGAGTCCGTGAATGCAGCAGTGCTGATTCAGGTGCGGTTACCGATAGAGGCTCTTCACGTTACCCCAGGAAGACGCTTCCACCGCGACCGGATCACAGGAATCGAAGACATCCACGCAACTGTCGCCAATGACCAGGTTGTCGACGCGGATGGTCTCGTTCTCGGCCGAGTCGGACTGGCGCAGAGCGAAGCCGGTCATCACGGTGCCGGGATCGGATTCATCGTTACCCAGGATGGAAAGATCGGTGTCCGCGGACGCATCAATCCACATTTGGGCAATGTTCGTGTCCTGGTTGTAACGAGCGATGACATTGTAGACGACACCATAGGTCAGGTCCGCCGGCCATGTCGCGTCAGCGGTCGAACCGATCGTGGAGATGCCGACGGTGTAGTCGCCGGCGCCGGTCGGCGCCTGGACGTCCATACGGGCCCGGAAGCCGAAGCCGTCATCCTTGAAGTGCGCGAAGTACTCGAAATCCGTCCCGGCAAACGGGGCGCCCAGGTCATCGACCGAGAAGTCGAAGCTGAAGTAGACATCTCCGGCATTGGGAAGCACGAAGGGCAGAGTCGCATCTTCGGAGGGTACGCCGTGTTCGACGACAGCCTGTCCGGCGAAGACCAGGAGATCGTCTAAGTTGCCACTGTGGTTGTACCAGGTGCTGTTGCCGACGAGAGGACCGTCAGGATAACTGAAGGTGTCAGATGCGATTACTGCTGCATTGGCACCGGCCGCGACGAGTAGCATCGCCATGACCAACATTAGTGATTTTTTCAAGGCATTCTCCTTTGTAGTTTAATAATCTCAAAGACTTGGTCTATCGTACCATAATGCGATTAGAAGTACAACTACCTAAACGCAAAATTG
>Ga0164313_10004918_pt1 | contig 11842 bp, 12 predicted proteins | sample GuaBasSedimGuay4_FD_113735 | JGI IMG/M metagenome (GOLD analysis project Ga0164313, IMG submission 113735) | Subseafloor sediment microbial communities from Guaymas Basin, Gulf of California, Mexico - Guay4, Core 4569-4, 0-3 cm | ecosystem: Environmental > Aquatic > Marine > Hydrothermal vents... | reverse complement strand
CACAGTAAGTACCCGATAAATATCAGAGGCTCCAACCATGAACCCAGTCGTATCCCTGGCCAGCCAGGACAACATTGCAATCATCACGATCGACAGCCCACCCGTCAATGCACTCTCCCAGGCAGTGCGCAGCGAACTGGTGGAGTGCGTTAACGCGGCTGACGGTGACCCTGGGATTCAGGCTATTATCCTGATCTGTGCCGGCAGAACATTTATTGCCGGTGCTGACATTTCAGAATTTGGTAAGCCACCTTTAGAGCCCTTACTGCCGGACGTTCTGCAAATACTGGATAACTGCAGCAAACCCATCATCGCGGCTTTGCACGGTACGGCCCTTGGAGGTGGTTTGGAAACTGCGCTGGCTTGCCGCTACCGCATCGCGCTGCAAAACGCCCGTGTGGGGTTGCCGGAGGTGAACCTGGGCCTGATTCCGGGGGCCGGCGGTACACAACGGCTGCCACGTATTGCCGGGCTTGAAAGCGCATTGGACATGATTACCTCCGGCCGGCATGTCGGAGCCAAAGAAGCCCTGCAGATGGGTGTGATCGATGAAATAACTGACCAGAAAGACCTGCTGAAAGCTGCGCTGGCATTCACCCGCCAGGTACTGGCAAAAGGTGAGCTGCGACAAGGTATTTCTTCGATTCAATTAGAAGATTCAACTGAAAACCTTGAAACCCTGCACAGGTGGGAAGCGAGCGTGAGCAAAAGGGCGCGCGGACAGCAATCACCTCTGGTGGCTCTCGAATCAATTGGAAATGCTGTCAGCTTGCCCTTCACTGAGGGTCTGAAAAGAGAGCGGGAATTGTTCCTGGACTGCATGGTTTCTGCTCAATCTAAAGCCTTGCGGCACATATTTTTTGCGGAGAGAGCCGCCGCAAAATTGCCTGATTCAATTCCGGACAAACCTGCCGTAATTCACTCGGCAGCCGTTATTGGCGGCGGCACCATGGGCCGTGGCATCGCCATGTGTTTTGCCAATGCGAATATTCCGGTAAGCGTTATCGAAACAGATCAGGACAAGCTGGACCAGGCACTGGCGGTCATAGAAAAAACCTACGCAAAAATGACGGCCCAGGGCCGCATTAACAACGAACAACAGATTGGGCGCCTGGCATTGATCAGTGGAAGCTGCGATCACGCATCACTGGCACAAGTCGACCTGGTCATCGAAGCTGCATTTGAAAACCTTGAGGTCAAACACAGCATTTTCCGCTCGCTGGATCAACATTGTAAACCCGGTGCCATACTGGCAACCAACACATCCTACCTGGATATCGAAGCCATCGCCTCTGCAGTCAGCGACCCATCAAGGGTGCTGGGTATGCATTTCTTCAGCCCGGCACATATCATGAAACTACTGGAAGTGGTGCGCACATCACAAACTTCCGCCGCAGCAATATCAACCATGATGCAGTTGGGCAAAACGCTGGGGAAACGCACCGTTCTGGTCGGCAATGATTTTGGCTTCGCCGCCAACCGTATGTACTCAGCCTATGGCCGTGAAGGCCAGCAGATGTTGCTGGAAGGTATAACCCCCGTACAACTGGATCGTGCCATGAAAAACTGGGGCATGGCCATGGGGCCAGCAGCAGTGCTGGATATGTCGGGTATCGATATCGGCTACAACGCACGCAAACAAAACCCGAACCCGCCCTCTGACCCCTGTTATTTCCGCCCGGCCAACATGCTGGCAGAAAAGGGCTACCTGGGTCGTAAAACCGGTCGTGGTTTCTACCGCTATGATCCGGAAACCGGCAAGGCAAGTGAAGACCTGGAGGTCATCGAGCTCATCCGTGCCGAGGCTCAGACCCTTGGTGTTGAGCAACGTGATCTGTCCGAAAACGATATCCAGCAACGCATGATCCGGGCCATTGCCGTTGAAGGTGAGTCAATTCTTACACAAGGCATTGCCACAAAAAGCAGCGATCTCGACGTGATCTGGGTAAACGGCTACGGTTTTCCGCGCTGGAGTGGTGGCCCCATGCACTATGCGGTTGAACAAGGCTGGATTTAGCCGGGAAGAAACCAGCCTGGCTAGTAGATGATTTCAGTCGCCAGTCAACCTGTGGAACGCAGCAATCTGTTCCAGGTTTTCACGATACTTTTTCAAATCGTAGCCAATACTGTTGGCGAAGCCCATGATCACGTCCACCTCCCTGTGCCGTGCCTCACTTAGCGCCCACAAAATGGTACAACGCGTGCCGGACCTGCAGAACGCCAGTACCGGGCCCTCAGCCAGGTGCAGTTCTGCAGCAAACCTTTCTGAATCCCCGATGGTCACCTTGCCGGAGATGACCGGCTGGTTGACAAAAACCATGCCATGACTGACGGCCTCGACTTCCAGATTGTTGGCTAACGGCTGATTAACCTTCTCCTTGTCCGGTCGATTATTAATGATCGTACGGAAGCCCAGTGCAGCTATTTGCTTTACATGGCCCGTATAAATTTGCGGGGACACAGATAAAAATGGTGAGATTCTTTTGATTTCCATACTACTGCTCCTTCAACAAACGCTGAATCCGCAATTATCATAGTGTACTGCATCGTAATTATCTCTATTGAGGCCCCTGGCAGCAGTTTTCCCAACATACGATTTGACTTTATATTAAAAAATGTTAATATACACATCTTCTCCATTAATCTGGTTAAGACAAATGCAAGCCCCATCACTAATCTCCCCGATAGTGATGCACTTCAAAGGGACCTCTTGGTCCCTTTTTTTTTGGAGTTGATTAATGTTTGGCCAGTTTCATAAGATTTTCAGTTTCTTTTAATAATTTGACGGGCTGGATTGTATTTTAGGTAGGATTGCGCCTTCAGATGGTTTATATTAAAAAAACTTAACATATAAGATAAAGACGGCTGATTTAGAACTTGTTGAGAGACAATCAAAACCTGATCAATGAAATATCTTTTAGCCATTCTGAACACCGCTCTGCCAAGCATTGCTGCAATAAGTGATGTACGCGGTAATACCGCCAACTATGAGCAGACCCTTGGGCCTTTATTGCAGGTATTGGGTTCCGGTGGTCCGATTGCCGATGACGGCAGAGTACCTGTTATGGACGATAGCGGCGGGCTGGTTAAACTGGTGTTGAGTCATTTTATGGCTCGCAGCCTGGAAAACTTACAAGATAACCTGAAAGAGGTCCGGTCAATTTATTCAGGTTCTGTCAGAGTTGCACAGGATCTGGATTGTGTGGCCTTGTAGTGATTAATATTGATTTTTAAAGAAATTGGAAAGGAAACCGGTTAAATGGAACAGAATGCTGAAATAGATCTGGAACAGATGGCCCGATCTGCCGGTCGCGCGAGCAGCCTGATGAAGACTCTTGGCCACAAAGACCGCCTGATGATTTTGTGTCACCTGGCAGATGGAGAGAAGTCAGTTGGTCAAATTGCTGATTTACTTAAGATTTCCCAGTCTCCACTATCACAACACCTGTCCCGGATGCGCAAGGAAGGGCTGGTAGATACACGCCGGGAAGCACAAACAATTTATTACACACTCAAAAGCGGTGAAGCTGGAAAAATTGTAGAAGTATTGTATGAATTATTCTGTGCACCAGAGGGATGTAGTATTTAAAAATTTATTCAGCTGCAACACGACCTAGATCAACTCACAGGCAAATCTCACTGGTATGCTTGATTTCTAAGCACAAGTACTTGATAGTAGTGCTACTTACATTAAGTTTTTATAAATTAAGTAACTAACGAGCATGGTTAATCCATGCAATCAGTCGACATACTTAAGGTAAACCAAGAGGAAAGTCATCATGCAGCTCAGAAAGCACAGTCAGCTGTTTACAGCAATAGCAACTCTTTTACTCACCACGCCCCTGTGGGCAACCAATGGTTATTTCACCCATGGTACCGGGGCCAAGAACAAAGCTCTGGCAGGCTCTGGACTGGCGATGCCCGAAGATGCGATTTCGGTCGCCAATAATCCTGCGGCAGCCCTGCAGGCTGTAGGTAAATATGATCTGGGTATAGCCCTATTCAGCCCGTCGCGTAGTTACAAGAGCGGTGATAGTCTGGCCAATGGGCACGGTGGTGCTTTTACGATCGGCCCCAACAACCTTGACAGTGACAGCAACTATTTTTTCGTCCCGCACATGGCCGGTGCCTGGGAAATCAACGATAAAAGTGCGTGGGCTGCAAGTTTTTACGGTAAAGGCGGCATGAACAGCGCATGGAATGGCGGCACCGCCACTTTTGATCCTGACGGTCCCGGGCCTGCTCCTGTAACAACTTTCCCCGGAACTTACGGTGGTGGAATCATGGGCAATAATGGCGGTACCGGTGTTGATCTGATGCAGGCATTTCTGGAAGTCAGCTATGCCCGTAGCGCTGGTGAAAACTTTACCTGGGGGATCTCGGGTATTGGTGTCATGCAATTATTTTCGGCCAGAGGTTTGGCTGCGTTCGCCGGTTTCACAGAAACCTTCGCAAGCAGCATTGTCACCGGCGGCGGCCCGGTACCGGTGGAAAACCTGACCAACAATGGTCATGATCAGGCTTATGGCTACGGTGCTAAAATCGGCTTTCAGTGGGATATGACTGAGAAAGTCGCGTTTGCAGTCAGCTATCAGACCGAGATCCAGATGGGTAAGTTTAAAGATTATTCGGACCTGTTTGCGAATGGTGGTGATTTCAATATCCCGGCGGACCTGAAAGTTGGTGTTACATTCCGCCCTAATCCGGGCCTCGCATTGAACTTTGACATTGAACAAATCTGGTATGGCGACGTCGATGCAATCGCCAACCCGGTGCGCAACGTGTATGCCTGCCCGACAGCAGGACTGGGCGGTACTGATGTGTCCAGTTGCTTTGGCGGCAAAAACGGCGGTGGTTTTGGCTGGGATGATATGACCGTGTACAAGATTGGCGCGCAATGGAGTTCTGGCAATGACTGGACCTGGCGTGCCGGCTTCAGCCACGCTGACGCACCGATGCAGGGAAGTGAAGCGATGTTCAACATCCTGGCACCCGCCACCATTGAAGATCATCTCACATTCGGTTTTACACGCGCGCTTCCATCAGGCAATGAATGGAGCATGGCCTTCCTGTATGCGTTTAATAACAAGGTAACCGGCCCGGCAAGCCTGACAAACCCAATGGAGTCGGGTAATCCGTTTGATCCGACCCAGTCGATCGCCATTGATATGGATCAGTGGGAAATTGAATTCGCCTTCGGTTGGCGCTAAATACTAACGAACCAGCCCCGGACCAATCGGTCCGGGGCTATTTTTTTACACTACCGGCTATAACGCTACCAATATCTGCTCAAGCTTTGCCTTGACCTGATCCGCCAATGAATCAACTGCCGGATCATTAACCAATCCCAAAACAGCCCCCGGATCCATGAAGCTCACATGCACCTGGTTTTCTTCGTCCTCACGGACCAGTACATTGCAAGGCAACAACAAACCGATTTCCGGTACGGCCGCTATTGCCTGGTCGGCAAGCACGGGGTTACACGCACCGAGAATGCGGTACGGTCTTATGTCTTTATCAAGTTTGGCCTTCAATGTTGCCTGTACATCGATTACCGTCAGGATGCCGAAGCCCTGTTTGGCTAACTCCCCGGTAACGCGCTCAATCGCGTCATCAAAACTATACTCAACACGCTTACCAAATCCAAAATTTGTCTGCATCTCCAAATCCTCCACTAGAACATCAACCCGACTTCAACCGTCATCGTGTCAAAATCAAGCGAACCATTTTCCAAACTGATGAATTCCCGGCTGTAAACCGCGCGTGAATATATCGCATTGTTGATATCCCAGCGCAGGCCCACACCGATGTTGTAGGTAAACTCCGACGCCTTGAACGTCTTCCACTCTCCATGGCAGATATAGCCCCACCACGGATCCCACCAGCAACCCACACTGGGTGGCTCGCTGGCAACATTGGAGTCCAGGGTGCCATATCCGATACCACCGACAACAAACGGTGTGAATGGACCCCGCATGAAATGGTAAGTCGCGTTCAACTGATGCGAGTACTTGGACATTTCATGATCAACTTCCTGAATTAACTCATCCGGATCTTCAGGTACAACAACGGCCACATACTTGGGATTAGTCGACAATAACCTGTATTGCAGATTCAACTTTGCGGTCCAATTCCAGCCAAAGCTGATGCCCCAACCGGCCGTGGCATCCATATCAAGTGAGGATCCACCTTCCGAGCTGACATCCTGGCCAGTCTGGTAAGCCAGTATGACGCTGGCTTCAAAGCGTCCATCGCGCGAACCAAATTTTGAGCGTTCCTTTTTCCGGTTGTCATACTGAGCTAAAACCGCGGTACTGGTGAGCAGGAGCAGTACGATCAGACAAAAACGCTTTAACATGTTGAATATCCTGAATTAATAAAACTGATTTTTGGTTCCGGTCACGTCGCCACAGAAAACTGGAAATACGTCTTGTGAACAATAACCCCGTATTGTAAAGCAAGCAGAGAAACAGGTGTAATGAACCGTCTATTTTTAGTAAACTTAGTGTTTGGAATGCCAGCCTGGCAAGGCATTAATCATCGCTGGTCACTGACCAGGAACAAACAGGAAAACAGACCCAATGACTTTCGTCGTTACTGAAAACTGCATCAAGTGTAAATATACAGACTGTGTTGAAGTCTGCCCGGTCGATTGCTTTCACGAAGGTCCGAATTTCCTGACCATTGACCCGGAAGAGTGTATCGATTGCACACTGTGCGAACCTGAGTGCCCCGCCGAGGCCATATTCCCGGAAGACGACCTGCCGGAAGGACAGGAACATTTCACGGAGCTTAACGCTGAGCTATCGTTGATCTGGCCAGTGATCACCGATGCGGGTGAACCACCGGATGATGCGGCCGAGTGGGATGGCAAGCCGGATAAGTTGCCATTACTGGAGAGATAGGTTCGTATTTTGGGCCGCGACATGGTGGACATGAATGTCCACCCTGCGTTACCCCAGGCGTTCCATGAAAATTCCGAGTATGTGTTCAGCACCCGCAGTGTCAACAGCCTCACCGGTGCCAAACAGCAGGAATACACGTGTATTTCCTCCTTCGGCTTTAAGCTTTGTCATAAATACTCCAGAATAATCAACAGGTCTGTCCCGCCAGAAAGCCATACTTGAGAAAAAGCCTTCTTCATTTAAGAACGTCTGCGTGTAATGAAACTTGTGGGCACCTGTATCATCCCTTTCCAGCATGGTCATGCCACTGTTAACGATGGCATAACGTAACCTTCGCGCAACACTATCCGGTGAATCCTTCACCATCAGGTAAGCGCCTTCAGCCGACCAGGCCATAAAGGTATTGGTATCCTGTTTGCCTGCCGTACTGACCACCCGTGGTGGCATGGGTTCCAGTTCGTCACCTGCCGGCATCCTTAACAACGGTACTGTTATGACCACCGGGCGCGGTCCGGCAGGTTTGTCGAGGCCGTCCGGGATTATTAACGGCTCAGCTTCTGCGCTGGCCAGGTATTCCGGTTCATTGTTACCGAAAAAGCTACATCCGGACAGCACAGCTATCATTAAGAGCGCCAGGATTGGAAGGCGGGAGAAATTAATCATATTTAATAAATACTCGGTGTCATCAGGTCAGACGGATTCATGTACCCGGACCATTTTTCCTAAGGCGGTAATAGTACTTGCGGACCTGTTGGCTGACAAGTATCCTGCGATTAAAAGAGTCAATGTCTTTGGCTAATTTATCACAATCACCATTCAGATAACTGGAGTGTTTATGGTTAGCGTAGGAAAGCGCGTAGAAAACTTCACCCTTCCCGCCACCGGCGATCAAAGCCTGTCATTGAACGACTTCAAAGGTCGCAGTCTCATCATTTATTTTTACCCGAAAGATAATACCTCCGGGTGTATCCGTGAAGGTCAGGATTTCCGTGATTTATATTCACAGTTCGAGAAAGCAGGTGCAGACATACTTGGCGTGTCCCGTGATTCTGTCAAAACCCATGAAAACTTCAGAAACAAACACGAATTCCCGTTTCATCTTTTGTCTGACAGCGAAGAGACCCTGTGCAAACAATTCGATGTCATAAAGGAGAAAAATATGTACGGACGTAAATACATGGGCATTGTGCGTAGCACCTTCCTGCTTGATGCTGATGGAGTTTTGCAGCAGGAATGGCTCAAAGTACGCGTTCCCGGCCATGCCGAAGCCGTACTGGATACCCTTAAAGCTCTGAATAAGTAACGACCTGAGGAAAAACCCATATGGGAAAGAACAAATGTCTGTATGTGCTTGATACCAATGTTCTGATGCACGACCCCACCTCGATGTTCCGTTTTGAAGAACACGACGTATTCCTCCCCATGATTGTTCTTGAAGAGCTTGATGCGGCTAAAAAAGGCCTGACCGAGGTTGCCAGGAATGTCCGTCAGGTAAGCCGTTTTATCGGCGACATGATGAATGCACAGGACGCTACCCGTCTCGATGACGGACTTGAGTTAGTCATCCCACAGGGTCTTGAACTATCCTCCTCGGATCACGGTCGCCTGTATTTCCAGACACAGACCACCGAGACCCACCCCAGCCTGTTACATGAAGGTTCAATCGCAGATAACGAGATTCTCAGCACAGCACTGGCATTACGGGAACGCGAATCGGATCGTGAAATTGTGCTGGTATCCAAAGACATCAACTTGCGTATCAAGGCCGCCATTCTTGACTTGCCGGCAGAGGACTACCGCAATGACAAGGCACTCGATGACGTAGACCTGCTCTACAAGGGCCTGGTGATTGAAGATGACGCATTCTGGGACCGCTACCCCGAAGTTGACTCCTGGAGCGAGAACGGTTCAACCTATTATCGGATCAAGCGTATCGCAGATGATGACTGGTATCCTAACCAGTGCATCGTGATTGGCAATGCTGATCACAATAGTGACGGCATCGAGGCACTCGTGGTGGAGGTCACGAAAGACTATGCAGTGCTTAAGCTTGTGACTGACTATCTTTCCGGCAAAAACACCATCTGGGGCATCCAGGCACGAAACCGCGAACAGAATTTCGCCATGAATCTGCTGATGGACCCTGAGATTGATTTCGTCACCTTGCTGGGACAGGCCGGCACCGGCAAGACCTTATTGACCCTGGCCGCCGGACTGGCCCTGACCATGGACGAAAAACTGTACACCGAGATCGTGGTCACACGGGCAACCGTATCCATTGGTGAAGATATCGGCTTTCTGCCCGGTACCGAAGAAGAAAAAATGACACCCTGGATGGGTGCGCTCACTGACAATATTGAAGTTCTGACCCAACCGGAAGAAGGTGGTGAATGGGGCCGTGCAGCCACCAACGATTTACTCGCCAATCGCATCAAGGTGCGTTCAATGAGTTTTATGCGTGGGCGTACATTCCTGAACCGCTTCGTGATCATCGACGAGGCACAGAATATAACACCCAAGCAAATGAAGGCACTGCTGACCCGGGCAGGACCGGGAACCAAGATGATCTGCATGGGTAACGTGGCCCAGATCGATACGCCTTACCTGACCGAAACCACCTCAGGATTAACTTTCGCGGTCGATCGCTTCAAAAAATGGGAACATTCAGCGCACATCACACTGCAACGCGGCGAACGTTCGCGATTGGCGGATTTTGCTTCTGAGGCTTTGTAGACCAGGGTCAACCTGCCGGGTGCTGTTATTGTGTTGTAGGTTGGGGGCTTAGTGATCCATTCTTTAAGATTGGTGCTTCCCGATCCGCGGCGACACGGGGTACCTGCCCTCTGAGGCACGCTTCAAGGCCATCCATGGCACGCTTGTATGGTAATCGGAGGGCAGGTACCCCATATCCCCGCTAACTTTGGGGGCATGTAGGAGCGGCGTCTCGCCGCGATAGTTTTGGTCTTGTGCCAGGTTTGAAAATCGCGGCGGGACGCCGCTCCTACAAGAATCCACAAAACTGAGCGGTAATGTAGTGGGGGTACACCCCCCGTGTCGCCGCGGATCAAATAGCACCAACCTCAAAGAGTCGTAAACAGCAGAACTACCACCCCAGGGCACCCTATCGACAGGCTAAGCCAACCCCACCTTGCCTCTTCTACGTCGCGTCACGTTACGTTCCATCGATTAGTGCGGTCATGGGGTGGAAGCTGTACCAGGCGAACCAGTACATGCGGGTGATGGTGACCGCATTTCCGTCGAGTGATGCTGATACGAGGCCGGCGTTGTCGTAGGTGACGACCAGAGCCTGGCCATTAAAATCACTTGACCATTTGCCTTGTTTCTTCAGCCACTCACTATCAATGGCAAATGCCTGCTCGCCAATTTCCATTGCATAAATTACACGCTTGGGATGCAAACGGGCATCGGTGGCACTGACCGGCATATACAATTTATCGCTTGTGGCGTAATCACCATAGGCATTCTTCACATATCCTGCTGATTTGATGTTGGCGACAGTCAGTACTTCTGCATCCGGGTTTTGCTCGCTCCAGCTTTTCCACTCAACCACCGCAAGCGGCAGTGATTTGAGCTGGCTGCCCCGGGACTTGCCGGCAAATGAGGCACCGGTAATCTGTTGCCAGAGTGATTCGGTCTGGCGGTCATACATGATCAGATCACTATTGTGCAGAAGGGATGAGACACCAAACTCGAGTACCTGGCCACCATTTCTGCGATCGAAGGCAAGTCCGGAACCACACAACGGGCAATAGGTCACAGCCACTGGCTCTGATCCGAACATGTCATTGACGATTTCGTGTACGTCCAGAATGCGGGTTGGATAGGCACGGGTTATGTCATTGTGAGTCAACACCAGCAGCAATTCGTCATCCTGAAGATAATCAACCGACTCTGCCGGTACAAACAAGGGCTGGTCAATCGAAGGTATGCAATCACGTGCCGGGCACGCCTGCATAATGGAATCAAACGGTACGTCACTGTCGGCCTGGGTCAGCTTGAAGACCTCCAGTAAAGCATCTGGTGAATAACCGCGCGGGTTACCGGGCCGGTTGGCTTGCGCCGCAAGGGAGACACTGATGAAGGATATGCTCAATAATAAAAACAAACTGATCCTGGTTTTCATGACTGCTCCGGCAGATACGTGGATGAAAATGAGACCTGATTGAGGCTGACTGTCTTTCAGATGGAAGTATTATTGGCGTTCTCAGGTACCTGCTCTGAAGGGCTTTCATCATCTGGAAGCCTAGGCCACGCCTTCAAAACAGCCTGTACCAGCGTGGCCAGCGGAATGGCGAAAAATATACCCCAGAACCCCCACAACCCACCAAAAACAAGAATAGCGACAATAATTGCCACAGGATGCAGATCCAGGGCTTCGGAAAAAAGCAGGGGTACGAGTACATTTCCATCAAGTGCCTGGATAATGGCATAGGCGATCATGACCTGGCCAAAGGCCAAACCCCAGCCCCATTGGAAATATGCCACAAACGCGATCGGGACAGTAATCACCGCTGCACCGATATAGGGAATCAGCACAGAAAAACCGACCATGGTTGCGAGCAACGCCGCGTAGTCAAGACCCAACGCAATGAAGGTTATATAACTGACCGCACCCACAATGACGATCTCACCGGCTTTACCACGAACGTAGTTGGCAATCTGGGCTTCAACATCTGCCCAAACCGAAGATACGAGATGCCGGTCCGTAGGCAGATACGCCTTGAACCAGCCAATTAGCTGATTTTTGTCCTTTAGCAGGAAAAATACCAGCACCGGAATCAGTACAAAAAGGACCAGAAGTCCAACAATATTGCCGACTGACCCCAAAGACCAGGTCAACAGTTGCTGACCAACCGTGCCGGCTTCTGTACCCACACTGGCGATCAATTGCTGCACCTGCTGCTCTGAGACCATCT
>Ga0164313_10004916_pt1 | contig 11845 bp, 8 predicted proteins | sample GuaBasSedimGuay4_FD_113735 | JGI IMG/M metagenome (GOLD analysis project Ga0164313, IMG submission 113735) | Subseafloor sediment microbial communities from Guaymas Basin, Gulf of California, Mexico - Guay4, Core 4569-4, 0-3 cm | ecosystem: Environmental > Aquatic > Marine > Hydrothermal vents >... | reverse complement strand
AAAATCTAGCACAAAAAAGCCGGCATTGAAGCCGGCTTTTCTCTGAACAACTGAATGAACAACGGAATGAACAACTGAATGAACAGCTAAATAAACTACTGCATAAACAACAGCATTATTGATGCAGCGTCATTGATACAGCGTCACTCGCCGCCCACTTTCCTGCCGTTTAGCTGCCACCCACTTTAGAAGAAGGAAAATTTGCTGTGCGTTTTTCGTTTACGGCTGCGACGCCCTCAGCGGCATCCTCGCCCAGAAAACAGAGCATCTCCATACGTAAGGAATTATCGAATATGGGCGATGCCATCTGCATCCAGCCATTTAGTGTCGACTTGGTGCCGCGAATAGCGTGCTGGCTACCGGCAGCAAGATTATCGGCAATGGCCATGGCACGAGGTAGTACTTCGTCCTTGGGAACACTCATACTAACCAGACCGATGCGATCGGCTTCTTTACCGTCAATAAACTCAGCGGTCATCAAATAGTATTTGGCTTTTGCCATGCCACAGAGTATCGGCCAGATAATGGCGGCATGATCGCCAGCGCCCACACCCAACTTGACATGACCATCGGTAAACTTGGCCGTTTCAGACATCACGCTAATATCCGCCATCAGCGCCACAGCCAACCCGGCACCGACAGCAACGCCGTTAATAGCTGAGATAACCGGCTTTTCCAGGGCTAGCAAGTTGTAAACAATATCTGCCGCTTCTTTCTGGATGCGACGGATACCCTCAGGCTTACCGACTACACCTTCAATCCATTTCAAATCACCACCCGCAGAAAATGCCTTGCCCGCGCCTGTTACCACCACGACATTCGTGTCGTCATCATTGGCTACCGTATCCCAGATCTGGGTTAGCTCCCAATGCATGCGGCCATTGGTGGCGTTCATCACGTCAGGTCGATTAAGGGTAATAACAAGCACGCCGTTATCTTTGTGTTCAAATAGCAAGTGCTCATAATCTGAATAATTCATCTGTTTCCCCTTAAGTTAAGGTATAAAGTTAAATAATGCGGCGGTGGCCGCGTGTAATCGAGCAATCAGGCACGGAGCTCATCGTCGAGAGTCATACCCTCATCAAGCTGAACCCCCAGGGTGTTGAGCGCCATGGATACCAGATTGTATTGACCAGCTGTAAACACAATATCCATTAATTGCTCGGTATCATAGTGTTTGGACAAACCTTGCCAGGTACTATTAGATATAAACGCATCATCATGCAATTCATCTGTTGCCTTCAGCAGTAGACGTTCATTATCCGACCAGACTGATGACTCCGCACCGGTTTTAACTTGCTCAATTTCCTCTTTGCTCATATCGCATTGCAGACCAATAAGCACATGCTGACCCCACTCGTAACCCGACTTACACAACCAGCCCATGCGTAAAATAACGATTTCACGATCGCGCAAAGTAATAGATGACTTACCCATAATATGGTTAGCAAAAACCATCCAGCGCTTTGCAAGCCCGGGATGGTTAGCCATGGTTTTAAAAATATTCAGGGTTCGGCCACCCATTTTCGCATTACCAATGGCAGCCTTTTGCGCGTCATTCCAGTCCGCTTCGTCTACCGGCGACACCCGTGGTGTATTCATGCGCATATCAATATCCTCTTATTTTTCTGGACGTAATGAACAAGCTCGACCACGACGGTCCTGGTGATTAACCTACTGATACGCCACTTCATCAATTTCATATTCGACGTCACCGGACGGAGTTTTCACCACCACAACATCGCCTATCTCCTTACCGATCAAAGCCCTGACAATCGGTGACTGATAGGATATTTTCTGCTCTTTGATATTAGCTTCATCATCACCCACTATCTTATAGGTGACAGTCTCATCAGTATCGACATTAATGATGGTGACCGTACTACCAAAAATTACTTTGTCACCCGGCGGTATTTTGCTGACATCAATAACATGGGCATTGCTAAGCTTGCTTTCCAGATCGCGAATGCGCGCTTCGGTAAAGCCCTGCTCATCCCGCGCCGCATGGTATTCGGCATTTTCCTTCAAATCGCCGTGCGCACGTGCTTCAGCAATAGCCGCAACAATCCGCGGCCGCGCCACTCTTTTTAGCTCGTCAAGTTCAACCCGAAGCCTGGATTCGCCTTCGACAGTAAGGGGAATTTTATTCATTGGTCTCCCTGTGACACTGTTCCTGCGTGGAGTTCCTGCAGCTTCCTCACTCGCAAGCCGCCATTGAATTCCAGGGCCATACACACGGCCCCACCGCCAGCCAACGTAGTAGTGTAGTAGATACCATTGGACTCAGCACCCGCCCGAATGGCTGCCGAATCGCTGATCGCCTGTCGACCCTCAGTGGTATTAACAATCAAATCTATTTTTCCATTTTTTATCATATCAACGATATGTGGCCGACCTTCTTTTACCTTGTTGACTGCCTCTACATCCAGGCCCGCTGCCTGAATAAGCGCAGCAGTGCCCCGTGTCGCCACCAGCGCAAAGCCCAGATTATCCAGCCGTCGGGCAATATCTACAATGCCTTTTTTATCAGGCTCACGTACGCTTAAAAAGACCGTACCGGCAGTTGGAATTTCATCGCCAGCACCCAGCTGTGCCTTGGCATAGGCCTCAGCAAAGGTGTCGCCGATGCCCATGACCTCGCCGGTTGATTTCATCTCCGGGCCGAGGATTGGGTCAATGCCGGGAAATTTATTGAAGGGAAACACCGCTTCCTTAACATGAAAATGCTGGGACGACAGCTCTTCGGTAATACCCTGTTCAGTCAACGTTTGTCCGACCATACATCGCGCGGCTATCTTGGCCAGCGACACGCCAATGCACTTAGAAACAAATGGTACCGTACGCGACGCACGCGGGTTGACTTCGATCACGTACACTCGGTCATCCTGCCATGCCAACTGTACATTCATCAAACCTTTGACACCCAGTTCACGGCCCATGGCTTTAACCATATCGCACATTTCCTGCTGGACCGCCTCAGGTAAACTGTAGGGGGGCAAGGAGCAGGCGGAATCACCGGAGTGAATACCCGCCTGTTCAATATGTTGCATGATCGCACCGATAATTACATTTTCACCGTCTGACACGGCATCAATATCCACTTCGATAGCAGCTGACAGAAAATAGTCCAGTAACACCGGCGAATCGTCCGACACTTCAACAGCATCACGCATGTAGCGACGCAATTCGTCGTCACTGTAGACAATTTCCATGGCGCGACCGCCGAGCACATAAGATGGTCTTACCACCAGTGGATATCCAATTGTCGAGGCTTTATCCAGGGCTTGTTCAACGGATCGTACGGTAGCGTTAGACGGCTGCAGCAGGCCTAGCTTATCGATCATTTGCTGGAAACGTTCGCGATCTTCAGCGCGATCAATAGCATCTGGTGTGGTCCCGATAATCGGCACTCCCTCCGCTTCCAGTGCACGTGCCAGTTTCAGGGGTGTCTGTCCGCCAAACTGAACAATAACACCGAGAGGTTTTTCTACAGCGACGATTTCAAGCACATCTTCCAGAGTTACCGACTCAAAGTAGAGCCGGTCAGAGGTATCGTAATCTGTCGATACCGTTTCCGGGTTGCAGTTGACCATAATGGTCTCATAACCGTCTTCACGCATGGCTAAAACCGCATGTACACAGCAATAATCGAACTCAATGCCCTGGCCAATACGATTGGGACCACCACCCAGCACAAGGATCTTGTCCCGCTGCGATGGCGCTGCCTCACACTCTTCCTCGTAAGTGGAATACATATACGCGGTGTCGGTGGCAAACTCAGCCGCACAGGTATCAACGCGTTTGTATACCGGGCGAATATTGGCCTGCCAACGCTTCTGGCGCACCTCAGACTCGCTGACACCAAGCAGGTCAGCTATGCGACGATCGGCAAAACCCTTGCGTTTAAGCGCGTACAGATCGACGCTGTCAAGATCACCCAGGCGGCCAGCTTCCAGCTCAGCCTCGATGGCAATCAATTCTTCAATTTGCACCAGAAACCAGAGGTCGATGGCTGTCGCCTGATGAACATCTTCAAGGCTCATGCCGGCACGAAAAGCATCACCCAGATACCAGATACGATCGGCACCGGCGACGGTCAATTGCTGGCGTATCGCATCCGCGGCTTCATCACTGCTCAAGTCGACCTGAGGGTCAAAACCGACACTACCCACTTCCAGCCCACGCAAAGCTTTTTGCAGAGATTCCTGGAACGTACGACCGATGGCCATGACTTCGCCCACCGACTTCATCTGGGTGGTCAGCACGGCGTCCGCCTGGGGGAATTTCTCAAAGGCAAAGCGAGGTATCTTGGTCACCACGTAGTCAATACTGGGCTCAAACGAAGCCGGTGTAGCACCACCGGTAATTTCGTTACGTAACTCATCCAGTGTGTAGCCAACGGCAAGCTTGGCTGCCACTTTGGCAATGGGGAAACCTGTTGCTTTAGAGGCCAGTGCCGACGAACGCGAAACCCGCGGATTCATTTCGATAACCACCAAACGACCATCGTCTGGATTGACGGCAAACTGAACATTAGAGCCGCCGGTTTCCACGCCGATCTCCCTGAGCACAGCAATAGATGCATTACGCATGATCTGATATTCCTTATCAGTCAAAGTCTGCGCCGGTGCTACGGTGATCGAATCGCCGGTATGTATACCCATAGGATCAAGATTTTCTATCGCACAAATAATGATGCAGTTGTCATTCCTGTCGCGCACCACCTCCATCTCGAATTCCTTCCAGCCAATCAGGGATTCGTCGATTAACAACTCGCTGGTCGGAGAAAGATCCAGTCCTCGCTTACATATTTCTTCAAACTCTTCGTGGTTGTAGGCAATACCCCCGCCCGAACCACCCATAGTAAAAGACGGTCGAATAATGCACGGGAAACCAAACAGGTCAGAAACCTGCAAGGCCTCCTCAAGACTGTGCACAATACGCGAATGGGGGGTTTCAAGGTTAATCGCCTTCATGGCGTTATCAAACTTCTCCCGATCTTCGGCTTTGTCGATAGCATCTTTAGACGCGCCAATTAGTTCTACGTCGAACTGTTCCAGCACGCCTTCCCGCGCCAGGTCGAGCGCGCAGTTAAGCGCGGTTTGGCCACCCATCGTCGGCAACAGCGCATCCGGACGTTCCTGTTCGATAACTTGCGCAACCGTGCGCCACTCAACCGGTTCGATGTAAGTGGCGTCGGCCATCATCGGGTCAGTCATGATGGTCGCCGGGTTGGAGTTCACCAACACGACGCGATAGCCCTCCTCTCGCAGCGCCTTACAGGCCTGCGCACCGGAATAATCAAACTCGCAGGCCTGGCCAATAATTATCGGCCCGGCGCCAAGGATCAATATACTGTGAATATCGTTACGTTTTGGCATCGGACTTTATCAAACAGGCCTCAGATTCATCAGCAAAGTTCATCAAGCAAAGTTCATCAAAAAAGCGTCAACCGTCATCAAGGGGTTTTCCGGTCAGCCATAAGCTTTATAAAGTGATCAAATAAGGGTGCAGCATCATGGGGCCCAGGACTCGCTTCGGGATGACCCTGAAAACTGAATGCAGGCTTTTCAGTGTGCGTAATACCCTGCAACGAACCATCAAACAGCGAGCGATGAGTGGCGCGCAGGGTGGCAGGCAAACTTTCTTCATCTACCATAAAGCCATGATTCTGGCTGGTTACCAATACAGTTTTGTCATCGAGATTCTGTACCGGATGGTTGGCCCCGTGATGACCGAACTTCATCTTCACAGTTTTTGCACCTGAGGCCAGCGCCAGCAACTGATGTCCCAGACAAATACCGAACAACGGTGTATTCGCGTCGAGTAAGGCTTTGATCGCTTTAATTGCATAATCGCAGGGTTCCGGATCGCCCGGGCCGTTGGAGAGAAATACACCATCCGGCGCCATTGCCAACACCTCGTTGGCCGTCGTTTGCGCCGGCACTACTGTCAGCTCGCAACCGCGGTCAACCAGCATGCGCAAGATATTTCGTTTAACACCATAATCATAGGCAACTACCCGATAAGGCGCGGGGACCTGCTCTTTCGGTGCCTCGCTACCAGGCTTTGATGCTACATTTTTAGCTTCTAGCTGCCAGCTTCCGGCTGTCCACTGGTAAGCGGACGAAGTCGTCACTTCTTTGGCCAGATCGAGTCCAGCCAAACCACCACAACTTTGCGCCGCTGCCAACGCCTGGGCTTCCGCTTGCTCTATATCCGTATAAGCAGCCACTAGTGCGCCATTTTGGGCACCCTGCTCACGCAGGATACGCGTCAGCCTGCGTGTATCTATATCGGCAATAGCTACTATGTTATGGCGCTTGAGGTAGGCACCGAGACTTTGTTCGCTACGAAAATTACTGACCATCAAAGGCAGGTCGCGAATCACCAGTCCCGTGGCCCATATTGCTGAGGACTCCTCATCTTCAGCATTGACTCCGACGTTACCAATATGTGGATAGGTGAGGGTAACAATTTGTCGAGCATAGGAAGGATCAGTAAGAATCTCCTGATACCCTGTCATTGCCGTGTTAAATACCACCTCACCACTGGCCAGACCTTCGACTCCGATGGCTTTACCGCGGAAAATTGAACCGTCGGCCAGAGCCAGAATCGCAGGTGGGCGGGAAAGCTGATTCAACAGGAGCTCCTTCGCAAGGCCAGTAAGTAATTAATTTTCTGACAACGAACGAAAGATTATCGTTATGTCTCAGGTAAAGAAAACCGAGCCATCAAGAACTACGCTAAAAAATTAAGCTGTAAAAAAGCGAGATGAAATCTCTTGTTTCATCTCGCTTTTTAGTAATCTTTTACGCCATTCCACCCCTTGCGTTGACAGGCGTGCCACTACGGGCAAACCTGAGACGGAATGTTAAGGGATTAGCGCTACAGTGTCCAGTTATTAGGCTACCCGAGACACTGATACTAAGCGTTTAGCAGGTAACTATTTAAGTCCCAACACGTCCTGCATATCAAACAACCCGGGAGGTTTATCCGCCAGCCAGGCCGCGGCACGCACAGCACCTCTGGCGAAAGACATTCGACTTGAGGCCTTGTGGGAAATTTCCACCCGCTCACCTTCAGAAGCAAAGATCACTGTATGGTCGCCGACAATATCCCCGGCTCTTGTAGTCGCGAAGCCGATCGTATCATCCCGCCGCGCTCCAGTTTGCCCCTCGCGACCGTAAACAGCTACTTCATCCAGATCGCGCCCCAGGGCATCGGCTACTATCTGTCCCATGCTCAATGCGGTACCGGAAGGCGCATCCACTTTATCTCGGTGGTGCGCTTCACAGATTTCTATGTCCACACCATCGCCCAATACGCGCGCTGCCATGTCGATTAGTTTGAAACAAAGGTTAACGCCGGTACTGAAATTCGATGCCATACACAATGTGGTACTTTCAGCAGCGCCCAGCACACTGGCTTTTTGGGTGATATTAAAACCAGTCGTGCCGACCACCATTTTTTTACCATGCTGCGCGCATAGCAATGCATTGTTGGCCGTCGCTGCCGGTGCCGTGAAATCAATCAATACATCAAAGTCATCGAGCACTTCATTTAAATCAGCCACCACAATAACGCCGTTGCGCCCGAGCCCCGCCAGCTCGCCCGCATCAACACCCAGTATAGAGCTATCCGGCTGCTCCAGCGCTGCAGTCAGCTCCAGGTCGGCATGATTAGCCACTGCTTCAATCAGTGTGCGGCCCATACGGCCACCAACACCCGTCACTGCTATTCTTGTCATTTCTGTCACTCCAACCCGGCCTTAATGAATCATTCTATTGTGTAACAAGCTCGGTTAGCAAAATTTATTTCAGGTGCTAAAGCCGTCAAAGAAATTTTTCACGCCCTCAAACCATGAGCTTTTGCGCGGTGAGTGTTTATGATGATCCAACGATTCCTGAAATTGTCCTAACAAGGCTTTTTGTTTGGCATTTAATTTGATCGGTGTTTCAACCACCGCTCTGCACAACAAATCACCCTGTGGACCTCCGCGCACAGGCACGACGCCCTTGCCGCGCATGCGGAATAATTTACCAGTTTGGGTTTCATGGGGAATTTTGAGCTTAACCCGACCGTCAAGTGTCGGCACCTCAAGTTCGCCACCCAGCGCGGCATCAACAAAAGAGATGGGTACTTCACAGTATAAGTTGGCACCGTCACGCTGGAATATAGAGTGTTCCTTCACCGCAATCTGCACATACAAATCACCGGCCGGACCACCGTCAGGGCCAGCCTCACCCTCTCCGGAGAGGCGTATTCGGTCACCGTTATCCACGCCTGGCGGCACTTTTACCGACAGGGTTTTTTGTTCTTCTATGCGCCCGCGGCCATAACATTTATTACATGGGTCAGTAACAATACTGCCGCGACCACGGCATTTTGGGCAGGTTTGCTGAACCGAGAAAAAGCCCTGCGACCGCCTTATTTGACCGACCCCATGGCAGGTATCACAGGAAGTAGGGGATGTACCTTTGCGTGCGCCGCTACCGCTGCATTCCTGACAATGAACCATGGTCGGCACACGAATTTTAGTCTGCGTACCCCGTGCAGCCTCTTCAAGACTCAGCTCAAGGTCATAACGCAGATCCGCGCCCCGGGCAGGGCCACCCCGCCCTCGACCACCACCACCAAAAATATCACCGAATACATCGCCAAAAATATCACTAAAGCCCGCCGCACCGGCACCGCCAAAGCCGGCATTAACACCCTCGTGACCATAGCGGTCATAAGCGGCTCTCTTTTCCGCGTCGGAAAGGACTTCATAGGCCTCACTGGCCTCCTTGAATTTGTCCTCTGCATCGGGATTGTCAGGATTACGATCCGGGTGATGCTTCATGGCTACACGACGATAAGCCTTTTTAATTTCACTTTCGTCAACCCCTTTCGAGAGGCCCAGTATTTCGTAATAGTCCCGTTTTGACATAGTTCGCTCAGCTTATCTTATATAACTGCTATACCCGCTCATGGACACACACGGTGATGGTGTTCACCCCCAACACATGGAGGGGTCTGCCCGATGAAAAGTACTATTTAAATCCTTCTTAATTCCTTCCCAACACAAACACAGGCCCCGGGGGCCTGTGTTCATATAACCTGCTGACTCAATTGTGGCGGCTAAAGCATTTATCTAATTGCCCGCCACTTTGCTTCAGTGTCACTTTGCCTCAGTGTCGTCAACCTCTTCAAACTCAGCATCGACAACATCATCTCCCGCACCTTCACTAGCATCTGTACCTGGTGCTGCTTCTTCCTGTTGCGCCTGCTCGGCGTACAGTTTTTGTGCAAGGCCGGAGGATGCTTCCGACAGCTTACCTGCCGCTGCATCAATGGCTTCCTTATCACCACCACCAACAGCTTCTTCTACCTCTTTAATGGCGGCTTCAATCTGCTCTTTTTCTTCTGCTGAGGCTTTGTCGCCAGCTTCTTCCAGGGTCTTTTTAGCCGCGTGAGCTAAACCGTCTGCCGTATTACGAGCCTGCACCAGCTCCTCAAACTTGAGATCGCTGTCAGCATTTGCTTCAGCATCCTTGACCATATTGTCGATTTCTTCATCGGACAGTCCGGAAGATGCTTTAATAACAATAGACTGCTCCTTACCGGTAGCTTTGTCCTTTGCTGAAACATTAAGAATACCGTTAGCATCAATATCAAAAGACACTTCAATCTGTGGCAAACCACGGGGTGCAGGTGGGATATCAGACAAATCAAAACGACCCAACGATTTGTTTTGTGCTGCCTGCTTACGCTCACCCTGAACCACATGAATGGTTACCGCTGCCTGATTATCATCGGCAGTCGAAAAAATCTGTGACTTCTTGGTTGGAATCGTGGTGTTTTTGTCGATCAGCGCCGTAGCCACCCCACCCATAGTTTCAATACCAAGGGTCAGCGGTGTCACATCGAGCAACAGTACATCGGTAACATCACCGGAAAGTACTGCTCCCTGAATAGAAGCACCAACCGCCACTGCTTCATCGGGATTCACATCACGGCGTGGTTCCTTACCGAAAAAATCACCTACTTTTTTCTGCACCAGAGGCATCCGGGTCTGTCCGCCGACAAGAATGATCTGGTCGATTTCCGCAGCCGACTTACCTGCATCCTTCAAAGCAATTTTTAAAGGCTGCAGAGAACGATCCACCAAACCTTCAACCAGCGACTCGAGTTTTGCCTGGGTTAATTTGACAACAAGGTGCTTGGGGCCGGTGGCATCTGCCGTTATATAAGGCAGGTTTACTTCTGTTTGCTGGCTGGACGACAATTCAATCTTGGCGTTTTCGGCAGCTTCTTTAAGCCGTTGCATCGCCAGTGGATCGCCCTTCAGGTCGACACCGTTACTCTTATTGAACTCTTCCACTAAATAGTTAATCAGCGCAAGATCAAAGTCTTCACCGCCAAGAAAGGTGTCGCCATTGGTGGACAACACTTCAAATTGCGTTTCACCTTCCACATCGGCTATTTCAATAATCGAAATATCGAAAGTACCGCCACCGAGGTCGTAGACCGCGATAACGTGATCACCACTGGACGTGTCCATACCGTAGGCCAACGCTGCTGCCGTAGGCTCATTGATAATTCGTTTGACATCAAGTCCGGCCAACTTGCCAGCATCTTTGGTGGCCTGACGTTGAGAATCATTAAAATAAGCCGGTACGGTAATGACTGCTTCAGTGACAGTTTCACCAAGATAGTCTTCCGCAGTTTTTTTCATTTTCTTCAGCACTTCTGCTGAAACCTGAGGTGGCGCCTTTTTGTCGCCCAGCGCCTCAACCCAGGCATCGCCGTTGTCCGCTTTGACGATCTTGTAGGGCACCATTTCAATGTCTTTCTGCACTACATCATCTTCAAAACGACGACCGATCAGTCGTTTTACCGCATATAAAGTATTGTCAGGATTAGTCACTGACTGACGCTTAGCTGATTGTCCAACCAGAATCTGACCATCATCTGTAAAAGCAACAACAGACGGCGTAGTCCTGGTTCCTTCAGCATTTTCAATAACTTTGGGCTTATCACCCTCCATCACAGCCACGCAGGAGTTCGTGGTTCCTAAATCAATTCCAATTATCTTGCCCATATCGGCATTCTCCACTTAGTATTTCTGTAAACTGTTAATATCTGTGCTTTATATTGGCGCTCAGACACGAAATTCAACCCCATGGAACATCCGATTTAATGTCGATGGTTGCATTGGGGCAACGTAAATTTTGATCCATAACACTCAGCGCAAGCACGCTAGGCACCCTTCGACACCACCACCATGGCCGGCCTGACCAGTCGTCCATTGAGCAAATAACCCTTCTGAAACACCTCAATAATGGTATTGTTCGGCACCTCAGGGTGAGGCACCATAGTCATAGCCTGATGAAATTCGGGGTCAAAACTCTGCTCAACAGGATCTAGTTGCTCGACTTTGTTACGCGTCAACACATCGAGAAAGCTTTTAAGGGTCAACTCAATACCTTCACTCAATGTCTTTTGGGTTTCGTCTGAACTATCGATAGCTGCCAGAGCGCGCTCAAGATTGTCCACCACAGGCAGCAATTCAACCAGAAAGCCCTCCAGAGCATATTTGTGGGCGTTTTCAATATCACGATCCACACGACGACGGAGGTTTTGCATTTCCGCCTGCACTCTCAGCACCTGATCCTTGGCCTGCAACAACTCTTCCTGCTGTGCCACCGCGTCACTTACATCTTCTGCTTCACTACTAACGTTTTCGGCCTGGCCGGTCTCGTCAATAACACCGTCTTCGGCTTTATCCTGGTTTTGCGGAGGCTGCTCGTCGTGGTGAGGGTTTTGATCTCCGTTAGACACGCTTTTCCCCTGAGTTTTT
>Ga0164313_10004915_pt1 | contig 11847 bp, 8 predicted proteins | sample GuaBasSedimGuay4_FD_113735 | JGI IMG/M metagenome (GOLD analysis project Ga0164313, IMG submission 113735) | Subseafloor sediment microbial communities from Guaymas Basin, Gulf of California, Mexico - Guay4, Core 4569-4, 0-3 cm | ecosystem: Environmental > Aquatic > Marine > Hydrothermal vents >... | reverse complement strand
GTCAACACCAACGGGGAAAACCTGTTGTTCCGGGTCATCCAGGAGACCCTAGCCGTGGAGGCCCAGGGGCAGGGAATCGCGGACGAGCGTTCCATGCTCGAATTTGTACGCGACGGCACGACTGCCTTTTATGGTAACTTTTATTTCTGGGTCAATATTGTCGCCTTGCTGCTACAGGCTTTTGTCGCCTCGCGTTTACTGAAATACGGGGGTTTCGCCGCGATCCTGCTGATTCTGCCGGTGATTGCACTGGCGTCCTATACCGTTATGGCTCTGCTACCGGTACTGGCGGTTATCAAGATGATGAAGATCGCCGAGAACGCCACAGACTATTCACTCAACAATACCTCACGCCATGTGTTGTGGCTGCCGGTCAGTTCTGCCATGAAGTTTCACGGCAAGCCTGCCATCGATACGCTCTATGTGCGTCTGGGTGACGGCCTGGCGGCTATTACCGTGCTGGTTGGCGTGCACCTGTTGGCGCTATCCACTTCGGGGTTCTTCGTCTTTAACGTCTTCCTGGTGTTGTGCTGGCTAGTCGCCGGCGTTCTGCTGGTAAGAGAGCATCGACGCGCATCCGATGACAAAGCTGTCTCCGCGACCGAGTGATCGGATGCCCTGCTGAAATTAAAATCCTGGCTGTGATCTAAACGCTGGTCGGGATCGGAACCCGGGCTCCGTTATTCCTCGAGCTGTCGCGACTTGAGATTCAGACGTTTATCCCTTGGCATCGAGTAGTTGAACTCGTACAGCGAGGTTTCCCAGGCGCCGTACATCGAATTGGGCAATATAATCCACTGCCGCCCCCAGCGGTCTGCATGCTTCATTGACAAAGCACGGCGTGCAGCGGCATCTGTTTTCGACCCAGCCACAAAGTCTTCCAGGTCGTCTCCTATGAGCAACAGGATACGAAATCGTGAAGACAACTCCTTACGCAAATATGCTTTTCGTGTTGATGGCTGCTTGTTATTCAGCAGCAGGTACTGCGGTTCAGGCACTGGAAAGCCGAGTGCTTTCAGGTTTTTTGTCGTGCAGGCACGCAATTTCTCCTGCCGTCGACTGACATAGATGACGGTCACGCCGCTCTCCACTGCATGGTCGATAAACTTTTTTGCGCCCGGAATAGCCGATGCTGCGGACTCCTCACACCATGCACGAAAGGCCTCCTGTGAATGTTCACCATACTCCATAATGATACGTGCGTTGTAACGGCTGTTGTCCAGTACGGTTTGATCGATATCTATCAGCACAGCAGGTGGTAGATTGCTGTAGTCACCCTGTTGTGCGAGAACCGCTGTCCACTCGCCATCGGCCAGCGCTAGATCCAGATTCGCGGCGGCAAGCTGGTAGGCCTGTGTGGTGCTTGCCACGTACTCTGCTGCGGTCTGGGACCAGAGGGTGGCATTAAGAGATTCATGTGTGTCGGGGCCGGAGGGTTGGTGATTGCAGCCGGCAGCTAATAACAGGAGTACGGTGAGGGAGAGGACTCGCGACCAGGCAGGTGGCGTTGCGGAGAACCAGAGATTATTCATTTCATGGCGGTCATCAATTCATGAATCGGCTTGATCATACGGCTAAGCCATTTTCCGCCGTTAACATCTTCCGCCAGCCCTACAACAATGTACTTGGTGTCTCCTGCTTCGATGAGCGCGCTGTCGCCATGCCAGCGTTTCCAGGAGCCTGATTTACGGTATATTTTGACATCTTTATAACCCTGGAGCCCCGCCACAAACTTATGGTTAATACCCGGGTCACCGAGCATGGCCTTCATCTCGATGCTGAGTTCCTCGCCGGCCACCTGACCTGTTTCAAGCAGGTAGTAAAACCGTGCTACCTGAATGGCTGTAGCGCCATGTGAAAAGTTGTGTAACGGATCGCGCTGGTAGGCGGGCGATTTTCCGTACTCCTTGCCAACCCAGAGGCCGCCACTACCTTCCAGATCGTAAAGGTCGAATTCATTTGACTGCAGAATTTCAATCAGACGCTTTTTGCCAACAAAATTCAGCATGCGGGTAGCCTCCTGGTTGGAGGAGTAACGAATCATCTCGGTCAGGGACTGGCGCGTCTTCTCGTCAAAGGTCATATGACCTTCCCTGATTTCGACGAAAGCGCCCAACAATATTGCCAGCTTGGGAACACTGGCGGCATACATCATGCTATTACCGTTCACCGAAGCTACCCGTGGGTTTTTCAAATCAGCAATATCTACCAGGGCGACAGCCAGTTTCTTATCCTTAATTGCCCTGTTGTAACCCAGAGTCCCCATTATGCTTTCCAACTGCTTCTGCAGAACCGGGTCTGAGCGATCCCAGAGCGAAGGATAGTCGCCCTTGTTCTCTGCTACGCTGACCCCGCAAGCCAAAATCAGCATGGCAAACAGTAGGAAACGAATCATCGGGCGACACTACTCACCGGGTGTATCCTGCATGTTGACGACCTTGTCCATGCTGCCTTCCAGCGACTCATCCATCTTGCTCAGGTATTCACTGCCGCGTGCCTTGCGACTTTCCAGGAATGGCCGCAACTGGAACAGATGCAATTTGCCATCGAGGAAACCAAACTCGATGTCCGCTGGCGCGGGATTGCCCTGGTCATCGGTAATAGGTGGAAAACGTTGGGGCAGTTCCCGGGTAAACTCGATCAGCTGCTTGATCTCATTCGGCTGCAGGACACTTTCATCACCACTTACCGGCAACTTGTCGACTCCACCAGCGGCAGAGGGGTTGCGCCGCCAGGGAGCGGTGGCCATTGCCAGTACCCGTACTGAACCATCCCGGGTATCGATGCGCAGCGATTCTGAAGATTGACCGTCCACGGCGCCGCCAACACCTTCGTTCACCGCAACGGAAAGGACTTTACTATCACCCGTATCGATATCCTGGGTAACCATCACGCCGGATTTATCGTTGGCCACCGACTTCAGTAATAGTACCGCCGGATAGACGTTTTCAGGAGACTCCATATGCGACTGGCGCCATGCGTAGGCGCGAGCGGTGAACGGCGAAGCCCAGACTTTTGGGATAGCCTTGACCACATTTTCAAAGCCCACCACGTTGGGTAGTGTCAGGTTCAGGCCAGCACCGGTGAAACCGGCAAGGTCCTCAACATTGGTATCGGAGCGGACGAACACACCCACCCCGTCCACCGACCCAAACGCCTCCTGCATGGTGCTGCGCAATTGCTCCTGCATGGAATTATTCAGGCGCGCCTGCAGGATCAGCTCATACAGTTCGCCACGAAATTGCTCGGTGGTGTTGCGGCGTTCCTGTGAGCCCGCGGGCAACCCTTCGATGTGGCGGTAATTCTCGACCATCCATTCGAAGACGGTTTTTTGCGTATTTTTATAGCGCTGGTCCAGCACCGCCTCTCGAAATACACCAAAGGGTATGGCGACCCCCGGCGACACGGCCTCGGGAAAATGCTTGCGCAGCTCACCCAGTTTCGCAGCCTTGGGTCCGACAGTGCGACCGGAGTCGTCGGCGCTCAGGTCATTCAGATTGAGAAAATCCCTGACGCTGAGATCAAGCTTTTCTATATCAGGGCGGATGACCACATCATGGCTGGATTCAGTTTCACCAACTCCTGTTTTGCTAAATAACGGATCCCACTTTTCACTATCTTTCGATAACTCCACCAGCCCGGCAGGGCTGACCGCCATCACCACAGCCTCACCATCGTGTTGCCGGATAGTCGGTAACACCGCCGTCGTGACGCCGACGTTGGGAATACCGAGATTGCGCGCCAGCAACTGCACATGGGACAGGGGATTGCCTTCCCCGGCGGTCATGATGCCAGCAATTGGCGGCAGGTCAGATACGGTCTCCGGCAACACATAGATACCTTCGGGTGAAAAATCAGCGATCCCCTGCAAATCCATCGGCGCATGCAGCACACCCCGTGCCAGCCCCGGATTCAGCGCGCGAAAACCAACGCCGATCTCCTTGCCAAACAACTTGTGGCGAACCCCGGCAAGCTTGTTTGCATCCCGTTGCAGACCATCAAGAACCTGTGAATAAAACAGCAGTGGTGAGCCTCGCAACTGGTCCTGGATAAAGAGAATGGCCATGGGCTCGATGACGGAGAGCTTCTGCATCGATTCGTAAAACTGGTAGCGCAGCCCCTGGGTGCCCCAGCCCGGTACCAGCCCGAGATAAGCCAGTGCTTGCAGGTATTCCTCAAGGCTTACCTGTTGTTTGTGCAGGCGCACCAGGGATTTTTGTTGTTCAGTCCGGCCGCGCTTGTTAATGGCTCCCGTGCCGTAGGCAGCGTCAATCGCAGCTCCTAACCAGTTGACACGCTGCTGCCGAGTAGCCTGCGCTAATTGCTCACGCAGTTCGGCCCCGGCACGAAAGTTTTCAGCCTCAGCGATAAGGCTTAAATCCAGGATATCCAGCCGTACGGAGGCGCTATTGATCCGAGCAATGGCATCGCGCAAATCGGCAAGCAGTGTGGCAGTAGATTTATAGCGGTTGTCGGCGCTGGCATCACTGGCGTAGACAGTGGCGGCATCGCGCAGTAGTTTCTGCAGCCAGGGGGCCGCAGTATAGATGTCGGCTTCAGTTCTCAGCAACTCGGCCAGAGGTGGTGCCTGATAGACCGCATCGATGTCCTCAGCCAGTGCCAGATATTTTCCCTTCAGGGCCGGATCGGTCACTCCATCGGCATATTCACGGACCCGTTTGGCATCCCCAGCATCCGGCGTGCCGTGAATCTTTACGCGCAACTTCTTGAAGCCCTTGTCCTGCTCAGCCAGGGAGGCCGACACCTGGCGGATCTTTTGCACCGAACCGCTGTCCTTACCATGGGGCAGCAAGCGGACACCGATGCGCAGGGCGGGGTAGCGGTGCCCGATCCAATCCGGAGTTGAACTCATGGCGACCAGCAAATTACGCCCGCCCCTGGCCTCGGCCTCTTCCTGGATGGCTCCCCGGTAATACATGGCGCGACGGAGAATCCAGCCGTCATCCGCGGCTATCAGGTATTTTTCGATCAGTGTCTGGTTGTAGCTATCGTTGAAATTAGCCTGTTTAATCAGTACCGGAGCATCGACCCCGGCCAGGAAGTTGGCAATTTTATAACCCCGGTCGCGAAGCTCCAGTGTTTTCGCGTTCCATTCGCCATGTTGCTGGCCGCCGGTCGCCCCACAGGCATAGGGTTTGGGCGCGAGCACCCTGCCGTCGTTGCAAAACCAGCGAATCTGCTTGAAGGGACCGCGGTCCGCTCCCTTCATTTCAACAATCCACTGTCGATACTGCTGTGCGTTCTCGGCAACTACCGGGACCTCTGAAGCCGTAGTTGCGGACACTAACAGAGCCAACAAGGAGAGAAGTGTGACAGCCTGGCGGGCAAAAAACCATTTCATGGAGGAGTCCTTGCACAGTGATCTGGATCGGGATCGGCAGTATAACAATTTGCGACTGGCTGGGCAGGGTTGCTCAGTCTCAAACACAACTGTGGCCAGGATCTGGTCTCGCGCTCCATCACCTGCGGAACCAGTTCACGGAGCAAACAGTGGGCTCTGAATGGCGCCATCGGTTTTAGACGATGGCGATAATGAAACGTTACCCTTTTATACAGATAATCGCGGCCGGTACCTGATTCGATTTTAAAGAAAAGAATAGAAAAAAAGGGGACGCTACCCTTATTGCCAGGCTAAAGGGCGGCCTAATAGAATGGTCCACCCCATTCCCGAAACGGCTACTATCAACCCGGCACTATCTACGTCACCGGCCCATTTGCGAAAGTCTCACTACACTACCTGGTCGAGCGCCGGTATCCTCACCGTTTTTCATGATTACCTGGCCAGATACCAGGGTGGCCACATAGCCTTCAGCGCGTTGTATTAAACGCGAACCGCCAGCGGGTAAATCATTTACCAACAGGGGTGCGAGGCTGGTCAGTTTCTCCAGGTCAATCAAATTGATATCGGCCCGCTGCCCTGACAATAATTCGCCACGATCCGTGATACCGTTGCGCCGTGCGGTGTCGCTAGTTTGTTTGCGAACCACCATTTCTAGCGGCAAGCCATCTTTTCTATCTCGCGCCCAGTGGGTCAGCATAAAGGTCGGTACACCGGCATCAACGATAAAGTTGCAATGGGCGCCACCATCACTGCCACCGACCATGGATGTAGAACTCAGTAGCATTTCCCGCGTGGCATCGAGATTGCCATCAGAGAATCCGGCTGTTGCGCAAAAAAGGAAGGCCTGGCCGTCATTTTTAAGCATTAATTCATAAGCTAATTCTGCAGGTTCGCGGCCCTGTTTCTCGGACAAGGTCTTGATATTGGTATCCGGATCAGGCTCGTAGTCGGGCACCTCTCCGAGCTCAAAAGTCAGTGGCCACGGATTGGCAAACAATTGAGTCCACGCAGTAAGTGCCGGATCCTTATCGGCAAGAATCCGAGCTTTAACCTCTGGGTCACGCAGAGCAGCCAGTCTGTCCGGCTGAGGCAGGCCTTTAAGTTCAATAAAACTCGGAAAACGCGCAAAGGGGTTTTCACTTTCAAAGCTAAACAGCATGCCCACAGGGCGACAGGATACCTGGGGAATTAACATTGCACCGGCAGCATTAGCTTCTTCCGCCAGCCGGAATGATTCGCGCCACAAGTCGGGGTCTTTGCCAATCTGTGCCGTCAGGTAGGTAACCGCACAGCCGGACTCAAGTGACAACCTGCTCATCAAAGCTATTTCGGTTTCCTGGATCTCCCGCTCGCCGGTTTCTACACCAGCGGCGATAACTTCCACCAGGCCACCATTACCATAGCTGCCCACGGCATTCGCTATGGCCATTAATTCAGCTTCTTTTGCAAATGTTCCGGGTATGGGATCGCCACCAGGTGTGAGATGGATAGCGGTGCGCGAGGTAGAAAAGCCTAAGGCCCCGGCCTCCATCGCTTCGGACATCAGATCTGCCATTTGCTGAGTTTCTGCTTCGGTGGGATCTTCATCCTGAGCCCCGCGCTCGCCCATCACGAAAGTGCGTAGCGCACAGTGCCCCACATAAGAGCCAACATTAATGGCTCGAGGCATGCGATCCAGCGCATCCAGATACTCGGGAAAACTGACCCACTGCCAGTCAATCCCGGCTTTCAGGGCATCGGCGGAAATATCTTCGACAGATTCCATCAAATCAATCATCCAGTCACGATGATCAGGGGCCACGGGCGCAAAACCGACGCCACAATTACCCATAATGGCCGTTGTCACACCGTGCCATCCCGATGGTGTTAATAGTGGATCCCAGGTAGCCTGTCCGTCGTAGTGGGTGTGTGTATCTACCCAGCCCGGAGTGACTAACAGGCCTTCGGCATCTATGATCTCTCTGGCGTCCTCAGATACCTGACCCACCGCCGTGATCTTGCCGTCGTCAATGGCGATATCGCCAATAAAACTCGAAGAGCCCGTGCCATCCACGATGGTGCCTCCCCGGATGATTAAATCATGCATCGTTTCTTCCTCATTAGCCTGTGTTTTTTAAAGCTGCTGTCTAGCTAGTAGCTTTAAATCAGATTCATACTGTCTGTACCTGCGTAATGCCAAACTGGGCAGCAGCATTACCACCGAGCATGCGAGCGACTATCGCTTCGTCAATACCCGCATTGCTCAGTTGCTCAATGGCGTCCCAGGCACTGGTGGTATCCTGTTGCGGGTAGTTAGAACCCCAGACGATTTTTTCTGCATAGTCTTCAGGTAATTGTAGAATCATCCGTTCCTGGGCATCAAAACCCAACATTACCTCACCTTCTTCCCACATTTTCTCGGGGTCTGTACGTACCGGATAGGTGTGTAACAGGGGAAAAGTCAGTACCGAGGCTTCCATTTTTTCAAGCACTTCTTCCATCCATGATGCTTTGCCATGAGCCATGACCACTTTCATTTTTGGATAGCGCTGCATCACCGTATAGCCTATCAGCGTAGAACCGACAAACATGTGATTGTCCAGCCACGGCGAGATAACCGGTGATATTGGGTGGCCGATTTCAGGGACCGGAGAAAACCCCAGGTTTGGGCCATTGCCGCCACCCGCACCGGGCCCACCTCCGGCTTCAGTTAGCAGCGTCACCTGGCTCAATCGGCCTTTCATTTTTTCGATAAACTGGCCGTGGGACGTCCACTCCGGATTCCACAAGCCGCTGGCCGGATGTACTGCGGCAGTAATGCCAAGGTCTTCCAGAGTCTGCCACAAAGGATCGTAATAGGGGTGAGTAAAATACCTGCCCTCGATAAACATGGGGCGGATAAAGGCCCCCTTAAAGCAGGGGATGGTAGCAACGCGACGTAATTCTTTAACGGCAAAATCCATATTTTGCAATGGAACCATTGCCGCAGCAAACAGGCGCTCGGGTGCGGCGGAGCAAAAATCTGCGATCCAGTCATTGTAAGCCCGTGCCAGGGCATAGGCCACATCGGGGTCTTCTACCAGGTGAAAACCTTCAGCAAACCAGGTGGGGTACAACAGGGTCTGGTCGATGCCCATGGCGTCCATATCACTTAGTCGGGCCTGGGGATCTGACGCGCCCTGGGTTTTATCATGACGAATCTGGGGATCAAGTTCACCTATCTGGTCCCAGGTCATACCTGGCTTCCATATTGCGTGGCGAGGGATGTTCGGGTTCATGGTATCGCGATATGTTTTGCCATTGACTTTGAGGTAGGAGTTGAGCTCCCCCTCTTCTCGCCACAACGCGGACTTAGCCAGCGTTCGGTATTCAGTGTCGACGTATTTTTCCCAGATCTCATGGGGCTCAACGATATGGGAATCGCTATCAAAAACTGAAAAATTCTTGGCCTGGATGTTAGTGACAGACATTACTTTTCTCCTCCTGCGGCACGTTTGGATGGGTTCCCAATAGTCGGCTTTGGAGGGGCAATTACGCTCGATTCGGCTTTCATGGCAATATCAATTTCGCTCTGTGTCGGCCACCAGTCTGGGCGTTCTATCTCGGTCACGCGATGCCGGATAAAGTTTTTTGGCGCTGGAATATTGTAGGCACGGCGCGCGTTGCCACCCAAAAATTTGGCCTGACGATCTTCGGATAAATTGGCTTTATGCATGGTTTCCAGGGCGCGCCAGACATCATCGCCATCGTGGTGATAAACATCTGAAGCCCAAACTAAAATATCCTCGTAAAAATCGGGCATTCGGGAAGGCGGGGCTTCATCGCCCTCAAAACCGGTCACACAACGTTCAAAAAACGTCTCGCTAGGTAATTGCTTGAGCGGAGCCATACTGCGCTCGTTGCGATAGAGTTTATAAAATTTGTCACACTCGTCCAGAACAAAGCTCAACCAGGTAGAAGACGCCTCAAAAATAGCGGCATTCAACGCGGGAAAGCGCTCAAACAAGCCCGATAACAAGGCCGATATCAGCCACACTGAAGCCTCGGACTGAAAGTTTTGTACGTTGGTCAGGAAAACATGAGGAATACCCGACGATGACAGTGTCTTGTTGATTAGCTCCGAAGGGGAATGTTGTTCAGTGTAGCCCGCCGGTTTGAGTGAGCCAAAGGCCGGGAAGGGATGCATGCCGTAGACGACACCGGTTTCCTGCATGGCTCGCCATAAACCATCGTACTTCGGTTGCAATGGGTAATTACCCATCGCGTCAATCGGTCGCACCAGGCCAACTCGACAGCCTTTATCGGCAACTCTGTACAACTCCCGCACCGCTGATGCCGGGTCCTGAAGGGGCAACATGGCAGCAAAAAATATCCGCTCAGGGTCTTCCTGGCAGTATTCCCAGGCCCATTCGTTATACATTTTACACAGGGCAGCGGCGCCCGGCCCATCCTGTATCCAGGGGTAGGTATCGATATCGGTAGGGATAATCATTACCTGGTCAATGCCCTGGATATCCATATCCTTCAATCGTGCCTTAGGCTCGTAGGCGCCTCTATGATCAAGATAAGTTGCCTGCTCTTTAGTAATCGCAGTCCCCGCTTTCAAGTTGCGTACATTAATTGCTCGTTGAATAGGGTGTTTCATGCCCGGTCCTGCTACTGAGCCGGGGTTAATAGCACCGGCAGTAACGGGTAATCCCGATATGCCTGCACTCATCGTGCCATTCACGGTCATTTGGCCCGTTGTACTGTCGTACCAGATTGATTTTTTTAGTGCACTTAATTCTTCTCGCGTCAGATTGTCTTCTGCCCGCTCCCAGGTCAGTGCGGACTCTACAACGTGAGCATCACAGTCAAAACTGGGGAAGTTCTTACTCATCGGGGGAAACTTTTGAATAGGCATATTCGCCCTCCTGTACTCTTGTAATTATTGAATGAAACACGACAACATGTATTGAGGTCGCATGAGTTTTGATGACGGCAAATGTAAACACTCTTTTCTGATTAGATCAAATATCACTTTTTCGCCAGTTTTTGACCTTTATTACTTTTCTTTTATGAGTTTGTGTCAGGGGAAGCGACATGCTTGCTGTTCGTTAATTTAGAGAGCGGTACTTAAATTTCAACAAAATTTTCAACAAAACCCACTGATCGAGACGACCTGCCTTCTTGCCCGCATTTTCAAAAACCAGTTGCATCGCAATCATCAATGCCCGGCGATTCCCCTGACCCCGGGATTAAAACGATATATCTGGTACGGTGCGTGTGCACGCATTTCGTCCGGCGAGACAAACAACACATTTTGCAAAGAACTGCAGGTCACATAGAGATTGCCGTCCGGTCCAAAACTAAAACCGTCTGGCCATCGCAAGCGCTTATCCTGAACCAGGGTTGTTAATTTTCCCTCCGGGTTCAAGCGGTGTATCGCTGAGTGTTCCATATCGGAAAGATAGACGTTTCCCTCTAAATCAGTGGTGAGCCCATCGCTGAGTGTTTTATCCGCAAAGGTTTCAACGCGTGCGCCCAGCGCCTCGTCACTGAGCGAGGTGTCATTGAGATCAGCGCTGCGTATTCGATACAGGGTATCGCTGTTTACCGCGCCGTAGTAAAGCCACTGGCCATCACGATCCAGTGCAATCGAATCCACACCCACACGCATCGCGTAGATTCCAAAAATAATCATGTCGCGGCCGGGTGCCTGGATCAGATAATTTTCTGGTAACACGGATTCGTGACTGTCGAGAACACGCCGGCTTTGTTGAGTTGTTACATCGTAGATGATGAGCGCCGGATGGTGGAGCAATGGACTGGTTTCGGCGATGTATATTTTGTCACCTTCGGGCGAGACCTGGAAGTCGTTGAGCATCGAAGTCAATCCCGCCACATCGGGCGGAAAATCGTAGGTATGTACGAGTTCGTTCGTCCCCAGGTCAAATGCCGAGATTCGCGGGTTGCCCTGGCCAAAATCAGCAAAGTCCAGCACCCACAGGCGATTGTGTCGATCAATACGAATGGCAAGGATCGACTGAAAAAAGGGAATCCCTTCAGTCTCAGTCTGATATTCAAGGTTAGGATAGGCAACCGGTTCGCCGTCAATTAACTCATGAACTTTCGTCGGCGGTCGGCCATCGGGATGCAAGGTAAAAAACACTCTGCCATCTTGAGACACCGCAATATTGCCAGGTGGATACTCCAGGTCTGCAACAGTCTCCAGAACGTCACCCGAAAAAACAGGTATGGTGGTCCGATCTTCAAGCCGCATACCATCGCCGAATTTCGCCTTGATACCAACACCCACTACGATGATGACGATAAAAATACCGCCGAATACGTAAACAACTCTTCGCATCAATTTCTCCCAGTGAGCAAATGTAAAACCACCCAGCCTAACACCGTATTTCCGATTAACAGTGGTAAATCGCGCCTGCTTTAATAAAGAACCAGAGCCAATATCACTCGTTTAAGATCACAGCAAAGAATATGAGCCGGGAGATTGTTAAAGCTCT